>BFBZ01000087.1_pt1 | contig 163507 bp, 153 predicted proteins | sample 1888401 | NCBI WGS metagenome assembly BFBZ01 (sample SAMD00112614, study PRJDB3348) | symbiont metagenome | host: Chara braunii
AGTTCGAGCAGGGCGGCGGGGATGATGTTGAAGTTGGCGGCCATGGGCGTCATCAGTGTGCCGCAGTAGCCGCAGAACATGCCGATGGCGGCCATGACGGCAGCGTCGCCATGGTGCATGCCGAGCAGGATGGGAATGCCGATGCCGGCCGTCATGACGGGGAAGGCGGCGAAGGCATTGCCCATGACCATCGTGAACAGCGCCATGCCGAGGGCGTAGGCCGCGGCCGCGAACAATGGGTTGTCGACCGGGATGGCGCTGGTCGCGATCTGGGCGACGGCCTTGCCGACGCCGGCGTCGGCGAACAGCAGGCCCAGCGTGGCCAGCATCTGCGGCAGGATGACGGCGGGGCCCATGGTCTCCAGCAGGCGGCGCGCCTCGCGCACGGCCTGCATCGGGCGCTCGCGCGTCATCCACAGCGCGGCGGCCAGGCCGACCAGCGCGCCGATGCCGACGCTGACCAGGGTCAGGTTCTTGGTCTCGACGAGGGTCCAGCCGGCCAGGCCCACGTCCTTCAGCGTCAGGCTGCCGACCAGGGCCAGCACGGTGATGGCGAGGATGGGCAGGAAGAGCCGGTTGCCGAGGCGCGCGGCGCTGGCCTGGCGCTCGGCGGGTTCGCGTTGGCCATGCTTGCCGATGGACACGCCGCCCAGGCCGCCGAGCGCGGCGAGCATGATGACGATCAAGCCGGAGACGACCGGCGGCAGGCTGTCGCCGACCAGGTAGATGACGGCCCACAGGGCCCAGAACAGGCCGCTGCTCCAGCGCCGCGGGTTGCTGCGGTCACGGCAGGTCAGCACCGCGACGATCAGCAGCGTGAGGCCGGTCAGCAGGAAGAGGTGGTCCAGCTTGAGCAGGGCGGTCATGCGGCCTCCCGGGCGCGGGCGATGTCGTGGGGCAGGCGGCGATCGAGGCGGATCAGCCGTGCCGAGTGGATGAGGAAGGCCGCGATGGCCGTCGGGATGCCCCAGAGCGCGATGTGCAGCGGGTCGGTGACGATGCCGTTCTCGGCCAGGAAGGTCTGCATCAGCACGATGGAGCCGAAGGCGACGAAGATGTCCTCGCCGAAGAACAGGCCCACGTTGTCGGTCGCTGAGGCCATGGCCCGCCATTTGTCGCGCACGGCCAGGGGCAGCGGGCCGTGGGTCTTCTCGGCGGCGGCCTCGGTCATCGGCGCCACCAGCGGGCGCACCATCGGGGCATGGCCGCCGAGCGAGGTCAGGCCCATGGCCGCGGCGATCTCGCGGATGCCGAGGTAGACGATGAGCAGGCGCCCGGCCGTCGCCGAGCGGATGCCGGCGATCCAGGCCTGGGCACGTTCGCGCAGGCCGTGGCGCTCCAGCAGGCCGATGATGGGCAGGGGCAGCAGCAGCGTTAGCGGCAGGTTGCGCGTCTTCACGAAGCCGGTGCCCAGCTTGGCGAGGATGAGGTCCGGCGGCAGCTTGGCCGCAAGGCCCGTCGCGATGCCGGCCGCGGTGACGACGAGGACCGGGTTGAAGCGGAGCACGAAGCCGACGATGACGACGGCGACGCCGATCAGCGGCCACAGGGAGACGGTCTCTTGCATGGTGGGCTTTCAGGCGTGCAGTGACACGCCGGCGGTGGTGAGCGCGCCATGGATGGCGCGGGCGAATGCGAGGGCCTGCGGGCCGTCGCCGTGCAGGCAGATGGTCTGGGCCTGCAGCGGTACGGTTTCGCCGGTGACGGCCTGCACCACGCCTTCGCGCACCATGCGCAGCGTGCGTGCGACGGCCTCGCCGACGTCGTGGACGAGGGCGCCGGGCTGGCTGCGCGGCACGAGGCTGCCGTCGGCGCGGTAGCCGCGGTCGGCAAAGACCTCGGCGACGGCGCGCAGGCCGGCGCGCTCGGCGGCGCGCAGCAGCTCGCTGCCGGCCAGGCCGTAGAGGGCCAGCGAGGGATTCACGTCGAGCACGGCCGTCGCGATGGCGTCGGCCAGGGCCGGGTCGCGCGCGGCCTGGTTGTAGAGGGCGCCGTGGGGCTTGACGTGGTGCAGCCGCCCACCGGCCGCGCGCACCAGGGCGTCCAGCGCGCCGATCTGGTAGATCAGGTCGGCGCGCACGTCGGCGGGCGAGAGCTGCATCTCGCTGCGGCCGAAGTTCTCGCGGTCGGGGTAGCTGGGGTGGGCGCCGATGGCCACGCCGCGTTGCAGCGCGGCGTCCACGGTGGCCTGCATCAGCCGCGCATCGCCGGCATGCCAGCCGCAGGCGATGTTGGCGGAGCTGACCAGGGCGAGCAGTTCGGCGTCGTGGGGGGCGCCTTCGCCGAGGTCGGCGTTGAGGTCGACGGACAGAGGAAGGTCAGCGGTCACGGAGGGCGCTCCTGAGTTGGTCGAGTTGTGCCTGCCGCTGGCGCAGAGCATCGCGCGCTTCGTCGAGGCCGCAGGGGATGAAGCGCAGCGCGGCGCCGAGGCGCAGCTGAGCGAGCTTCCACAGGTCGGCGCGGATGACGACGCCGATCTTGGGGTAGCCGCCGGTGGTCTGCGCATCGGCCAGCAACACGATGGGCTGGCCCGAGGGCGGCACCTGGACGACGCCGGGCAGCACGCCGTGCGAGGCCAGCTCGCCGCCGCGTTCGCGTTGCAGCCCGGGGCCGGCGAAGCGGTAGCCCATGCGGTTGCTCTGCGGCGTCAGCGTCCAGCCGGCGCTCCAGAAGGCCTCGCGAGCGGCGGCCGAGAACTCGTCGTGCTCGGGGCCGGGCAGCACGCGCACGCTCGCGTCCCAGTCCGGCGCATGGAGGCCGATGGCGCGCGCGGGCGGGGCGGTGGGCGGGTCAATCAAGGTCAGGGGCAGGCGGTCGCCGTCGCGCAGCGCGCGGCCGTCGAGGCCGCCGAAGCCGGCCTTCAGGTCGGTGCTCAGCGAGCCGAGCGCGGGCGGCAGCGCCAGGCCGCCGCCGATGGCGAGGTAGCTGCGCATGCGTTCGCGCGGCGCGGCGAGCCTGAGCGTCTGGCCGGCGCGCACGGCGGCCCGCCACCAGGGGCGCAGCGGGCGGCCGTCGAGGCTGGCGTCGGCATCGGTGCCGGTCAGCGCGATGCAGGCGTCGGCATGGAAGCGCAGCGTGGCCGGGCCGAGCGTGAACTCCAGGCCGGCGGTGCCGGGCGCGTTGCCGACGAGCAGGTTGCCGCGCTGCAGGGCCAGGTCGTCCAGCGCGCCGCACAGGCTCAGGCCGCGGTCGCGCCAGCCCATGCGGCCGAGGTCCTGCACGGTGGTCAGCGGGCCGGCGCGCAGCAGTTCGATCATGCCGAGCTCCCGCAGGGCCGCCCCAAGGGAGCGAGAGCCCCCTCGGGGGGCAGCATGCGCAGCGTGCGTGGGGGCTTCATTCAGGGCTCCGCGACGAAGCGCAGGCGGTCGCCGGGCGCGAGCAGCGTGGGCGGCTCGGCCTGCGGGTCGAACAGGGGCAGGGCGGTGCGGCCGATGAGCTGCCAGCCGCCCGGCGTGGCCAGCGGGTAGATGCCTGTCTGCGCGCCGCCGATGCCGACGCTGCCGGCCGGCACGGCCGTGCGTGGTTCGGCGCGGCGCGGCGTCTGCAGCGATTCGTCCAGCCCGCCGAGGTAGGCGAAGCCGGGCTGGAAGCCGATGAAGTAGACGATGTATTCGGCCGCGGCGTGGCGGCGCACGACCTCGTCGGGCGTCAGGCCGCAGTGGGCGGCGACGTCGGCGAGGTCGGGGCCGTCGTAGCGCACCGGGATCTCGACGAGGCGGCCGGCCTGCTGGCGCCGCAGCGGCTTGCTCCACAGCGCGCGCGCGGACTCGGCCAGCGCGTCGCCGTCGGTGTGCAGCGGGTCGAAGCTCAGCGTCAGGTTGTTCATGCCCGGCGTCAGGCCCAGCACGCCCTCGGTCTGCGCCAGGCCGGCGCCGAGCTGCCAGATGCGCTGCTGGTGCTCCAGCGCGATGGGCGCGTCGACCGCGCAGCACAGCGCCGCCTCGCCCAGCGGGCGGATGACGAGGTCGGGTGGCGGCGAAGTGCTCATTTACATTAATGTAAAACGTATACGATTTGTATTCGAACCGTCTTTATGATGTCAATCATGGTTCGCAGCATCGTGTCGTCCTCGCATCTGGTGTCAGACAAGAGCGCCGAGTTGTCGGAGTTCGAGTTCGGCCTCATCGTCGTCGGCAACGCCTTCAACCGCTGGATGGTGCGCTGCATGGCGGCGGCCGGCATGAAGGACCTGGCGGCGATGGACGTCTCGCTGTTGCACCACGTCAACCACCGTGATCGGCAGAAGAAGCTGGCCGACATCTGCTTCGTGCTGAACGTGGAGGACACCCACGTTGTCGCCTACTCGCTGCGCAAGCTCGCGGGCCTGGGCCTGGTGCAGAGCGAGAAGGTCGGCAAGGAGGCCTTCTATTCGACGACCGAGCAGGGCCAGGCCCTGTGCGAGGCCTATCGCCAGGTGCGCGAGCAATGCCTGATGGCGGCGCTGGCCGACGGCGGCCAGCAGAACCAGGACATCGGCGACTGCGCGCAGCTGATGCGGCTGCTGTCCGGCCTCTACGACCAGGCCTCGCGCTCCGCGGCGTCGCTCTAAACTGCCGGCCCGATGAGCGAGCCGACCTCCTTCTCCCCCGCCGACGAATATGCGATGCGGCTCGCGCTGGACCAGGCGCACAACGCCTGGCTGGTGGGCGAGGTGCCGGTGGGCGCCGTCATCACGCGCGGCGGCCAGGTCATCGCGACGGGCTACAACCGCCCGATCACGACGCACGACCCCACGGCCCATGCCGAGATCGTGGCCCTGCGCCATGCGGCCACGCTGCTGGAGAACTACCGCCTGCCGGAGTGCGAGCTCTTCGTCACGCTGGAGCCCTGCGCGATGTGCGCGATGGCGCTGATGCATGCGCGCTTCAAGCGCGTCGTCTTCGCGGCGGCCGACCCCAAGACCGGCGTGGCGGGGTCGGTCATCGACCTGTTCGGCCAGCCCCAGCTCAACCACCACACGCGCATCGAGGGCGGGCTGATGGCCGAGCCTGCAGCCCAGCTGCTGCGAGACTTCTTCGCTGAACGCCGCGAGGCGGCCCGCGCACGCCGTGCCGAGCGTCAGGGGATCATCCCCACCGGCGAAGCCACCGAACTGGACGAATCCTGATGACCACGTTGACCCTGTTCACGCCCTCGGGCGCGCTGGCCAAGGCCGAGAACCTGAAGCGCGCGGCCAGGCGCCTGACGCAACTCGGCTTCGAGGTTGCCATCGATGCCGACGCGCTGGCCAGGCACCAGCGCTTTGGCGGCGACGACGCGACGCGGCTGACGGCCCTGCATCGCATCGCCGATGCGGCACCTTCCATTGCGCTGGCCACGCGCGGCGGCTATGGGCTGACGCGCCTGCTCGACCGGATCGACTGGGGCCGCATCGCGCACAGCGTCGAGCACGGCACGCGCTGGGTCGGCTACAGCGACCTGACCGCGCTGCAGAACGGGCTGATCGCCCGCCACAAAGGGCTCTCGATGTGGGCAGGTCCGCTGGCCTGCGACGACTTCGGCCGCAGCGAGGCCGAGGGCGGCGTCGACGAGGTCACGCGCGACTGCTTCCTCGAAGCGATGAGCGGTGCGCTGGAGGCCGTGGGCTTCCGCGAGACTTCACGCGACATTCCTGGCGGCTTCGACGGCCTGGAGGCGCGTGGGCGCCTGTGGGGCGGCAACCTGACCGTGCTGTGCTCGCTGCTGGGCACGCCGCACTGGCCCAAGGTCAAGGGCGGCATCCTGTTCCTGGAAGACGTCAACGAGCACCCCTACCGCGTCGAGCGCATGCTGCTGCAGTTGCAGCAGGCCGGCGTCATCGACGCGCAGGCAGCCGTGCTGCTGGGCGACTTCAGCGGGGCGACCAAGTCGCCGCTGGACCGCGGTTACGGCATCAAGGACGCGGTCGCGGCGCTGCGCGCCCGCACGAAGACGCCGGTGCTGACGGGCTTGCCCTTCGGCCATGTGCGCACCAAGGTCTGCCTGCCGGTCGGCGGCACCGTGGAGCTCTATGTGCAGGGGCGCGAGACCATCCTCGGCTGGCAGTCCGACCCGCGGCTGGCGCATGGCGAGCATGGCCATCACGATCACCACCATCACTGAGGTCACCCCGGGTTTTCCGTAGCGGAACGCCGTGCTGCGGCGTCTTGTATAGACGGGTTGCCCATCTATGATCCCGCCCATCGCCCCGGCCCGCGCCGGGGCGTCGCATTTTGAGGGCGCGTCGTGGCTGGAAGCTGTGCTTGGATCAGGATGGGCCTGGGCGCGTTGGCGCTCGCGCTGCTCGCCGGCTGCAACAACAGCCCCTTCCCGCATGGCGCCGAGCGCGAGAACGCGCTCTATATGGCTTTTCGGGAGCGTTCGCCGCGCTATCTGGACCCGACCTCGTCCTACTCGGCGCCCGAGAGCAGCTTCGTCTACGAGATCAGCGAGCCTCTCTACGGCTACCACGCGCTGAAGCGACCCTATGCGCTGATCCCGCGTGCCGCGGCCGCCCTCGCCAAGCCCTACTACCTCGACGCCCAGGGCCAGCGCCTGCCCGACGACGCGCCCGATGAGCAGATCGCCGAGGCGGTCTACGACATCCCGCTGCGCCCCGACCTGAAGTGGTCGCCGCACCCGGCCTTCGCCAAGGATGCGGGGGGCAACCACCTCTACCACCACCTCAAACTCGGCGAGCTGGGCGACAAGCGCAGCCCCTTCGAGTTCAAGCAGCTGGCCACCCGCGCGGTCGTCGCCGAGGACTTCGTCTATGCGCTCAAGCGCCACGCCAGCCCGCGCATCGAGGCGCCGCTGGCGGCCGTGTTCTCGGAGCATGTGCTGGGGCTCAAGGACTACATGGCCCTGCTCAAGCGCGAGAGCGACAGGCAGTTGGCCGGCCTGCCCGGGAACCTGGCCGACAAGCCCTTCCTGGACCTGCGCCGCTGGCCGCTGGCCGGCGCCGAGGCCGTCAACGACCATCTGCTGCGCATCCGCCTGAAGGGCCGCTACCCGCAGTGGCAATACTGGCTGGCGACGAACTTCACGGCGGCCATCCCCTGGGAGGTGGACGCCTTCTACGCCCAGCCCGGCATGGCGGCCCACTCGCTGACCTGGAACCAGTGGCCCGTCGGCAGCGGCCCCTTCATGATGACCGAGTACGTGCAGGACCGCCGGCACGTGATGAGCCGCAACCCCAACTACCACGCCGACAGCTTCCCCTGCGATGGCAGCCCGGGCGATGCCGAGGCAGGGCTGCTGGCGGACTGCGGCCAGCGCCTGCCCTTCGTCGACAAGGTCGTGGCCATCAACGTGAAGGAGCAGGTGCCCATCAAGGAGCTCTTCAAGCAGGGCTATCTTGACCTGCCCGAGATGGACCGCGCCGACTGGGGCGTCAACCTCGCGGTGGACCGCGACGACTCGGACGAGGTCAGGCGCTTCTACGAGGAGCGCGGCTTCCGGCTGCCGATGATGGTGGACATCTCCAACTGGTACCTGGGCTTCAACTGGCTGGACCCGGTGGTCGGCCGGGGCGACACGCCGGAGCAGCAGAGGCGCAACCGCGCGCTGCGCCAGGCCATCTCCATTGCCATCGACTGGGAGGAGGGCTATGGCCGCATCTTCCGCGACAAGGGCGGCGACGCGGCCCATGGCCCCATCCCGCCGGGCGTGTTCGGCTCCCGGGAAGGCCAGCCCGGCGAATACAACCCGGTGACGCACCGGCTCGTGAACGGCAGGGTGGTGCGCCGGCCGCTGGAGGATGCCCTCGGGCTGATGGCCGAAGCCGGCTACCCCGGCGGCCGCGATGCGAAGACGGGCCGGCCGCTGGTGCTGAACTACGACTTCCAGCGCGTCGTCACGCCCGAACTGAAGGCCGAGAACGACTGGATGACGCGCCAGTTCGCCAAGCTCGGCATCCAGCTCGACATCCGCGCGACCGACTTCAACCAGTTCCAGGAAAAGATCCTGAAGGGCAAGCACCAGATCTTCTGGTGGGGCTGGTTTGCCGACTACCCCGATGCCGAGAACTTCCTCTTCCTGCTCTACGGCCCCAACAGCAAGAGCCTGCACGAGGGCGAGAACACGGCCAACTACGCCAACCCCGAGTTCGACCGGCTCTTCCGCCGGCTGCAGTCGCTGGAGGACGGCCCCGAGAAGGCCAGCCTCATGGCGCGGATGAACGACATCGTGCGCCAGGACGCGCCCTGGGCCTTCGGCTACTGGAGCTACTCGGCCGTGGCTTTCCAGCACTGGGTGCACAACGGCAAGCCCGGCGTCGTCGTGCGCGACCGGGCGCGCTATCTGCGTGTGGATGTCGATGAGCGTGCGCGCCGCATCGCCGAGTGGAACCGGCCGGTCTGGTGGCCGCTGCTGTTGCTGGCGGCGGGTGGGCTCGTGATCCTGGTCGCCACGCGCCGCGCCTGGCATGCGCGCGAGATGGCGACGGCCGTCGCCACCCGCGGGGAGGGTGCCTGATGCTGGGCTTCGTGCTGCGCCGCCTGGGCTATGGCCTGGCCATCCTGGTCGGCGTCAACCTCTTCACCTTCTTGCTGTTCTTCTCGGTCAACACGCCGGACGACATGGCGCGGCTGAACATCGGCGGCAAGCGCGTCACGCAGGAGCAGATCGAGAAATGGAAGACCGAGCGCGGCTATGACAGGCCGCTCTACTTCGATGCCAGCCGCTCCGGGGCGGAGCGCGTCACGCACACCATCCTGTGGGAACGCTCGGTGAGTCTCTTCGCGCTGGACTTCGGCAAGAGCGACGCCCGCCAGGCCATCAACATCGGCCACGAGGTCAAGGTGCGCATGGGCGTCAGCCTTCAGCTGGCACTACCCCTCTTCATCCTGCAGGTCATCGTCAGCGTGGCCTTCGCGCTGCTGCTGGTGTTCTTCCGGCACAGCCGCATCGACTTCTGGGGCGTCGTGCTCTGCGTGCTGATGCTGTCGATCTCCAGCCTGTTCTACATCATCGTCGGCCAGTTCCTGTTCGCGCGCGTGCTCAGGCTGGTGCCGATGAACGGCTTCGCGCCGGGGCTGGATGCGGCACGCTTCCTGGCCCTGCCCATCCTGCTGTCGCTGCTGAGCCGCCTGGGCGGCGAGGCGCGGCTCTACCGCGCGATGTTCCTGGAGGAACTGGGCAAGGACTATGTCCGCACCGCGCGCGCCAAGGGCCTGGGCGAGGGCAGGGTGCTGGGCCGCCACGTGCTGCGCAATGCGCTGATCCCCATCATCACCAGCGCCGGCAGCTATCTGCCCTATGTCTTCCTCGGCAGCCTCGTCTTCGAGAGCTTCTTCGGCATCCCGGGCCTGGGCGCCTTCGTCATCGAGGCCATCACGGGCCAGGACTTCGCCATCGTGCGCACCATGGTCTTCCTCGGCGCGCTGCTCTACATCGCGAGCAATGCGCTGATCGACATCGCCTACACCTGGGTGGACCCACGAGTACGACTGTCATGAAGTTCGTGCTGCTCTGGACCGACCTCGCGCTGTGGCTGATGGCCGCGGCCGGCCTGGCCTATGCGCTGCGCGTCAGTGCGCAGGCGCATCTGCGCACGACTTGGTGCCGCGTGCTGCGTGACCCGGTCGCGGCGAGCGCCGGCGTCGTCATGGCGCTCTTCCTGCTCGTCACGCTGGTCGACAGCATCCATCTGCGCCGGGCCCTGCCCACCGGTCCGGGCGAGGCCGCCGTCTACGACCCGCGCACGCTGTCGCTGCTGGACCTGCTGCTGGAGCGCCAGATCGACATGCGCGAGGTCAGCTATTCCGTGCCGCTGGGCACGCAGGGCTTCAAGCGGGAAAGCGTCGTCGATGCCCAGGGCGCGGTGCACCGCGACTACCCGCGGCTGCGCTTCGGCGGCGCCCACCTCGCCGATCCGGCCGCGCAATGGGCCGGCGACGTGGCCGCGCGTGCGGGCCTCGGCCTGGCCGTCGGCCTTGCCGTCGCGGCGTTTCTGGTCGCTTTGACCGCCGCCGCATTGGCCCGTCATCACGGGGGCTGGCGCCACGCGCTGGCCGACCTGGCCGCCGACCGCAGCTTCTACCCGCTGCGCGCCATCCTCGCCACGCTGGCCGCCGTGCTGCTGCTGGCAGGGCCCGTCATCGCGCTGATGCCGCACTACCACGTCTTCGGCACGGACCGCACCGGCAACGACGTGCTCGTGCAGGCGCTCAAGAGCGTGCGCACGGCCTTCGTCATCGGCGCGCTGTCCACGCTGGCGACGCTGCCCGTCGCGCTGCTGCTCGGCGTGCTGGCGGGCTACTACAAGGGCTGGGTCGACGAGGCCATCCAGTACGTCTACACGACGCTCAGCTCCGTGCCCAATGTGCTGCTGATCGCGGCCTGCGTGCTGATGGTGCAGGTCTTCTTCGACAAGAACCCCGAGCTCTTCGAGACCGCCGCCGAGCGTTCGGACCTGAAGATGCTGCTGCTCTGCGTCATCCTCGGCCTGACCGGCTGGGCCGGCCTGTGCCGCCTCGTGCGCGCCGAGACCCTGAAGCTGCGCGAGCTGGACTATGTGCAGGCGGCGACGGCCTTCGGCGTCGGTGACCTGCGCATCATGGCCCGGCACATCGTGCCCAATGTGATGCACCTGGTGCTGATCACCGTCGTGCTGAGCTTCTCCGAGCTGATCCTGTACGAGGCGGTGCTGACCTATGTCGGCGTCGGCGTCGACCCGGTCATGAACAGCTTCGGCAGCATGATCAACCTGGCCCGCGCCGAGATGTCGGCCGACCCCATCGTCTGGTGGAGCTTCGCGGCGGCCTTCGGCTTCATGGTCGGCCTGGTGCTGGCGGCCAACCTGTTCGCCGACGGCGTGCGCGACGCCTTCGACCCCAAGTCCCGCTCGGCGCGGCCGCGCGTCTTCCTGCGCTGGACGGAGGCGGGCGATGCTTGAGATCGACGACCTGCAGGTCGAGCTCGACGCCGACGCCGGCCTCGTGCGCGCCATCGCCGGCATGCGCCTCACGCTGACGCGCGGCGAGACCTTCGCACTCGTCGGCGAGAGCGGCTGCGGCAAGAGCATGGCGGCCCTGGCCCTGATGCGCCTGCTGCCCGAGAACGGCCGCATCGCCGCCGGCACCGTGCGCCTGGACGGCGAGGACCTGCTCGCGCTGCCCGAGAGCCGCATGCGCGACGTGCGCGGCGGCCGCGTGGCCATGATCTTCCAGGAGCCCGCGACCAGCCTGAACCCGGTCATGCGCGTGGGCGACCAGATCGTCGAGGCCATCGAGGCGCACACCGGGCTGCGCGGCAAGGCCGCCCGCGCCAGGGCCATCGACTGGCTGGCCCGCGTCGGCATCCCCGAGCCCGAGCGGCGCATCGACGACTATCCCTTCCGCCTGTCCGGCGGCCAGAAGCAGCGCGTGATGATCGCCATCGCGCTCGCCGCCGAGCCCGACTTCCTGGTCGCCGACGAGCCGACGACGGCCCTGGACGTGACCATCCAGGCGCAGATCCTCGACCTGATCCGCGACCTGCAGCGCGAGCGCCAGCTCGGCGTGCTGCTCATCACGCACGACCTCGCCGTCGTCAGCGGCATGGCCCATCACGTCGCGCTGATGTACGCCGGCCAGATCATCGAGGTCGCGCCGGCGGCGGAGTTCTTCGCCCATCCCAGGCACCCCTATGCGCGGCTGCTGCTGCAGGCCCTGCCCGACGCGGCCCGGCGCGGTGAGCCGCTGGCGGCGATTGCCGGCACCGTGCCGCCGCTGTGGCTGGACTTCGCCGGCTGCCGCTTCTGGCCGCGCTGCGACAAGGCCATGGGCCACTGCGCCAGCACGCTGCCGAGGCTCACGGAAGAGGGGCCGAAGCACCAGGTGCGCTGCCTGCTCTACAGCCAGCCGGGCGAGGCCTTGCCACGCGAGCCGGCCACCGCGAAGCGCCTGCCGCCCAGGCCGGCAGAGCAGGGCGCGCCGCTGCTGGACGTGCGCGACCTGCGGGTGCGTTTCGCGCTGAAGGCGCCGTTGTTTCATCGGGGCACACGCCATTTCGACGCGGTCGACGGTGTCAGCTACACGCTGCATGCCGGCCGCACGCTGGCCCTGGTGGGCGAGAGCGGCTGCGGCAAGACGACCTCGGGCAAGGCCATCGTCCAGCTGCTGCGCCGTCAGGCCCAGGTCAGCGGCCAGGCGCTGTTCGACGGCCAGGACCTGTTCCGGCTCCAGGGCCAGGCCCTCGTGCAGGCGCGGCGCCATGTGCAGATCATCTTCCAGGACCCCTTCGCGTCGCTGAACCCGCGCATGCGCGTCGCCGACGTGCTGGAGGAGGGCCTGATCGCGCTACGCCCCGAACTGGATGCCGGCCAGCGGCGCGAACGCCTGCTGACCCTGGTCGACCAGGTCGGCCTGCGCCGCGACGCGCTGCAGCGCTGGCCGCACGAGTTCTCAGGCGGCCAGCGCCAGCGCATCGCCATCGCCCGCGCACTGGCCGTCGAGCCCCGGCTCATCGTCTGCGACGAGCCGACCTCGGCACTGGACGTTTCGGTGCAGGCCCAGATCCTGAACCTGCTGCGCGAACTGCAGCGCGAGCAGGGGCTGGCCTATCTTTTCATCACGCACAACATCGGCGTGGTCGAGTACATCGCCGATGATGTCGTCGTCATGCGGGCGGGGCGGATCGTCGAGCAGGGGAACTGTTCGACGGTGCTCAGACAGCCTCGTGAAGGTTTCACGCAAGCGCTGCTGGCGGCCGTCCCGCGGCTGCTGCCGCCCAGCCCCTGAGCGCGTCGCGCGGGGACAACGCCAAGGGTTTCACTCTAGTGGTGGATGTGTTGAAGAATCCTTTTGAATCAATGACTTGCGTTGCGTGTCGATCGGTCTAGGGGCATTTCCGGGGGGCGGCGGCATGTTGTGCCCGCTCAAACTTTCGGCACTCCAAATCTGAGCCATTCGCTCAGGCCAAGGATTGACCCCATCCGGGTCAGCGCCGTCCCTTGATCGGGACGGCCCCCCAGTCTCATCAGGAGTCTCAATGTTCAAAATCACCACCATCACCAGTGCGATCCTCGCGTTGGCCGCGACGAGCGTGCTGGCCCAGGAAACCCAGAAGCTGGAGCGCATCGAGGTCACCGGCTCGAGCATCAAGCGCGTCTCGGCCGAAACCTCGCTGCCGATCTCGACCGTCACTAAGGAGGACATCGCGCGCAGCGGTGCGACGACGGTGCAGGATCTCGTCCAGAACATCGCGGCCAGCTTCGGCGGCAACGTGGTGGCCAACAACGTCGGCGCCACCGGCGGCGCCTCGACCGCCAACCTGCGCGGCCTCGGCTCCAAGTACACGCTGGTGTTGTTGAACGGCCGCCGCGTGGCCAACTTCGCGTTCGGCAACAGCCCGGTCGACCTGAACTCCATCCCGCTGGCCGCCGTCGAGCGCGTTGAAGTCGTGCGTGACGGCGCCTCATCCACCTATGGCGCCGATGCCGTGGCCGGTGTCATCAACTTCATCCTGAAGAAGGACTACCAGGGCGCCGAGGTGACCTGGACCGAGTACAAGTCCGACAAGACCGGCGGCAACGTCAGCAACATCAACGCGGCGGTGGGTTTCGGCGACCTGGCCAAGGATCGCTTCAACGTGATGATCACCGCGGGCAAGGAGGAAATCCAGGCGCTCAAGGCCAGGGATCGTCCCTTCGCCACGTCGGCCGTCGTGCCCGCCCTGGGCATCAACAAGGCCTCGCCGCGCGATGGCATCCCCAACCTGAACTTCACCGACACGCTGGGCAACAAGTACACCAACGTGAACCCGCTGCGCTACACCGGCTGCAACTCGCCCCAGTTCGCGCTGGTGGTGCTCGACGCCAAGCGCTGCGGCACCGACTATGTCAAGTTCATCGACCTGATCCCCCAGCAGTGGCGCGCCAATTTCTCGGCCCGCGGCGTCTTGCAGCTCGACTCGGACAATCAGCTGATCTTCGAGGCCATGCACAACCGCGACCGCGTGCAGTCCTACTACTCGCCGGCGCCCTATACCGATCCCAAGTTTGCGGTGCGCTACCCGACGAATGGCCGCTTCTATCCCAAGACCATCACTTTGCCCAAGGGCATGACGCTGACCGCGACGCCGGCGAAGCCCTACACCATGCCCGACGGCACGGTGCTGACCCAGGACACGGTGCTGGCCAACGATCTCGTGGTCACGCCCGCCAGCTCGATCGGCGGCAACTGGCGTACCGTCGCCGGCGGCGGCCGCTCCGACATCACCGAGACCCAGACCGACCGCGTCCTCGTTGGCGCCAAGGGCACGCTGGCCGGCTGGGACTACGACACGGCGGTGGTGTTCTCGCAGAACAAGGGCGAGATCTTCTTCGGCCCGGGCAAGTTCAGCTACGCCAAGCTGTTCCCCGCGCTGCAGTCCGGCGCCATCAACATCTTCGGCCCGCAGGATGCCACCAGCCAGGCCGTGCTTGACGGCACGCTGATCAAGGGGCGCCAGCAGGCCGCCAATTCGAAGTCCACCGAGTTCGACTTCAAGGTCTCGCGCGACATCGTCGAGCTGTCCACCGGCCCGGTGGCGATGGCGGTCGGCTTCAATGCGCGCAAGGAGAACCTGGAGCAGATTTCCGACGCGGTGCTGGCCAGCGGCGACGAAGTCGGCGGCGGCGGCTCGGTGCCCGGCGTGACCGGCGGCCGCAAGGTCTACGGTCTGTTCGGCGAGGTCAATGTGCCCATCCTGAAGGAGTTGGAGCTGAACCTGGCGGCCCGCTACGACAGCTACAAGAACGACTTCGGCACCAGCTTCAACAGCTTCAGCCCCAAGGCCAGCCTGCGCTACCAGCCGACGAAGGACCTGGTGCTGCGCGGCTCGATTGCCAAGGGCTATCGCGCGCCGACGCTGTACGAGAACCTGCGTCCGCTGACGACCGACAACAACACGGCGTCCAGCTACAACGATCCGATCCGCTGCCCGGCCGGCAAGGCCCTGCCCGATTCGACCTTCACGGACCCGGCCTACTACGTCGGCGCCCTGCAGGACGAGTGCAATGTGCAGTTCAATGCGGGCACGGCGGGCAACCCGAACCTGCGCCCCGAGAAGTCGCGCCAGTTCTCGCTTGGCATGGCGTTCTCGCCGCTGAAGGAACTGACGCTGGGCCTGGATTACTGGAACGTGTCGATTACGGACCCGATCCAACAGAAGTCCGAACTGCAGGTGATGAACGATCCGAACACCTACAAGGACTTCATCCTGCGCTACGACCCGCTGAACGACCCGAACCAGCTGAAGCCGATCCCGGGCAGCCAGGACAATCGCTTCCCGATCGCCTACGTGTTCCTGCCGTATGACAACACCGGCAAGTTCTACGCCTCCGGCCTGGACTTCAGTGCGCAGGCGCGCACCAAGCTGGCCGGTCTCGGCGCCTTCGGCCTGAGCTTCGACGGGACGATGTTCCTGACGCACGGCTACCAGTACTTTGCCACGCCCAAGGTCAGCGACCTGGGCCGCTTCAAGGATTTCGGTGCCGCGCCGCGCTGGCGCCATTCGCTGACCGGCACCTGGTCCAAGGGCATGTTCGACTTCTCGCTGACGAACAACTTCACGAACAGCTACGAGGACTTCACGGATCCGGATCTGGTGAATGGCACGACCTATCCGGCGTCGCGCCGCGTTGCGTCCTACTCGACCTGGGACACGCAGTTCGGCCTCAAGCCGACCAAGTCCCTGACGCTGAGCGTCGGTGTGAAGAACCTGTTCGACCGCGATCCGCCACTGTCTCGCAACACGCTGGCGTTCCAGACCGGTTACGACTCGACCTACACCAACCCGGTCGGTCGCCAGTTCTACGGTCGCATCAACTACAAGTTCTTCTGAGCCTGAAGTTGCCGAGCCGGAAGGCAGAGCCGCGCCGAGAGGCGCGGCTTTTTTGCTGCGTCATGACCCTGTAATCGGGCTGTTGCGCCTGCTGGGGTTAGCCCCAGGAAGTGGCCCCGGAACGCAGGGCTAAGATGCCCGCATGGCCAGGTTCTGGCCGGTGTGCAGTCGGTCTGCACTTGGTTCGTGGCGATGAAACGTATGCCCGACGGCTCCAGCCACCGGGCGTTTTTTTTTCCTCGAACCGGTGCAAAGAGACTTTACAAACCGGGCGGACTGCGTGTTTTCGACGAGTCGGAATCGAGCTCTCCGCGATCTAGAATCCATGCCCTTCAGGAGCTTGGCGAGCGCAGGAATGCAACGTCCGCCTCGCGTTCAGACGCTGTCCTGAGAAGAAGTCATTGACTGTGATTTGTAGTTGCAAGAAGGAGCGCGCATGAATTTTGCGCAGGAGAAGCAGGGCGCGTCCCGGTTCACGGGCCTCGGCGTCGTGGTCCTGATTCACGTCGTGGCCATTTATGCGCTGGCGAGTGGCCTGGCGCGAGACATCGTCAAGAAGGTCACCGGCCCCATCGAGACCAAGGTGATCGAGGAGAAGGTCAAGCCGCCGCCGCCGCCTGACAAGGTGGTGCCGCCGCCGCCGGATCTCAAGGCCCCGCCGCCGCCTTTCGTGCCGCCACCCGAGTTCCAGGTGACCGCACCGGCACCGCCGGCGCCGGCCATCCAGTCGACGCAGGTCGCGCCGCCCGCGGTCGCCGAAGTGCGCCCCGCACCGGCGGCACCCGTCGCGGCCCCGGCACCCAGGCCCGCCAAGATCACCGCCGGCATGGTCTGCACCAAGATGGGCAAGCCGGAGATGCCGTCAGTCAACTGGAGTGGCGAAGCCTTGTACAAGGCTGTCGCGACCGTCAAGGCCGGTCGCGTCACTGCCGTCGAAATCACGTCGTTGCGTGGCGGCGTGGACCGCAAGGCGCAACGTGCGCTGGTCCAGGCCATCGAGGCCACGCTGCGCGACACCTATGAGTGCCCGGGCGATCATGTGTTCGAGCAGGAGTTCCAGTTCAAGATCGAGTAATTAAGTTCCGCTTCGAATTCGGCGCCCGCCCGGCGCATTCAACCAAACACCAAACCAGAATTTTCCGTAGGAGTTGACTCCATGATCTCTCGCATTACCGGCTTCTTCGCCGCTATCGCTGTGGCCGCGACCCTGGCCGTTTCGCCCGCTCATGCCCAAGACCAGAAGCCGGCCGATGCCGCCTCGGCCGTGGTGGCGGACGCCGCTGCTCCTGCTGCTGCCCCGGCGCCCGCCGCCAAGCCCGAGAACCCCTACAGCCTGGCCAATATCGTTGCCCACGGCAACGTCGTCGACCAGGTCGTGCTGCTGATCCTGGGCATCATGTCCATGGGTTCGTGGTACATCCTGGTCGTGCGTCTGTGGGACACGAGCAAGCTGTCGTCCGAAGCCAAGGACGTCCGCACCAGCTTCTTCAAGAAGGCCAGCCTGAACGACGGCGTCAAGGGCCTGAAGGAAGAAAGCGCCTTCCGCTACATCGCCACCGCTGCCATCGAGGCTTCGGAGCACCATGAAGGCGCGCTGACCGAGAACATCGACCACAGCAGCTGGGTCACGATGAACGTCGACCGCGCCGTTGGCGACGTCAACACCAAGATCTCGTCGGGCCTGGGCTTCCTGGCAACCGTCGGCTCGACCGCTCCCTTCGTCGGCCTGTTCGGCACCGTGTGGGGCATCCTGAACGCGCTGACCGCCATCGGCGTCGCCGGCCAGGCTTCCATCGACAAGGTGGCCGGCCCCGTGGGCGCCGCGCTGATCATGACCGCCATCGGTCTGGTCGTCGCCGTGCCGGCCGTGCTGGGCTACAACTGGCTGGTCAATCGCAACAAGAGCGTGATGGGCCAGGTTCGCGCCTTCGCCGGCGACCTGCATGGCGTGCTGATGGGCAATCGCGCCGTCGCCAAGCGCTGATCCCCGAGCAGCTCGCACAGGAGCCAATGCCATGGGCATGAACGTCGGATCCTCTTCCGGCGATGACGATGTGGTCTCGTCCATCAACACCACGCCCCTCGTGGACGTGATGTTGGTGCTGTTGATCATCTTCCTCATCACCGTGCCGGTGGTGACGCAGTCGGTCGCGGTGAATCTCCCCAAGGAGACCAACATCGTCCGCGTCACCAAGCCGGAAAACATCGAAATCTCGGTCGCCAAGGATGGCGAGGTCTACTGGGCTACCAAGCTGGTTCCTGACATGGAGGAGCTGGTGCAGCGCCTCGGCAAGGAATCGGTCAAGAACCCGCAGCCCGAGGTGCACATCCGCGGCGACGACAAGTCCCGTTATGAATCGGTGGGCCGTGTGGTCTTCGCCTGCCAGCGTGCTGGCATCATGAAGATCAACTTCGTCACCGAGCCGCCCGCTCGCGGCGGTTGATCCCAGGAGTCGAATATGGGAATGAATGTTGGAAGTTCGTCGGGCAGCGGTGAACCCGAAGTCATGATGGACGTCAACACGACGCCGCTGATCGACGTGATGCTGGTGCTGCTGGTGATGCTGATCATCACCATCCCCATCCAGCTGCACACGATCAACCTGGACATGCCGCCGCCGAGCACGAACCCGCCCGACCACGATCCGGTCGTGCATACGGTCATGATCGACTTCGACGGCACGATCTACTGGGACGAGGCCGCGCTGCCGAGCATCGACGCCGTGAACGCCAAGATGCAGGAAGTCGGCGCGATGACCTTGACCGACCAGCCCGAAATCCACATCAAGCCGAACAAGCTGGTGGACTACGGTGCTGTCGCCGCGGTGATGGCCTCGGCCCAGCGCAACGGCGTCAAGAAGATGGGCATGGTCGGCAACGAGCAGTACGTCAAGTGACGTGAACTCGGGACAGCCGACGCCGACACTTTGAATGCGCGCTGCCCGAGAGGGCGGCGCGTTTTTGCTTTGCAGGAGAACAAGTTGAAGACTCTGAAAACCATGGTGGCCGTCGCCGTTGGCGCCCTGGCCCTGTCCCTGAACGGCGCGCCCGGCGCTGAATTCGGCGTCAGCCAGGCGTCGGCCCAGGAAAGCGTGCGCAAGGAGATCGGCACCCAGCTGACCGAAGCCAGCAAGCTGATCAAGGCGGGCAAGTACAAGGAAGCCCTGGGCAAGGTGCGCGACGCCGAGGCCGTCGGCGGCCGCACTCAGGCCGAGAACAACGCGATCGAAGGCATGCGCGTTGCCGCCGCCTCGGGCGCGGGCGATGCGGACTCCATGGTCAGGGGCTTCGAGACCCTGAAGGCCGCCGGCAAGCTCGGCCAGGCCCAGCAACTGCAGATGATGGAATCCATCGCCGGCACCTATCTGCGCAACAAGGACAACGCCAAGGCGCTGACCTGGGCGCAGCGCTACTTCAAGGAAGGCGGCAACAGCCCCGCGATGAAGCAGGTGCAGCAGAACGCGCAGTTCCTGTCGGGCGACATGGCCGGGACGATCAAGGACACGCTGGACGAGATCGCGGCCGACGAGCGCGCCGGCCGCGCGCCCTCGCGCGACAAGCTCAACCTGCTGCTGTTCGCGGCCCAGAAGAAGGGCGATGCGAGCGCCGAAGGCGTCGCGACCGAGAAGCTGCTGAACTACTACCCCGATCCCAGGCTCTGGGCCCAGATCCTGGGCAGCCTGCCGCAGAAGAAGAGCTTCGCGTCGGACCGCTACCAGCTCGACCTGTATCGCCTGCGCCTGGCGACCGGCAATATGCGCGAGGCCAACGACTACATGGAGATGGCGCAGCTCGCCGCCCAGGCCGGCTATCCCGACGAAGGCAAGCAGGTCGTCGACAAGGGCATGGCCGCCGGCGTGCTGGGCCAGGGCGCGGAGGGCGCACGCCACAAGCGCCTGGCCGACCTGATGATCAAGAAGATCGGTGAAGCCAAGGCAGGTGCCGCGGCCAACGAGAAGGCCGCCGAGGAAGCCAAGGACGGCAATGCCTTCGTGGCGCTCGGCCTCGCCAATGCTTTCGGTGGCGACGCCAAGAAGGGCGTGTCGCAGATCGAGCAGGGCATCGCCAAGGGCAATCTGAAGCGCCCCGAGGACGCCAAGCTCTACTTGGGCCTGGCCCATTACCTGGGCGGCGAGGCAGGCAAGGCCCAGGCGGCCTGGAAGACGGTCAAGGGCACGGACGGCGCCGCCGACCTTGCCCGCCTGTGGATCATCCAGTCGCGTTCGGCCAGGCACTGACCCGGCGTTCGCCAAACAAAAAGGGCCTGGTTCGCACCAGGCCCTTTTTTCATGTCGCCGCGGCGCTCACTTCGGCGCCAGGCGGATCGCGCCGTCCAGGCGGATGACCTCGCCGTTGAGCATGTCGTTCGTGATGATCTGGTGCACAAGCTTGGCGTAGTCCTCGGGCTTGCCCAGGCGGCTCGGGAAGGGGACGCTGGCGGCCAGCGCGTCCTGCACCTCCTGCGGCATGCCGAACAGCATCGGCGTGCCGAAGATGCCCGGGGCGATGGTCATGTTGCGGATGCCGTTGCGGGCCAGGTCGCGGGCGATGGGCAGGGTCATGCCGACGACGCCGCCCTTGGAGGCCGAATAGGCCGCCTGGCCGATCTGGCCGTCGTAGGCCGCGACCGAGGCCGTCGAGATCATCACGCCGCGTTCGCCGGTGGACTCGGGCTCGTTCTTCGCCATGGCCTCGGCGGCAAGGCGGATCATGTTGAAGCTGCCGATCAGGTTGACCGTGATGGTCCTCGTGAAGCTGGCCAGCGGATGGGCGCCGTCCTTGCCGACCGTCTTGATGGCCGGCGCGATGCCGGCGCAGTTCACGAGGCCCATCAGCTTGCCCAGGCCGGTGGCCGCGGCCACGACGGCCTGGCCGTCGGCCTCCTGGCTGACATCGCACTTGACGAAGACGCCGCCGAGCTCGGCCGCGATGGCCTGGCCGCGCTCGACCTGCAGGTCGGCGATGACGACCTTGGCGCCGTGGGCGGCCAGCATGCGGGCCGTGCCTTCGCCGAGGCCCGAGGCGCCGCCGGTGACGATGAACACCTTGCCTGCGATTTCCATGATGAGGATCTCCTGGGTTGATTGACGTAAACGTCAATTGTGGCCGACAAAAAAGCCGCTGGGCGCGAGGGCAGCGGCCTTTGTGGGCAGTGCGACGGCTTCAGCTGCTCAGCGCAGCAAGCGCGCGCCGCGTGATGTCGTCCACCGAGCCCATGCCTTCGATGCGGCGGTACCTGGGTGCCTTGGCGTCGCCGGTGGCGGCCCACTGCGAGTAGTAGTCGACCAGCGGGCGGGTTTGCGCGGAGTAGACGTCCAGGCGCTTCTTGACGGTCTCTTCCCTGTCGTCGTCGCGCTGCACCAGCGGCTCGCCGGTTTCGTCGTCCTTGCCTTCGACCTTGGGCGGGTTGAACTTGACGTGGTAGGTGCGGCCTGACGCCGGATGGGAGCGGCGGCCGCTCATGCGCTCGATGATGGCGTCGAAGGGCACGTCGATCTCGAGCACATAGTCCAGCTTGACGCCGGCCGCCTTCATCGCGTCCGCCTGGGGGATGGTGCGCGGGAAACCGTCGAACAGGAAGCCGGCGGCGCAGTCGGGCTGGTCGATGCGTTCCTTGACCAGCGCGATGATGAGGTCGTCGCTGACGAGGCCGCCGGACTTCATCACGGCGTCGGCCTGCTGGCCCAGCGGCGTGCCGGCCTTGACGGCGGCGCGCAGCATGTCGCCGGTGGAGATCTGCGGAATGCCGAATTGCTTGCAGATGAAGGCAGCTTGGGTGCCTTTGCCGGCGCCGGGGGCGCCCAGAAGAATCAGTCGCATGGGTCTCCTCTTTGTGTCAGGACCATGTGGAAGTCCTGCCTCAGCTCAGCGGTCGAGTATCGCATGTGGCCTTTCGAGGGCCTGACGCTCCAAACTGGTGCTTACGCCCGGATCAAGCGGCGAACACGTTCCAGATCCTCGGGCGTGTCGACGCCCGGGCCGGGCCGTTCCGGGCTGACGTGCACCGCGATGCGCTCGCCATGCCAGAGCACGCGCAACTGCTCCAGCGACTCGATCTGCTCCAGCGGGCTGACCGCCAGCGTCGGGAAGCGGCGCAGGAAGCCGGCGCGGTAGGCGTAGAGGCCGACATGGCGCAGCGCCTGCTTGGGCTGGCCGGCGCCGTCGCGCCACCAGGCGATGGGGGCGCGCGAGAAGTACAGCGCCCGCCCGGCCTTGTCGGTGACGAGCTTGACGACGTTCGGATTCGCGAACTCGGAAGCCTCGCTCAGTTCATGCGCGACGGTGGCCATCACGCAGTCGGGCTGGGCGGCCAGCGTCGCGGCGCAGGCGTCGATCATCGCCGGCGCGATCAGCGGCTCGTCGCCCTGCACGTTGACGACTGTCGCGTCGTCCGCCAGTCCGAGCTGCTCGACGGCCTCGGCGAGGCGGTCGCTGCCCGAGGGGTGGTCGGCACGCGTCATCAGCGCGCGCACGCCGTGGCCCGCGCAGGCGGCGGCCACCTCGGGCGCGTCCGTCGCGACGACGACCTGGCTCGCCCCCGACTCGGCCGCACGGCGCGCGACGCGCACGATCATCGGCAGGCCGGCGATGTCGGCCAGCGGCTTGTTCGGCAGGCGGGTCGACGCGAGGCGCGCCGGGATGATGACGGTGAAGCCCATCAATCGGCCGGCGCCAGCGGCACAGGGGCGCTGGCGGCCTCGGGGTCCCAGGGCTTGGCCTCGTTCTCCAGCATCAGCGGGATGCCGTCGCGGATCGGGAAGGCCAGGCGGTCGGCGCGGCAGGCCAGGGCCGGCAAGTCGGGCTCGGCGCCGCGCAGCAGCGTCAGCGGCCCTTTGCACAGCGGGCAGACCAGCATCTCGATCAGTCGTTGATCCATAGGGGACCTGTTAACAGGGTGGTAATGGGTCGCGAAGGCCCGCCGCCACGGGCCAATCTAGGCGCGGCACGCCGCCCGCACTCATGTGCGGGCAAGTGACGCAACGACGAGTGGCCCGTGGCGGCGGGCCTTCCCGAAGGGTTGTGATCAGAAAGGCCTCATTCGGCGTTGCAAATCCTCGCCGGGTACCCGACCCGGCTCCGGTTTGCGCCTTGCCTGAGGCCTTTCTGATCACAACGCGACCCATTACCACCCTGTTAACAGGTCCTACCAGGAAACAGGCGTTGAAGTTGGGTATCCAGCGCGGCCTCGAAGCCGGCGCCAAGGGCAAAGTCTAGCGTCACGACCCAGATCGGCGTGGGGCCAGCGCGCTCGGGCGGCAGCTTGACCGCGTCCTTCTCGGTCAGCAGCACGCCGGCCGCGTCCGCGGGCCAGGGGAGTGTGTGGAAGTCGGCATGGTCGGGCAGGGGCAGGGGCTCGAAGCTCAGGCCCAGGCCGGCCAGCATGTCGAAGAAGCGCTGCGGGCGCGCGAGTCCGGCGCAGGCCCGCAGGCCGGGCAGGGCGCGCAGCGCGAGCAGCGTGGCCATGTCCGCCGGCTCGCCGGCCCACCAGCCGGCCAGCGGCACGGCGCCCGCCAGGCGGCGCTCGGCGACGAAGCCGGGCAACGCGGTGCTGGCGCGGGCCGAGTTGTAGACGACGAGGTCGTCCGCGGCCAGCGGCGTGGGCGGCTGGCGCAGCGGGCCGGCAGGCAGCAGCCGGCCATTGCCGAGGCCCCGCTCGTCGAAGACCAGCAGGCTCAGCTCCCGCGGCAGCCGCCAGTGCTGCAGGCCGTCATCGCTGACCAGCAGGTCCAGGCCGGGATGGGCCACCAGCAGCGCCCTTGCCGCGGCGCCGCGGTCACTGCCGACGGCCACGGGCACGCGGCCGCGTCTGTGGATCAGCAGGGGTTCGTCGCCCAGTTCGCCTGCCGTCGAGGCAGGGCTGGCGACGCGCACGCCGTCACTCTCGCGGCCGTAGCCGCGCGACACCACGCCGGCCTTCAGGCCGCGTGCGCGCAGCAGCTCCAGCAGGGCCAGCGTCGTCGGCGTCTTGCCGGCGCCGCCGACGATCCAGTTGCCGACCACGATGACGGGCACGGGCAGCGCCTCGGTCCGTTTCAGGCCGATGCGGTAGGCCAGGCGGCGCAGTGCCAGCAGCCCGCGGTAGAGCCAGCTCAGCGGCAGCAGCGCGGCGGACAGCGGGCCGCCGCTCAACCACTCGCGCTGGAGCCGATCAGCGAGCGTCGGTCTGCGCGGCGAAGGTGACACGCGTCAGGCCGACGCGGCGCGCGGCGTCCATCACGTTGATGACGGCCTGGTGGGGCGTGGCCGCGTCGGCCGAGATGATCAGCGAAGCGTCCGCGTTGCCGCCCGAGGCCTGGCGCAGCGCGCCGATCAGGATGTCCACCGAGCGGCCTTCCACCGGCTGGCGGTTGATGACGAAGCGGCCGTCTGCCGCGATGCCGACGATGACCTCCTGCGGCCTGTCCTTGAGCTTCTCGGCGTCCGCCGAGGGCAGCGTGATCTGCAGTTCGGTGAACTTGGAATAGGTCGTCGACAGCATCAGGAAGATCAGGATCACCAGCAGCACGTCGATGAAGGGGATCAGGTTGATCTCCGGCGGCTCGCGGTGCGGGGAGCGGAATCTCATGTGTCAGTTCATCCGTTGTGTGCAGCAGGCTGCGGGTCGGTGCCGGGCCGCTCCCAAGCCGGCCCGCAGGCGATGTGCAAGCGGCTCAACGCCGCTTGCATCGCCGTCCCCTCGGGGGACCGGCTGGACGCGCCCGCGTTCAGCGCGGCGAGACCGGACGCGGGGCAGTTCATTTCAGGCCGTGTAGCGGCGCAGCTGGCCCAGCAGGCGGTCGGCGGCGGCTTCGAGTTCGAGCACGTACTCCTCGATCTTGCCGCGGAAGTAGCGGTAGAACATCAGCGACGGGATGGCGATCATCAGACCGAAGGCCGTGTTGTAGAGGGCGATGGAGATGCCGTGCGCCAACTGGGCCGGGTTGCCGCCGCCGGGCGTCTGGCTGCCGAAGATCTCGATCATGCCGACCACGGTGCCCATCAGGCCCAGCAGCGGTGCCGCGGTGGCGATGGTCCCCAGCGTGTTCATGTAGCGCTCGAGCTGGTGCACGGCGCGGCGGCCGGCGAACTCGAACACCAGGCGCAGCTTGCCCTCGGGCATCTGCGGCTCGGACGTGACGGCGCGCAGGCCGGCGGCCAGCACTTCGCCGAGCACGGAGTTCTCGGCCAGGCGGTCGACCATGTCGGGCGCCGGCAGCTGCTGGGCGCTGACGTTCATCACGTCGTCCAGCAGCCGCGCCGGCAGCACGCGGCTGGTGCGCAGGCTGGACAGGCGCTCGATGACCAGGGCCAGGGCCACCACGGAACACAGGAGCAAGGGCCAGATCGGCCAGCCGGCCGCTTGTATGATCGAAAACAAGGTCGTCCCCGTCGGAAGAACGGCCGCAGGGGCCGGATGAGTGCGCGGGATTATGACCCCAGCCCCGGCCCGCGAAGCCAGTCCCTGGCGGCCTGAAAAGCCTGCTCACAATCCACCGTCGCTGTGGATAACTTTGTGGGCAAACGCGGGGCGGAAGGCGGCAGGGGCCGTCAAATCAAGGCCTTGGACAACTTGCCTCAAGTTTGAGCAGCGGATTTCGAATTGAAAAACAAGGCCTTATATGCTCATGACGACGCCATGACGGCGCGCAGGGGCCGAAATCGCCCGCCAGCCCAGTGTTGGCGCGGCTGTGGACTTCCCGGCCCGCGCCGGCATTGGGTTTGCGCGTGATTGAAGGCCGCGAAGCCGCATCGGGCCGTCGTGTCTGGGGCGTGGCCGGCCTGGTCGACGCGATTGCACAGAGCCTGGCCGAGCGCTTCTCCGTCGTCGTGGTCGGCGGCGAGATCGCCGGCTTCACGCGCGCGGCCAGCGGCCACTGCTACTTCACGCTGAAGGACGCCGACGGCCTGGCCGCCAGCCTGCGCTGCGCGATGTTCCGGCGCGCGGCGGCGATGCTGGATTTTTCGCCGGCCGACGGCGCACTGGTCGAACTGCGCGGCCGCGTGGCCGTCTACGAGCCGCGCGGCGAACTGCAGTTCGTCGTCGAGGCCATGCGCCGTGCCGGCGCCGGCTCGCTGTACGAGCAGTTCCTGAAGCTGCGCGCGCGGCTCACGGCCGAGGGCCTCTTCGACGCCGAGGCCAAGCGCGCGCTGCCCAGCCACCCGCGGCGCATCGGCGTCGTCACGTCCACGGCCGGTGCGGCCCTGCACGACGTGCTGACCGCGCTGGCGCGCCGCGCGCCGCAGGTCGAGGTGGTCGTCTATCCCAGCCTCGTGCAGGGCGCCGAAGCGCCGCCGGCCCTGGTCAGCGCGCTGCGCACGGCCAATGCGCGCGCCGAGGTCGACCTGCTGCTGCTGGTGCGCGGCGGCGGCTCGCTGGAAGACCTGTGGGCCTTCAACGACGAGCGCGTCGTGCGCGCGGTTGCGGCGTCGGCCCTGCCCGTCGTCTGCGGTGTCGGCCACGAGACCGACGTGACGCTGTGCGACCTGGCGGCCGACTTGCGCGCGCCCACGCCCACGGCTGCCGCCGAGCTGGCGGCGCCGTCCCGCGAGGCGCTGCTGGCCGAACTCGCCAGCCTGGAGCGCGGCCTGGCGCTGCGCGTGGACCACCGGCTGCAGACCCTGGGCCAGCGTCTGGACCGCCTCGCGCTGCGCCTGGCCCGCCCCAGCGACGCGCTGGCCCGCCAGCGCCGCCTGCTGGAGCTGCTGGCTCAGCGCGCGACGGCGGCGCCGGGGCGGCGCGTCGAGCTGTTGCGCCAGCGCCTCGAGCACATCGCCCAGCGCCATGCGCGCGCGCAGCGCGACGCGCTGGCCCGCCAGGCCGCGCGGCTCGATGCACTGCAGGCCCGGCTGCAGGCCCTGGATCCCCAACATGTGCTGGCACGCGGCTATGCCTGGCTGGACGATGGGCAGGGCGGCGCGATCACGTCCGTGCAGGCGCTGCAGCCCGGTGCCGAGGTGCGCGCGGTGCTCGCCGACGGCAGCGCCGACTTGCAAATTCTCAGAGTACGGGCATCCCCGCAGGGGTGATCTGCCCTCCCTACAATCCGCCGCGTTTCCCTTCCCCCCAACATTCGAGGATCCTCATGGAACACACGCTGCCTCCGCTGCCCTATGCCATCGACGCCCTGGCCCCGCACTACAGCAAGGAAACGCTGGGGTTCCACCACGGCAAGCACCACAACGCCTATGTGGTCAACCTCAACAACCTGCAGAAGGGCACCGAGTTCGAAGCCATGACGCTCGAAGAGATCGTCAAGAAGAGCTCGGGCGGCATCTACAACAACGCCGCGCAGATCTGGAACCACAGCTTCTTCTGGAACTGCATGAAGCCGGCCGGCGGCGGCGAGCCCGGCGGCGCGCTGGCCGCGGCCATCGACGCCAAGTGGGGCAGCTATGCGGCCTTCAAGGAAGCCTTCGTGAAGAGCGCCGTCGGCAACTTCGGTTCCGGCTGGACCTGGCTCGTCAAGAAGGCCGACGGCTCGGTCGACATCGTCAACACCGGCGCCGCCGGCACGCCGCTGACCACCGCCGACAAGGCCCTGCTGACCGTCGACGTGTGGGAGCACGCCTACTACATCGACTACCGCAACCTGCGCCAGAAGTTCGTCGAGACCTTCCTGGGCCACCTCGTGAACTGGCAGTTCGCCGAAGCCAACTTCGCCTGAGGCGCTTCCCGCGCATCAACAGGGCCGGCGCATGCCGGCCTTTTTGCTGGGCGGGCGCCGTTCAGGCCCCCTCGCCGCGGAGTGCCCGGGCCGCGTCGACCATATGGCGCAGCGCCGCCTCGGTCTCGGGCCAGCCGCGCGTCTTCAGCCCGCAGTCGGGGTTGACCCAGAGCTGCCCGGCCGGGATGACCTCGGCGGCCTTGCGCAGCAGGCGCTGCATCTCGGCGGCCTCGGGCACGCGCGGCGAGTGGATGTCGTAGACGCCGGGCCCGATCTCGTTGGGGTAGCGGAAGTCGCCGAAGGCCCTCAGCAGCGCCATGCCGGAGCGGCTGGTCTCGAGGGTGATGACGTCGGCGTCCAGCGCGGCGATGTCCGGCAGGATGTCGTTGAACTCCGCGTAGCACATATGGGTGTGGATCTGCGTGTCGTCGCGCACGGGGCTGGCCGCCACGCGGAAGGCGCGGGTGGCCCAGGCGAGGTAGTCGGCCCGGGCGTCGCGGCGCAGCGGCAGGCCTTCGCGGAGGGCGGGTTCGTCGATCTGGATGACGGCGATGCCGGCGGTCTCCAGCTCGGCCACCTCGTCGCGGATGGCCAGCGCGATCTGCAGCGCGGTGTCGGCGCGCGGCTGGTCGTCGCGCACGAAGGACCACTGGAGGATGGTGATCGGGCCGGTCAGCATGCCCTTCATCGGCCGCGCGGTGAGGCTCTGCGCGAAGACGGTCCAGTCCACCGTCATGGCCTGGGGGCGCGACACGTCGCCGAACAGCACCGGCGGCTTCACGCAGCGCGAGCCATAGCTCTGCACCCAGCCGTTGGCCGTGAAGGCGAAGCCGGCGAGCTGTTCGCCGAAATACTCCACCATGTCGTTGCGCTCGGCCTCGCCATGCACGAGCACGTCCAGGCCGAGCGCCTCCTGCTTGCGCACCGCGAGCTCGATCTCCTGGCGCATGGCCTGCCGGTAGTCGGCCTGCGGCAGCTCGCCGCGCCGGAAGGCGGCGCGCGCGGCGCGGATCGCCGGCGTCTGCGGGAAGGAGCCGATGGTCGTCGTCGGGAAGGCCGGCAGGCGCAGGCGGCGGCGCTGGGCGGCCTGGCGCGCCGGGAACGGCGAATGGCGCCGGTCCGCGTCGGCCGGCAGCGCGGCCACGCGCGCGGCGACGGCGGCTTGGCGCACGCGCAGGCTGGCGGCCCGAGCGGCCCGCGCGGCGCGTGACTCGGCCAGTTCGCGCGCGACGCCCGCCTCGTCGCCCCACAGCGCGCGCCTGAGCACGCGCAGTTCGTCCAGCTTCTCGACGGCGCCGGCCAGCCAGGCCTGCAGCTCGGCGTCCAGCGCCCGATCCTGGCGCAGGCTGAAGGGCAGATGCAGCAGCGAGCAGGAGGCCGCCACCCACAGCCGCCCGCCGCGCAGCTCGCGCACTTCCCGCAGCCGCTGCAGCGCGGCCTCGAGGTCGCTGCGCCAGATGTTGCGGCCGTCGACGATGCCGACGGAGAGCTCGCGCTCCCGCGGCAGGCACCGGGCCACGGCCAGCAGTTCATCCGGGGCGCGCACCGCATCCACATGCAGGCCGGCCACGGGCAGCTCGCAGGCCAGGGCCAGGTTGCCGGCCAGCGGCGAGAAATAGCTGGCCAGCATCGGCAGCGGCAGCTCGGCCCTGGCCAGCCGCGCGTAGGCCTGGCGCAGCGCGGCCTGCCAGGCGGGGGCCAGGTCCAGGCCGAGGACGGGCTCGTCCAGTTGCACCCAGGTCACGCCGCGGGCGGCCAGGCGCGCCAGTAATTGCTCATAGGCCGGCAGCAGGCGCTCCAGCAGCGCGAGGCGGTCGAAGCCGTCCTCCCGGCTCTTGCCGAGGTGCAGGAAGCTGACCGGCCCGAGCAGCGCGACCTTGGGGCTGGCGGGCAGGGCGATGGCCTCGTCCACCTCGGCGAGCAGGCGCTCGGGGTGCAGGCTGAAGGCCGTGCCGGCATCGAACTCGGGCACGAGGTAGTGGTAGTTGGTGTCGAACCACTTGGTCATCTCCAGCGCGGCGGCAGCGTCGCCCGGGGCGGCGCCGCAGCCGCAGGCCTCGCTGTGCGCGTGCGCGGTGCTGCCGCGCGCCATCACGAAATAGCGCTGCAGCGGCGTCTCGCGGCCGCTGAAGCCGAAGCGCGCCGGCTCGCAGCCGAACAGCTGGATCAGGTTGGCGACATGGTCGTAGAGGGCGAAGTCGCCGACGGTGACATGGTCCAGCCCGGCGCGCTGCTGCAGGCGCCAGTGGCGGGCGCGCAGCTCGGCGGCCTGGGCCTCCAGCGCCTCGGCCGCCAGCTCGCCGCGCCAGTGGCGCTCCAGCGCCGTCTTCAGCTCGCGCTGCTCGCCGATGCGCGGAAAGCCGAGAATATGAGTCTTGATCATGTTGAATCGAAAAATACTGAAATCGATTCGTGATGATCGGCAATCCTTGGCTATGATTCAAACGAAACGTTTTCTGATTAATCACAAGTTTCATTCATGCAAACGCCGCTGGAACTACGCCATCTGCGCACCCTCGTCGCGCTGCGCGAGGCCGGCAACCTGTCGCGCGCGGCGCAGCTGCTGAACCTGACGCAGTCGGCCCTGTCCCATCAGCTCAAGGGACTGGAGGCGCATTACGGTGCCGAGCTGTTCGCCCGCAAGAGCCAGCCGCTGGCCTTTGGCGCCGCCGGCCAGCGCCTGCTGAAGCTGGCCGACCTGGTGCTGCCGCTGGCCGATGAGGCCGACCGCGACGTGCGCCGCCTGGCCGACGGTTCGGCCGGCCGGCTGCGCATCGCCGTCGAATGCCACACCTGCTTCGACTGGCTGATGCCGGCCATGGATGCCTTCCGCGAGCGCTGGCCGGAGGTGGAGCTGGACATCGTCTCCGGCTTCCAGGCCGATCCGGTCGGGCTGCTGCACCAGGACCGCGCCGAACTGGCCATCGTGTCGGACGTCGACGCCGAGGAAGCGGGCGTCGTCGTGCATCCTCTGTTCAGCTTCGAGATCGTCGCGCTGCTGCCCAAGGGCCATGCGCTGCTGGCCAAACCCTGGCTCGAGGCGGCGGATTTCGCCGCGCACACGCTCATCACCTATCCGGTCCCCGACGAGATGCTGGACCTCGTGCGCCGCGTGCTCAAGCCGGCAGGCGTGACGCCGCCGCGGCGCACCAGCGAGTTGACGGTGGCCATGCTGCAGCTCGTGGCCAGCGGCCGGGGCCTGGCGGCGCTGCCGCTGTGGGCGGTGGAGGGCTATCTGGCGCGTGGCTATGTCGCCCGCCAGCGCATCGGCGAGCCGGGCCTGACCGGTCGCCTCCATGCCGTCAGCAGCGAGGCGCTGGCGCCCCGGCCCTTCCTGGCCGACTTCGTGCGCATCATGCGCGAGACCTCGCTGCTGAACCTGGCCGGCGTGAGCCTGCTATAGCCAGCGGTCGACCTTCAGCAGCGCCAGCACGCCCATCAGGGCGAACATTGCCGCGGCGACGCCGTGGACGAGCTTCATCGGGATCTTCTTCGCGAAGCGGTCGCCCACGAAGACGGCGGGCACGTCCGCGATCAGCATGCCCAGCGTCGTGCCGGCCACGACCAACAGCGGCTGCGGGTAGTGAGCGGCCATCGCGACGGTCGCGATCTGCGTCTTGTCGCCCATCTCGGCCAGGAAGAAGGTGACCAGCGTCGTGCCGAACACGCCGAGCCGGCCGTTGATGCGGGTGTCCTCGTCGTCGAGCTTGTCGGGGACCAGCATCCAGGCCGCCATGCCGAGGAAGGACAGGCCGAGCGTCCAGCGCAGCACTTCGGGGCTCAGCACCGACGTGATCCAGGCGCCCAGCGCGCCCGCCGCGCCGTGGTTGACGATGGTCGCGGCGAGGATGCCGAGGATGATTGGGGCGGGCCGCTTGAAGCGGGCGGCCAGCACGAAGGCCAGGAGTTGGGTCTTGTCGCCGATCTCGGCCAGGGCCACCACGCCGGTGGACATCAGGAGTGCTTCCATGCTGCTGCGGATTCCTTGGCCGGATGAAGACGATCGACCACGCGCCTCCCCGGCCGAACCGGAGGCGCATGGTCAAAGGTCTTGCCAAGTCGTGCACCGCGCGCGCCATGGCCATGTGGCCAAGTGTGTTGACGCGAGCCACCGGACGACGTCCGGCGCGGCTACTCCCCAATGACGATGGTGGTGGAGAGGAGGAGGAACCTGAGGTTCATCCTTTGAAATTCTCCTAACCGATTGTCGGCGTTGAACTTTTCATCCTTGGCCGGCTTTGCTGAGCGTCCTGTGTGGGAAGCTCTGCGGAGCGCATTGTGGGAAAATCTTCAGCGCTCGTCAAGGCACAAAAGATATAGCTTCCAGGTTTGCCAGTGCCTTCTTGGTCCTGGCGTCGCACCAAGGCGCGGACGCTGTACGAAGCGGACTGTGCGGTCACAGACGTGGAGCCCGAGGCAGGCGTCGCTCAGGACCTGCCGCTGCATGCGCTGCGGCTGGCGACCGTCGCGCTCGTCGAATAGCGGGGCCGAGGGGAGGCGGCGGGTGGCCCAATCGCCTCCTGAGCCCCAGCATCCCGCCCGATTCAGCCCTCTCCAAGACGCCCAATCGCCCTTTGCGACGAACAACCATCTGTCGGCCACTGCTGACGCTGGCTTCCTTCTGGACTGTGCTTTGGACTCCCGTCGCTGCTCGCGGAGGACCTGCAAATGTTGGCCGTCTTCAACTCTGCTACGCGCGCCTTGAGGTAGTAGGCTTTCGCCCTGTCATGATCGCCTGCCGTATGCGCCAATGCCTTGGCATACAACCCCGGGCGGCGGTCCGGCCCGTCGAACTCGCTCACCGCCTGCGCCCACAAGGTCTCATCGGCTGCTGAAGGGGGCGCGAAGGGCGCTACCCGCTCCGCAACGACCGCCACCATGTTGCTGCCCAACTCGTCTACCTTTCCGCCTTTGCGAAACGCTCGGGCGCTGAACGAGGCCAGCATGAAGCACAGCACCAGCCAGCCAGGCCCCCTCGGAAGGACGCGCAGCTCCTCCGACATCCACCCCAGCAGGAAGATGGAAGCACCAAAGGTGAGAACGAACGCAACAACTGAACGCATATCGACACGTTACCAGCGACTGGCAACGGCATCTTGAAGTTTGGCACCGGGGTTTCACTCACTTGTCGCCTGCTCGGCCGCCTGGGTGGGATGGGCGCAGGGAGATGCCTGGATTAGTCCCAGGGCGCTGCGTCGTCCGCCAGGCTGGGGGAGCCTTCCCAGGGCGGTGGTTCCGCCGTGGCGGTGGCTTGCGGTTTGGCGGGTGCGGATGCGAGTCGGGCAGCTCGTGCTGCGGCACGGGCCCGAGCCTTACGCCGTTTCTCTGCCTCCAACTTCGCGGCTTGGCGTTCCTTGGCCTTGGCCTCCTTCTCGGCAGCCTTGGCCGCATCGCGGGCCTCTCGGTTCAGCTCGCGGAGGACCGTTTTGCGGGCGGAGGCCAGCACCTGGGTGCGGACCTTCTCGACCAGGGCTTTGTCCCGCTGCTTCTCGACCTCCTTGCAGCCGCAGCAGGCGCTGGTGTAGACAGTGCGCTGCCTCGACCCGCAGAGGTGGCAGGCCCGTTGCGCCGTGAAGGTCTTGAAGCCGGCCGCACGGGCCTCCTTGCGGGACATCGGCAGGGGGTGAATGGGCGGCTCGCTGGTCATCGCAGCGCGCCCACTGCATTGACCATCATTCGGGACTCCGTGGCCTCCAGCTTCGGCCGCGTCTTCGCGTGGTCCTTCAGCAGCATGCCGGCCTCGCCAAAGACAGCCCCGAGGTAGCCATGCAGGTAGACAACGACGCGGGGCGGGAGGTCGCGGTACACGTTGCGCATCGACCGGCGCTTGTGGTTCCAGGTCTTGCCGATAGCGAGGTGGTCGAGGCCCCGGACCTTGCGCACGAGTTGGAAGCGGAAGGCGTCGTCGCTCCTGAAGCGGTAGGGCTGGTCTGCCGCGTAGACGTACAGGGCCAGCGAGGTGGAGGCGAGGTCTTCGAAGGGGACGTTGCTGTCCAGGCGCAGCAGCTCCTCGGCAGCCCGGACCTCGTGCCGGTTACAGGCGACCCCACGGGCCTGCTCGCCGATGGCGGTCTTTGCATGGTCAAGGCAGCGGCCCCAACGGGCCTTCATGACGACCCACAGCGGGGAGGCATCGTTGGCCCTCCAGAGGCGCCGGATGGCCTCCCGGTAGGGGCCGAACTCGGTGACCTTGATGCCGGTCTGGAGCGGATGCCCGTGGCGGCGAAGGGCCAGGCGGTGGGCGTTGCACTTGTTCGACCGCCCCACAGTGGGCTGGTCGCAGTGGGGGACGGTGCAGAGGCGGTTCATGGTTGTTGGTCAGAAATGGATAGGCCAGCCGGGACACCTTGCGGGGCGGCTGTGGGGTGAAGTGGTGGAGCGGTCAGAAGGGGATGACCGAGCAGCAGGACAAGCTGCAGCGCGAGGACGGGATGCAGACCGCCAGGGGCCGGGCACACAGGCATGGAAATGCTTGGCTGTGCCGGCAGGACAGGCAGCCCACCCCAGGAGGGCCTGAAGGTTCCCTGCTATCGCAGATTGGCTTCAGCGGTCCCTGGGGCTGGGCTGCGGTGGGGAAGTAGCGAGGGTCCGACCTTGATTCCCTGGATCAATGATCCTCGGGGGTCGTCAGCGGCGCCAGCCGCATGATGGTCGGCCAGCAGGCGCGGTCAATGTTGACGGGCCGCTGCTGTGGCACCTCATCAAGAGCATGTCGGCGCCAGTCGATAAGCCGGCTGGGAATCATTGAAGGAAACAACTACGGGGAGACCTTCTTCTAGGTACTGCGTCGTTAAGGAGGGGCGGTCAGTGCGGGATGTCCGCCTCGACGATGTTCGGCGGCAGAGACCCAGAGCGGTCCTCGCCCTCGGTACGCCGGCACTGGGCATTCAGTGCCTCGGCTGGCTCATGTCTCGCAGGCGGACGCCGGTAGCAGTGCATGACCTGCACACGGCCCTGGCCGAGAACAACCTGCTTCCTGAAGGTGATGCTGGCCGCATCCATCTGGCTGAGGATGGTTCGCATGGTCCGCTCGGAGGCGAACTCGGTCCTCGTGTTCATCTCCAGCAGATAGCCGAACTGTTCGGCGTGGGCTTGGTTGCCCAGGACGATGCGCAATGCGCCGATGTAGTTCTGCGAGCAGCGGACGGCGGCGAGGGTGTCTCGGGCAATCTCGCGGAGCAACCCGTCGGAAGCCCTCGTCGTCAGGCCGGGACGGAGGCGGTGGCCCGCGCTGCCTCGGGAGCCCTTGGCGCGGCTGTCGCCTTCCCTCCGGATGAACTGCCAGGGCGGGAGCGCCAACATCGCGGCCTCAAGGTCGAACGTGTCGCGGGCACGCTGCCGTTCAGTGTCCGGCGGCCTCACGGTGCCCCCTGTAGGCGGTGCATCGCACGGAGCATGGCCGTGGTCATTGGCCTGGCTCCTTCCCGGACGTGCGCCGCCCGGCTGCGCGCATGTGCTGGGTCTTCTCCCGGGCGAGTTGCTTCAGGGTCTCCTCGACGCGGGCATCGAAGGCGGCCCAGTACGCGCCGCTATTGGGGCCGTGAAGGACTTCGGGGAAGGCCGGCATGTCGGGGCCGCCCTCCAGGGCCTCAAGGCGGGCGAAGGCTGCCGCCTGGTCGGCCTTGTCGGGGGCCAGGGAGGAGCAGCAGCGCCGCACCGCTCGGGCCTCGTCGGCAGGGTCGATGTCGGGATGGTTCAGGTGATGCATGTAGAGCTGTAGGGAGCGACGAATGACACCGGAGGCCATTGCATCGACTCCCGTTCTCGCGGGGCCGTCCCTGAGCCATCGGCGGGCGTAGGCAATGGAGAGCTTCGACGGGTGGTCGAGCTGTGCTTCGATGCGGGAGACGGTGCCCCTGAGGGCCAAGGTGCGGCGGGCGTACTGCGTTGTAGACATGGGCATGTGGACCCGTGCATCGGGCCGGGTGAGGTTGAAAAAAGGAGGGGTGCCTGGCAGCTGGGCCAGCTCCACGGCGCGGGGCTCCAGGATGTTGTTGAGCGTGCCGTGGCCTTCCACTGCCACCGACTTCAGGACCTCGGGCTCCTTGCGCGCGGCCCGGCCGGTCATGAGGGAGTCGTAGGCGCGGATGACCTGGATGTGGAACTTCGGGCTGATCCACATGGCGTAGGCGTAGACCAGCTCCTTCACCACGTAGGTGCCCGGCGTCTTGCCCCCGTTCTGGACGTTGAAGGGCGGGACCAGCATCAACCCACCTTGCGAATCTGCAATCTGGTGTTGAAGTTCCTCCACCAGGCCGTGGGTCTCCTTGCGGCGCATGAAGAAGGCCGGGAGGTCGTTGGGATTCCCGCCCGCCGCCTTGTGCAGGTCGTTGAGGCAGTAGCGGCCTGCGGCGTCTTGGCGGATGAGGCTGGAGGCGATGGTCAGTGCGGTGGTCATGATGACCACGCTGATTTCTTGGTTTAGCTATGGCCGGTGTTTAGAGCTGGGTGACGCCCCTGCCTGATGCTGAATCCCTGCCAAATCAACGAGTTGGCTAGCGATTTCCCAGAGTTCGGCAGTGGCAGCCTCCAGGCGCTCCTGGGTCTCCGCCGCCAGGCGCAGGGCGGCGGCGAAGGTCCTGGGGATGGCCGGCACGGACGCCTGAGCCTCCAGCTCCATCCAGCGGTCAACGATGCGCGCGCGAAGCTGCACGCTGTAGCCGCTGACCAGGATCAGCGACTCCCGCTTAGGAAGGGCGAACACTTTGGAGGGGCGCCCGCCCGTGGACGGTTCGACCTTTTCCTCAAAACTGAGGGAAAGTGCCTCGGCCATGAGCTTGATGTCCCGGCGGATGTTGTCGTGGTCCTTCCCGGTCAGCTCCGCAATCTCGCGGGAGGACATGGTGAGGGAGGTAGTGGTGGGGAACTGCCTGCCCGTCCGCTCTTTGCGAAGGTCGGGGTTTAGACCCATACCGAAACCTGCCGCCGAAATCGCGCCCTCGGCCCCAGGGAGCAGGTTCCGAATCTTGCGTATTCCAAAACCAGTTGCTTTCCGTATGGGTGACTGGCACGATGCCGACCATGACCAAGACCAAGAAGCCCCGCCGCGTTGCCCTGTACGCCCGCGTCAGCACCGACCAGCAGACCACCGACAACCAACTAGAGGCCCTGAGGGAGGCCGGCCAGCGGCTCGGCTGGGAGGTGGTCGGGGTGTACGTGGACGAAGGCGTCAGCGGCGCCAAGGGCCGCCAGGATCGCCCCCAGTTCGATGCGCTGCTGAAGGCCGTCACGCGGGGGGAATGTGACCTCGTGGCAGCCTGGGCCGTGGACCGCCTGGGGCGCTCATTGACGCACCTCCTGGGGTTCCTCGGGGAACTGCATGCGAAGGGCTGTGACCTCTACCTCCATCAGCAGGGCCTGGACACATCCACGCCGGCCGGGCGGGCCATGTTCCAGATGATGGGCGTCTTCGCCGAGTTCGAGCGCGGGATGATTCAGGAGCGCGTCAGGGCCGGCCTCGCCAGGGCCAAGGTCAACGGCACGAAGTCAGGGAAGGCCATCGGCCGGCCAGCGGTCGCGGCCAGCGTTGAGGCCCGCATCCGCGAGCTGCGGGCGGAAGGGCTCGACGGGAAGCCCATGGGCATGCTCAAGATTGCCAAGGCGGCCGGCTGTGGGGTGTCGGTGGTCCAGCGGGTGCTGGCGGACGCCTGACCCCAGAAAGAAAGAAGCCCCGGGGCCGGGAGGCCGAGGGCTGCAACCACTACGCTGTCTGCGCCGTGGCCTGCTCAGGGAGGAAAAGCAGGGGGCCGAAGCCCGAGGGAACTGTAAGCCCTGCCGCCTTGCTACGGGCTGACCGGCTGCGCTCCAGCTCTCAGGGCCAGGCAGACATGGGCAGGTTGGGTGTGCCGGCGAAGGCGGTCAGTGACACGCTGCGGTCCAGCTGCATCCTGTCCCACTCGTTCACGACCCGGGCCAGTATCTCGGCCTTGCCTCTGTCCATCTTGACGATGCAGTCCGCCCTGTTGACCCACACGCTGCGGAGCAGTGGCACCATCCCGGCCATCCGGTAGCGGGCCAGGAAGGGGCAGTCGCGGGCCTCGTCGCGGTCAGTGGTGTAGGACGGGCCGTCCTCGTTGAAGCCCTGGTAGCAGCCTCGCCAGGATTGAAACCATTCCGGCAGGGCACTCCACGCTCGGGACTCATGGCGCAGCATCATCGGGGCCCAGTCGTCGTAGGTCCGCATCAGCCTGACCAGCTCGCGTTTGTCGCCCTCGGTGGTGGTCCAGAACTCGCCGACCAGTCGGAGCCACATGGGACGCTCCATCTGGCCATGCAGGTTGACCAGCACAGCGGCCCGAGTGAAGGCCGTAGCGCCGAACGCCTGTAGCCTGGCGGCGGCGATGGTGGTCCTTGGGGCCTGGTGGGCGGTCATCATCCCTGAGGCTGCAGCGGGCGGTCCACCTGCAGCTCCACGCGGCCCATGCGGAGCATGAATGCGCCGGGCTCCACCCAGGCGTCCCAGAAGGAGCTGTGGTTCTGCCAGAAGAACAGGCCCGCCGAGCACTCGTGGCGACTTGCGACCACCAGTCCCGGGGCATCGCCGATGGCCTTGACTGCCAGGTCCAGCATCCACACGATGAGGCCCACGAAGTTGTCCCATTGGCCCCAGTCGTCACGCTTCAGTTTCATCATTCACTCCCTGCCGCTGTGCCCCGACAGAGGGCTCATTTCGGCGACAGGCAGGAGCACTTTGGCAAGACCTGGCCCCGCTGGATAGCCCGAGGAATCCGGGGCAGACGGGGTGCCGTATCATTGTCTGCGGCTGCTCCAGAGCGAATCGTCCCGCTTCTGGAACCGTCCCGAAAAGGGAACGATCCGGTCACATGGGCACGCATCCGGGACGACCGGCTCCGCTAGGTCATCGCGTTGGGAAACGAGTGGTGGCACGGGGGGAAGTGCGACCTCGGGCTCGTCCAGAACCCCCGGGAAAAAATTCTTCAAAATGTCCGCGCATGCCTGATGTTCAGGCGTCGTTCTCCGGCCCGCTAGCCCTGATTTTGGCTTGGCGCGCGTCCAATTCACTTTCCAACTTTTCTAAGACTCGGCCCCACCTTGCCGCGACCTCCGGGTCACCGGGAAGTTTCTCAACGACCATTGGGATGGCCTTCTCGCCACGGAAGACAGCCGCCATGCCTTCTCGAATCATGTCTTGTTCAGCCAGCACCTTTCCGTGCGCAATGGGCGTGTAGACGCCGTTCTCCAACTCAACAGGATCAAAGTGGTACCTCAGATGCGCCCCCATTTCCCGAAGTAGCGTAGTCAAAAGCTCGACTCGCTTTTCACCCCAACTTGCCGCCGTGGTGTCCTTCCCAAAATGGTTCATGTAGACCTTCCAGGCCTCCAGCACCTGCTCGGTGGCCCTGTCGGACTTGGGGAATTCCAATGGGACGGCGTTCAGAGCATTTACGTGATCGACATTTAGAGGCGTGCCGCGCGTGCGCATCAATGCATGGAAGAGTGCGCGGCGGCGCGCTCGCTGCTCCCTTCTGGCGTCCAAGAACTTCTGCACCTGAACCGCCAAAATTGGTCCCACCAGCGTCGCAAAAACGATGGCAAGGTCGGTGACCTTGATAGTCCAGTCCCATTGCACTGCCGCCTCCCTCCTCAAGTCGAAGCATTGTGCCAATAGGTTTTGAGTGAGCAACGAGCCCGGCACAGCCAGGGTCCGCGAGGCCGCCCCTTACAGCCCAGCTACTCGCGGCGCTCGGTCATGAGGACTGCAGCCACTGGCGCAGGGGCTGACCAACCCTCTGGCGGGAACACGCGGGGCAGCGCGATGCTGTCATGCTGGATCAGGCCGGCGACCTTCACCAAGTCCTCGGGGAACACCTTCGCGTAGGTCTTGCTGCCTTCGCCGCCGTCGTGCTGGTGGCCCACGTACTTGTCGATGTGCAGCGGGTACGCCTCAGCGCGTCGCAGCAGAGTCTCAACCGTGTGCCGGAAGGAGTGGAAGGTGGTGTCCAGACCCCACCCGCTGCTGGTCTTCAACTTGGAGAACCAGCTTGAGAAGGCACCTCCGGCGTTGTTGACCTCAGACACTGGCAGGACCGGGAACAGGCGTTTGTGTCCGGCCTTCTGCATGACTACGGCGTACTCGGGCAGGCCCAGCCGCACCAGTTCCACATGCAGCGGAATCGTGCGCTCGCTGGGCTTGTTCTTCACGGACTGCCACTCCTCGCTGGCGGCGATGGACAGGAACCACTGCTCACCGTCCTGCTTCAGGTCGGCCACAAGGAGCTGTGCCAGCTCGGTGATGCGGGCACCCGTGTACGCCCCCATGATGGGCAGCCAGTAGGCCGCGTCCTGGCCCGCGTTGCGAGCTCTGGGGAGCTTGTACGCCTGGAATAGCTCATGGCCGAACAGCTTGGTCATCTGCGCGGGGCTCACAGCCTGTCGCTCGATGACGGCCTCGGAGGAGCCCTCGACCTTGATGTTCGTCCACGGGTCGGACTCGATGCGCTGGCCCTCGGCCATCTCGTAACGCAGCAGTGTCGTCACCCAGCCGAGGCGGTCGCGGGCGGTGACTGGGGCCATGCCGGTGGACAGGAAGTGGTCCCGGAGCTGGAGGCCATGCTTGCGGGTCAGCTGCATCAACGGCGGGTCTCCACAGACCTCCTCGAAGATGTCCACCACACGCCCGGCCACGGACACGGACTTGGCTGACGGCTTCTTCGCCTTGTTGCACCAGAGCTGGTAGACATCACGGAGCTTCAGCGCGGACGCTGGCTTCTCGGCGGGCGGCAGTGTGGAACTGTCGGGGCCGGCGAGGGAGGAGGGCAGGCCGACCTCTGGGGGCGTATCGACGGGCTCGCCTTCGTCCCGCAGCTTCTGGCCCTTGCGCGCCTTCGCCATCGACATGGCGAACACGTAGAGCATGCGGCGGCGCGCTGGTGGGTCCTCGGGTAGGACGAGGCCATATGAGCCGAGCCAGCTTTCGGCCTGGATCGCCACGCCATCCATGCTGCGGCCCTTGATGGCATCAGGCAGCGCCACGTCAAGCTCCACCCCTGGCCCGAACTCCGGGCTACTGGAGGGCGCGGGAAGGCCCTCGACGCGCATCTCTTCGTCGGCCTCCAGCATTGACCGCCCGGCCATGGTGGCGAGGGCCTGGACCTCCTCAAGGGTCGCCACGCGGGGCGCAACGGCGGCCACAGCCTGTGGAGGCGGGGCAGGGGGGTGTGGGGCGAACCCGAGGGCGTGGCGCTCGCGCAGGAACCGGGCTTGCCAGTCCGCCCCGAGGCGGGCAGCCTGGACCTCAGCCTGGGCCTTGTTCAGGTCCCCGAGGGCCTCGGTGTGTTCCTTCTTCCCGATGGCCTCGCGCAGCTCATTCGGGACGCGGATTCGGAAGTAGTAACGGCTTCCTTTGGTGACAAGGTAGCTGGTTTTCTTGGGCACTTGGGGCACTTCCGCATTCTCCCACGGGGCCACTTTTCGGCTGGTTGTGGGAAGGATTGTGGGAAGACCAATGGGAAAAAGCCCTTTAACGACAAAGGCCCCAGAGGTTTCCCTCTGAGGCCGGCATCGGTGGTGGAGAGGAGGAGGATCGAACTCCCGACCTCCGCATTGCGAACGCGGCGCTCTCCCAGCTGAGCTACCCCCCCACGCAGAAAGAAAGTATAGCCTGAGCCTGGGGGCGCTATCGTCGGCGCCCCTCGTGGCTGCCGGCGTTCACCCGGCAAATCGGACGCCTCTTCCTGGGCGACCGCCACGGTCGTTCCCGTCGGCTGGCGCGTCAGCTGGCAGGCCGACGTTGGCATAGCGGGCTGCTATAGGGCGGATTGAAAGCTTGTATTGGCGGGGCGGCTCGCGTCGCGCTAGCGTGAGGCCCCACCCCCGACCGGAGACTGCCATGAGCCTGAAAGGAAGCAAGACCGAGCAGAACCTGAAGGACGCCTTCGCGGGCGAGTCGCAGGCCAACCGCCGCTATCTGTATTTCGCGAACAAGGCCGACATCGAGGGCCAGAACGATGTCGCCGCGCTGTTCCGCTCCACGGCCGAGGGCGAGACCGGCCATGCGCACGGCCACCTCGAGTTCCTGGAGGCCGTGGGCGACCCCGCCACCGGCCTGCCCATCGGCCCGACGCGCGACAACCTCAAGGCCGCCGTGGCCGGCGAGACGCACGAGTACACCGACATGTACCCCGGCATGGCCAAGACGGCGCGCGACGAGGGCTTCGACGAGATCGCCGACTGGTTCGAGACGCTGGCCAAGGCGGAGCGCTCGCACGCCAACCGCTACCAGAAGGCGCTGGACGCGCTGGTTGATTGAAAAATCTCCACGGGGCCGCTGAACGCGGCCTCTTTTCATCATGACCCGCGAAGGCAATCTCGAAGCGCCCACGAGGCACGCTCTCGACTGGAAGAACCCGCAGTTCCACGACGAGGAGAAATGCCTCCACGAGATGGAGCGCATCTTCGACATCTGCCACGGCTGCCGGCGCTGCGTGTCGCTGTGCCAGAGCTTCCCGACGCTGTTCGACCTCGTCGACGCGGGCAGGACCGGCGAGCTGGACGGCGTCGACAGGCGGGACTTCTGGAAGGTCGTCGACCAGTGCTATCTGTGCGACCTCTGCTACCTGACCAAATGCCCCTATGTGCCGCCGCATGCGTGGAACCTGGACTTCCCGCACACGATGCTGCGGGCCAAGGCCATCAAGTTCCGCAAGGGCCAGGTCGGCGCGGGCGAGCGCTTCCTCGCGTCGACCGACGTGCATGGCCAGTTCGCCGGCATTCCCGTCGTCGTGCAGGCCGTCAATGCGGTAAACCGCACCAGGCTCGCGCGCCGCGTGCTGGACGGCCAGCTTGGCGTGCACCCCGATGCCTGGCTGCCAGAGCTGGCGGCCAAGCGCTTCCGCTGGAGCGCGCCCAAGTCGCAGTCGCAGGTGGTCACCAACGGCGAGCGCACGCCGGGCAAGGTGGCCATCTTCTCGACCTGCTACGTCAACTACAACGAGCCGGGCATCGGCTTCGACCTGCTGAAGGTGCTGGAGCACAACGCCATCCCCTACGTCATCGTCGAGAAGGAGTCCTGCTGCGGCATGCCCAAGCTGGAGCTGGGCGACCTCGAGACGGTGGAGAAGCACAAGACGGCCAACATCGCCGTGCTGGCGCCCTATGCGCGGGACGGCTTCGCGATCCTGTCGGCCATCCCGAGCTGCACGCTGATGTTCAAGCAGGAGCTGCCGCTGATGTTCCCGGCCGAGGAGGCCGTCAAGCAGGTGCAGGACGCGATGTGGGATCCGTTCGAATACCTCGTCGCCCGCCACAAGGACGGCCTGCTGAGGACCGATTTCAAGCAGGCCCTGGGCAGGGTCAGCTACCACGTGCCCTGCCACGGCCGCGTGCAGAAGATCGGCCGCAAGACGGAGGAGATGTTCAAGCTCATCGGCCAGAGCGTGGAGGTCAGGCTCAACACCGTCGAGCGCTGCTCGGGCCACGCCGGCACCTATGGCGTGAAGACGCCCTACCACCCGGTGGCGATGAAGATCGGCAAGCCGGTGTTCAAGGCCATGGCCAAGGACGAGCCGGACTTCATCTGCAGTGACTGCGCGCTGGCCGGCCACCACATCGCGCAGGGCATGGCGGCAGCAGGCACGCCGGCCAAGGCCCTGGCCCATCCGCTCACGCTGCTGCGCACCGCCTACGGAATCGCGCCATGACGATCACCCGAGACAGCCTGATGACGCTGGAGGCCTATTCGCGTTTCCGCAAGACCGAGAAGGGATCGATAGTCGCCCACCGCCGCCTGCGCAGCGTGCGCCTGGGCGAGCACCTGAACCTGCAGTTCGAGGACGAGCGCACTATTCGGCACCAGATCCAGGAGATGCTGCGCATCGAGAAGATCTTCGAGGACGAGGGCATCCAGGCCGAGATCGACGCCTATGCGCCGCTGGTGCCCGACGGCAGGAACTGGAAGGCGACGCTGCTGATCGAATACCCCGACCCCAACGAGCGCCGCCGCGAGCTGGCGCGGCTGATCGGCGTGGAGGACCGCCTCTTCGTCGAGATCGAGGGCCAGGCGCGCGTCTACGCCATCGCCGACGAAGACCTGGACCGCGAGAACGACGAGAAGACCTCGGCCGTGCACTTCGTGCGCTTCGAGCTGAGCACGGCCATGCGCGAGGCCGTGAAGGCCGGTGCGGCCGTCAAGCTGGGCTGCGACCACACCCACTACCCGGCGCATCTGCAGATCGCGCCGGAGACGATGGCCAGCCTGGCCGGCGATCTGGCTCAGGTCGCCATGTAGCGGCCCGGCCGGTGGTTGATGGCCAGGGCCGCGTTGATGGCCGCCATGCCGAGCAGCGACAGCGCGACGCGCTGCCAGGGCACCCAGGGCAGGCCGGCGAGCAGGATGGCCGCGTCCAGGCCGGCCTGCAGATAGCCGGCGCGCCAGCCGCGCGTCTCCTGCAGCCACAGCACCAGCACGTTCAGCCCGCCGAGCGACGCGCGGTGGCGGAACAGGATCAGCATGCCGGCACCGATCAGCAGGCCGCCGGCCCCGGCCGCGAACAGCGGGTTCAGCGCCTGGATGCCGAGCCAGTGCGGCAGCGCCTCGGACAGCGCCGCCATCAGCGTGACGGCGATGACGGTCTTGACCGTGAAGGCCCGGCCCATGCGCTTCCAGGCCAGGCCGTAGAAGGGCAGGTTGATCGCGAAGAACAGCGCGCCGAAGGGCCAGCCGCTGGCGTAGTGGCCGAGGAAGGCGATGCCGACCGTGCCGCCGCTGAGCATGCCGGCCTGCTTGAACAGGGCCACGCCCAGCGCGGCGAACAGCGTGCCGGTCAGCAGGGCCTGGGCATCCTCCAGCCGGCTGTGGCGGAAGCTGCGGCTGATGCGGGCGGCGGCGTCCTTCATCCGATGTGGCCCGCGAGGAAGAACTTGATGACCCCCTTGGCCGCGAAGCCGACCAGGCCGAAGCCCAGGCCCAGCAGCAGCACGAAGGTGCCGAAGCGCCCCGCCTTGGACTCCCGCGCCAGCTGCAGGATGATGAAGACCATGTAGAGCATGAAGGCCGCGACCCCGAAGCTCAGGCCGAATTGCGCGATCTGCGCTTCCGTGTAGCCCCACATGTCAGCGCCGCCCGGCCGCCCGAAGGCGATGACGCGCCCCCCCGGGGGGCAGTGAACGAAGTGAACGTGGGGGCTTCATGTCAGTCCTGGCGACGCGTCACGAGGTCGCGGTAGGCATGCCAGCTGGCGTGGCCCAGCCAGGGCAGCACGACGACGAGGCCGAGCAGGGCCGAGGCCATGCCGGCGAGGGTCAGCAGCATCAGCAGCGCGGCCCACAGCGCGATGGGCGCCGGATGCTCCAGCACGACGCGCCAGCTCGTCAGCACGGCGCCGAAGACGCCGAGCTTGGTCTGCGGCTGGTCCAGCAGCGCCGGAATGGCGACGACGCTGGACGCGAACACCGGCGCCGCCAGCACGGCGCCCAGCGCGAGCCAGAGTTCGAACAGATGGGAGCTGTCGTTTATCACGATGAGGACGAGGAAGTCATGGGGCGTGCGCACGGGCGTGGGCGCGAAGCCGGCAATGAGGCTGGCCGAGCTCATCACCCAGCCGGTGCCGGCGAAGGCCAGCAGCACGCCGAAGACGACGAGGCGGCCGTCGCGCGGCCGCCAAGCCTCGCGCAGCGTGTGCCAGCCGGGCCGGCCGCCAAGGTCGAGCTCGCGGCTGCAGGCATAGAAGCCGGTGGCCAGCACCGGCGCGACGAGCAGGAAGCCGCTGAAGGCGCCCGACAGCAGCCAGAAGCGGTCGTGCGCGAACCACCACAGCAGCGCGCCGAACGCGGCCATCAGCGCGCCCTGGGAGAGCGAGAGCAGCGGCATCTGCCAGAGGTCCTGCCAGCCGCGCGCCAGCCAGCCCAGCGACCGCAGCAGCGGGATGGGCCGCACGCCGAAGGCCTGCGACTCGCGCAGCGCCTGTTCAGTGAAACGATGGGGCATAGCGCGCCAGTGTCACCGCAGTGCGGCGACGCGGGCTTGACGAGGCTCAAGCTCCCGCGTGGCGGCAGGGGCCATCAGGCCTGCAGCAGGGCCTGGGCGGCGGCTTTCAGCGTCCGGGCGTCGGCGGACGCGACGGGCAGCTGGCGTGCCTGCGCGAGGGCCGGGAAGTGGCCGCGCAGCGAGCGTTCGTAGCCGGGGTCGTAGTGCTCCCGCATCAGCGCGGCGAACACGCCGGCCCAGTCGCTTGCGCGGGCCTGGGCCTGCCAGGCCGCGACGCGGGCGTGGCCGCGCAGTTCGACGAGGCCGTCCAGCGCGCGGCAGAAGGTGTCGGGGTCGGCGCCGAAGTGGCCGTAGTCCTGCAGCAGCAGCTCGACGCGCGCGGCCTCGGGCATCTCGATCCAGATGCAGCCGCTGCGCTCGCCGCGCATGGCCGCCAGCAGCGCCTCGGGCACCGCGATGCGGCCGATCTTGCGGCTCTCGCTTTCGACGTAGACGGGCCGGGCCGGGTCCAGCGCGCGCAGCGCCGCCCACAGGCTGCTGTCGAAGGCCTTCTGGCTGGGCTGGGGTGCATCGGGCAGGGCGCCGAGCACGGAGCCGCGGTGGGCAGCCAGCGCCTCCAGGTCCAGCACCTGGGCGCCCTCGGCGGCCAGCGCGTGCAGCAGCCGCGTCTTGCCGCTGCCGGTGCGGCCGCACAGCACCTGCCAGCCGACGCGCGCGGGCAGCGTGGCCAGATCCTCGCGCACCTGGGCGCGATAGGCCTTGTAGCCGCCGGTGAGCTGGCGCGAGCGGAAGCCGATCTGGCCGAGGAACCAGTGCATGGACCCCGAGCGCTGGCCGCCGCGCCAGCAGTAGACCAGCGGCCGCCAGTTCTTGGGCAGGCCGCTGGTGCTGGTCTCCAGATGGCGGGCGATGTTGCGCGCGACCAGGGCCGCGCCCAGCTTGCGCGCCTCGAAGGGCGAGCTGGCGTAGAGCAGGCCCACGTCGTGGCGCTCGCGGTCGTCCAGCACCGGCCAGTTCAGCGCGCCGGGCATGTGGTCCTCGGCGAACTCGGCCGGCGAGCGCACGTCGATGATGGCGTCGTAGCGGTCCAGTTCGGCAACCGCCTCGGCGATGGTTGTGACGAAGCTCATGCGGGCAGGGAGACGGCGTCCAGCAGTTCGCTCTCGATCTGCAGCTGGGCCTTGTTCTGCTGCAGCGCCGGGCCGTCGAGCAGGAAGGTGTCCTCCACGCGCTCGCCCAGCGTCGAGATCTTGGCCAGCTGCAGGTTGATGCCGTGGCGCGCCAGCACGCGGGCGATGGCGTAGAGCAGGCCGGCGCGGTCGCTGGTGGAGATGGTCAGCAGCCAGGCGGTGGCGCGCTCGTCGGGGCGCAGCGAGATGCGCGGCGAATAGGGGAAGCTCTTGACGCGCCGCGACAGCCGCCCGCGCCTGGGCTCGGGCAGCGGTCCGCCGGCCTGCAGGGCCAGGGCCAGCTTCTGTTCCACCAGCGGCACGAGGTCGCGGTGGTGCACGTCGGCTTCGGGGCGGATGACCTGGAAGGTGTCCAGCGCATAGCCCTTGCGCGTGGTGTGCACCTTGGCGTCGAGGATGCTGAAGCCGGCGCCGTCGAAGTAGCCGCAGATGCGGGCGAACAGGTCCTGCTGGTCGGGCGCGTAGACCAGCACCTGCAGGCCTTCGCCGATGGGCGAGGGGCGGGCGCGCACGACGGGCACCTGGGTCTCGACGTGGCGCCACAGCGAGCGCGCATGCCAGGCCAGCTCGGCGCCGTCGTGGCGCGCGAAATAGCTGACGGCCAGCGTCTTCCACAGCGGCTCCTCGGTGCCGGGCAGCTGCGAGTGCAGGGCCAGGTCCTGGCGCGCCTCGGCCTTGCGGGCCTCGATCTCGGCGTCGAGGTTGATGCGGGCGCCGCCCAGGGCGCGCAGCGTGATGCGGTAGAGGTCTTCCAGCAGCTTGCCCTTCCAGGCGTTCCAGACCTTGGGGCTGGTGCCGCGGATGTCGGCCACGGTCAGCAGATACAGCGCCGCGAGGCGGCGCGCGTCGCCCACCTTGGCGGCGAAGGCGGCGATGACCTCGGGGTCGGCCAGGTCTTCCTTCTGGGCCACGCGCGACATCGTCAGGTGGTGCTCGACGAGGAAGACGCATAGCGCCGTGTCGTCGGCGCCCAGGCCGTGCTGGCGGCAGAAGCGGCGCACCTCGACGGCGCCGAGCTCGGAGTGGTCGCCGCCGCGGCCCTTGGCCACGTCGTGGAAGAGGGCGGCGACGTAGAGCAGCTCGGGCTGGTCGAACTGCGCGGCCACCTGCGAGCAGAACGGGTATTCGTGGGCGTGCTCGGGGATGAAGAAGCGCCGCACATTGCGCAGCACCATCAGGATGTGCTGATCCACGGTGTAGACGTGGAAGAGGTCGTGCTGCATCTGCCCGACGATGGACCTGAAGACCCACAGGTAGCGGCCCAGCACCGAGGTCTGGTTCATCAGCCGGAAGGCATGCGTCTGCCCCTCGTGCTGGCGCAGCATGGCCATGAAGGTTGCGCGGTTGGCCGGGTCGCGCCGCCAGGCGCCGTCCATCAGGCTGCGGGCGTTGTACAGCGCCCGCAGCGTGCGCGCCGACAGGCCCTTGATGCCGGGCGTCTGCTGGTAGACGAGGAAGGTGCGCAGGATCGCGTGCGGGTCGCGCTGGTAGAGGTCGTCACTGGCGACCTCCAGCATGCGGCCGCGGTCCAGGAACTCGGGGTGGCCGTCGAGCGGGTGCAGCAGGTCCTGCTGGGAGCCGTTGATCTGCTCCTCCAGGTTCAGCAGCAGGATCTGGTGCAGCTGCGTGACCGCCTTGGCGGCCCAGTAGTAGCGCCGCATCAGCAGCTCTGACGCGCGCACGGAGTCGGTCGCGGCGAAGCCGAAGCTCTGGGCCACGGCCGTCTGCAGGTCGAAGACGAGGCGGTCCTCGCGGCGCCCCGCGACCGCATGCAGGCGCGCGCGGATCAGCTTGAGCTGGCCCTCGTTGCGCTGCAGCTGGCGGCTCTCGAAGGGCGTGATGAGCCCGCCCTGGGCCAGCGCCTTCCAGGTCTTGCCCAGGCCTGCCGCGCGCGCGATCCAGACCAGCATCTGCAGGTCGCGCAGGCCGCCGGGGCTTTCCTTGCAGTTGGGCTCCAGCGCGTAGGGCGTGTCGTCGTACTTGGTGTGGCGCTGCACCGTCTCCAGCGTCTTGGCGCGGAAGAAGGCCCTGGCGTCCATGGCCTGCATGAAGCGCCTGGCCATCAGGCGGAACAGCTTGGCGTCGCCGGCCAGCGGGCGGGCTTCGAGCAGCGCCGTCTGCACGGTCACGTCGGCCTGCGATTCGCTCAGGCATTCGCCCAGCGTGCGCACCGAGGAGCCGATCTCCAGGCCGACGTCCCAGCAGGACGTGATGAAGCCCTCGATGGCGGCCTTGACCGGGCCGGGCACATGGGCCTCGACGCCGTCGGGCAGCAGCACGAGGACGTCGACGTCGGAATGCGGGAACAGCTCGCCGCGGCCATAGCCGCCGACGGCCGCGAGGCAGGCGCCCGCGGGCATGCCGGCCTGGGCCGACTGCAGCCACAGCGCGCGCAGCGTGTCGTCGACGTGGCGGGCCAGGTGGCGCAGCAGGGCCTGGGCGCCGGCCTGCGTGGGCCGCGCGGCCAGGAAGCCGTCGATCAGCGCCTGCTTGCCCGCCTTGAACTGCTGGCGGAGGTCGGCAAGGGTGGCCACGCTCAGACCGTTGCGGCGGCGCTGGCCTGCGTGATGAAGGCCGGCGGCGGCGGGCTGCCGGCGGACAGCGTCATGACCTCGTAGCCGGTCTCGGTGACGAGCAGCGTGTGCTCCCACTGGGCCGACAGCGAGCGGTCGCGGGTGACGATGGTCCAGCCGTCGCCCATTTCCTTGATCTCGCGGCGGCCGGCGTTGATCATGGGTTCGATCGTGAACATCATGCCGGGCACCAACTCGTCCAGCGTGCCGGGGCGGCCGTAGTGCAGCACCTGCGGCTCCTCGTGGAAGACGCGGCCGATGCCGTGGCCGCAGAACTCGCGCACGACGGAGAAGCCGGCGTTCTCGGCGAAGGTCTGGATGGCGTGGCCGATGTCGCCCAGGCGCGCGCCGGGCCTGACCTTGGCGATGCCCTTCCACATGGCCTCGTAGGTGAAGGCGCACAGCCGCCTGGCCGCGATCGACCCCTCGCCGACGACGAACATGCGGCTGGTGTCGCCGTGCCAGCCGTCTTTGATGACGGTGACGTCGATGTTGACGATGTCGCCGTTCTTCAGCGGCTTGTCGTTCGGGATGCCGTGGCAGACCTGCTGGTTCACGGACGTGCAGATCGACTTGGGATAGGGGATATAGCCCGGCGGGCAGTAGTTCAGCGGCGCGGGAATGCCCTGCTGCACGTTGACGATGTGGTCGTGGGCGAGCTTGTCCAGTTCGTTGGTCGTGACGCCCGGCTTGACGTGGGGCGTGAGCATGTCCAGCACCTCGGACGCCAGGCGCCCGGCGATGCGCATGCCCTCGACATCGGCGGCGGTCTTGATCGTGATGGCCATCGGCCGATTATCGTGGCTGCGCGTCGGGCGCCTGGGCAGTGCCGCTGGATTCCCACCCTCCGCCCAGGGCGAGGAAGACCTGCACCTGGTCCCGGGCGATTTCGGCTGCTTCCGCCGCCAAGGCGATGTCCGCGACGGCCAGCATCTGGCGCGATTCCAGCGCCGTCGCCAGCGGCCGGCGCCCCGCCTCGACGTAATGCTGCTGGTCCTGCGCCAACGCGGCGGCCTTGTCGCGTGCCTGCCGCAGCGCGGACAGCCGTTCCAGGTCGCGCCGGTAGCGGCTGAGCGCGGACTCGACCTCGGCGAGCGCCTGCAGCACCACGCCGTCGAAGCGGGCCAGCGCGGCCTGCTGGTCGGCCTCGGCCATGCGCACGCGTGCCCGCGAGCCGGCGTCCGGGATGCGCCAGCTCAGCAGCGGCCCGAGGCCGAAGGCCTGGGTCGCGGGTTCGCCGAGATGGCCGGCCAGCCCGAGCGCGCCCAGCGACGCACCGAAGCTGATGCTGGGATAGAGCTCGGCCGTGGCCACGCCGATGCGCGCCGTGGCCACGGCCAGCTCGCGCTCCGCCTGGCGCACGTCGGGGCGGCGCTTCAGCAGCGCGGCGCCGTCGCCGGCGGGAATGGCCTGGGCCAGCACGGGAGGCGCGGCGCAGGCGACCTGCTGCGGCGCCAGCTCCTGCGGCGTGTGCCCGAGCAGATAGGCCAGCCGGTACAGGCCCGCCTCGCGCTCCGCATCGAAGCGCGACAGCGCGGCGCGCTGGGTCTCGACGAGGCCCTGGGCCTGCAGCACGTCGGCACGCGCGGCGCGCCCTTCCGCTTCCAGGCGCTCGGCCAGGGCCAGGCTGCGTTCGCGCAGCGCCAGCGCGTCCGTGGCGGCGCTCCGCTGCGCCCGCGCATGGCAGACCTGCAGATAGGCCTGCGCCACCTGCGAGACGACGCTGATGCGCGCCAGGTCCCGGGCCGCCTCGACGGCCTGCAGGTTGGCCTCCGCCGCCTCCTCGCCGCGCCTGAGCTGGCCCCACAAGTCCAGCTGGTAGGAGGCACCGACCACCAGCTCACCCTCGTTCATGACGGGCAGTTGCTCCGGCAGCAGGAAGGCCTCGCCCGATTCCCGGGCGCGTTTGAGGCCGCCCTTGACGCCGCCGTGGGGCAGGTGCTCGGCGTCCACGGCGGCGACGAGGGCGGCGGCCCGGCGCAGGTGGGCCGTGGCCACCCGCAGCGAGGTGTTGGCCGCTAGCGCCTCCTCGACGAGGGCGTCCAGCTCGGCGCTGCGATAGAGCCTCCACCAGCCGTCCGGCAGCGGTGCCGCGTCGGCGGCGGGGGCGATGGCCTGGGCGAAGGCCGTCCCGGCCGCGGGCCGCCGGAGGGCGGCGGTCTCGGGCAGGTGGTAGTCGGGGCCGACCGTGGTGCAGGCGGCCAGCGCCGCGGCGGCGAGCAGCGGCAGGCGGCGCAGGAAGGAACTGCCGATCATGACTGGCCTTGCCGGGCGGCATGGCCCTGGGTAGGCGCGTCGTCGACCACCGACACCGTGGCGGTCCGGCCGATGACGGGGCGCTGGCTGGCGGGCCAGTCGTCGATGGCGATGCGCACCGGCACGCGCTGCGCGAGCCGGACCCAGTTGAAGCTCGGGTTCACGTTGGGCAGCAGGTTGGCGCCGCTGGAGCGGTCGCGGTCCTCGATGCCGGCGGCGATGCTCTCCACGCGGCCGCGCAGCAGCCGGCCCTCGCCCATGAGCTGCAGCGTGACGGCCTGGCCGGGGTGGATCTTCTGCAGCTTGGTCTCCTCGAAATAGCCGTCGGCGTAGACGCCGGCTGCATCGACCATGGACAGCACGTAGCGCCCGGCGCTGACGTAGTCACCGACGTGGGGGGCGTTGTCGTTGAGGTAGCCGTCGACGGGGCTGCGCACGGTCGTGCGTTCCAGGTTCAGCTGCGCCACGCGCACGGCGGCCTCGGCGGCGGCGCGCGAGGCGTCCGCGGCCGCATGCGCCGCCTCGGCCAGCGCGACGGCCGCCTCGGCCTGCTGGACCTTGACGTCGCCCTGTTCCAGCGTTTCCTGCGCCACCAGGCCGGACAGCCGGTGGCTGCGATCCGCCTCGCGGCGGGCCTGGGCGAGCTGGGCGTGCTGGTTGTCCAGCGCGGCCCGGGCCTGGGCCGCGCCGGCGCGCGACTGGGCCAGCGCGGCCCGGGCCTGCTCCAGCGCCAGCGCGAAGCGGGTCGTGTCGACCTGGAACAGCACGTCGCCGCGTGCGACGCGCTGGTTGTCGTGGACGCGCACCTCGGTCAGCGGCCCGGAGACGTCCGGTGCGACCTGCAGCACGGTGGCGCGCAGCCGCGCGTCGCGCGTCCAGGGCGCCTCGGCGTAGCGCTGCCAGACGTCCTTGAGCGCCACCAGCGCGACGAGGGAGATGCCGGCCGTGACGAGCACGGGGGCGGTGCGGCGCGCGAACTGGAGCGCCCGGCTGCGGGCGGCGTTGCGCAGCCGCGTGGCGGGGAGTTTTCTTGTCATTGGAACCATCCGGCCGTCCAGCGGACCGCGACCTGGAGTGCGATCATGAAGACGGAAACGTTGAAGAGGGCGCGGTGCCACACCCAGCGGTAGAAGGGCGTGCGGCTCAGCAGCGCCCGCAGGGCCGTCGAGGCCAGGTAGGCCATGGCCAGTGGCAGCGCCAGGGCCGGCAGGTAGATGCCGTAGAAGCTCAGGTCACCGATCATTCGTCGAGGGTTCCGGCAGGCGCGGTGGAGGGGTGGGAGGGAGCAGGGCCAGCTCGATTTCCATCAGCGCGTGCAGGGCTTCCTGCGGCGCGTCGGCCGCGTCGTGGCTGACGGCGCCGAGGGCGGCGGCCAGGCGGCGCGCCAGCGTCAGGCGCGTGGGCAGTGCGATGGAGACCGGCGTGCGCAGGCGACGGCGGTAGTGGATCTCCAGCGCGTCCAGGAGGCGCTGCACCGCCAGGCGTGCCGGCGCCCGCAGGCGGTGCCGCAGGCGCTGCAGCAGCGCCGCGCTGAGGCCGATCCGCAGCTCGGCCAGCCCTTCGGTCCCCTGCGCGCCGCTGCTGGCGGCCAGGCGCGGCATCATCTGCCCCAGCCGGTCGATCATGTGGGCGCGCAGGCGGTCGTCGTCGCCGCGGTGCCGGCCCGCCGCCGTGCGGGCCAGGTCGTTCCAGGCCGAGCGCAGCAGCCGGTGCGCGCTGAGCCGGGCGCCGAAGGGCCGCGCCAGCTGGGTCCAGACCAGCGCCCAGATGCTGCCGGCAATGCCTGCCACGCAGCCATTGGCCAGCGGCATGAAGTCCGGGTGGTAGGCGTCCGCGACGGCCAGGTTCAGCGTCACGGTGACGCTCAGGCCCAGCGCCAGCGCGGCGAAGGCGGGCCGCGCCAGATAGCTGCCGGCCACCAGGAAGAACGGCGCCAGCACGAGGGCCAGCGTGACGAACTCCTGCGCCGCCGGCAGCGCGCAGAACAGCAGCACCGCGCCGACGACCAGCCCCAGCGCGTTGGCGAGCACGAAGTTCAGCTGCATCGCCACTGTCTCTTATACACATCTAGATGTGTATAAGAGACAGGGCCTGCAGGCCGCGATCGTGGTGATGGACCTGGTGGTGCCGGCGCCAGCGCGTGAAGGCCGGCTTCCAGCCGTCGGCCCAGCGGCCGTCGGACAGCATCTGCTGCAGCGAGCGGCAGTCCTGCCAGAGCTGCACGAGGCTTTCGAGGCGGCGCAGCACGTGGCGCAGCTGCAGGCCGCGTGGGTCGCCGCGGGCCTCGGCTTGGGCGAAGGCGTGCAGGCGCAGCAGCAGCGTCGCGCTGGCGCCGCCGGCTCCGGCCGGCAGCGGCGCGCGCATCCACGCGCAGACGTCGTCGAGCAGTGCGGCCACGAACGCGGGCTCGCCGGCCGGCGACCGGCGCAGCCCCGCGACCGCGTCGCGCAGCGAGCCGAGGATGGGCAGCAGCGAGGACAGGCGCAGCCGCAGTTCGCGGGCGATCCTGACGGCGTCGCGGTTGTCGCTGTCGTGCCGGAGGTGGTTGATGAGCTGGTCCAGCGCCAGCACGTCGCCGGCCAGGCGATGCACGCTGACGGCGCGCCGGGCGGCGGCCTCGCCCAGCAGCACGCCGGCCGTCCAGTCGGCCGCGTCGTCGAACCAGGCGGAGAACCGCCCTTCCAGGGCCGGCGCGGCCCGCCCCGGCAGCACGAGGGCCGAGACGAGCGCCGCGCAGGCCGTGCCCAGGAAGATTTCCTCGCAGCGCGCGACGGCGATTGCGAACACCTGCTCGGGCGCCTGGACCACGGGCAGCGCGATCATCGGCAGCGAGATGGCCGACAGCATGTAGACGTAGTTGCTGGGCATGCGGTCGCGGAACGACAGCTGCAGCAGCACGCCGACCCAGGTGGCGATGAACAGGCTCAGCAGCATCGGCGTGTCGACCAGCAGCGGCACGACGAGCACGGCGATGAAGGCGGCCAGCAGCGTCCCGATCAGGCGGTAGAGGCCCTTGGACTGCGTGGCCCCCGTCAGCGGGCTGGAGACGACGTAGGCCGTGGCCATGGCCCAGTAGGGGCGGGGCAGGCCGGCGGCCAGGGCCAGGTAGAGCGCCAGCATGGCGGCCGCGAAGGTCTTGGCCGACGTCAGCCACTCGTCCGCGGTGGGCAGCTGCGCCCGGAGGCGGTCGGGCACGAGGCGCCAGTGGTCGAGGAATGAGGCGGCTTCCATGGAAGCAGGCTCACTGCGCATCGGCCAGCGGCGCCCAGGGGTCGGTGGCGCCGCCGGGGAAGACTTCGAACAGATAGTCCAGGAAGGCCCGTGTCTTGGCCGGGACGTACTTGCGGGTGGGCATGGCCGCGTGCAGCGAGATGCGATAGAGCCGCCAGCCCGGCAGCACGCGCACCAGCCGCCCCTCGGCGAGCGGCTGGGCGGCCGCATAGCTGGGCAGCGGCACGATGCACAGGCCGGCCAGCGCGGAGGACAGCACGATGTCCATGCGTCCGGTCGTCAGCGGCGGGTCCTTGGGCGTGAAGCGGAAGCCCGTGGCGGCGGGATCCGACGCGTCGGGGTGAAGCACCATCTCCTCGCCGGGGTGGTTCGTGAGCAGTTCATGCTCCATCAGGTCGGCCGGCCGGGCGACGGGGCCGAAGCGGGCGATGTAGGCGGGCGCGGCGCAAAGGATGACGTCCGAGCAGGCCAGCTGCCGGGCCACGAACTCGCCGTCGCCGGGGGCGCCGCGCGAGGCGATCAGGCTGACGTCGAAGTTCGCGTCCAGCGACTCCACCAGGCCCGGCGACGACAGGCTGACCGTCAGCGCCGGATAGCGCCGCCGGAACTCCACCAGCAGCGGGGCGATCTGGCTGGTGGCGAAGGCCGATGGCGCGACCACCTTCAGCACGCCGTTGACGGCCAGGCTGCTGGAGCGCACGGAGGCGTCGGCCTCCTCCAGCTCCGACAGGATGCGCCGCACGCGCTCCAGGTAGGCCTCGCCCGCCTCGGTCAGCGCCATGCGCCGCGTCGTGCGGTTGATCAGGCGCACGCCGACGTGGGCCTCCAGCTCGTTGATCAGGCGCGTCACGGCCGAGGGGGCGAGCCCCATGTCGCGGGCCGCCGCGGCAAAGCCCTGCAGCTCGACGACGCGACAGAAAGCCTTCAATGAGTGCAGCCGGTTCAAGGTGGATCCTCTTTCTCGCCCGTGGGAGCAAGGCCACCGACGCCCGCCACTCGCACGCCTGGCAACGGTCCAGGACGGCGAGATGACTCTAGGTTCCGGGGCAGGGCAGGGCAATCGGCCGGGGCAGAACGAAGACTTCTGCAAATCGCAACAATCGCCGGCCGCCGGGGCGCCGGGTTGTTGCAGTAGTGACAACTGCGGCGCGGCGAACAATGCGCCGGCAACAGTGCGGACTCCGATATTTCTGCCGCTTGCAATGGTTCATTGCCTCGGGCGGCCTTTTTCGCGGGTGGACCGAAACCTACATTGACCTCGACGACAGCAATTGCCCGGACACGACAAGCGCTAGCGCCATTTCAAAGTCTGTTCAACCCACCACCGATCGAGGACCCATCATGCTCAAGCAAACCATCGCCGCCGCCACCCTGGCCGTCATCGCCACCGTCACGCTGGCCCAGGGTGACGCCCGCTTCACCCGCCAGGCCGCGCCCGAGGTCGCGGCGACCCGTGCGGAGGTCCTGGCGGATCTGGAGATCTACCGCCTGTCCGGCCTGGAGCGCTACGACCGCCTGGAAAGCCCGGATTTCGGTTCGCCCGCTTACCGCGCCGCGCTGAAGCGCTACCAGGATCTGCGCAACTCGCCCAAGTACGCCGAACTGGTCCGCACCAACGCCAGCCGCCTGGGCGAGCGCGTGGAACTGGCCGGGCAGGCCGCGCCGAGCGGCAGCGGCGGCCAGTAAGCCGGCGTCGTCGGCCCTGAAACGGCTGCTTCGGCCAGCCTGCGGTCGCTGAAGCAGCCGGGGTTCACGCCGCCTCCCAGCGGCCAGCCCTGAGGTCGACCTTCAGTCGGCCCAGACGACGGTGCCGGTCGCCCAGGTCGCCAGCACGACGATGCCGAAGGCGATGCGATACCAGGCGAACGGCACGAAGGTGTGGCTGGACACGTAGCGCAGCAGCCAGCGCACGCAGGCCCAGGCGGCCAGGAAGCTGACGACGAAGCCGACCGCGAACATCGGGAAGTCGGCCATCGACAGCGCATGGCGCTCCTTCCACAGGCTGTAGCCGCCGGCCGAGATCAGCGTCGGGATGGCGAGGAAGAAGGAGAAGTCGGTCGCCGCCTTGCGCGACAGGCCGAGCAGCATGCCGCCGATGATGGTGGCGCCCGAGCGGCTGGTGCCGGGGATCATGCCCAGGCACTGCACGAAGCCGACCTTGACCGCGTCCAGCGCCGTCATGTCGTCAACGCTCTGGATGCGGGGCCGCGGCTTGGCGACCTTCTCGACCCACAGGATGATGAAGGCGCCGACGATGAAGGCGCCGGCCACGACGGGGGCGTTGAACAGATGGGCCTTGATGGCCTTGTAGACGGTCAGGCCGACGATGGCTGCCGGCAGGAAGCCGAGAAATATGTTCAGCACGAAGCGGCGCTGCTTGTCGCTGCTCGCCAGGCCGGTCAGCGCCTCGCGGATGCGCGCCCAGTAGACGATGAAGACGGCCAGGATGGCGCCGCTCTGGATCGCGATGTCGAAGACCTTGGACTTGGCGTCGGTCAGCCCCAGCAGGCTGCCGGTCAGGATGAGGTGGCCGGTCGACGAGATCGGCAGGAACTCGGTCAGCCCCTCGACGATGCCCATGACGGCGGCTTTGATCAGCAGGATGACATCCACGTAAAGGCTCCAGGCGAACTCGATAAAGCGGCGCAGTGTAGCGAGCGCGTTTGTCATGGTCTTGCGGCTGGCTGGCGTGGCCGGATACATTACTGACCCTCCGGTCATTAACTCCGCCGCCTTGAGCACCGCCACCCCTCGCCAACGCCGCAAGGACGCCCGCCCGCAGGAGCTGCTGGCCGCGGCGCTGGACCTCTTCGTCGAGAAGGGGTTCGCGGCCACGCGCAGCGAGGAGGTGGCCGCGCGCGCCGGCGTCGCCAAGGGCACGCTCTACCGCTACTACCCGAGCAAGGAAGAGCTGTTCAAGGCCGTCGTGCGCGAGAACCTGGGCGTGCACATCGCCGAGTCGGCCGCGCTGGCCGCGCAGTACGAGGGCTCCATCGCCGAGCTGCTGGCGCAGATGATGCAGGCCTGGTGGGGCAAGGTCGGCGAGGGCAATGCCGGCGGCATCAACAAGATCATGCTGGTCGAGGCCAGGAACTTCCCCGAGCTGGCGCAGTTCTACGTGGACGAGGTCATCGCGCCGTCCAAGGCCCTGCTCGGCGGTCTGGTCGAGCGCGGCATCCGCGCCGGCGAGTTCCGCGACGTGGCCGTCGAGGCCACCGTGCACATGCTGATCGCACCCATGCTGCACCTGATGCTGCACGAGCATTCCTTCGGCGACTACGACGCCTGCGCGCCGTCCATGGGCGCGGCCGAAATGCTGGACGCGCAGATGTCGCTGCTGCTGCACGGCCTGCTCGCGCGGCCGGGCTGAGAGGGCCTGGCCTCTAGAATTTTGGTTTTCAGCCCGCCTACCGCGCCCCGGAGAACAAGATGAACCTCGAACAAGCCCGCTTCAACATGATCGAGCAGCAGATCCGCCCCTGGGACGTGCTCGACCCCGGCGTGCTGGAGCTGCTGCACTTCGTGCACCGCGAGGACTTCGTGCCCGAGGCACACCGGGCCCAGGCCTTCGTCGACACCGAGCTGCCGTTGAGCGCCACGCGCCGCATGCTGGCGCCCAAGGTCGAGGCCCGCCTGCTGCAGGAGCTCAAGCTGCAGCGCCACGAGAAGGTGCTGGAGATCGGCGCCGCCACCGGCCATCTCGCGGCCCTGCTCGGCCGCCAGGCCCAGCGCGTCATCGCGCTGGAGGCCGATGCCGGCCTGGCCACCCAGGCCGCGGCCAACCTCAGGCGTGCCGGCGCGCTGAACGTGACGGTGCTGAACCAGGATGGCGCCGCCGGCCTCGCGGCCGAGGAGCCCTTCGACGCGATCCTGCTGTCCGGCTCGGTCGCCGAGCTGCCACAGGCGCTGCTGAACCAGCTCAAGGTCGGCGGGCGCCTGATCGCCATCGTCGGCACCGGGCCGGTCATGCGTGCCGTGCTCGTCACGCGCACCGGCGCGGGCGAGTTCCGCCGCGTCGAGCTGTTCGACACGGTCGCCGGCCGCCTGCCGGGCTTCGCCGAGGCCCCGGCCTTCAGCTTCTGAGGACCTGCCGGCATGCAGCCCATCGCCCCAAAACGCCGATTGCCGGCCTCGGGGGCGCAGGTCGTCGCATGCCTTCGGTCACCGGAGCGCTTTGCGTCTATAACCCCGGCCGCTGCTTAAATCATTGCTCCAGCCAAGGAATTCCATGCCCTTCGTCCATGCCCGCCGCCCGACCCTGCAACCGCTGGCCATCGCCGCCGGCTTCCTGTTCGCCGGCGCGGCCCAGGCCCAGAGCCTGCAGGAGCTGTACGACGCCGCACGGGGCTATGACGCCACCTACCTGGCCGCCAAGGCCTCGGCCGATGCCGCGGCCGCGCGCTCGGCCCAGGCCGATGCGCTGCTGCGCCCGACGCTGGGCCTGTCGGCCACCGGCACGCAGGCGCGCACCGAGCCGCCCAGCGGCCCCTCGGGCGTCAACAGCACGACGCTGACGGCCGGACTGCAGGGCAAGTATTCGGTCTACAACGCCGCCAACACGCCGAGCATCGACAAGGCCCGGCGCGGCTATGCCGTGGCCCAGGCCGACCTGGAGACGGCCGAGCAGGACCTGATCGTGCGCCTGGCCACGGCCTATTTCGACGTGCTGGCCGCCAAGGACGCGCTGACCACCTCGCAGGCCAACAAGGCCGCGATCGCCGAGCAGCTCGCGTCGGCCAAGCGCAACTTCGAGGTCGGCACCGCCACCATCACCGACACGCGCGAGGCCCAGGCTCGCTACGACCTCGCCGTGGCCCAGGAACTGGCCGCCGACAACGACCTGCGCGTGAAGCGCGTGACGCTGGACCAGTTCGTCGGCCGCGTCGGCGTCCAGCCCAAGGGCCTGGCCACGCCGGTGGCCCTGCCGGCCCTGGCCAGCGACAACGTCGACACCTGGGTCGCCACGGCCGACGACCAGCACCCCGGCATCCGCAAGGCTCGCCTGGGCCTGGAGGTGGCCCAGCTCGACACGCAGATCGCCCGCGCCGCCGAGAAGCCCACGCTGGACGCGAGCGCGACGCTCGGCGGCCAGAACCTGCACAACAGCCTGAACGGCCCCGCCTCGGTCGCCTCGGGCGTCGGCACGACGAAGACGGCCAGCGTCGGCCTGACCTTCACCTACCCGATCTACACCGGTGGCCTGACGCAGAACCGCATCAAGGAGACCCTGGTGCTGGAAGACAAGGCGCGCAACGACCTCGACTTCGCGCGCCGCAGCGTCTCCGAGGCCACGCGCCGCGCCTTCTTCGGCGTGCAGTCGCTGAAGGCCCAGGTCAGCGCCTTCGAGGCGGCCGAATCGTCCACCAAGCTGGCGCTGGAGGCCACGCAGCTGGGCTACAAGGTCGGCGTGCGCGTCAACCTCGACGTGCTGAACGCGCAGACCCAGCTCTACACGACCCAGCGCGACCTGGCCAAGGCGCGCTACGACGTCGTCGTCAACAGCCTGAAGCTGCGCCAGGCCTCGGGCCAGCTGCGCGCCGAGGACGTCGGCGCCGTCAACACGCTGCTCGTGAAGTGAGCCGCCGCGCGGCGGCCGCGATCAGGCCCCGCCGCGGCGAGGTTTTTTCTTGGCGGCTGCGGGTTGAAGGGCCGGTGCCGTCGCTGCCGTGGCCAGCGGCTTCAGCGGCGCCTGCTCGCGCAGCACCCGCAGGATGATGGCCGTGGACGTCGGCGTCTGCCGGCAGAAGCGCGCCAGCAGCGCGCTCAGATGGGCCACGTCGCGCACGGCGATCTCGAGGATCCAGCTGTCCTCGCCGGTGACGCCGTAGGCCGTCAGCACCTCGGGGCTGGACGCCAGCGCGGCCAGCAGCGCCGGCTCGTCGGTGTTGCCGATGCGGATGACGGCACGGATGCCATAGCCCAGCCGGCCCGCGTCGACGACGGCGCGGTAGCCGCGGATGACGCCGCCGTCCTCCAGCTTGCGCACGCGCTCGGTCACGGCCGGCTGGCTCAGGTGCACGCGGCGGCCCAGTTCGGCCATCGTCAGCCGGGCGTCGGCCTGCAATTCGGCAAGGATGCGATGGTCGTGGCTGTCCAGCTCGATGGGCATGAAAATCTCCACAAACTGCCTTGATGTCCAGCAATCCTAAGGCGCTTCGGCATTGCAACCTTGAAGAGCCCATGTCGCGAACGGGCTGCAATTCCTACGATGCCGGCCATGAACACGACGACGCTGCCGCTCAAGACCGCCCCCATGCTCAGCACCCGGCTGCTGTTCTGCCTGGCCGCCACCTGGCTGGTCTGGGGCTCGACCTATCTCGCCATCAAGGTCGCGCTGGTCAGCCTGCCGCCCTTCCTGCAGATGGGCAGCCGCTTCCTCGTCGCCGGCGCGCTGCTGGCCACCTGGATGCGCTGGCGCGGCGCGCCCTGGCCCGGCCGCAGGCAGTGGCTGCATGCCCTCGTCATCGGCGGGCTGATGCTCGGCGGCGGCATGGGCGGCACGGCGACGGCCGAGCAGACCGTCGGTTCGGGCCTGGTCGTGGCCTTCATCGCGGTGATGCCGCTGATGATTGCCGGCCTCAACCTGCTGTGGGGCGAGAAGCCGTCGCGGCTGGAGTCCCTCGGCATCGCCTTCGGGCTGGTGGGCGTGCTGCTGCTGACCCAGGGTCAGGGCTTCGGCGCGTCGCCGACGGGGCTGGTGGCGATCAGCGTGGCCTGCGCCAGCTGGGCCGTGGGCAGCGTGCTGTCGCAGCGGGTCTGGCCGCTGGCGCCGGGCGCGATGGGCTTTGCCAGCGAGATGCTGGCCGGCGGCGTGGTGCTGATGGGCCTGAGCCTGCTGCACGGCGAGGCGTTGCCGGAACGCATCGAGCCGCAGGCGCTGTGGGCCTGGGCCTATCTGGTCGCGTTCGGCTCCCTCGTCGCCTTCAACGCCTATATGGTGCTGCTGGCCGAAGCCTCGGCGGGCCTGGCGTCGAGCTATTCCTTCGTGAATCCGGTCATCGCGATGCTGCTGGGCGTGATGCTGGCCGGCGAGCAGATCAGCGGCCACGAATGGCTGGCCGCCGGCGTCGTGCTCGTCGGCGTCGTGCTGCTGCTCATCAGGCGCGCCCGTTCGGCAGCGCGTTGAGCGGGATGCGCAGATAGGCGACGCCGTTGGCCTCGGCCGGCGGCAATTGGCCGGCGCGGATGTTCACCTGCAGGGCCGGCAGCATCAGTGCCGGCGCGCCCAGCGTCGCGTCGCGGGCGCGGCGCATCGTGACGAACTCGGCCTCGCCGACGCCGTCGCGCATATGGATGTTGGCGGCGCGCTGCGCGGCCACCGTCGTCTGCCAGCGCGCCTCGCGGCCGGCGGGGTAGTCGTGGCAGACGAACAGCCGCGTCTCGGGCGGCAGGGCCAGCAGGCGCTGCATCGAGCGGTAGAGCTGGCCCGCGTCGCCGCCGGGGAAGTCCGCGCGGGCGCTGCCGAGGTCGGGCATGAAGAGGGTGTCGCCGACGAAGACGGCGTCCTCGACCTGGTAGGCCAGGTCGGCCGGCGTGTGGCCGGGCACGAGCAGCGCGGTGGCCTCGATGCCGCCGATGTGGAAGCGCTCGCCGTCGCCCAGCAGGCGGTCGAAGCCGTCGTCGGCCACGGGCCGGTTGAAGAGTCGGCCGAAGGTGGCCTGCACGCCGCGGATGTGCTCGCCGATTGCGATCAGGCCGCCGGCCTGCTGCTTCAGATAGGGCGCGGCGGACAGATGGTCGGCATGGGCGTGCGTCTCCAGCACCCATTGCAGGTTCAGCTCGTGCGCGTGCAGATGCGCCAGCAGCGCGTCGGCCGAGCGTGTGGACGTGCGGCCGGCGGCGGCGTCGTAGTCCAGCACCGGGTCGATGACGGCGGCCCGACGGGTGGCCGGGTCGTGCACGACATAACTCACCGTGCCGGTGGCGGGGTCGTGGAAGGCTTGGATGGCGGCGGGCATGCGGCGGTCCTGAAGGTCGGGTGCTTTCATTATGTTGGCCGGGCCGAAATCGATGCCTTTCGATCCCGACGCGCGGCGCGACGGCAGGAGGATCGGGCGGGTGCGCGGGATCCGTCGCTCGCCCCCGTGATGGCCGCCATGGCGGGCATGGGGCTGTCCGAGTGGCTGGAGCGGCGGGCTGGCCGACACTGAGCCTGGGCCAAAATCCGCGCCCATGCTGTTGCTGCTCTCGCCCGCCAAGTCGCTCGACTACGACACCCCGACGCCGCCCGAACTGGCCGATGCGCTGACCCGGCCGCAGTTTCTCGACGACACCGCCGCGCTGATCGACCTCCTGCGCACGCGCAGCGTCGCCGACGTGCGGGCGCTGATGGACCTGTCCGAGCCGCTGGCCCGGCTCAACGTCGAGCGCTACGCCGCCTGGCGCCCGCGCTTCACCGACAGGAACAGCAAGCCGGCCGTGCTGGCCTTCAACGGCGACGTCTACGACGGCCTGGACGCGAAGACGCTGAGCGGCGACGACATCGCCTGGGCGCAGCGGCATCTGCGCATGCTGTCGGGCCTGTACGGCATCCTGCGCCCGCTGGACCGCATGCAGCCCTATCGCCTGGAGATGGGCACGCGGCTGGCCAACCCGCGCGGCGCCAGCCTCTACGACTACTGGGGCGACCGCCTGGCCCTGCACCTGAACAAGCTCGCCAGGGGCGAGCAGGCGCCGGTCATCGTCAACCTGGCGTCGCAGGAGTATTTCCGCGCCGCGGACCGCAAGGCCCTGAAGCCGAGGGTCGTCGACTGCCAGTTCGAGGACTGGAAGAACGGCGAGTACAAGATCATCAGCTTCTTCGCCAAGCGGGCCCGCGGGCTGATGGCGCGCTACGCGATCCAGCAACGCCTTGAAACGCCCGAAGGGCTCAAGGCCTTCGATCTGGACGGGTATCGTCTGGCCCCCGAGGTCTCCGCCGCCGACCGACTCGTCTTCCGTCGGTAGGAGGCTGTCGGGCTTGGGGTCGGGTGCGCGTTGGGCCTGCCAGGGGGCTGAGGCTAGGCGACGACGACGCTGCGGGCTCGCGCCCGCGAGGAGGAGCAACAACGCCTCAGCCCCCTGGCAGGCCCAACCCGAAGGGCCGAGGCGATTTGCGGGGCAATTCGTCGTTGCCGGCTCGTTGTTGGAGAGAATCCAACGCCTCGCCGGCGCCTGGCCTTGCCCCGCAACTCGCCTCGGCGCGCACCCGACCCCAAGCCCGACAGCCTCCTATCCATGAGCCAGCAAGTCATCACCCCCGAACTCTGTGAGTGGATCACCGAGCAGAGCCGCGTCGGCCATGCGTCCGAGAACATCCTGGCCGCGATGCTGGGCAGCGGCTGGGACGAGACCATCGCCCGTCAGGCGCTGGCGCGCACGCTGGGCCAGTCGGCCACGCTGACCGCGCCGCCGGACGCGACGCCGGGCCTGCCCGAGCCCGACCTGAGCCGCTTCGAGCCCGTCATCGATGCCGGCGACCGCCAGGTCAAGGTCGTCATGGCGCTGCGCCAGCCGCGCGTCATCGTCTTCGGCGACCTGCTGAGCGAGGAGGAATGCGACGGCATCGTCGCCCTCGCCGGCAGGCGCCTGGCGCGCTCCGAGACCGTGGCCACTGGCGCCGAGGGCAGCGAGGTGAACGCCGCGCGCACCAGCGACGGCATGTTCTTCGAGCGTGGCGAGACCGAGCTCATCCAGCGCGTCGAGGCCCGCATCGCGACGCTGCTGCGCTGGCCGCTCGAGAACGGCGAGGGCCTGCAGGTGCTGCGCTACCGCCCCGGGGCCGAATACCAGCCGCACTACGACTACTTCGACCCCGGCCACGTCGGCACGCCGGGCATCCTCAAGCGCGGCGGCCAGCGCGTCGGCACGCTGGTCGTCTACCTGAACACGCCGGTGGCCGGCGGCGCGACGATCTTCCCGGACATCGGCCTGGACGTCGCGCCGGTCAAGGGCAATGCGGTGTTCTTCAGCTACGACCGGCCGCACGCGTCCACGCAGACCCTGCACGGCGGCTCGCCCGTCATCGAGGGCGAGAAGTGGGTGGCGACCAAGTGGCTGCGCCAGGGCGTGTTCACCTGAGTACCGCGGCGGCTCAGGCCGTCATGGCGATGGTGGCCATCAGGCCCAGCGCGACGAGGCCCAGCAGCACGAAGTAGCCGACACTCAGCAGCAGGCCGCGCCAGATCGCGCCGAACCAGCCCAGGCCGTAGACGCGGCGCATCGCGAGCAGGCCATGGCCGAAGACGGCCAGGCTCATCAGGCCTTCGAGGTCGGTCACGGTGGCCACCAGCAGGGCCAGGAACCACAGGCTGTGGCTGTGCAGCGAGAAGACGAAGTGCTCGGCGTAGCGGCGCCCGCTGCCGGCAAACATCGCCAGCAGCAGGGCGGCGAACACCGGCTGCATGGCCAGCATGCCGTAGGGCGCCAAGGCCCGCATCCGCGTCATGAACTGCTCGCGCGTCATCGACTCCAGCCGGCCGATCAGGCGATTGAGCCAGCGTTCGCTGCGGGCGCAGTTTGCGGCCTGCGCCTGCGTGCAGCCTTCGATCCTGGCGCTCAGGGACGGCTTGTCGGCATCGGCCGCGCTGGCGCCGCGCGACAGCGCCTCGGCCATCGCAGCGGCCGAGGCCGGCGACATGTCGGGCCTGACCTTCACCCGCACCGCCTTGTCCGCCGCCGCCGGCTGCTGGACGGCGGCCTTGTCCGGCTCCGGTTCGGGCTCTTCGTGCGACAGCAGATGCGAGCCGACGAAGAACAGGAAGCTCGCACTCAGATAGACCCGCAGCGGCAGCACATAGCGGCGCCGCTGGCCGTGGAAATAGGCGTCCGTCAGCTGGCCGGGCAGGCAGACCAGGGCCCACAGCGTGCGCCACAGCGGGCCGTCGAAGGCGACGTAATGGCCCAGGTACTCGGTGAACATCTCGCGCAACGAGGGCGGATGCAGGTCGGTCTCCTGGCCGCAGTGGCCGCAGTAGACGGGCCGCGGCGTCGCCAGCGTGTAGTGGCAGTTGCGGCAGTAGGGCAGCTCGGGGGCGTGTGCGGCTTGGTTCATTGGTGCACCCTTCGCGCTACGCGCTGTCCCGCCAAGCGGGAATGAGCCGCTTCGGGCGGCCGTGCGTGGCTCATGCGCTCAACAGTTTGTGGATCAGCTCGGGCGTGCTGGCCGCCGCGTATTTCTTCATCAGCCGGCCGCGGTAGATGTCCACCGTGCGCGGGCTCACGCCCAGGCGCCGGCCGATGAGCTTGCTGGTCTGGCCCTCGACGAGCAGGGCGGCGATCTCGCGCTCGCGCGGCGTCAGGTCGGCCGTGATCTGGCGCCGGGCCGATAGGTCCTCGAAGCTCCAGATGCCGCGGGCATGCGGGTCGGCCGGGTCCAGCGCACGGCCGGTGACGTGGCACCAGAACGGCTCGCCGCTGCCGAGCCGCCGCATGACGCGGTCGTCGGCATAGTGGCCCAGGGTGTCCAGGCTGGCGACGATGCGCTCGCCGGTGCGTTCGAACTCGGCCGCGCTCGGGTACATGACGGCGAAGCTCTGGCCCACGAGCTGCTCGCGCGCCGCGCCGAAGATCTGCAGCACGCGCTCGTTGCAGTCGACGATCTGGCGATGCGCCTACAGCACCAGGCCGATCGGCGCCAGCTGGAAGGCGCTGCGGTAGTCGGGGGCGGCGGGTTCCACTTAGGCGATCTTGCGTAATCGACGGCTGAGGGCGGGCGATAGTACCCTTGCGGACGTTGTCAAAACTGCCAGGAGGCCAGTGGCATGAACAAGGTGTACCCGAGCGCCGAGGAGGCGTTGCGCGGCGTCGTGCAGGACGGGCAGATGCTGGCCGTCGGCGGCTTCGGCCTGTGCGGCATTCCCGAGGCGCTGATCGCCGCGCTGCGCGACAGCGGCGTCAAGGACCTGACGGTCATCTCCAACAACGCCGGCGTCGACGGCTTCGGCCTCGGCCAGCTGCTGACCACGCGCCAGATCCGCAAGATGATCTCCAGCTATGTCGGCGAGAACAAGGAGTTCGAGCGCCAATACCTGGCCGGCGAGCTGGAGCTGGAATTCACGCCCCAGGGCACGCTGGCCGAGAAGCTGCGTGCCGGCGGCGCCGGCATCCCGGCCTTCTTCGTGCGCACCGGCGTCGGCACGCTGATCGCCGAGGGCAAGGAGGCGCGCGAGTTCGACGGCCACACCTACATCCTCGAGAAGGCGTTGGTGCCCGACGTGGCGCTGGTCAAGGCCTACAAGGCCGACAAGAGCGGCAACCTCGTGTTCCGCCGCACGGCGCGCAACTTCAACCCGGCCGCGGCGATGGCCGGCAGGCTGACCGTCGTCGAGGTCGAGCAGCTCGTCGAGACCGGCGACATCGACCCGGACGCCGTCCACCTGCCGGGCATCTATGTGCACCGCATCGTCGTCAATGCGCATCCCGAGAAGCGCATCGAGAAAATCACCCTCTCTTCGAAGAAGGAGGCCTGAGCCATGGCCTGGACCCAAGACCAGATGGCCGCGCGCGCGGCCCGGGAGCTGGAGGACGGCTTCTACGTGAACCTCGGCATCGGCATCCCGACGCTGGTGGCCAACCATGTGCCGGCGGACAAGGAGGTCTGGCTGCAGAGCGAGAACGGCATGCTCGGCATCGGCCCCTTCCCGACCGAGGACGAGGTCGACGCCGACCTCATCAACGCCGGCAAGCAGACGGTCACGACGCTGCCCGGTTCCAGCATCTTCGGCAGCCACGACAGCTTCGCGATGATCCGCGCCGGCAAGATCAACCTCAGCATCCTCGGCGCGATGCAGGTCAGCGCCCAGGGCGACCTGGCCAACTGGATGATCCCGGGCAAGATGGTCAAGGGCATGGGTGGCGCGATGGACCTCGTCGCCGGCGTCAAGCGCGTCATCGTGCTGATGGAGCATGTCGCCAGGAAGAAGGACGGCAGCGAGGACCTGAAGATCATCCCCAGCTGCACGCTGCCGCTGACCGGCGTCGGCGTGGTCGACCGCATCATCACGGACCTGGGCGTCTTCGACGTGGTGCCGGAAGGCATCAAGCTCGTCGAGCTGGCCGAGGGCGTCACGCGCGAACAGGCGCAGAGCAAGACCGGCGTTCCTTTGCTCTGAGGTAAAGCTCACGGCTTCCCCCCAATTCTTGGACCTCGACGGGTCGGCGCAAGCCGGCCCGTTTGCGTTAGGCGACGATCACGCCCACAACGAGCGAGGATCCCCATGCGCACACCGCCACCGCCCGAAGTCGAAACCATCGCCGCGGCTCCCGCGGCAGACCCCGGCCTGAGCTCCGGCCCGCTTGCGGCGGCCGCAGCCACCGCGCTGCTGGCGGCCTGCGGCGGCGGCGGGAGCGCCGGCACGCCGACGCCTTCGCCGCCACCGCCGCCCGCCATCGGCGATGCCGATGCGTCGCGTTTCCTCGCCCAGGCCGGCTTCTCGGCCAGCAGCGCCGACATCGCCACCGTCAAGGCCAATGGCTATTCGGCCTGGCTGGACGCGCAGTTCGCGCTGCCGGTCGCCAACGGCCACTTCGACTGGATGGTGGCCAACGGCTATGCCGTCGACACCCACCGCAACGACTTCGGCGGCGCCGACAACACGCTGTGGCGCAAGCTGATGTCGTCGCCCGACCCGCTGCGCCAGCGCGTCGTGCTCGCGCTCAGCGAGATCTTCGTCATCTCGATGGCCGGCCTGCCGGTGTCCTGGCGCGGCTTCGCGGTGGCGGCCTACGTGGACATGCTGGAGCAGCGCGCCTTCGGCAACTACCGCGACCTGCTGGAGGCGGTCTCGCTGTCCTGTGGCATGGGCGTCTACCTGAGCATGCGCGGCAACCAGAAGGGCGACCCCAAGACGGGCCGCCAGCCCGACGAGAACTACGCCCGCGAGGTCATGCAACTGCTCAGCATCGGCCTGTATCAGCTGAATGCCGATGGCAGCCCCAAGCTCGACGCCAACGGCAAGCCGCAGGAAACCTACGGCCAGACCGACATCACCAACCTGGCCCAGATCCTGACGGGCTGGGATTTTGACGGCGCCAGCACGACCGACCCGAGCTTCATGAAGAAGCCCATGGTCAACAACGCGGCGCGCTTCACGCCCGGCCCGAAGAAGGTGCTGAACGTCGACGTGCCGGCCAGCGCCGACGGCCCGGGCGCGCTGAAGATCGTGCTGGACACGCTGGCCGGGCACCCCAACGTCGGGCCCTTCCTGAGCCGCCAGCTCATCCAGCGCCTCGTCGCCAGCAACCCGAGCCCCGCCTATGTGGCCCGCGTCGCCGCGGTCTGGGCCGACAACGGCGCCGGCGTGCGCGGCGACCTGAAGGCCGTCATCCGCGCCATCCTGCTCGACGCCGAGGCGCGCAGCGCCTCCGGCGCGCCCGGAGCCGGCAAGCTGCGCGAGCCGCTGCAGCGCTTCATCCAGTGGGGCCGGACCTTCGGCGTCGCGTCGCCGAGCGGGCAATGGGCCATCGGCGACACGACCAACCCGGCCACCCGCCTCGGCCAGAGCCCGCTGCGCAGCCCCTCGGTCTTCAACTTCTTCCGCCCCGGCTATGTGCCGCCCAACTCGGTGCTCGGCACGAACTCGGTCACGGCGCCCGAGTTCCAGCTCTGCAACGAGAGCACGGTGGCCGGCTACCTGAACTTCCTGCAGACCGCGATCGCCGGCGGCATCGGCGACCTCAAGGCCGCCTACACGGCCGAACTCGCGCTGTCGTCCGACGCGGTCGCTCTGGTCGCCGACCTGGCGCTGCGCCTCGGCGGCGGCGGCATCTCGGCCGCGACGCAGGCGACGATCTCGACCGCCGTCGCGACGATCTCGGCGTCCACGGACGCCGGCAAGCTCAACCGCGTGCAGGCCGCCATCCTGATGCTGATGGCCTGCCCCGAATACCAAGTGCAGAAATGAGGCCGGCGATGAAGCTCAATCGACTCCCCGAACTGCAGCGCCGCGAATTCCTGCGCCGCACCTCGGCCCTCGGCCTGGCCGGCACGGCCGCGCCCTGGGCGCTGTCGCTGGCCGGCATCGGCGAGGCCGCCGCGGCCGCGGCGCCGACCGACTACAAGGCCCTGGTCTGCGTCTTCCTCTACGGCGGCAACGACTACGGCAACACGCTGGTGCCCTACGACCAGCCCAGCTACGACGCCTACGCCGCGATCCGCCAGGCGCTGGCCACGCCGCGCGACCAGCTCGCCGCGACGGCGCTCGGCCTCAGCGTCGGCGCCCGGCAGATGGCGCTCGCGCCCCAGCTCGGCAAGCTCAAGGGCCTGTGGGACGCTGGTCAGCTCGGCGTCCAGCTCAATGTCGGCACGCTGGTCCAGCCGACGACGCTGGCCCAGTACAAGGCCCAGAGCGTGCCGCTGCCGCCCAAGCTGTTCTCGCACAACGACCAGCAGTCCGTCTGGCAGAGCAGCTCGCCCGAGGGCGCGACGACGGGCTGGGGCGGCCGCATGGGCGACCTCTTCCTCGGCAGCAACGGCACGTCCACCTTCACCTGCATCAACGCCTCGGGCAATGCCGTTTTCATGTCCGGCAAGCAGGCGGTGCAGTACCAGGTGTCCACCGCCGGCGCGGTGCCCATCAACGCCGTCACGAAGCCGCTGTACGGCTCGCAGGCCTGCGCCGACGCGCTGCGCGGCCTCATCACGGCCCAGCGCAGCCACTGGATGGAGTCCGAGCTCAACCGCGTCGTGTCCCGCTCGATCGACGCGCAGAGCGTCCTCGGCGCGGCCCTCGCGTCGCTGCCGGCGCTGCAGACCCCGTTCGACGCGGCGAGCAGCCTGTCCAAACAGCTGCAGATAGTGGCCAAGCTCATCGCCGCGCGCCAGGCGCTCGGCGCGACGCGCCAGGTCTTCTTCGTGTCGATCGGCGGCTTCGACCTGCACGACTTCCTCGTCACCCAGCACCCGGGCCTGCTGACGGCCGTCAACGACGCGCTGGCCAGCTTCTACGCGGCCACCGTCGAGCTCGGCGTCGCCAACCAGGTCACGACCTTCACCGCCAGCGACTTCGGCCGCACGCTGGCGAGCAACGGCGACGGCTCCGACCACGGCTGGGGCAGCCACCATTTCGTGCTCGGCGGCGCCGTGAAGGGCGGCAAGTTCTGGGGCACGCTGCCCTCGGTCAGCGTCAACGGCCCCGACGACGTCGGCCAAGGCCGGCTGCTGCCGACGACGGGCGTCGACCAGCTCGGCGCGACGCTCGCGACCTGGATGGGCGTCGGCGCGACCGACCTGCCCGGCGTCTTGCCGCAGATCGTCAACTACACGCAGCGCAACATGGGCTACTTCGGCTGAGACCTTGAACAGGTTCTCAAGCCGGCGCACGCAGCCACAGCAGCGCCGTCGCGAACACCGCGATGGCGGCCAAGCTGAGGCCGGTGCCCGCGGCGATGGCCGACGCCGAGCGGCCGGTGCGCAGGTAGTGCGTTTCCAGCACGACGATGTTGGCCGCGGGCGGCAGCAGCGCCATCAGGTAGAGCGCATCGCGGTTCTGCACCACCAGCGCCAGCTCCTGCAGCCGCGCGAAGGCGACGAAGGCGGTGACGCTCAGGGCCACGGCCGCTGCACGCGTGGCCATGGTGACCAGCGCGTCGCGCAGGTCCCGCGCGCGCAAGGGTGTCTGCGCCAGCCAGATGCCCAGGATGGCCATGCCCAGGAAGCTCATCAGGAACTTGGCCGCCCCATACACCGGCTGCAGCGGCGGCGTCAGCATGGCTGCGAACGGGTGCAGCGCCAGCCCCAGCAGCAGTGCCCACACGGGCGGCGCCTTCAGCATCTGGCGCCATGGCGCGGGGCCGGTGCCGCTCATCAGGCCTGCGCCTATAGAGTTGCCGAACAGTGAGCTGCCGACGTAGGCCGCGACGAACACCGTGGCCGCCCCGTCGCCGAACAGGCTGCTGGCCACCGGCAGGCCGAGCCAGCCGATGTTCAGGTAGCAGAAGCACAGGTTGCGCACCGGGTCGCGCGTGAAGCTTCGCGACAGCGCGAGCAGCGCCGCCATCGTTGCGGCCACCCAGGCGATGACGGCGAACAGGTCGGCCCGCGCGGTGGCGATGTTGTAGACGATGACGAACGGGATCACGACCCTCGCCAGCAGCGCAGATGCGCGGCCCTTGACGTCGATGGGAGAACGGCCCAGTGCCAGGCCGGTGCCCAGGTAGAGAAGCGGTGCGAACAGCGACAAGGACAGGGGCATCGGGGCGTTACTTCGCGGGCAGACGGCGCGCAGTATGGCTGCGTGCCGCGACCGGCTCGCGGCCGGTGCCGCGGCGGTACCGGCTTATAAGATGAAGCGATGCATTCTCGTTTCCCTGCCCTCCCGCTGCTGCTCGCACTGGCCGCGCCCGCGCTTGCCCTGGACCAGCCCGAGGCCGCCACGTCGCGCACCGCCAAGCCGGCGGGGCTGACGCAGCCGGCCCGGCGCTTCGCCGCCACGGCGGCCAACCCGCTGGCCGTGGATGCGGGCGTCGAGATGCTGCGCGCGGGGGGCTCGGCCGTCGACGCCACCATCGCGATGCAGGCCGTGCTCGGCCTCGTCGAGCCTCAGTCCAGCGGCATCGCCGGCGGCGCCTTCCTGATGCACTGGGATGGCCGCCAGGTGCAGGCCTTCGATGGCCGCGAGACCGCGCCCGCGGCGGCCACGCCCGGGATGTTCCTGAAGCCCGACGGCCAGCCGCTGGGCATGCGCGAGGCCATCCAGAGCGGCCTGTCCACCGGCACGCCCGGCGTGCTGGCCATGCTGGCCGAGGCGCAGCGCCAGCACGGCCGGCTGGCCTGGGCGCGGCTGTTCGAGCCGGCCATCCGCCTGGCCGAGCGGGGCTTCGCGATCAGCCCGCGGCTGCACGAGCTGGTCGGCGGCGAGCCCGCGCTGCGCGACGACCCGCAGGCCCGCGCCTATTTCTTCGACGCCGCGGGCCGGCCCAAGGCCGTCGGCGCCGTGCTGAAGAACCCGGCCTATGCCGCCGTGCTGCGCGGCATCGCGCGCCAGGGCACCAAGGCCTTCTACGAGGGCCCCGTGGCCGAGGACATCGTGCGCCGCGTGCAGGGCCATGCCCGGTCCGGCCTGCTGACGACGGCCGACCTGGCCGGCTACAAGCCCGCCTTGCGCCCGCCGCTGTGCGCCGGCTGGCGTAGTTATCGAGTCTGCGGCTTCGGCCCGCCCAGCTCGGGCCAACTGACGCTGATGCAGATCCTCGGCCTGCTCGACACCCAGCCCGCCGCCGTCGCGGCCAAGGGCATCACGGCCGACTGGATGCATGCCTACTCCGAAGCATCCAAGCTCGCCTTCGCCGACCGCGCCCAGTTCATTGGCGACCCGGCCTTCGTCACGGCGCCCGGCGGCGACTGGCAGAGCCTGCTCGCGCCGGCCTATCTGAAGCAGCGCGGCGCGCTGATCGGCGACCAGGCCATGGCCGCGGCCACGGCGGGCCGTCCCGGCGTCGTCACGCAGGCGCTGGCACCGCAGGCCGAACAGCCCGAGCACGGCACCAGCCAGGTCAGCGTCGTCGACGCCCGGGGCCATGCGGTGTCGATGACGACCAGCATCGAGTCCGCCTTCGGCAGCAAGACGATGAGCGACGGCGGCACCGGGCTGGCCGGCGGTTTCATGCTGAACAACCAGCTGACCGACTTCTCGCTGCGGCCGCTCGGCGCCGACGGCAAGCCCGTGGCCAACCGCGTCGAGCCCGGCAAACGCCCGCGCTCCAGCATGGCGCCCACGCTGGTGTTCGACGCGCAGGGCAAGCTGCTGCTGGTGGGCGGCTCGCCGGGCGGGCCGGTCATCATCCATTACGTCGCCAAGCTGCTGACCGGCACGCTGGCCTGGGGCCTGCCGGTGCAGCAGGCGGTGGACCTGCCCAATTTCGGCGACTTCAACTCGGGCCGGCTGTTCGTCGAGCCGGGCGCGCTGACGGCCGGGCAGGCGGCCGAGCTGCGCGCGCGCGGCCACCAGATCGAGGACACCGAGCTGACCAGCGGCCTGCAGGTGCTGATGCGCGTGCCGGGCGGCTGGGTCGGCGGGACCGACCCGCGCCGGGAAGGCGTCGTCAGGGGCGAGTGAGGGCGGCCGTTGCGTTCAGCGCTTGCCCAGCACCAGCAGGCCCAGCCCACCGAGCCCGACGAACAGCAGGCCGCTCCAGATCTCGTAGGGCAGGCCGATGAAGCGGTAGGCCGCGGCCTCGGAGCAGTTGGCCGTGACCATGAAGACCGAGGGCCAGAGGTCCTCGAGGTTCAGCGCCGTGATGATCTTGTCGGCCAGGCCCATCGCGCAGCTGGCGGTCTGGGACGCCACCTCGTGCTGGAAGACCGCCGCCGTCAGGCCCGCGGCGCACAGCATCAGCACGACGACCAGCGCCGCCTGGCGCAGCGAGCGTCGGGCCTGCACCAGCCAGCCCAGCAGCGAGAACGTGCCGATGGCCAGGAAGATGAGCCGTTGCAGCACGCACCAGGGGCAGGGCTTGACGCCGAACTGGTGCTGGGCCACGAGGGCCACGCCGACGGCGGCGAAGCTCGCCACGGCCATGCCCGCCAGCGCGCGGGCCGGCAGCTTGGAAGGCTGGATGAACATCAGTCGACGATTTCGGCGATCAACTCGATCTCGACGCAGGCGCCCAGCGGGATCTGCGCCACGCCGAAGGCGCTGCGGGCATGCTTGCCGGCGTCGCCCAGCACCTCGGCCAGCAGCTCGGAGCAGCCGTTGGTGACGAGGTGCTGCTCGGTGAAGTCGGGCGTGCTGTTCACGAGGCTCATGACCTTGACGATGCGCACCTTGCCGAGGTCGCCGGCGGCGGCCTGCAGCGTGCCCAGCAGGTCGATGGCGACCGCGCGGGCGGCCTGCTGGCCGGTGGCAGTGTCGACGTTCCTGCCGAGCTGGCCGACCCAGGGCTTGCCGTCCTTCTTGGCGATGTGGCCGGACAGGAACAGCAGCTTGCCCGTGCGCGTGAAGGGCAGGTAGGCGGCGGCGGGGATGGCCAGTGGCGGCAGCGTGATGCCGAGTTCGGCGAGCTTGGCTTGGATGGCGGAGGAGCTCATGGGGGAAGCGCGGTGGCGCGAGAAAAAAACGGCGGCATGCTACACCCCGGGCCCCGACGACGCGGGGCGGGGAGGGACATTGGCGGAGCGGCCCTGGGGCATGCGAGAACTGGTGGCGGCGGGGCTGGCCTGGCTGGCCGGCCTGGCGCTGCTGCACCGCTGCGAGCGTTTGCCCACGGCGGCCGAGTACGCGGCGCTGGCCGCGCTGCTGCTGCTGCTGGGGTTGCTGCGCCGCCGCCACTGGCTGCTGCTGTCGGCCTGCGTCGCCGTGCTGGCCTTCACGCAGGGCGCGCTGCGGGCCGACCTGCGCATGCGGCCGGAACTGCATCCGGCCTGGGAGGCGCGCGACCTCGTGCTCAGCGGCCGGGTCGATTCCCTGCCCATCGCGATCACCGGCCAGGGCGGCGTGCCGGGATGGCGTTTCGAGTTCGCCGTCGAGTCCGTCGGCCCCACCGGCGCGGCCCTGCCGCCCGAGGTGCCGCGCCGGCTGATGCTGCTCGCCTATGACGCGCCGCCCATCACCGCCGGCGAGCGCTGGCGCTTCACGACGCGGCTGAAGCGCGCCCATGGCCTGGCCAACCCCGGCGGCTTCGACGCCGAGCTGTGGCTGTTCGAGCTGGGCCTGCGCGCCAGCGGCACGGTGCGGCCCGGCGGCAGCGAGCGGCTGCAGGCGGCGCCGTGGTGGGAGATCGACGCCGCGCGCCAGCGCCTGCGCACGGCCATCCGCGCGCATGTGGCCGACCCCGGCATGGCCGGCGTGCTGGCCGCGCTGAGCCTGGGCGACCAGAACGCCATCACCCATGCCGACTGGGCGCTGTTCCGCGACACCGCCGTGGCCCATTTGCTGAGCGTGTCGGGCACCCACGTGGCGATGTTCGCGTGGCTGGCCGCCGCCGTCATCGGGCCGCTGTGGCGCCGCAGCCGCCGGCTATGCCTGCGCCTGCCGGCGCCGCTGGCCGCGCGCTGGATCGGCGTCGCCGCGGCGCTGGGCTATGCGCTGTTCTCGGGCTGGGGCGTGCCGGCCCAGCGCACGGTCTGGATGCTGGCGGCCGTGGCCGGCCTGCGGACGCTGGGCCTGCGCTGGCCCTGGCCGCTGGTGCTGCTGGGCGCGGCCGTCGTCGTCACGGCCGTGGACCCCTGGGCGCTGATGCAGCCGGGCTTCTGGCTGTCCTTCGGCGCCGTGGGCCTGCTGATGGCGGCGGGCGGCGAGCGGGCGGCCGGCTGGCGCGAGCACCTGCAGGCCGCGCTGCGCACCCAGGCCATCGCCACGGTGGGCCTGGCGCCGCTGAGCCTGATCTGCTTTGCGCAGCTGTCCGTCGTCGGCCTGCTGGCCAACCTCGTCGCCATCCCGCTCATCAGTTTTGTCATCACGCCGCTGGCCCTGCTCGGCGGCCTGTTCGCGCCGCTGTGGGCGCTGGCCGCGCTGGCGATGCAGGGCCTGATGGCCTGGCTGAAGCTGCTGGTCGCCTGGCCGGCGGCCGTCTGGTGGCTGCCGGCGGCGCCGCTGTGGGCGCAGGGGCTGGCGCTGCTGGGCGCCGTCCTCGTCGTCATGCGCCTGCCGTGGCGGCTGCGCGGGGCCGGCCTCGCGATGATGCTGCCGCTGCTGTGGCCCGCCGTGGCCCGGCCGCCGGCCGGCGAGTTCGAGCTGCTGGCGCCCGACATTGGCCAGGGCAATGCGGTGCTCGTCCGCACCGCGGGCCATGCGCTGCTGTTCGACACCGGCCCGGCCTATTCGCCCGGCGCGGATGCCGGCGAGCGCGTGCTGCTGCCGCTGCTGCGTTCCCTGGGCGTGCAGCGGCTGGACCTGCTGATGCTCAGCCATCGCGACGGCGACCATGTCGGCGGCGCGGCGACGCTGATGCAGGCCCTGCCGGTGGCCGAACTGCGCAGCTCACTGGAGCCCGGGCATGCGCTGCGGCATGCCGGCCCGCCCGCGACGCGCTGCGAGGCCGGCCAGGGCTGGAGCTGGGACGGCGTGCGCTTCGACGTGCTGCACCCCGGGCCGGCCCACTATGCCGCGGCGCTCAGGTCCAACGACCTGTCCTGCGTGCTGCGCATCACGGCGGCCTCGGGGCGGCGCGCGCTGCTGGCGGGCGACCTGGAGGCCGGCCAGGAAAGGCTGCTCGCGCAGCGCGAGCCCGACCTGCACGCCGACGTCTTGCTGGTGCCCCACCACGGCAGCAAGACCTCGTCGAGCGCCGAGTTGCTGGCTGCCGTGCGGCCCGTGACGGGCCTGGTGCAGGCCGGCTACCGCAGCCGCTTCGGCCACCCGGCCCCGCCGGTGCTGGCGCGCTACCAGGCCGCCGGCATCGCGGTGGTGGCCAGCCCGTCCTGCGGCGCCTGGCGCTGGCAGAGCGATGCAGCGCCGCTGGACGCGGTCTGCGAGCGCGACCGCGAGAGGCGCTACTGGCGCGATCGCGGCCTTCCCGTCGACGGGCTTGCGGGGCCGCCGGAGCCCGAGGACCGTCCCGTGGTCGAGGGACTGCCGCCGTTCTGAGGCCGTCCTAAACTGCTCCGGCCCGCTTCGCCCATGCTGGTGCTGATGGGCGGCGGCACCGATGTCGACGATGCCTTCAAGGCGATGATCGCCAAGGCCCGCGGCGGCACGGCGTCCACGGTCGACGTCGTCATCCTGCGCACCTCGGGCTCCGACGGCTACAACGCCTGCCTGATGGCGATGAACGGCGTCGACTCGGTCGAATCCATCGTCATCAAGACCCGCGCCGGCGCCAGCGCCCCGGAGGTGCTGGGCCTGGTCAACCGCGCCGACGTGCTCTTCATCGCCGGCGGCGACCAGTCCACCTACATCGCCGAATGGGCCGGCACGCCGCCGTCGCGCGCAACGTGCCCTTTGGCGGCACCAGCGCGGGCCTGGCGGTGCTGGGCCAGTTCGACTACGCGGCGTTCTACGAGTCCGTCACGTCCACCGACGCGATGGCCAATCCCTACGACCGCAACGTCACGCTGGACCGCAGCCTGCTGAACGCGCTGCCCAATATGGCCGGCGTCATCACCGACACCCATCTCGTCACGCGCGACCGCATGGGGCGGCTCGTGACCTTCATGGGCCGCCTCGTGGCCGACGGTTGGGCGTCCAACGCGGCCGTGCGCGGCATCGGCCTGAACGAGCAGACGGCCGTCGTCATCGAAAACGGCGTCGGCACCGTGGTGGGCAACCCGGACGGTGCCGGCGGCCGCACCGGCCAGGCCTATTTCCTGCAGTCGCCCGTGGCTCCCATCGCCGTGAAGAGCAAGACGCCGTTGACCTATCGCGGCCTGCAGGTCGAGAAGCGCGTGGCCGGCGGCAGCTACGACCTCGTTCATTGGCCGACCATTGCGCCCTATTCGATTTCGGTCGAGTCGGGCGTGCTGACGTCCAACCCCTATTGATACGGCTTCGCAATCAAAGCGCTAACTGCGTTGCTTCGCCTTGCCGTGCCAGAGCACTGTCTGCGGCTTCGCGCCTTGTTATCACTTTGATTGCAAACCCGTATGAGGCGCCGACGCGGCCCGTGTGGCAGCGCGGGCGCGGGCAACGGCCTGCCCCAGCTCGATGACGGCCATCGCGTAATAGGCCGACCAGTTGTAGCGCGTGACGACCCAGAAGTTCCCGGTGCCCAGCAGCACCGTGGGCGGCTTCTGCGGGCCGTTCTGCAGCTCGATGACGGCCAGCTTGCCCGCGTACTCGCGGGCCGCCTCCGAGGGCTCGGCGCCGGCCTCGACCAGCTCGGCCGCCGTGAAATGGGGCTTGATGTCGGGCGCCAGCAGCCGGCGGCGCGTGATCGGGTCGGCCGGCAGCCTGACGCTGTAGTGCGTGGTCTCGCCGGGCTTCCAGCCGTACTCGGACAGGTAGTGGGCGACGCTGCCGATGGCGTCCACCGGGCTGTTGATGAGGTCGATGCGGCCGTCGCCGTCGAAATCCACCGCATGCTGGCGCCAGCTGCCGGGCATGAACTGCGGCCAGCCCAGCGCGCCCGCATAGCTGCCGCGCACCTCGCCAGCATCCAGGCCGTTCTCGCGGCAGAGCTTCAGGAATTCGGCCAGCTCGTTGCGGAAGAAGGCCTGGCGCTCGGCCGCGCGCGGGTGCTCGGCGGGGAAGTCGAAGGCCAGCGTGGCCAGCGCGTCCAGCACCTTGAAGCCGCCGGTGATGCGGCCGTAGAAGGTCTCCACGCCGAGGATGCCGACGACGATCTCGGCCGGCACGCCGTACTGGCTCTCGGCGCGCGCCAGCGCCGCCTCGTTGCCGGCCCAGAAGGCCAGGCCGGCGTCCAGCCGCTTCGGCTCGATGAAGCGCTCGCGGTAGGCGGCCCAGTTCTTGGCCGTGCCCACGGCCGCGGGCAGGATCAACTGGCGGACCTTGGGCAGGTCCAGCGCGCCGCCCAGTTGCTCGCGCAGCGCGGCGGCGTCCCAGCCCTGGGCGGCGGCGAGTTCGTCGGCGAAGGCGACGACGGCGGGGCGCAGGCCCAGCGGCCGGGGCGGTGGTTCGGGCCTGGCGTGGCGGGGCTTGGCCTGGACGGCGGTGGCCAGCAGCAGGCCGGCGAGCAGGAGCAGGGAGCGGGACTTCACGCCCGCAGCATACGGGCCGCGGCGACGAAGTCGCGCCAGGCGGGCGCCGCGGCATCGGCCGCATAACGCGAGCGCTCCAGCCTCTCCAGCCATTGCGCGGCGGGCTCGGCCTGCGGGCCGAGCTGCCGGCGCAGCGCGCGCGCCCAGGCGGCCGGGCTCTCGTGGGCGGGCGCGCTGGCGCCGGCGCGGGCCAGCAGCGCGGCGATGCGCGCGCGCTGGCGGCTCCAGGCGTCGTGCGGGCGGCTGCTCCAGCGTATCCAGGCGCCCGAGGCCAGGGCCAGCACGAGGATGACGCCGGCCAGGGCCTGGCCGAGGGCGGCCCAGTCGGGCTGCTCGAAGCCCAGCTTCCTCAGCAGGTCGAACTGGTTGCTGCGCGAGTAGTTCAGCACCAGCTGCTGCCAGCGGTTGTTGACGGCCTCCCAGCCGTTGCGCATCGCGCGCCACAGCGTCGGGTTCAATTGGCCGATGACGCCCGGCTGCGGCTGCAGCGCCAGGCCCTGGATGACGCGGTTGGGCGCGACCGCGGCCGTGGGGTCGCTGCGCAGCCAGCCGCGGCCTTCGGCCCAGAACTCGGCCCAGGCGTGGGCGTTGGCGTTGCGCACGACGAAGTAGCCGTCCTGGGGCTCGGCGTCCCAGCCCTGGAAGCCGGTGACGATGCGCGCCGGCACGCCCATGGCGCGCATGACGACGACGAAGGCCGATGCGAAGTGCTCGCAGAAGCCCAGGCGCCGGTCCAGCCAGAACTCGTCGATGACGTCGGGCGACTGCTCGCCATAGCGGCCGGGCGACAGCGTGTAGAGGTAGTCGTTGCCGCGCACATGGTCGAGCACGGCGGCGGCCAGGGCCTCGGCGCGCGGGCCGGGCGCCAGGCCGGCGAAGCGCGGCTGCGCGGCCAGCTCGTGCGCCCAGGCGAGGGTGCGCGGGTTGCGGCCGGGCGGCAGCTCGGTGTCCAGCGCCAGCTGCAGCCGGTTGCGCTGCAGGCCGGCCTGCCAGCTCGCAAACGCCGTGGCCGGCAGCCGCAGCCTTTCGGTGACGGGGCGGGGCGACTGCCATTGCAGCTCAGGGCCGCGCGTGACGCTCAGGTCCGTCAGCGCCAGCTCGGTGCCGACGGCGCCGGGGCTCATCTCCAGCAGCGGCAGCACGGAAATGCGCAGCGGCTCCAGCGTCATCTCGTAGCGCAGCAGGGGGCCGGTGGCGGCGATGTCGTCGCGGCCGCGCAGCCAGCTCTGGGTGCCGCGCGGGTCGGGCGTGCGCCAGGTCTTGCCGTCGAAGCGGGTCAGCACCGGGCCGCGGAAATAGCGCCGGTCGGGCGGCGGCGGCGCACCGTCGAACTTCAGCCGCATCGCGATGCCGTCGTCGTCGGCGATCTCGTTCATCGCGCCGAACTCCAGCTGGTTGGAAAGGCCGGTGCGGCCGATGGCCTCGGTCGGCACGCCCCACAGCGGCGCGATGCGCGGGAACAGCACGAAGAGCAGCACCATGACCGGCAGGCCCAGGGCCGTCGTGCCGGCCGCGCGCCGGGCGGCGATGGCGATGCTCGGGAGGCCCGAGGGCATCTGCGCCAGCACGACGGCCGCGAGCAGGCCCCACAGCGCGAGCAGCGACCAGGCCGCCGTCAGCAGCGACTGCGAGTACAGGAACTGCGTCAGCACCAGGAAGAAGCCGAGGAAGAACACGACGAAGGCGTCGCGGCGCGCACGCAGCTCCAGCGTCTTCAGCGCCATCAGCACGGTCAGCAGCGTGATGCCGGCCTCGCGGCCGATCAGCGTGCGAAAGCTCAGCCAGGTCAGCGTTGCGCAGGCCGCGACGACGACGAGCAGCCACCAGCGGCTGGGCAGCGGGCGCTGGCGCCAGGCGAGCTGGCCGCGCCACAGCAGCATCAGGCCGGCCAGGGCCGTGGCCCAGGGCGGCAGATGGCCGGCATGCGGCAGCAGCACGGCGGCGATGACGCCGAGCAGGAAGAAGCTGTCGCGCGCGTCGCGCGGCAGGCGGCTCCACCAGGCCGACAGCGCGGTCATCCGCCGAACCCCGCGAGCAGTTCCAGGCAGGACTGCCGGTGGGCCGCGCCCAGCGACGGCGCGAGCTCGCGGCCGGCCAGGCGCAGGCCATAGGGCTGGCCCAGGCGCTCGGCGGCCAGCACCCAGGCGGCCAGGCGCGACAGCCGGGCCTCGACGTCGCGGCCGGCGGTGTCGCGCCAGTCCAGCCACAGCTCGCGCGCCAGCGGCGCCTCGGTCTCGCGCACCCACAGCGGCAGGCCCTGGTCCAGCGCGAGGGCGGACTTGCGCCACAGGATCTGCTTCACGGCATCGCCGCGGCGGTAGCTGCGCACGCCGGAGAAGTCGGTGCCGCTCGGGGTCTGGCGCGTTGATGCGGCCTCGCCGCCGCCGGCCTCGGCCTGGGCGGGGAAGGGCGCCGGCACGTCCTCGGCGCGCGGGTAGACCCAGACCCGGCTCGCCGGCCGCCAGTAGCTCCAGGCGCGGAAGAAGCCGAGCGGGAAGCGCGTCGTGACGATGAGGCGGGGCAGCTCGCGCAGGCCGCGCCGGTTCGCCGGCAGGCGCAGGCCCAGCACCGCATGGCCGAGGGCCGGCACGTCGACCCAGGCCGGCTCGGTGAGGCCATCGTCGAGCTGGGCGCTGACGGCGATGCCGAAGCGCGCGCTGCCCGGGTTGTGCAGGCGCAGCTCCAGCGCGTACTCCTGGCCCAGGTGCACGCCCTCGGGCGCGCGCAGGTCCATCTGCAGGCCGCGCAGGTTGGCATGCGTCGTGTGCATGGAGGCCAGGCCCGCACCGGTCAGCGCGAAGGTCAGCGCATAGCCCAGGCTGAGCTGCTCGTTGATGGAGGCCAGCAGCAGCACGCCCAGCGTGCCGCAGAAGGCCATGCCGGCCAGCGTGGGCACGATGTACACATTGCGCTGCGTCGTGCGGTGGGTGTCGGCCCGCGGCTGGCGGGCCTGCCACCAGGCCTGCCAGCGGGCGCGTATGAAGGAACTCACCGCAGAGGCCAAAGAAATGCAACCACAGAGGCACGGAGGCACAGAGACGCCGCCAACTGAATTTCCTCCGTGTCTCCGTGCCTCTGTGTTTGCATTTTTTCTTTCATGGCAGCGGTATCGCCTCGATCATCGCCCGCACCTGCTCGCGCGCGCCGCGGCCGGCGCCGGCGCGGGGCTGCAGGCGGTGGGCGATGGTCTGCGGCAGGATGGCCTGCAGGTCGTCGGGGGAAACGTAGTCGCGCCCCTGCAGCAGGGCCCGCGCGCGCGACGCCCGCAGCACGGCCAGGCCGGCGCGCGGCGACAGGCCCTCGACGAACCACTGCCCCGAGCGCGTCGCGGCGATCAGGGCCTGCAGATAGTCCAGCAGCGGCGGCGCGGCGTGGATGGCGCGCGCGGCGGCCTGGGCGGCGATCAGCTCGGCCGGCGTCATCAGCGGCTGCAGCGCGCGCAGCAGCTCGCGGCTGTCCTGGCCCATCAGCAGCTCGCGCTCGGCGGCGGCATCGGGGTAGCCCAGCGAGATGCACATCAGGAAGCGGTCCAGCTGCGACTCGGGCAGCGGGAAGGTGCCGAGCTGCTCGCTGGGGTTCTGCGTCGCGATGACGAAGAAGGGCTCGGGCAGCGGGTGGCTGACGCCCTCGATGCTGACCTGGTGCTCCTCCATCGCCTCCAGCAGCGCGCTCTGCGTCTTGGGGCCGGCGCGGTTGATCTCGTCGGCCAGCAGCACCTGCGCGAACACCGGGCCGGGGTGGAAGGCGAAGCCCTGGCGTTCGCGCTCGTAGACGGACACGCCGAGCAGGTCGCTGGGCAGCAGGTCGGCCGTGAACTGCAGGCGCGAGAACTTCAGGCCGAGGGAGATGGCCAGCGCATGGGCCAGCGTGGTCTTGCCGACGCCGGGCAGGTCCTCGATCAGCAGGTGGCCGCCGGCCATCAGGCAGGCCAGGGAATCGGCGATCTGTGCCGGCTTGCCCTTGATGACCGTGCTAATCTGGTTTTGCAGCGCCAGCAGTTGCGTTGTCAGCGTTCGTGGTTGCGTCATGAGGCTGGACCATAGCAAGAGACAACGGCAGATGCCCACCGCGTACTTCAACCCCCCCGCCTGCCGCCGCCACGACATGGGCGATGGCCATCCCGAGTGCCCCGAGCGGCTCGCCGCCATCGACGACTGGCTGATCGCCTCGGGGCTGGGCCAGGCCCTCGAACATTTCGACGCCGGCCCGGTGGACCTGAAGGATGTCGAGCTCGCCCACACCCACGGCTATGTCGCCGAGATCGGCGCGCGGCTGCGCGAATGCGCCGAGACCGGCGGGCGCTGCGCGGTGGACCCGGACACCTCGGCCAATGCCCACACCTGGGCCGCGGCGCTGGCCGCCGCGGGCGCGGCCGTGCGTGCGACCGACGTCGTCATCGACGGCCGCGCCGACAACGCCTTCTGCGCGGTGCGCCCGCCCGGCCACCATGCCACGCGCGACCAGAGCATGGGCTTCTGCTTCTTCAACAACGTGGCCATCGCGGCCCGGCATGCGCTGGACGTGCGCGGCCTCAAGCGCGTCGCCATTGCCGACTTCGACGTCCACCACGGCAACGGCACCGAGGACATCATCGCGGGCGACGACCGCGTGCTGATGGTCAGCCTGTTCCAGGACCCGCTGTACCCCTACTGCGGCGCCGTGCCCAAGGGCACCAACATGGTCAACGTGCCCGTGCCGCCCTACACGCGCGGCGGCGACGTGCGCGAGATCGTCGAGGCCATGTGGCTGCCGGCGCTGGAGCGCTTCCAGCCGCAGATGATCTTCGTCTCCGCCGGCTTCGACGCGCACCGCGACGACGATCTCGGCCAGCTCGGCCTCGTCGAGGCCGACTACGAATGGATCACGCTCAGGCTCAAGGCCGTGGCCGAACGCTATGCGCACGGCCGCATCGTGTCGGTGCTTGAGGGTGGCTATAACCTGCATGCGCTGTCGCGCAGCGTGGCCGTCCACCTGCGCGCCCTTGCCGATTTGTGACCTTTGCGGGACAGACCGCCCGAACGAAGCGAGCAGCTCTGTCCCCAACTGACTAGAACTCCATGCACCAACCTCTGAGCCTGAACGAACTGCAGGCCCTGCTCGGCCGCGCCTTCAGCGTGGCTGCGCTGGGCGAATGGATGCTGCTGCTGGCCAGCCTGCTGCTGGCCGGCCTGGTCAGCGCCGTGCTGTCCCGCGCGAGCGAGCGCCGCCACCTGAGCGTGCTGTTCGGCGCGCGCATCATCGACGGCGCGCTGTTCCCGCTGCTGGCGCTCGCCTTCGCGATGGCCGCGCGCGGGCTGCTGCCGCTGTGGAATCTGCCGCCGGCGCTGTTCCGGCTGGCGCTGCCGCTGCTGGTGTCGCTGGCGGCCATCCGCCTCGTCGCCCGCGTGCTGGCCGCCGCCTGGCCCAGCTCGACCTTCATCAAGGGCGTCGAGAGGCTGGGCTCCTGGCTGGTCTGGATCGGCGCCGTGCTGTGGATCACCGGCCTGTGGCCGGTGATGATGGACGCGCTGGACGACATCGGCTGGAAGGTCGGCAACGTCCACCTGACGCTGCGCAACATGATCGAAGGCGGCCTCACCGCCGCCCTCGTGCTGGTGCTGGCCTTGTGGGCCTCGTCCGCCATCGAGGCCCAGCTGCTGCGGCGCGAGTCGCTGGACCTGTCCATGCGCAAGATCGCGGCCAACGCGATCCGCGCGCTGCTGCTCTTCATCGGCCTGCTGTTCGCGCTGTCGGCGGCGGGCATCGACCTGACGGCCCTGGGCGTGCTGGGCGGCGCGCTCGGCGTGGGCCTGGGCTTCGGCCTGCAGAAGCTGGCGGCCAACTATGTGTCGGGCTTCGTCATCCTGGCCGAGCGCTCGCTGCGCATCGGCGACATGGTCAAGGTGGACGGCTTCGAGGGCCGCGTCACCGACATCAAGACGCGCTACACGGTGATCCGCTCGCTGGGCGGCAAGGAGGCCATCGTCCCCAACGAGAACCTGATCACGCAGCGCGTCGAGAACTCATCTCTGGCCGACCCGCGGGTGCTGCTCTCCACCCTCGTGCAGGTCAGCTACGGCTGCGACGTGGACGCCGTCATCGCCGCGCTGGCAGCTGCCACCAAGGATGTGCCGCGCGTGCTCGCCGACCCGGGGCCGTCCGTGCAGCTCAGCCAGTTCGCCGCCGACGGGCTGGAGCTGACCGTCTACTTCTGGATCTCGGACCCCGAGAACGGCAGCGGCGGCGTGCGCTCGGACGTCAACCTGGCCATCCTGCGCACGCTGAAGGGCCTGGGTGTGGAGATTCCCTACCCGCAGCGGGTCGTGCATCACGCCGGGCCGCCGTCGGCAGCCTGAGCCGGCACATACGGGTTCGCAATCGAAGTGATCACGAGGCGCGAAGCCGCAGACAGTGCTTGAGCACGGCAAGGCGAAGCAACGCAGTGAGCGCTTTGATTGCGAAGCCGTATCAGAAATCCGCGTCCAGCACGACGCGGTAGCGCGCCTTGCCCGAGCGCAGGTGGTCCAGCGCGTCGTTGACGCGGCCCATCGCGAAGCGCTCCACCTGCGGCAGGATCTGGTGGCGGGCCGCGAAGTCCAGCATGGTCCTCAACACCGCAGGTGGCGGCGTGGGCGAGGCGGACAGGCTTTTCTGCCAGCCCAGCAGCCCGCCGCTCTTCAGGCTCAACGCGTCGGTGACGACGCCGACGAGGTGCATGCGGCCCTTGGGCGCCAACGTGGCCAGCAGCGCATCCCAGTTCAGCGTGCTGCCTACGGTGATGAGCAGGAAGTCCAGGCTGGCGGCGGCGGCCTTCAGCTCGGCCTTGTCGACGCTGGACACGGTCCGGTGCGCGCCCAGTGCCAGCGCCTCGTCGCGCTTCGACGGCGAGGACGTGAAGGCCGTGACCTCGCAGCCCCAGGCGCGCGCGAACTTGACGGCCATGTGGCCGAGGCCGCCGATGCCGACGACGCCGACGCGGTCGGTCGGCTTGATGGCATGCAGCACGAAGGGCAGGAAGACCGTGCCGCCGCCGCACATCAGCGGACCGGCCGCGGCCGGGTCGAGGGACTCGGGCAGCGGGATGGCCCAGGACCAATGTGCGCGCAGCCGGTCCGCAAAGCCGCCGTGGCGGCCGATCAGCGTCGCCTGGCGCTTGGCGCAGAGATGCTGCTCGCCGCCGAGGCAGAAGTTGCAGTGCGTGCAGCTGCCGGCATGCCAGCCCACGCCGACGCGCTGGCCGATGCGGCGGCCCTTGGCATGCGGGCCCAGGGCCGTGATGCGGCCGACGACCTCGTGGCCGGGCACGACGGGGTAGCTGGCCGGGAACCACTCGCTGTCGATCATGGCGAGGTCGGAGTGGCAGATGCCGCAGTGCTCGACCGTGATCTCGACATCCTCGTCGCCCAGCGGGCCGGGGTCGTAGTCGAAGCGCTGCAGCGGGCCGCCGGCCGTGTGGGCGGCGTAGGCGCGGATGTTGTTGCTCATGGTCGTTTCCTCAGACGTCGTGGCCGTAGACGATGAAGCCGCGGTGCTCGGCCAGCTTGTCGTAGAGGGCGCGGCCGGCGGCGTTGGTCGTGTGGGTCTGCCAGTAGACCCGCTTCACGTCGGCCTCGCGGGCCGCGGCGTACACGCCCTCGATCAGCGCGCGGCCGACGCCGCGGCCGCGGGCCTCCGGAGCGGTGAACAGGTCCTGCAGATAGCAGGTCGGCTCGATGCGCGTCGTGCTGCGGTGGTAGAGGTAGTGCACGAGGCCGAGCAGCGCGCCGTGTTCATCCACGGCGACCAGGGCGTACACCGGTTCGGCGGCGTCGAAGAAGCGCGCCCAGGTCGTCTCGGTGACGGGGACGGGCAGGGCGGCCTCGCCGGCGCGGCCGTAGAAGGCGTTGTAGCCGTCCCAGAGCGGCTGCCAGGCGGCGCGGTCGGTGGGCTGGATAGCGCGGATGTGGATCATGTCGGGCGGTCGTTGTGGCCGCCCGATTGTGGCGGCGTCAGGCGACGGCGACCGGGATGCCGACGGCCTTGCCCGAGGCGATGCGCTGCTGCCAGTCCGCCGGGCCGGTGACGTGGGCGCTGGTGCCGCTGGCGTCCACGGCCACGGTGACCGGCATATCGGCCACGTCGAACTCGTAGATGGCTTCCATGCCCAGGTCGGCGAAGCCGACGACCTTGGCGCCCTTGATGGCCTTGCTGACGAGGTAGGCCGCGCCGCCCACCGCCATCAGGTAGGCGCTCCTGTGGTTCTTGATCGACTCGATGGCGACCGGGCCGCGCTCGGCCTTGCCGACCATCGCGATGAGGCCGGTCTTGGCCAGCATCATGTCGGTGAACTTGTCCATGCGCGTGGCCGTGGTGGGGCCGGCCGGGCCGACGACCTCGTCGCGCACCGGGTCCACGGGGCCGACGTAGTAGATGACGCGGTTGGTGAAGTCCACCGGCAGCGGTTCGCCCTTGGCCAGCATGTCCTGGATGCGCTTGTGGGCGGCATCGCGGCCGGTCAGCATCTTGCCGTTCAGCAGCAGCGTGTCGCCGGGCTTCCAGCTCGCGACCTCGGCCGGCGTCAGCGCGTTCAGGTCGATGCGCTTGCTCTTGTTGTAGTCGGGCGCCCAGTGCACGTCGGGCCAGAGGTCCAGGCTCGGCGCTTCGAGGAAGCTCGGGCCGCTGCCGTCCAGCACGAAGTGGGCGTGGCGCGTGGCCGCGCAGTTCGGGATCATCGCGATGGGCTTGCTGGCCGCGTGGGTCGGGAAGGTCTTGATCTTCACGTCCAGCACGGTGGTCAGGCCGCCCAGGCCCTGGGCGCCGATGCCGAGCGCATTGACCTTCTCGTAGAGCTCGATGCGCAGCTCTTCCAGCTTGTTCTGCGGGCCGCGCTGCAGCAGCTCGTACATGTCGATGTCTTCCATCAGCGCCTGCTTGGCCAGCAGGGCCGCCTTCTCGGCCGTGCCGCCGACGCCGATGCCCAGCATGCCCGGCGGGCACCAGCCGGCGCCCATGGTCGGCACGGTCTTCAGCACCCAGTCGACGATGTCGTCGCTGGGGTTGAGCATATAGACCTTGCTCTTGTTCTCCGAGCCACCGCCCTTGGCCGCGACGATGACGTCCACCGTGTTGCCGGGCACCACCTCCATCTGCACGACGGCAGGCGTGTTGTCCCTGGTGTTCTTGCGCGCAAAGATGGGGTCGTCCAGCACGCTCGCGCGCAGCTTGTTCTCGGGGTTGAGGTAGCCCTGGCGCACGCCTTCGTTGACGGCGTCCTCGATGCTGCCGGCGAAGCCTTCCCAGCGCACGTCCATGCCGATCTTCAGGAAGACGTTGACGATGCCGGTGTCCTGGCAGATCGGGCGACGGCCCTCGGCGCACATGCGGCTGTTGGTGAGGATCTGCGCGATGGCGTCCTTGGCCGCCGGCGAGGCCTCGCTCTCGTAGGCGCGGGCCAGGTGGGCGATGTAGTCGGCCGGGTGGTAGTACGAGATGTACTGCAGGGCGGCAGCAACGCTGTCGATGAGGTCTTGCTGGCGGATCGTGGCGGTCATGGCGGAGTCGGGTGAGGATGGACTGCGACCGGGATTATCCGGCGCCCTGCCCACAATCCGGCTTACAGCCTGCCAGGAGACCCTCGGATGAACACCCGCATCGAACGCGACACCTTCGGCCCCATCGAGGTGCCGGCCGACCGGCTGTGGGGCGCGCAGACGCAGCGCTCGCTGCAGAACTTCGACATCTCCGGCGAGCGCCAGGCGCCGGAGCTGATCCGGGCACTGGCCCAGGTCAAGCGCGCGTCGGCCGTCGTCAACCAGGCGCTGGGCCTGCAGGATGCGGCCAAGACCGAGGCCATCGTGAAGGCGGCCGACGAGGTCATCGCCGGCCGGCACGCCGGCGAGTTCCCGCTGGTGGTCTGGCAGACGGGCTCGGGCACGCAGACCAATATGAACGTCAACGAGGTGCTGGCCAACCGCGCCAGCGAGCTGCTGGGCGGCGTGCGCGGGGAGGGCCGCCTCGTGCATCCCAACGACGACGTCAACCGCAGCCAGAGCAGCAACGACGTCTTCCCGACCGCCATGCATGTCGCGGCCGTGCAGGCACTGACGCAGCGCCTGCTGCCGCCGCTGCGCGCGCTGCGGGCCACGCTGCAGGCCAAGGCCGAGGCCTTCGACGGCATCGTCAAGATCGGCCGCACCCATCTGCAGGACGCCACGCCGCTGACGCTGGGGCAGGAGGTCTCGGGCTGGGTCGCCCAACTGGCCCACGGCGAGCGCCATCTGCTGGCTGCGCTGCCGCATCTCCACGAACTGGCGCTGGGCGGCACGGCCGTCGGCACGGGGCTGAATGCGCCCCCGGGCTATGCCGAAGCGGTCGCGGCGGAGCTGGCGCGGCTGACGGGCCAGCCCTTCGTCACGGCGCCGAACAAGTTCGAGGCCATGGCCTCCTGCGATGCCCTGGTCCATGCCCACGGCGCGCTGAAGACGCTGGCCGCCAGCCTGAACAAGATTGCCAACGACGTGCGCTGGCTGGCCAGCGGCCCGCGCAGCGGCATCGGCGAGATCCGCATCCCGGAGAACGAGCCGGGCTCGTCCATCATGCCGGGCAAGGTCAACCCGACGCAGAGCGAGGCGGTGACGATGCTGGCCGCCCAGGTCATGGGCAACGACGTGGCCATCAACATCGGCGGCATGTCGGGCAATTTCGAGCTGAACGTGTTCCGGCCCATGGTCATCCACAACTTCCTGCAGAGCGTGCGCCTGCTGGCGGACGGCATGGCCAGCTTCGACAGGCACTGCGCCGTCGGCATCGCGCCCGACGAGGCACGCATCGCCGAACTGGTGGAGCGCTCGCTGATGCTGGTGACGGCGCTCAACACCCATATCGGCTACGACAAGGCGGCCCAGATCGCGAAGAAGGCGCACCAGGACGGCAGCAGCCTGCGCGAGGCCGCGCTGGCGCTGGGGCACGTGACGGCCGAGCAGTTCGACGCCTGGGTCGTGCCGGGGCAGATGGTCGGGCGTTAGTGGTCTGCGCCGTCTTGGTGGACCGGCTTCGGCAGCAGCCGGTCCGTCGCGGCGATGGCCATGGCCGACAGCAGGAAGGCGACGTGGATGATGGTCTGCCACATCAGCTGCTTTTCCTCGTAGGCGCCGGCGTTGATGAAGGTCTTGAGCAGATGGATGGAGCTGATGCCGATGATGGCCGTGGCGAGCTTGACCTTGAGCACCGACGCGTTCACATGGCTCAGCCACTCGGGCTGGTCGGGGTGGCTCTCCAGGTTCATGCGCGACACGAAGGTCTCGTAGCCGCCGACGATGACCATGATGAGCAGGTTGGAGATCATCACGACGTCGATGAGGCCCAGCACGACCAGCATCAGCAGCGTCTCGGTCAGCCGGCCGGGCACCGCGCCGTTCGCGCCGACGCTGCCGGCCAGCAGCTCCAGCGCATGCTCGTTGCCGAAGGCGGCCTCGATCAGGTGCACCAGTTCGGTCCAGAACTGCCACACATAGATGGCCTGGGCCGCGATGAGGCCGACGTAGAGAGGCAGCTGCAGCCAGCGGCTGGCGAAGATCAGGCGGGGCAGGGGGCGCAACTGAGGGGCGGGGCGCATGGTCTTGGGGGCCGGGCAACAATGGCGCGCGATTCTAGGTGGCGTGACGGTTGTCACGTCGTCAGGGCATCGTCAGTCGCCCCACGCACAGTCCGCGCCAGCCACTTCCAGGAGACAGACCATGAGCACGCTGAATACCTATCCTCCCGGTGCCGACTGGGTCGCCAACGCCCACGTCAGGGGCGAGGCCGGCTATGCGGCGCTGGTGGCCGAGGCCGAAAGGGACTACGCCGGCTACTGGGCCCGCCTGGCCCGCGAGCTGCTGAGCTGGCAGACGCCGTTCACGAAGACGCTGGACGAGAGCCATGCGCCCTTCTTCAAGTGGTTCGAGGACGGCCGGCTGAACGTCTCCTACAACTGCCTGGACCGCCACGTCGAGGCCGGCAAGGGCGCCAAGACGGCGCTGATCTTCGAGGCCGACGACGGCAGCGTCACCCACGTGAGCTATGCGGAGCTGCTGGCCAGGACCAGCCAGCTGGCCAATGCACTGAAGGCCCGCGGCATCCAGAAGGGCGACCGCGTCGTCATCTACATGCCGATGTCGGTCGAGGGCGTCGTCGCGATGCAGGCCTGCGCGCGCATCGGCGCGACCCACTCGGTCGTGTTCGGCGGCTTCTCGGCGCAATCGCTGCGCGACCGCATTCAGGACGCCGGCGCGGTGGCGCTGATCTGTGCCGACGAGCAGATGCGCGGCGGCAAGTCCCTGCCGCTGAAGGCCATCGTCGACGAGGCGCTGGAGGGCGGCGCCTGCCCCACGCTGCGCGACGTCATCGTCTACCGGCGCAGCGGCGGCAGGATCGGCTGGGTCGAGGGCCGCGACATGTGGCTGCACGACCTGATGAATGCCGAGTCCACGACCTGCGCGCCCGAGTGGGTCGAGGCCGAGCACCCGCTGTTCCTGCTCTACACCTCGGGCTCCACCGGCAAGCCAAAGGGCGTGCAGCACAGCAGCGGCGGCTATCTGCTGCATGCGGCCCTGACGACGAAGTGGACCTTCGACCTGAAGGACGACGACGTCTTCTGGTGCACGGCCGACATCGGCTGGGTCACCGGCCACAGCTACATCACCTACGGCCCGCTGGCCCTGGGCGGCACCGAGATCGTCTTCGAGGGTGTGCCCACCTTCCCGGACGCCGGCCGCTTCTGGCAGATGATCCAGAAGCACAGGGTCAGCATCTTCTACACGGCGCCCACGGCCATCCGCTCGCTGATCAAGGCGGCCGAGACCAATGAGGCCGTGCACCCGAAGAACTACGACCTGTCGTCGCTGCGCCTGCTGGGCTCGGTGGGCGAGCCCATCAACCCGGCCGCCTGGGAGTGGTACCACGAGCATGTCGGCGGCCGTCGCTGCCCCATCGTCGACACCTTCTGGCAGACCGAGACCGGCGGCCACATGATCACGCCGCTGCCCGGCGTGACGACGCTGGTGCCGGGCTCCTGCACGCTGCCCTTCCCCGGCATCACCGCGGCCATCGTCGACGAGATGGGCAACGACGTGCCCAACGGCCAGGGCGGCATCCTGGTCGTCAAGAAGCCCTGGCCGGCCATGATCCGCACGATCTGGGGCGACCCCGAGCGCTTCAGGAAGAGCTACTACCCGCCCGAGCTCAAGGGCTACTACCTGGCCGGCGACGGCGCGATCCGCGACGAGAAGACCGGCTATTTCACGATCACCGGCCGCATCGACGACGTGCTCAACGTGTCCGGCCACCGCATGGGCACGATGGAGATCGAGTCGGCCCTGGTCAGCTGCACCGAGCTGGTGGCCGAGGCGGCCGTTGTGGGCCGCCCGGACGACACGACCGGCGAGGCCATCTGCGCCTTCGTCGTGCTGAAGCGCCCGCGCCCCAGCGGCGACGAGGCCAAGGCCATCGCCAAGCAGCTGCGCGACCACGTCGCCAAGGAGATCGGCCCGATCGCCAAGCCCAAGGACATCCGCTTCGGCGACAACCTGCCCAAGACCCGCTCCGGCAAGATCATGCGCCGCCTGCTGCGCTCGGTGGCCAAGGGCGAGAGCGTCACGCAGGACACCTCCACGCTGGAAAATCCCGCGATCCTTGAGCAACTGGGTCAGGCTTACTGACCTCCCGCGCTCTCCCGCAAACGCAAAGGCCCGCATTCGCGGGCCTTTGTACTTCCAGCGACTGCCGCGGAACCGGCTTTGGCTTCGCCGAAGCGCCAGCGCTTTGCCGGGCCGCAGGTTCGCTGCGGCAGGGGCTTACTTGATGGTCAAGACCCACTTGGCCAGCGTCTCGGCCTCGGCCGCGCTGACCTGCGGGTTGGCGGGCATGGGCACGGGGCCCCAGACGCCGGAGCCGCCCTTCTGGATCTTCTCGGCCAGCTTCTTGTAGGCATCCTTGTCCTTGGCGTATTTGGCGGCCACGTCCTTGTAGGCGGGGCCGACGAGCTTGGTCTCCAGCGCATGGCAGGCCAGGCAGTTTTTCGCCTTGGCCAGATCCTGGCTGGCGAAGGCGGCGGGAGCGACGAGGGCGAGACTGAGGATCAGGACTTTCACGGGGAACCTTTCCGGACGTTGGACTACAGTGGTTGCAAAGATAACTGAAGGAGATGCCGCATGGCATTCGTGTTGATCGGCGTGCTCTTCATTGTGCTGCGTCTGGGCGGCTGGGTGCAGTTTCACAGCGATGATTTCTGGGCGTGGGTGATCGTACTGTCGCCATTCGCGCTGGCCCTGGCCTGGTGGGCCTGGGCGGATGCGACGGGTTTGACGCAGCGCAAAGCAATGGATTCTTTGAACGCCAGGAAGGCCGCCCGCCGCGAGCAGCAGATGGAGGCCCTCGGGCAGTTCAAGCCGGGCGCGAAGAAGAAGCGCTGAGCGCTCGACGCGGCCCGGCGTCACTGCGCCGAGTGCCGAGGCGCCGTGCCTGAAGTCACATCGAGAAAACCCGGGCATCGCCAGGTCCTGGCCGCGCGTTCAATGTGCGTCACCCAGGAGAGCCGTGCATGACCCTTCGCCTCGTTCCCCTCGCGCTGGCCTTGCTGGCCGGCGTCGCGTCCGCCGATGTCCTCAAGGATCCGCAATGGCAGGCCTGGCTGGATGCCGGCAAGTCCGCCGAGCTGGCCCGCGCGGCCCAGGCCCGCGTCAAGGCCCAGCCCGACGATGACCAGGCCGCCATCGCGCTGGGCCTGGCCGCCGCCGACGACAACGACGCCGAGCGCCTGGAGGCCAGCCTGCCGGCGCTGCAGGCCTGCGCCGACAGGCGTGCGTCCTGCGCCTATGCGCTGGGCCGCGTCTACGGCCAGCAGGCCATGACGGCCAGCGTCTTCAGGATGCCCGGCCTGGCGGCCAAGACCAAGGCCCAGTTCGTCAAGGCCGTGGAGCTGGACCCGCTGCTGTTCGAGGCGCGCAGCGGCCTGACGCAGTTCTATCTGATGGCCCCCGGCTTCGCCGGCGGCAGCACCACCAAGGCCAGGGAACTGGCCGACCAGGCCCAGCCCCGCCAGCCCGAGCATGCCAAGCTGCTGCGCTCGCTGCTGGCGATGAACGACAAGGACTGGACCGGCGCCGAGCGCGAGCTGGCGAGCGTGAAGCCGGGCGACGACCACACCGTGGCGCGCGAGCTGCGCGGCAACTGGTCGCGGCTGGGCTTCGAGTTCATGGAGCAGAAGAACCTGCCCAAGGCGCGCGGCATCTTCGAGGCCTTGCAGCGCGACTACCCCGGCCAGGCCGCCGGCTTCTACGGCCTGGGCCGCGTGCAGACCGCGATGGGCCAGGCCGACGAGGCCGTCAAGTCGCTGGAGCGCGCCCGCGCGCTGGAGGGCGCCGAGCGCCTGCCCATCGACCACCGCCTCGGCGAGGCGCTGCTGGCCAAGGGCGACAAGGCCGGCGCGAAGGCGGCACTGGAGCGCTTCGTGCAGAACAGGCGCGCCAACCCGCGCAACGTCGAGGACGCGAAGAAGCTGCTGGCCGGGCTGGCCTGAGCGGGGCGGCCCAAGGGCGCAGGGCAGGGCGCTGGCTATGATGCCGGCCGCTTCCTGCTTCCCGGATTGAGCATGCTGGTTCACCCCCAGTTCGACCCCATCGCCATCCGCATCGGCCCGCTGGCCGTGCACTGGTACGGCATCACCTACCTCGTCGCCTTCGGCCTCTTCCTGTGGCTGGCCAGCCGCCGTGCGCGCATGCCGCAGCACGCCGCCGTGGGCTGGACCAGGCAGGACGTGGACGACGTGCTCTTCTACGGCGTGCTCGGCGTCGTGCTGGGCGGGCGGCTGGGCTACTGCCTGTTCTACAAGCCCGACTACTACGTCGACCATCTGCTGGAGGTGTTCGCGGTCTGGAAGGGCGGCATGTCCTTCCACGGCGGGCTGCTGGGCGTGCTGATCGGCCTGTGGTGGTTCGGCCGGCGCCGCGGCCGCGGCTTCTTCGAGGTGGCCGACCTGATCGCCCCCTGCGTGCCCACGGGCCTGGCGGCCGGGCGCATGGGCAACTTCATCAACGGCGAGCTGTGGGGCCGGCCCGCGCCGGCCGACCTGCCCTGGGCCATGGTGTTCCCGCAGGCCAACGACGGCATCGCGCGCCACCCGTCGCAGATCTACCAGTTCCTCGGCGAGGGCGTGCTGCTCTTCGTGCTGCTGTGGGCCTATGCGCGCAAGCCGCGCGCGACCGGGCAGATCTCGGGCGTGTTCCTGACGGGCTATGGCGTGCTGCGCTTCGTGGCCGAATACTTCCGCGAGCCCGACGACTTCCTCGGCCTGCGCGCGCTGAACTGGAGCCAGGGCCAGTGGCTGTCGCTGCCGATGATCGTCGCCGGCATCGCCATCTTTGTGTGGGCCACGCGGCGCAACGAGAGGCCGGCATGAGGCAGGTCTTCTTCGACACGGAAACCACCGGCCTGGAGGCCGACAAGGGCGACCGCATCATCGAGATCGGCTGCGTCGAGATGGTCGATCGGCAGCTGACCGGCAACAACCTGCATCTCTACATCAACCCCGAGCGCGCCAGCCACGAGGACGCGCTGCGGGTGCATGGCTTGACCGAGGCCTTCCTGTCGGACAAGCCCAAGTTCGCCGAGATCGTCGACCCGCTGCTGGCCTTCCTGGCCGGTGCCGAGCTCGTCATCCACAACGCGCCCTTCGACATCGGCTTCGTCAACGCCGAGCTGCGCCGCCTCAAGCGTGGCGTGCTGACCGACCATGTCGGCGGCGTGCGCGACACGCTGCTGATGGCGCGCGACCTCTTCCCCGGCAAGGCCAACTCGCTGGACGCGCTGTGCCGCCGCCTCGAGGTCGACAACACCAAGCGTGTGCTGCACGGCGCGCTGCTGGACGCCGAACTGCTGGCCGACGTCTACATCCGCCTGACGCGCGGCCAGGACGCGCTGTTGATGGACGACCACGGCGACGCCGGCGGCGGCGATGGGCATGCGGCCTTCGAGGCCGTGGACCTGAGCCGTTTCGAGCTGCCGGTGCTGCGCGCCGACGCGACCGAGGCCGAGGCCCACGCCAGGCTGCTCGCCGACCTCGACAAGGCCGCCGGCGGCGCCTGCAAGTGGCGCGCGCTGGAGCCTGCTCAACCCGTGGCATAATCGTTGGCTTCCCGGAAGCGCGGGCATCCTGATGCCGGCGCCAAGCCCAGCGGTTTTCAGGGCGGTTAGCTCAGCGGTAGAGCACTGCCTTCACACGGCAGGGGTCGCAGGTTCGAACCCTGCACCGCCCACCACCCCTTCAAGGGTGACCTGAAAACGCGGCGCCAACATTCCGGGCGGTTAGCTCAGCGGTAGAGCACTGCCTTCACACGGCAGGGGTCGCAGGTTCGAACCCTGCACCGCCCACCANAAACGCGGCGCCAACATTCCGGGCGGTTAGCTCAGCGGTAGAGCACTGCCTTCACACGGCAGGGGTCGCAGGTTCGAACCCTGCACCGCCCACCAAGAAACAACCCCCTCGGCCTTGCGGCGAGGGGGTTTTGTTTTGAGGGCCGCGGGTCAGAGATGGAGCCAGGCCGCCCCGCCCAGCACGACGCCGATGCCGCCGACGACCACGGTGGCGCCTTCCATCCAGCGCTTGCGGGTCAGCAGCGCGATGGCGGCCAGCGCGATCGACACCTGCAGCGCCGTCGTCGCCTGCGCCCAGCGGTGATGCGTGTGCATCTGCGCCTCGCTCTGCTCGTCAAAGTGTCTGGACTGTTCTTCCAGCTTCTCGGCCGCGGCCTTGATGTCGGCCTTTTCCTTCTCGTAGCGGGCCGCCTTGTCGCGGTACTTGGCCTTCTGCTCCTCGCCGGGCGCCAGCTCGGAGGCCAGCTCGGCCAGGGCCTGCTTGCTGCTCTTGGACTGGTAGTAGTTCCACTGGTCGCCGGCCTCGGTCTTCTTGATGGCCGCGTCGTTCTTCAGGATGCCCGCATTGGCCTGCGTGGCGCCGCCCATGTAGGAGAAGAAGGCGCCCACCGTGGCGAGAATGGCGGTGATGACGGCCAGCTGGCCGGCGAAGCCCCTGGGCTCGTGCTGGGCCGCGTGTTCCAGCTCGTGGTCGTGCGGGCCGTGGACGTGAAAGCCATTTTCGGACATGGTGATTACTCCTTGCGTAGATAGTCGACGAAGTCGAAGCGCAGGCCGTTCGCGCTCCGGTGCGCTTCGCGCCGGGCTTCGATGAATTGATCGCGCGGCCAGGCCGGGAAATGCCGGTCCGCATCCGGAAAGTCGACATCCACCTCGGTCAGCGCCAGCTTATCGACATGCGGCAAGGCCAGCGCGTAGATCTCGCTGCCGCCGATGACGCAGGTCTCAGGTTCGGCGGCGCAGGCGGCCAGCGCGGCGTGCAGGCTTGCGAACACCTCGGCACCCGGCAGCGTGTTCACGCTGCGGCTGACGACCAGGTTGCGCCGCCCCGGCAGCGGGCGGAACTTGGCCGGCAGCGAATCCCAGGTGCGCCGTCCCATGACGACGGGCTTGGCCGTGGTCAGCGCCTTGAAGCGAGCCATGTCTTCGGGCAGATGCCAGAGCAGCGCGTTGTCGCGCCCGATGGCGCCGTCGCGGGCGACGATCGCCACCAGTGTGATGCGCGTCATACCGCCACCGGCGCCTTGATCGCCGGATGCGGGTCGTAGCCGCTCAGATCGAAGTCCTCGAACTCGTAGTCGAAGATGCTGGCCGGCCGGTGCTTGATCGTCATCGTCGGGTAGGGCCTCGGCTCGCGTGCGAGCTGGGTCTGCACCTGCTCGACATGGTTGTCGTAGATGTGGCAGTCGCCGCCGGTCCAGATGAAGTCGCCGAGCTGCAGCTCGCATTGCTGGGCCAGCATCATCGTCAGCAGCGCGTAGGAGGCGATGTTGAAGGGCACGCCGAGGAAGATGTCGGCACTGCGCTGGTAGAGCTGGCAGCTTAAGCGGCCGTCGGCCACGTAGAACTGGAAGAAGGCGTGGCAGGGCATCAGCGCCATCTTSGGCAGGTCGGCCACGTTCCAGGCGCTGACGATGATGCGGCGGCTGTCGGGGTTGGCCTTGAGCGTCTTCACGACGTCGGCGATCTGGTCGATGTGGCCGCCGCCGGGCGTGGGCCAGGAGCGCCACTGCACGCCGTAGACGGGGCCGAGGTCGCCGTCCTCGCGCGCCCACTCGTCCCAGATCGTCACGCCGCGCTCCTGCAGCCACTTGACGTTGCCGTCGCCGCGCAGGAACCACAGCAGCTCCAGCACGATGGACTTCAGGTGCACCTTCTTGGTCGTGACCAGCGGGAAGCCGGCGGCCAGGTCGAAGCGCATCTGGTGGCCGAACACGCTGCGCGTGCCGGTGCCGGTGCGGTCGCTCTTGCGCACGCCATGCTCGAACACATGGCGCATGAAGTCTTCGTACTGCTGCGGAGGGCGGGGCGGGCTGCTCATGTGCCCATTGTCTCCGCTACGGCGCGAGCAGCTGCAGCACGCGCCGCATGACGGGCGCAAGCGCCGCCGCCTGCCGTGCCACCCGTGGCTGCGTTCAGCCCTGGTCGAGTGCCTCCAACCCAAACTGCATCGCCGCCAACTTCGCATACAGCCCACCGCGCGCGATCAGCTCGTCGTGGCGGCCGATGTCGACGATGCGCCCCGCGTCCAGCACGACGATGCGGTCGGCCTTCTGGATCGTCGCCAGCCGGTGCGCGATGACCAGCGTCGTGCGGTGCTGCATGGCGGCTTCCAATGCCGCCTGAACAACGCGTTCGCTTTCGGCATCGAGGGCACTCGTCGCCTCATCCAAAAGCAGCAGCGGCGGGTTCTTCAGCATCGCGCGGGCGATGCTGATGCGCTGGCGCTGGCCGCCGGACAGGCGCACGCCGCGCTCGCCCAGGAAGCTCTGGTAGCCCTCGGGCAGCGCGCGGATGAAGTCGTCGGCAAAGGCCGCCTTGGCGGCGGCCATGACCTCTTCGTCGCTGGCGCTGGGCCGGCCGTAGCGGATGTTCTCTATCGCCGTGGTCGAGAAGATGACGCTGTCCTGCGGCACGAGGCCGACGCTGGCGCGCAGGTCGGCCAGGCTGAGCTCGCGCGTCGGCACGCCGTTGAGGCGGATGGTGCCGCCCTGCGGGTCGTAGAAGCGCAGCAGCAGCTGGAAGACCGTCGTCTTGCCGGCGCCGCTGGGGCCGACGAGGGCGACAGTCTCGCCGGGCTGCACGGCCAGCGACAGGCCGTCCAGCGCGGCCGTCTGCGGGCGCGAGGGGTAGTGGAACTGGATCGCGTCGAACTCGACGCGGCTGCCGCCGCTGGCGGGCGTCAGCGGGCGCGGGGCGGGCGGGTCGGCCACGGGGGAGCGGGCCTCAATCAGCTCGACGAGGCGCTCCGTCGCGCCGGCCGCGCGCAGCACGTCGCCCCAGACCTCGGCTAGCACGGCCACCGAGCTGACGAGCAGCGTCACATAGACCACCGTCTGCCCGAGGTGGCCGGCCGTGATGCGGCCGGCGATGACGGCCTGGGTGCCCTGGTAGAGGCCCCAGAGCATCGCGCCGAAGACGGCCGTGATGATGAAGGCCACCATGAAGCTGCGCACCTTGGTGCGCTTGCGCGCGGTGTCGAAGGCGGCCTCGCTGGCGGCGTCGAAGCGCCGGCTCTCGGCGGCCTCCTGCGTGTAGCTCTGCACGACGGTGACCGCGTTCAGCACCTCGGCGGCGATGGCCGAGGTGTCGGCCACGCGGTCCTGGCTGGCGCGCGACAGCTTGCGCACGCGGCGGCCGAAGTACAGCGCCGGCGCGACGATGAGCAGCAGGATGCCCAGCACCTGGCCCATCACATAGGGGTTGGTGACGACCAGCATGAGCAGCGCGCCGATGCCCATGACGGTGTTGCGCAGGCCCATGGAGAGGCTGGAACCGACGACCGTCTGCACGACGGTGGTGTCCGTCGTGATGCGCGACAGCACCTCGCCGGTCTGCGTGGTCTCGAAGAACTCGGGGCTCTGGCGCAGCACATGGCGGTAGACGGCGTTGCGCAGGTCGGCCGTCACGCGCTCGCCCAGCCAGGTGACCATGTAGAAGCGCGAGGCCGAGAACACGCCCAGCGCCGCGCCCACGGCGAACATCGCGAGGAAGTGCTCGCGCAGGGCCATCAGCCGCTCGCCCGGGCTGCTGGCGCCGAAGCCGGCGTCGATGAGGCCGCGCAGCGCGATGGGGAAGGCGAGGGTCGCCAGCGCGGCCAGCACCAGCAGCAGCAGGGCCAGCGCGATGCGGCCGCGGTAGGGGCGCAGGAAGGGCGCGAGGCCGCTGAGCGAGCGGGCCTGCTTGGAGGCGGGGCGTTCGGTGGTGGAACTCATTGAGGAAGTTTGGCGAGGGTGTGTGTCAGCACGTCGCAGGTGCGGGCGAGCATGGCTTCGGTCAAGTCTTGGTGGCAGAGCAGCTGCAGCAGTTGGTGGCGCCAGAGCGCGCCGTGGTCGTCGGGGAAGTGCGGCACGCCGGGCCAGGCGCGGTCCCAGCGGAACACGGCGCAGCCGGCGGCGCGCAGCGCGGCGTAGGCGTGTTCCGCGGTCTCGGGCTCGTCCACCCACAACGGCATCACATAGGGCGCGGCCTGGGCGGGCAGGGGGCCCCACAGCGGCCGGGCGCCGCGCAGCCGCTGCGTCAGCCGGTACAGGGTGTCGTAGTGGGCGCGGCGGCGCTCGACGATGCGTGCGCGCGGCAGGCCGAGCAGGCGGCGCGTCAGCGCGGGGGGCGCGTCCTCGCTGCGGGCGAGGTCGCAGTCGGCCATCATCGCGGCCTCGTCCATGTCTTGCGGCAGGCCGCCGGCGCCGGGCGCGCGCGGCGGGCCGTTCTTCAGGCGGAACAGCGCGCGCAGGCCGGTGTTCAGCCCGGTCAGCCGATCCTGTTCGGCGGCGCGCTCCAGCAGGTCCACCCAGGCCTTGATCTGCGGCTTGGCGCCGGCCGGCCGCAGGGCTTGCGCGGGCAGGGGCGCGGCGCTGCACAGCAGGCCGCCCTCGGCCACCGGGAAGAACTTGGACAGGCTGGCCGTGGCCAGGTCGCCCCAGCGGCCCACGGCGCGTTCGCCGGCCTGGCCGAAGAAGCTGTGCGCGCAGTCCTCCACCAGCGCGATGCCGCGCGCATCGCACCAGGCCCGCACGGCCGCCAGCGAGCGCGGCAGGCCGAAGAGCTGGGCGACGACGATGGCCTTGGTGCCCGGCGCAGGCGTGATGGCGTCCAGAGCCGGCAGGCCGTCCGGCCCCAGCGGGTAGAGCTGGACCCCGGCGCCGGCCAGGCGCAGCGGCGCGACCAGGGTGGGGCAGTGGTAGCTCGGCGCCAGCACCGTGTCGCCGGGCCGCACGCCCAGGGCCTTCATCGCGGCGAACAGGGCCGCGCGCCCGCTGGTCAGCAGCCGCGTATGGGCCAGGTCGTCGACGGCGGGCAGGCCGGCGGCGCGCTCGCCTTGGAGGTTGTCCCAGCCGAAGGTCGGGCGCGTGGGTTGGCGTGGTGTCATCGGGCGCGGATTTTGGGTCAGATGAGAGGCGGACGTCCCGCGTAGCCGGTCAGCTCCAGATAGCCCGCGCCCAACGGTCGTTTTTGCGTGTCGAACAGCCGGGCCGCGCCTTCCCAGTAGACCAGCCCGCTGGTCCGGCGCGCGTCGATCTCCTGGGCGTCGAAGGCGGCGGCCAGCAGCATCTCGCCAGCGGGGCATTTGAGCCGCCACTCGACCGGCCAGCGCGTGCCGGTGGCGGGGCTGGTCCAGTGCCGCGTGGGCCGCATGTCGACCTCGTCGGGGCCGAAGCTGCGGTCGGCCTGGCCCGGCGTGCGCAGGCTGCCGCCGGTCCAGTCCCGGCTGCCGTCCTTGCGGCGCAGCTGGAACAGCGTCAGCGCGCGGCCGTCGTCGAGGTTGATGCCCAGCCAGTCCCAGCCCTGCGATTCGCCGAGCACGCTGTCGCTCCACTCATGGTCCAGCCAGGCGCGGCCGGCCAGCGGCAGGCGGCGGCCGTCCAGCACCAGCGTGGCGCGGGTGTCGAGCTGGGGGCGGGAGTAGTAATGGCTGAACTGGGCGGGGTCGGCGCCCTTGCGCGAGAGGCCGCCATCGCCCTGCAGCAGCGGCGGCTCGGCCGTCGACAGCTGCAGTTCGAGCGCGAAGCCCGGCCCGTTGAAGCTGGCCTGGTAGCCGTTGCCGCTGCGCTTCAGTGTCCAGTCGCGCAGCCTGACGTCGCAGTCGCCGACCCTGCTGTAGGCCGCGCCCGGCAGCGCGCGCAGCAGGCGCTGGGCATGCCGCTGCTGCTGCGCGCCCAGGTCGGACAGGGCCACATGGCCGAGCAGCAGCTGCCGGGCCGCGAGGGCGCTGGGGTGGTCGGCCGGCGCGGGGCCGGGCAGGCGGAAGAAGGTCAGCTGGTAGCCGAAGCGCGGCGGCGCGCCGGCAGCGTCGCCCAGCAGGCCGGTGAGGTACCACCACTCGATGCCCTGGCGTGGATGCGCGCCGAAGTCGGCCGGGAAATTCATCGCGGCCGCGTGTGCCGGCCAGGGCAGTGCGGCCAGCAGCAGGGTGCGGCGCGTCGTCATCAGGCGTCCTCTCTCACGGCGCGCACGGCGTCCTGGCCCAGCGCCCGCCGGCCGGCCAGCAGCGAGGCGCCCACGGCTGCCGCAAAGGCCAGGCCGACGAGGGCAGCAAGCCTGCCCAGTGGCAGGTGCATCTCCATGCTCCAGTGAAAGCTCTGCGGGTTGACGACGTAGACCAGCACGGCGCTCAGCCCCAGGCCCAGGGCCAGCCCGGCCAGCGCGCCGGCGCCGCCGGTCAGGCCCGCCTCGATCAGCAGCAGCCGCATCAGCGCGCGGCGCGACAGGCCCAGGTGGCGCAGCAGGCCGAACTCGCGGCGGCGCGCCAGCGCCTGGGCCGACTGGCTGGCGACGACGCCGAACAGCCCCACGGCGAGCGCCACGGCCTGCAGCCAGACGGTGATGGCGAAGCTGCGGTCGAAGATGCGCAGCGACATCGCGCGCAGCTCGCCGGCCGCGGCCAGCTCGGCGTCGTCGCCGGCCAGCCGGCGCACGGCGGCGCGGGCGGCGTCCAGCGGCTGGCCGGCCGGCAGCCACAGCGCGAGCTCGGTCGTGCCCGGGTCGTCGCTGGCGCGGCGGTAGTCGGCCAGGCGCATCCACAGCGCCGTGCTCTGGCGCGAGTAGTCGCGCCAGACGCCGGCCACTTGCAGCGGCAGCCGCCGGCCACTGTCCACCAGCTCGGCCGTGAAGACGCGGCCGGGCCGCAGCTCGTCGCGGTCGCGCGCGGCTTCGTTGACCCAGACGGCGATGGCGCCCGGCGCCGGCGCGCCCGTCCAGCGCTCGACGAGGGGCAGGCTGCCGGTGTCGATGTCGCGCGCCGTCAGCGCGACCGGGTCGGCGCCCGGCGCCAGGCGCAGCCGCGTGCTGCGCTGTGGCGCGGCCTGCGCGATCTCGGGCAGCCGGCCCAGGCCCTCGACCAGCGCGGGCGGCAGCGGCGCGGGCAGGCCGTCGGTGCCGCGCAGCGCGGAGCGGACGTAGAGGTCGGCCGGCAGCGCGTGGTCGAGCCAGCGCAGCAGCGACTCGCGGAAGCTGCCGATCATCACCGTCATCGCGACGGCCAGCGCCAGCGCGACGAGCACGCCGGCCAGCGAGCGGCGTGCCTCGGTGGCCTGGTCACGGCTGCGCTCGCGGGCGAGCAGCAGCAGCAGGCCCGCCGGCAGCCGGGCCAGCGCGGCCGTCATGCCGCGCACCAGCGCCGGCACCAGGGCCAGGCCGCCCAGCAGCAGGCAGAGCATGGCCAGATAGGCCGCCACCGGCGTGTCGCCCCCGTTTTGAAGTTTCAGCGGCGGCAGCCAGGCCAGGGCCGCGCCGGCGGCCAGCAGGGCCAGACCCACCGGCGCCGGCAGCGCCCGCCCGGCCGGCAGGCCCAGGCCCTTGAGCACCAGGGCCGGCGCGATGCGGCGCACGGTCAGGGCCGGCGCCAGCGCCGCCAGCAGGGCCGCGGCCAGGCCGAGGGCGCCATAGGCGAGGGCGGGCAGGGCCAGCGGCTGGTTGAACAGCAGGCCGGCCGACGAGCCGTTGGCGCCGTGCAGGCCGAGGTCGCTGCCCAGCAGCTTGAGCGCACCCGCCGCGAGGCCCAGGCCGAGGGCCAGGCCCAGCGCCGTGCCGGCGCTGCCGATGACCAGGCCCTCCATCAGGATCAGCCGCCAGCGCATGCGCGCCGACACGCCGAGCACGCCCACCAGCGCCCATTGCGGCAGGCGCTGGGCCGTGGCCAGCGACAGCACGGCATAGACGAGGAAGCTGCCGGTGAACAGCGCCATCAGCGCGAGCAGGCCGAGGTTGATGCGGTAGGCGCGGGTCAGGTCGGCCAGCCGCGCGCCTTCGTCCTCGGGCGGGCTGGCCTGCCAGCGCCGCGGCAGCGAGGCGGCGAAGGCCGTGGCATCCACGCCGGGCGCGAGCTGCAGGTCGATGCGGTCCAGCGCGCCCAGGCGGCCGAACAGGGCCTGGGCGTCGGCGATGTCCAGCACGCCCAGCGGCGTGTTGCCGGCCGCCACGCGCCCGCCGATGTCGAGCTCGATGTCGCGTGGCGTGCTGGCGCCGGGGATGGGCAGGCGCAGCTTCAGCGTCGTCGCGCCGGCGGGCAGGCGGGCGCGCGCGGCGGCGTTCAGGTGCACGGTGTGGGCGGCCAGCAGTTCGGCGGGGCCGCCTTCGACCTGGGGCACGAGCTCGGGCGCCAGCGGGCGCGCACCGGCAGCGGAGGCCAGCAGCGCGAGCGGGTCCAGGCCGATCAGGCGGATGGACAGCGAGCGGCCTTCCGGGCCCGTCTGGCCGGGCCACAGGGCCTGGGCCTCGAGCACGGGGTTGGCGGCGGCGACCTCGCTGCGGTTCAGCAGCTCGGCGAGATCGGCGTCGGTCAGCGAGCCGGCGCGGTCGCGGACGACGAGGTCGGGCTGGCCGTCGATGCTGCGCGCGGCGCGCGCGAACTCGGCGAGGGCGGCGCCGTTGAGCAGGTGCACGCCGAAGGCGAGGGCGACGCCCAGCATCACGGCGACGACGGCCAGGACCACGCGGCCGGGGTGGTCGCGCCAGGCGGGCCAGCAGAGGTGGCGCCAGAGGGTCATGGCTGCGCTTCTTCGCTGCTTCGGCTTGGTGCCGAGGCCCAGCCGGGAGTTCGCCCCGGCGGGCGACCTTCTTTTTGAGCGACCAAAAAGAAGGCAAAAAGTCGCCCCCGAACCGCCCGGCCCTTTGCTTCGCAGCGGGCTGCCCTGCGGTACTCAAGCCTTGAGGCCTCGCGCATAACTCGCTTCGCTACGCTGCGCTCAGACAACTGCGCGAAGTCAGAGCTTGAAGCTCGCTGCGCGCGCGGCCTCAAGGCTTTCCGTTCCTCGGCGGGCTCAAAGGGGGGGTGAAGGAACAGCCGGCGCCATCCGGCTTTCGGGCTTGGCTGTTGGCTGTTTTGGGTCTCCCCTTCTAAACCGCCGAGAAGCGCAGAAGACCGGGGCGCGTGCGCAGCACGCATCAACATCTGACTCCGCGCAACTGTTTGACCGGAGCGTAGCGAAGGGAGTTTTGCGCGGGCCCCGGGCTTCGAGCATCGCAGGGAACCCCGAAGGGGCGGTTTTGCAGGGGTCGTTTCTTTGCCTACTTTCTTGTCGACACAAGAAAGTAGGTCGCCCGCGGGGGCGAACTCCCCGCTGGGCCTTGCCAAAAAAACAGCATCACGCAGCATGCAACCCAGCGGCATCCAGCCGCAGCCGCCGATCCGCCGCCTGCGCCGCCACCTCCGAGTGCGTGACCAGCAAACACGCCGCCCCCGCCTCATGCGTGCACTGCCTCAGCAATTCCAGCACCTCGGCCGCATGCCTTGCATCCAGATTGCCGGTCGGCTCATCCGCCAGCACCAGCCGCGGCCGGTGCACCAGCGCCCGCGCAATCGCGACGCGCTGCAACTGCCCGCCCGACAGCTGCCGCGGCATGCGCGGCGCCAGCGCGCCGAGGTTCACCGCCTCCAGCATCCGCGCCACGCGGCCGTCATCCTTCAGCCCCAACAGCCGCAAGGGCAGCGCCACGTTGTCCGCCACGCTCAGATGCGGCAGCAGGTGGAAGGCCTGGAAGATGAAGCCGAGCGCCTGGCGCCGCAGCGCGGACCGCGCCTCGTCGTCCAGCGCCCGCAGGTCCTGGCCCGCCAGCGTGATCGAGCCGGCATCGGCCTCGTCCAGCCCGGCCAGGCAGTTCAGCAGCGTCGACTTGCCGCTGCCGGACTCGCCGAGCAGCGCGACGATCTCGCCGGGCGCCAGGTCCAGGTCAATGCCGGTGAAAACCGGCGTGTCGGCATAGCTCTTTGCGAGCCCGCGGGCGCGGAGAACGGTCATGCGTCCAGCAACCTCTGCAAGCCCGCCAGCAACTCGGGAATCGGCTGCGGCCCATCGCAGGCGATGACGCGGCGCCTGGGCATGCCACGCAGCCAGGTCAGCTGCCGCTTGGCCAACTGGCGCGTCGCCGCGATGCCGCGTTCGCGCAGGTCCGAGAAGTCGTTGGCGTCCAGCGCCTCCCAGACCTGGCGGTAGCCGACGCAGCGCATCGACGGCAGCGCGAGGCTCAGGTCGCCCCGCGCGCGCAACGCCTTGACCTCATCGACGAGGCCTTGTTCGAACATCGCATCGAAGCGCTGCGCCAGGCGCTCGTGCAGCCAGGTGCGGTCCGTCGGTTCGAGCGAGAACAGCGGCCAGTCCACACCCTCGTCGCGCGACGCGGCATGCAGCGCGCTCAAGGGCTGGCCGGTCAGGCGGATGACTTCCAGCGCGCGCTGGATGCGCTGGCTGTCGTTGGGCGCCAGCCGGGCGCCGGTCTCGGGGTCCAGCCGCGCCAGTTCGGCGTGCAGCACCGGCCAGCCGCGCTCCAGCGCCTCGGCGTCGATGGCGGCGCGCAGTTCGGCGTCGGCCTGGGGCAGGGCCGAGAGGCCGTCGAACAGCGCCTTGAAGTAGAGCATCGTGCCGCCCACCAGCAGCGGCAGCCGGCCGCGCGCGGCGATCTCGGCGGCCAGGCGCTTGGCGTCGCGCACGAACTCGGCGGCCGAATAGCTTTCCAGCGGGTCGAGGATGTCGATCAGGTGATGCGGCACCGCCGCCTGCTCGGCCGCCGTGGGCTTGGCGGTGCCGACGTCCATGCCGCGGTAGACCAGCGCCGAGTCGACGCTGATGATCTCGGCGGGCAGCACCTCGGCAATGGTCAGGGCCGCCGCCGTCTTGCCGCAGCCGGTAGGCCCTGCGAGGCAGATCGGGTTCAGAAGCGTTCCCATGGCGCCAGGTAGCGCCACTGCCCGACCGGCAGATGGCCCAGCGGGATGCGGCCGATGCGCACGCGCTTCAGGCCGACGACCTTGAGGCCGACCAGCTCGCACATGCGGCGGATCTGGCGCTTCTTGCCCTCGCGCAAAACAAAGCGCAGCTGCTGCTCGTTCTGCCAGCTGACCTTGGCGGGCTTGAGTGCCTCGCCGTCCAGCTCCAGGCCGTGGTTCAGCAAGGCCAGCTTGTCGGGCGCCAGCGCCGCATTGGGCAGCGTGCCCTCGGGCAGCTCGTGCGCGACGAATTCGACGCGGACGAGGTATTCCTTCTCGATGTCGGAGTCGTCGCCGATCAGCGCCTTGGCGACGCGGCCGTCCTGCGTCAGCACGAGCAGGCCGGTGGAGTCGATGTCCAGCCGGCCGGCGGGCGCGAGGTGGCGGTGGTGGTTGGGGTGGGGCTTGATGCCGGAGGGGTCGTCCTTCCAGCGGTTCTCGGGTTGGAACAGCACGACGGCGGGCTCGTAGCCGTCCTCGGCCTGGCCGGAGACATAGCCGATGGGCTTGTGCAGCAGCACGGTCACGAGCTGGGACTGGGCCTGGCGGGCGGCGGGGTCGATGGCTATCTGCACGTCGCCGACGACGCGCTGGCCCAGCACGGCGACCTTGCCGTCGACGCGCACCCAGCCGGCGGCGATCCATTCGTCGGCCTCGCGGCGCGACGCGAGCTTGAGCTCGCTCATGCGCTTGGACAGGCGCTCGCCGGCCTCGGGGTCGACCTCGCGGGCCGGGTTGTTGCGGCGTTGCGGGCGCTGCGGCGGTTCGAAGCCGGGGCCGCGGTTGGACACGCGGCGCTGGTCGACGCGGGGTGGCCGGGCCTCCGCGGGGCGTTCGTCCGGCCGTGCGCGCGGGCCGCGTTCGGCGCGCGGTGGTGCGTCGCCGCGGGGCTGCGCCGGCCGCTCGGGCTTGAAGGCGCTGCCGGTCTTGGGGCGGGGCGGGCGTTCGTCGCGCGATGGCGCCGGTCGCTCGGCGCGCTGCTGGGCCTTCTTCTCGAACTGTTCCTGGCGTTCGGCGCGCTCGGCCTGGACCTTGGCCAGCGTGGGGCGTGGCTTGGACACGCCCTTGCCGCGCAGCGGCGCGCGGCGTTCGCCGCCGGGCGCCGCGGGCGACTTCTTCTTGTTCAGCTTGAGCGTGCTCATCGCGCTTTCGGGGCTGGGTGGTGTGGAGGATGGGGTCAGCCGGCCTTGGCCGGGCCGGGCGGCAGCCAGTTGCGGCGCCGGTATTCGTCTTCGACGGCGGCGATGCTGCCGTCGCGCCACATGCGGGCGAGCTGTTCGTCCAGGCGCCGCCGCACGTCCGCCAGGCCGGGCTTGCGGGCCAGCGCGACGTAGAAGGGCTGCCGGTACAGCGGCGGCGACAGCGCCGCCACGCGGCCCGACAGGCCCTCGCTGGCGACGATCTGCAGGCCGGCCAGCCGCGGCACGGCGGCAAAGTCCACGCGGCCCGCATCGACCATGCGCAGCGCCGCGGAGAAGCTGTTGGCCTCCTCGCAGTGCAGCCGGCCTTCGCGCACGGCCTCGTCGAACTCGGGCGCGAACAGCGCGCCGCGCAGCCGCACGAAGCGTCGCTCCGCCAGCTCGCCGAGCTGGCCGCTGAAGGCCGGCAGCCGGTCGGCGCGGCCGAACAGCGACATGTCGGAGCGGTAGACCGGCTCGCCCGGGAAATCGAACAGCGCCTCGCGCTCCGCGGAGCGGATGGTCGGGATCAGGCCGTCGCACTGGCCGCTCTTCAGCGCATTGACGCCGCGCGCCCAGGGCACGACCTCGACCTCGGCGTCCAGGCCGGCACGGCGGCAGGCGCGCAGCGTGATCTCGGTGACGATGCCCGTCACGCCATAGGGCGTGGCCATGATGAGGGGCGGCAGCTCGACGCCATAGATGCGCAGGGGGCCGGGCCCGGCGGCCTGGGCCAGGCCAGCGGCGGCGGCGGCGGCCGAGGCGGCCATGAATTGCCGGCGGGAGAGAGTGTCAGGCATGCGGCCCTCCTCAACGGCCCCGCAGGAACAGCGCGTCCAGCTCGCGCATGTCGAGCTGGCGCCAGGTGGGGCGGCCGTGGTTGCACTGGTCGGCGCGCTCGGTGGCTTCCATGTCGCGCAGCAGCGCGTTCATCTCGTCGACGGTGAGCTGGCGATTGGCGCGCACGGCGCCGTGGCAGGCCATCGTGGCCAGGATCTCGTGCTGGGCGCGCTCCAGCACCGAGCTGGCGTCGAACTGGGCCATCTCGGCCAGCAGCTCGCGCGTCAGCGCGACGAGGTCGCTCGCGGCCAGCAGGGCCGGCCGCGAGCGCACGGCCAGCGTGCGGGTGGACAGCGGGGATACGTCCAGGCCCAGCCTGGCCAGCGTGTCGGCATGCTGCTCGGCCGCGGCGACTTCCTCGGCCGTGGCCGCGAAGCTGACCGGGATCAGCAGCGGCTGGCTCTCGATGGTCGTCGAGCCCAGCCTGGCCTTGAGCCGCTCGTAGACGACGCGCTCGTGGGCCGCATGCATGTCGACGATGACCAGGCCCTGCCGGTTCTCGGCCAGGATGTAGACGCCCTGGATCTGCGCGATGGCCCGGCCCAGCGGCCAGTCGTCCTTTGCCGGCAGCTCGGAGAGGGGCTGCCTGGGTGCGGGTGTCGGGTCCGGCAGCGAGGTGGACACGACCGGCTTGGCCGGCTCCCACAGCGCCTCGTGCTGGGCCAGCGACAGCCGCACCTGCTCGGCCGTGGGCGGCACCGGCGGCGTGAAGGCCTGGTAGGTGGAGCGCGGCTCGGCGACGTAGAGCGTGGCCGCCGTGGTCGGCTCGAAGGCCAGCGGCGCCATCGCGGACTCGATGCCGGCGGCCTCGGCGCTGCGCGACTGGGCCAGCGCGTCGATGAAGGCGCGGCGCACGCTCTGGTGGATGGCGCGGCCGTCACGGAAGCGCACCTCGATCTTGGTCGGGTGCACGTTCACGTCCACCAGCTCGGGTGCGATCTCGATGAAGAGCACATAGCTGGGCTGGCGCTGGCCGTGCAGCACGTCTTCGTAGGCCGAGCGGATGGCGTGGCTGATGAGCTTGTCGCGCACATGGCGGCCGTTGACCCAGACGTATTGCTGGTCGGCCCGCGAGCGGGCGGCCTCGGGCAGGCCGGCGCGGCCGGTCAGCGCGAGTGGCCCGGCGCTGTGCTCGAAGGCGCGGCTCTCGGCGACGAAGTCCTCGCCGAGCACGTCGGCGATGCGCTGCTCGCTGGACGCGGCCCGCCACTGGTCGACGAGCTTGCCCTCATGCCAGATCGCGAAGCCGACGTCGGGCCGCGCCAGCGCGTGGCGGCGCACGGCCTCCACGCAATGGGCCAGTTCGGTCGCATCGGTCTTCAGGAACTTGCGGCGGGCGGGCGTCGAGAAGAACAGCTCGCGCACCTCGATGCTGGTGCCGCGCGCGCGGGCGGCCGGCTGCAGCTCGCCGCTGCGCGCGTCCAGCCGGTGGGCATGGGCGTCGGCGGCCGTGCGGCTGGCGATGGCCATGTCCGACACCGACGAGATGGCGGCCAGCGCCTCACCGCGAAAGCCCATGGTCGCGACCGATTCGAGGTCGTGCAGGTTGGCGATCTTGCTGGTCGCGTGGCGCTTGAGGGCCAGCGGCAGCTGGGCCACCGGGATGCCGCAGCCGTCGTCCTCGACGACGATGGCGCGCACGCCGCCGGCCATCAGCTTGACCTGGATGTTCTTCGCGCCGGCGTCCAGCGCGTTGTCCACCAGCTCGCGCACGACCGAGGCCGGGCGCTCGACGACCTCGCCGGCGGCGATCTGGCTGATCAGCTCGTCGGGCAGCTCGCGGATGAGGCGGGGGGCGGGGACTTCGGGCAGGGACAACTCCATCCGCGGGATTATCGCGGCGGGGCAGGCGTCACGAAGCCATCGGGATAATGCGCGCCCCATGGATCTGCTGCACTTCCTCCTCGACTTCATCCTGCACGTCGACGTGCACCTCAAGGACTTCGTCCTGACCTACGGCGTCTGGGTCTATGCCCTGCTGTTCCTGATCATCTTCGTGGAGACGGGCGTCGTGGTCATGCCCTTCCTGCCGGGTGACTCGCTGCTCTTCGTCGTCGGTGCCATGTGCGGCCTGGGCCTGATGGACCTGTGGGCGTCCATGGGTCTGCTGACGCTGGCAGCCATCCTCGGCAACCAGAGCAACTACACCATCGGCCGTCATTTCGGACCACGCGTCTTCCAGTGGGAGCAGTCGCGCTTCTTCAACAAGGCAGCCTTCATGAAGGCGCACGAGTTCTACGAGAAGTACGGCGGCATCACCATCGTCGCGGCGCGCTTCATGCCCTTCCTGCGCACCTTCGCGCCCTTCGTGGCCGGCGTGGCGCAGATGACGCGGCGCAAGTTCACGCTCTACGATGTGGGCGGCGGCGCGCTGTGGGTCTGCGGTGTGACGACCATCGGCTATCTGTTCGGCAACGTGCCCTGGGTCAAGCAGCACCTTGACAAGATCATCTGGGCCATGATCTTCATCCCCGGTCTGCTCGTCATCGGTGGCAGCCTGCGCGGCAAGCTCAAGCGCCAGCCGAACTGACTTTCGGCGGGCCCTGCGGCTGGCCCTAGAGTCCGAGGTTTTGCGCTGGCGACCGGCTGGCGCGGACAACGTCATCCAAACCCTGGAGACCTCGATGCTCAATTCCCGTACCGTCATCGCCGCGGCCGCGCTGCTGGCCACGCTGGGCCTGGCCCAGGCTGCCGAGCCGACGCTGATGCTGCGCCAGCCCGCCATCTCGAAGAACCACCTGGCCTTCGTCTACGCCGGCGACCTGTGGCTGGCCGACCGCAACGGCGGTAACGCGCGGCGCCTGACCAGCCACGCCGCATCCGAGTTCGCGCCGCGCTTCTCGCCGGACGGCCAGCGCATCGCCTTCTCGGCCAGCTATGACGGCAACACCGATGTCTACGTCATCGGCCTGGACGGCGGTCAGCCCAGGCGCCTGACCTGGCACCCCAGCGCCGACGTCGTCAGCGGCTGGAGCCCGGATGGCAAGCGGGTGCTGTTCGCGTCGCCGCGCGAGGTGCTGAACAACCGCAGCAACCAGCTCTACGAGGTCAGCGTGGACGGCGGCTACGAGCGCCAGGTCATGAAGGCCGTGGCCTACGAGGGCGCCTGGTCGGCGGACGGCAAGCGGCTGGCCTACCGGCCCTACAACGCCGCCAATGCCGGCGCCAGCGGCTGGCGCCAGAGCCGCGGCGGCACGACGCCGCCGGTCTGGATCATGGACATGGCCAGCCAGGCCTGGGAGCAGATCCCCCACGTCAACGCCAGCGACTCGGCGCCGGTCTGGGCCGGCGGCGAGGTCGTCTTCATCTCCGACCGGGCCGACGGCGCGGCCAATCTCTTCGCCTTCAACCCGGCGAGCAGGCAATTGCGCCAGCTGACTCACGAGACCCAGTGGGACGTGCGCAGCGTGGACGCCAACGGCACGACGCTGGTCTACGAGTCGGGTGGCCGCATCAAGCAGATCGAGCTCGCCGGCGGCACGCCCCGGGTGCTGGACATCGCACTCGCCAGCATCGCGCCCCAGGCCCGCCCGCAGTGGAAGGACGCCGGCAAGACGCTGACCTCGGCGCGGCTGTCGGCCACCGGCAAGCGCGTCGTCGTCAGCGCGCGCGGCGAGGTCTTCACGGTGCCGGTGAAGGACGGCAGCGTGCGCAACCTGACCGAGACCTCCGGCGTGCGCGAGAAGGACGCGCTGTGGAGCCCCGACGGCCAGCGCGTCGCCTATATCTCCGACGCGCCCGGCATGCGCCACGAGCTGGTGCTGCAGGCGCAGACGGGCCTGGGCGCCAAGGAGCGCTTCCTGCTGCCCAAGGACGGCTATTTCACGCTGGCCGACTGGTCGCCCGACGGCCACACGCTGGTGCTGCAGGACAACCACCTCAACCTCTACAAGCTCGGCCTGGCCGCAGGCGCGCAGCGCGGCCAGCTCGTCAAGATCGCCAGCGACCAGCGCCGCGGCGGGCTGGACGTCGCCTTCTCGCCGGACAGCCGCTGGCTGGCCTACACGGCCTCGGGCGAAAACTATTTCGGCCGCGTCTGGCTGCACGACCTGACGACCGGCCGCAACCATGCGGTGACCGACGGCCTCTCGCATGCCGGCAGCCCGGTGTTCTCGGCCAAGGGCGACTACTTGTTCTTGACCGCCTCCATCAACTCCGGCCCCAGGCAGGTCGGGCTGGACCTGTCCACGCAGGAGCGGCCGCTGCGCGTCGGCCTCTATGCGCTGGTGCTGGTCGCGGACGGCAAGTCGCCGCTGGCGCCCAAGGCGGGTGACGAGGACGACAAGAAGGACGAAAAGAAGGAAGAGAAAAAGGACGACAAGAAGGCCGACGCCAAGGCCGACGCGAAGAAGGACGAGGGCAAGAAGGATGACAAGAAGGACGACAAGCCCAAGGCCGTCCGCATCGACTTCGACGGCCTGGCCGAACGCCTCGTCGCGTTGCCGGTGGCGGAGCGCAACTACGACGGCCTGCTCGCCGCGGCGGACGGCGCGCTGCTCTATCTGCAGCATCCCCAGCCCGGCGCCAGCTCCGAGCCGCCGCAGGCCGAGCAGCGCGCGACGGCCGAGCTGTGGCGCTTCGACTTCGAGGAACGCAAGGCCAAGATGCTGAAGACAGGCGTCGCGAACTTCTCGCTCAGCGAGGACCACAAGAAGCTGCTGCTGACCGTGGCCGGCGGCGGGCTCGAGGTGGGCGATGCCAACGACAAGGCCGAGACCAAGGCGCTGGACCTGAGCGGCCTGCGCGCCCGCATCGACCCGCGCGCCGAGTGGAAGCAGATCTTCGACGAGGCCTGGTGGATGGAGAAGGACTACTTCTACGACCCCGCCCTGCACGGCCTGGACTGGCAGGCCGTCTACGACCGCTACCTGCCCCAGCTCGCCCATGTGCAACGCCGCGAGGACCTGAGCGACCTGCTCGTGCAGATGATTGCCGAGCTGCAGGTGGGCCACAACCGCAGCGGCGGCGGCGACGTCTACCAGGAGGCGAAGGTCGCCGTCGGCCTGCTGGGCGCGGACTTCCAGCTGCAGCAGGGCCGCTATCGCATCGCCAGGCTTTATGCCGGCGACCGCCTCAACCCCAACCTGCGCTCGCCGCTGGCCGTGCCGGGCCTGGGCGTGAAGGAGGGCGATTTCATCCTCGCCATCGGCGGCCATGAGCTGGACGACAAGACCAATCTCTACGCGCTGCTGGAGAACACGGTCGGCAAGCAGGTCGCCATCGCCGTCGCGCAGGACGCCGCCGGCAAGGGCCGCCGCGAGATCACCGTCGAGCCCATTGCGAGCGAAGCGCTGCTGCGCCGCTGGGCCTGGATCGAAGGCAACCGCAAGAAGGTGCAGGACAAGAGCGGTGGCCGCATCGCCTACGTCTACATGCCCGACACCGCCGGCCAGGGCTTCGAGCACTTCAACCGCATGTTCTTCGCGCAGGTCGACAAGCAGGCTCTGATCGTCGACGACCGCCGCAACGGCGGCGGCCAGGCGGCCAACTACGTGACCGAACTGCTCAGCCGCGCCTACCTCGGCGGCTGGAAGGACCGCGACGGCCTGGTCTTCGAGACGCCGGGGGGTGCCATCTACGGCCCCAAGGCCATGCTGATCGACCAGGACGCAGGCTCGGGCGGCGACTTCATGCCCTATGCCTTCAAGCGCGTGGGCCTGGGGCCGCTGATCGGCAAGCGCACCTGGGGCGGGCTGATCGGCATCTCGGTCAACCCCAACCTGATCGACGGCGCCTTCCTGACCGTGCCCTTCTTCCGTTTCTACACGCCGGACGGCGAGTGGCGCATCGAGAACGAGGGCGTGGCGCCGGACATCGACGTCGAACTCGACCCGGCCGCCGTCAACCGCGGCGAGGACACGCAACTCGACGCGGCGATTGCCGACGTGCTGAAGCGGCTGGAGAGCTGGAAGCCGATCCAGCGCAAGACGGCGCCGGCACCGGCGACGCTGGGCCGTTGACCATGAAGTCCTGGGCGTCCCTGTCCCTGCGGGGGCGCCTCTTCCTGCTGGCCCTGCTGCCGCTGCTGGCCTCGCTGGCCCTCATTGCCTTCGCCGTGCGCCAGCAGGAGCGCGAACTGGCCGCGCGCGAGCAGGCCCTGGTGCGGGCCAGCTATATGGACGCGCGGCGCACCGAGCTCAGGCATTACGTCGACCTCGCCGTCAGCACCCTCAAGCCGCTGCTCGGCCAGCCCGGCGGGCCCCAGCGGGCGCTGCAGCTGCTGTCCTCGCTGGACTACGGCCCCGACGGCTATTTCTTCGTCTACGACCTGCAGGGCCGCGTGCTGATGCATTCGCGCCAGGCCGAGCTGGTCGGCCAGAACCTGTGGGAGCTGCGCGACCCGCAGGGACGACCCACCATCCAGCAGCTCATCGCCAAGGCCAAGGCCGGCGGCGGCTATGTCGAGTACCTGTGGCGCAAGCCGTCGAGCAATCTGCTCGCGCCCAAGCTGGGCTATGTCGTGGCCGTGCCCGAGTGGAACTGGATGCTGGGCACGGGCCTCTACCTCGACGGCATCGAGGCGACCATGGCCGAGCTGGAGCGCGGCGCGCGCCAGAACATCACGACGACGCTGCTGTGGGTGGGCGCGGTCGCGGTCTTCGGCGTGGCGCTGATCAGCGCCGGCGCGCTGGCCCTCAACCTCAGCGAACACCGCAGCGCCGAGGCCAAGCTGCGCGCGCTGGCCCGCGAGGTCGTGCAGAGCCAGGAGGACGAGCGCGCCCGCCTGGCCCGCGAGCTGCACGACGGCGTCAGCCAGGCACTGGTGGCGACAAAGCTGCTGATCGAGTCCGCCCAGCACGAGCCCGGGGGCGCCGGGCGGCTGCAGGCGCTGGCGCTGAAGCAGCTCAATGGCACGCTGGCCGAGGTCAGGCATATCTCCCACGCGCTGCGGCCGGCCCTGCTGGACACGCTCGGCCTTCCGGCCGCACTGCAGCACCTGGCCGGCGAGTTCGACGCGGCCGGTGGCGCGCATTTCGAGGCCGGCATCGAAGGCGAGGAGGCGGAGCTGCCCGAGGCGGTCAAGACGGCGCTGTTCCGCATCGCCCAGGAGGCGCTGAACAACGCGGCCCGCCATGCCCGGGCCACGGCCGTGCGGGTCGCGCTGCGTTTCGAGCCGCGCGGCGGCCTGGTGCTGGAGGTGGCCGACGACGGCCGCGGCTTCGACGCCGACGCGGCCCAGGCCGTGGCCGACCGCGGCCTGGGCCTGCGCAGCATGCGCGAGCGGGCGGACGCGCTGGGCGCGCGGCTGAGCCTGGCGACCGCGCCGGGCCAGGGGTGTCGGCTCGCGGTGAAACTAGGGCCTGCTGAAGCCATGACAATGGGTCGCGAAGGCCTGCAGCCAGGGGCCAATCAAGGCGCGGCACGCCGCCCGCACTCGCGTGCGGGCAAGTGACGCAACGCCGAGTGGCCCCTGGCTGCTGGCCTTCCCGAAGGGTTGTGCCCAGTCAGGCCGCGCGCTGCGTTGCAAATCCTCGCCGGGTACCCAACCCGGCTGCGGTTTGCGCCTTGCTCGCAGCCCGACTGGGCACAACGCGACCCATTGCCATGGCTTCAGCAGGCCCCCCACCGACCTCGCCCGTGCCCTCGCATGACCCCCATCCGCATCCTGCTCGTCGATGACCACCCGATGGTGCGCGAGGGCCTGGTCGCGCGGCTGCAGGCGGTGCCGCGCTTCGAGGTGGTCGGCGAAGCGGGCGGCCGCGCGGATGCGCTCGCGCTGCTGGCCAGCGCGCGGCCCGATGTCGTGCTGATGGACGTGGGGCTGAAGGACGGCAACGGCATCGCGCTGGGCGCCGAGATGCTGGCCGCTCAGCCGGCCATCCGGCTGCTGATGTTCAGCATGTACGACAACCCCGAGTATGTCCAGCGCGCCCTGATCGCCGGTGCGCGCGGCTATGTGCTCAAGGATGCGCCGGCGACCGAGGTCGTGTCTGCCATCGACGCGGTGGCGGCCGGCGGCACCTTCCTCAGCGCGGCCGTGTCCGGGCGGCTATTCCGCGGCCAGGCCCCGAAGCCGGTGCTGACGCCGCGCGAGAGCGAGATCCTGGCCAAGCTGGGGCAGGGCGCCTCCAGCAAGCAGATCGCCCGCGAGCTGGACCTGAGCGTGCGCACCGTGGAAGCGCACAGGCAGAGCATCAAGCGCAAGCTGGAGCTCGAGGGCCAGGCGGAGCTGATCCGCTATGCCGTGGAGCACGCACAGCGCTGATGCGGTGCGCGCTCATACCAATTCGCGTTCAATATATTAGATACAATTTCCATCCACGCAACATCCGGAGGCGTGGATGAAGAGTCTGATCGTCAGCGACAAGGCCACCATCAGCCGACTGGCCGAGCGGCTCAAGCACGCGGAGTCGCACGCGCAATACCAGCGCATCCAATGCGTTCTCATCCGAGCCACCCTGGGCTCCAGCGCGGTGGAGATTGCGCAACTGCTGGGCTGGTCCACGGCCACAGTGCATGTCATTCACTCGCGCTGGGCCAAGGAAGGTGATGCCGTCTTCGAGCTGCGCGGCCGCGGCGGGCGCCACCACCAATACCTGAGCCTGGAGCAGGAGCAGGCGTTACTGGCTCCATTTGTGGCGCGCGCCCAGGGKGGCGGCGTGCTCACGGTGACGGAGATTCAACAGGCCTACGAACAGCACACGGGGCGGCAGGTGGCGCCCTCCACGGTGTACCGACTGCTGGATCGCCATGGCTGGCGCAAGATCGTGCCGCGTCCCCAACACTCGAAGGCGGACGTTGCGGCGCAGGCCGCTTTTAAAAAAACTGCGCCGAGCGGTACGCCACGAGGTCGCGCGCCAGGCTGAGCGCGGCCGCGCCGTGCGGCTGATGTTTCAGGACGAAGGGCGCTTCGGCCTGTTGGGCTCGCCGCGGCGCTGCTGGGCCCCGCGCGGCACCCGCCCCACGGTCGGTGCGCGCCTGGAGCGCAAGTACATCTATGCGTTCGGCGCCGTCAGYCCGCACGACRGCGTGCTGGACAGCTTGGTACTGCCTTGGGTCARCGCCGAGACCATGTCGCTATTCCTGGCCGAGGTGGYCCGGCGCCACGCCGACGAGTTCGTCTTCATGGTGATGGATCAGGCCGGCTGGCATATCGCTGGTGAGCTGATCGTGCCCGAGAACATGCGCCTGATGTTCCTGCCACCCTACAGCCCCGAGCTCAATCCAGCCGAACACCTCTGGGAGGCGCTACGCGAGCAGTGCTTCGCCAACCATGTCTTCCGCAACCTGGACGCCGTCCAGGACACCCTCGCTGCCGGGCTCGTCCAACTGGAAGCGGATCCCATCCGAACCCAGTCCATGACTGGATTCAAATGGATAACTTCTATACGTTTGAACGCGAGTTAGTATCAGGCCTCGACGCGGGTGTCGCCGTAGCGTTCGCGCAGCGCCTGCTGCCGGCGTGGATCGAGATTGACCCGGTCGAGGTCGCCTGCGACGTGCGGCAGGGCCAGCAGCCGCGGGTCCATCACCTTGAACCACAGCCAGGGCAGGTAGGACAGCGGGAACATGCCGAAATAGCCGCTGGGCAGCCGGGGCAGGTCGGCGAAATCGCGCAGCGACTGATAGCGCCGCGAGGGCCTGGCGTGGTGGTCGGAATGCCGCTGCAGATGGAATAGCGCGAGATTCGTGACGAGGTGGTTGGTGTTCCAGGAGTGGTGCGGCTTCGGCGTCTCGTAGCCGCCGCCCGGCTCGCGGGCGCGCAGCAGGCCGTAGTGCTCGACATAGTTGGCCGAGGTGAGCTGCCACCAGGCGACCAGGTTGTGCACGGCCAGGAAGGGCAGCATCACCCAGCCGAAGGCGATGACCAGGCCGAGCTGCAGCGCGATGGTGATGGCATAGCTCTGCAGGATGGTATTGCCGGCGCTCCAGGCGGGCCGGCCCAGCTGCGCCAGCCGCTCGCGCTCCAGCCGCCAGGCCCGGCTCACGCCGCCCGGCAGCTCGCGCAGGGCGAAGCGGTAGATGCTCTCGCCCATGCGGGCGCTCGCATGGTCTTGCGGCGTGCACACGCTGCGGTGGTGGCCGCGGCCATGTTCGACGGTGAAGTGCCCATAGGCGGGCACCGCCAGCACCAGGCGCGCGAGCCACTGCTCCCAGGGGTTGTGCTTGTGCCCCAGTTCGTGTCCGGTGTTGATGCCCAGGCCCGAGTCGGTGCCGGCGACGTAGGCGAACATCAGCAGCGCCCACCACGACAGCGCATGCGTGCCGACCCACCAGGCGCAACCCATCAGCGCGACCAGATGCAGCGGGACGGTGATCCAGGTCAGCCAGCGGTAGTAGCGATCTGCTTCGAGCTGCGGGACGACAGCCTCGGGCGGATTGCTCGGGTCTTCGCCGATCAGCGCGTCCAGCAGCGGCATCAGGCCGTAGCTGATGAGCAGGGGCAGGCCGAGCGCGATCTCGCGCCCTGTCGCGGCATGGGCGGCCATGCCCACGAAGGGCAACAGGGGGTAGGCGACCGAAAGCAGCCACCAGGCGCGTTTGCGGTCCCGGTACTCGACGCGTCCGAGTTGCGGGTCGACGGCGACATAGATCCTGGGCATCGCGCAAGTCCTCCCATCCGCAGCCATCGCCGGGCGAAGGCCGCATCGGCGGATGGTACGCGCCCCGGCAAGCGGCGGAAAACCTGGCGTGCGACGACGCTATCGACCGCGCCGCTGCCCTTGGCGGCGCTCAGCGCCAGCGGCGCGGGCCGTCGTCGTGATCCCGTTCCCAATGCTCGTGGCGCTCGTGCTCGCGGCGCTCTTCCCAACGCTCTTCCCAACGCTCTTCCCAGCGCTCGCGGCTCCGCTCCCAGCGGCGTTCACCGTAGGCGGGTTCGTACACCACCCGGGGCGCGGGTGCGTAGTAGACCTCGCGTTCCACATAGCGGGGTGCCGGTATGTACGCCACCGGTGGCGGCGCGTAGTAGACCGGCACGGGCTCCACATAGCTGCCATCAGACACCACGACGCCGCTGACCGGCAGGCTGATGCCGATGGACCAGTGCGTGCCGGCCTGGGCGGCGCTGGCACCGAAAAGCGCGGCGCCGACGAGCGCGGCGGCAAGGAAAGGACGACGCATGATGGAGCCTCCGGTAGAGCCAAAACAGCAGGTCTTGACCGAACAACGGAGGATTCCTCCGAGCGTTGACGGGCCGCCGCGCGCAGTTGTTAGCGGGTGTGATGTGCGGCAGGGGTGGGTCGGCCGCGGGGGCGGCCTCGCTGATCCGCCATGCCGTGGAGCACCTGCGGGGCGGGTGAACCGCGTGGCGTGCGCCGGCAAACGATGGCAGCATGCGCCCGTCCCGGCCGGCGGTATGCCGCGGGCGCGGGACGTCCAGCCCCCACGAGGGGCCCATTGATTCACGCAAGAGGGAACTCATGAAAAGGTATGCAGCAGAGTTTGTCGGCACGTTCTGGCTGGTTCTGGGCGGCTGCGGCAGCGCCGTGCTGGCGGCGGCATTCCCGCAGCTGGGCATCGGCTTCGCCGGCGTGGCACTGGCTTTCGGCCTGACCGTGCTGACGATGGCCTTCGCCATCGGCCACATCTCGGGTTGCCATCTCAACCCGGCCGTGTCGGTCGGGCTGTGGGCGGGCGGCCGCTTCGCGACCAAGGACCTGCTGCCCTATATCGTGGCCCAGGTGCTGGGCGGCGTCGTCGCGGGCGGCGTGCTGTTCCTGATCGCATCGGGCAAGCCCGGCTTCGAGGTGGCCGGCGGCTTCGCGTCCAACGGCTTCGGCGCGCATTCGCCCGGCGGCTACAGCATGCAGGCCGCGTTCGCCTGCGAGGTCGTCATGACGGCGATGTTCCTCGTCATCATCCTGGGCGCCACCGACGTGCGCGCGCCGGCGGGCTTCGCGCCCATCGCCATCGGCCTGGGGCTGACGCTGATCCACCTGATCAGCATCCCCGTCACCAACACCTCGGTGAACCCGGCGCGCAGCACCGGCGTGGCGCTGTATGTCGGCGGCTGGGCCGTCGAGCAGCTGTGGCTGTTCTGGGTCGCGCCCATCGCCGGCGCGCTGCTGGGCGCCGGCGTCTATCGCTTCATCGGCAAGTCCGGCGACTGAGCGCCGCGGCGCGCCGGGCCCGAGGCGAGAAGCGGGAGTTTGCCTGGGCTGCGCGTGAATCCAGATGACGGTGCTGACATTTCAAGGCTATCTCAACAACATGGCGCGGGCTGCCGTGGCGCGCCAGGTTGAACTGGCCAAAGGTTGATCCACGCTGAACGAGCAGACCGCAACACCATGCCTGAAATCAAGAACCGCACGATGCTCATCGCCATCCAGGCCGTTGCTGCGCACATCCGTGCCATGCGGGAGGAACTCGCCGATGGCGATGCCGACGCTGAGGACTATGTGTTGCTTGAGCAGGCCGTCGAGGCAGCAGAGGATCTCGAGCGTGCCTATGACGCGGAGGCGCGGACCGTTCTCAACATGCCGCCCTACGACGATTTGGTGGGGGGCTGATTCCGGGTTGACCCTTAGGTGATCCCGCGCGCGTGTCCCGCGTGGCATGCACGATGCGAGTTGGTGCGCAATTTTCGAGACTTGCACCACGGTCGCGCGCCACCTTCGATGCGTGCACCGCATCGGAGACAAGCCTCATGCAGAACCTGCGCCGCCATCTCATGTGGGCGGGCGTTGCCATCCTCGGCGCCGCTTCCCTCGCCACCGTGGCCCTGAGCCGCGGCGAGGCGATCAGCGCGCTGTGGGTCGTGGCCGCCGCCCTGTGCACCTACCTGATCGCCTACCGCTACTACAGCCTCTTCATCGCCGACAAGGTGCTGGGGCTGGACGCCAGGCGCCAGACGCCGGCCTGGAAGTACAACGACGGCCTGGACTACGTGCCCACCAACAAGCACGTGCTCTACGGCCACCACTTCGCGGCGATTGCCGGCGCCGGCCCGCTGGTCGGCCCCGTGCTGGCGGCGCAGATGGGCTATCTGCCCGGCCTGCTGTGGATCCTGGCCGGCGTCGTCTTCGCCGGCGCGGTGCAGGACTTCATCGTGCTGTTCATCTCCACGCGCCGCGACGGCCGGTCGCTGGGCGACCTCGTCAAGCAGGAGATGGGCACGGTGCCCGGCCTGATCGCGTTGTTCGGCGCCTTCATGATCATGATCATCATCCTCGCGGTGCTGGCGCTGATCGTCGTGAAGGCGCTGGCCGATTCGCCGTGGGGCACGTTCACGGTGGCGGCCACCATCCCGGTCGCGCTCTTCATGGGCGTCTACCTGCGCTTCATCCGGCCGGGCCGCATCGGCGAGGTGTCGGTCATCGGCTTCGTGCTGCTGATGGCGGCCATCTTCGGCGGCCAGGCCGTGAGCGAGAGCGCCACGCTGGCGCCGCTGTTCACGTTCACGCCGGTGCAACTGGTGTGGGCGCTGATCGGCTACGGCTTCGTCGCCGCCTGCATCCCGGTGTGGCTGCTGCTCGCGCCGCGCGACTACCTCAGCACCTTCCTGAAGATCGGCACCATCGTCGCGCTGGCCATCGGCATCGTCATCGTCGCGCCGCCGCTGAAGATGCCGGCGCTGACGCAGTTCGCCACCGGCGGCGGCCCGGTCTGGGCGGGCAACCTCTTCCCCTTCCTGTTCGTCACCATCGCCTGCGGTGCGGTGTCGGGCTTCCACGCGCTGATCTCGTCGGGCACGTCGCCCAAGCTGCTCGAGAACGAGACCCATGCCCGCTACATCGGCTACGGCGGCATGCTGGCCGAGAGCTTCGTCGCGGTGATGGCGCTGGTCGCGGCCTCCTGCATCGAGCCCGGCGTCTACTTCGCGATGAACAGCCCGGCCGCCGTCGTCGGCAAGGACGCGGCCACCGTCGCGCAGACGCTGTCCACCTGGGGCTTCGTCATCACGCCCGACATGCTGACGCAGGCGGCGGCCGATGTCGGCGAGAAGACCATCCTGGCCCGCGCCGGCGGCGCGCCGACGCTGGCCGTCGGCATGGCCGAGATCCTGCACCAGGTGGTGGGCGGCAAGGCGCTGATGGCCTTCTGGTACCACTTCGCCATCCTGTTCGAGGCGCTGTTCATCCTGACGGCCGTGGATGCCGGCACGCGCGCCGGCCGCTTCATGCTGCAGGACCTGCTGGGCAGCTTCGTGCCCTCGCTCAAGCGTACCGAGAACTGGGTCGCCAACCTGATCGCCACCGGCCTGTGCGTGGCGGCCTGGGGCTACTTCCTCTACCAGGGCGTCGTCGACCCGCTGGGCGGCATCAACACGCTGTGGCCGCTGTTCGGCATCGCCAACCAGATGCTGGCCGCCGTCGCGCTGCTGCTCGGCACCGTCGTCATCTTCAAGATGAAGAAGGACCGCTACGCCTGGGTCACGGCCGTGCCGGCCGCCTGGCTGCTGGCCTGCACGATGACGGCCGGCTGGCTGAAGATCTTCTCGGCCGACCCCAAGCTCGGCTTCCTGGCCCATGCCGACAAATACGCCGCGGCCATCGCCGAAGGCAAGGTGCTGGCGCCGGCCAAGACGCTGGCCGCGATGTCGCGCGTCGTCTTCAACGACAGGCTCGACGCGGCGCTGTGCGCCCTCTTCATGGGCGTGGTGCTGAGCGTGCTGGTCTACAGCGTGAAGGCCGTGCTGGCCGCGCGCCGCAACGGCCGGCCGACGACGCAGGAAGCCGCCTTCGTGCCGCTGCCGGCCGGCCAGCATGCTTGAGCTGCGCGAGCTGGCCCAGGCCGGCCGCTACCTGACGCGGAGCCTGCGCCTGATGGTGGGCGTGCCGGACTACGGCAGCTATCTGGCCCACCACCAGGCCACGCACCCGGAGCGGCCGGCGATGAGCTACGAGGAGTTCTTCAGGGAGCGCCAGGCGGCGCGCTACAGCGCGCGCGTCGGCAAGTGCTGCTGAGTGGTATTGGCCGTCCTTGCAAAGGACCGAAAGACGGCCGGCAAAGACGCTCGCAATGATTCACAGCGTCGTACTGCGCCGCCTCGCCATCGGCGGGTTCTTGCCGAAGTATTTCGCGATGCCCGAGGCCAGCGCGTCGACGAGCTGGTCCTGGTAGTCCGGGTCGCGCAGCTTCTTCTCCTCGTCGGGGTTGGAGATGAAGGCCGTCTCGACCAGGATGCTGGGAATGTCGGGCGCCTTCAGCACCGCGAAGCCGGCCTGCTCGACGCGGGCCTTGTGCAGCTTGCCGACCTTGCCGATCTGGCTCAGCACCTCGCCGCCGAGCTTGAGGCTGTCCTTGATCTGGGCCGTGGTGCTCATGTCGAGCAGCGCGCGCAGCACGTTGGCGTCCTTGGTGGCCGCGCCGACGTTGACGCCGCCGACCATGTCGGCCGCGTTCTCGCGGTCGGCCATCCAGCGCGCGGCGGCGCTGGTCGCGGCGCCGTCGCTGAGCACGAAGACCGATGCGCCGCGCGCCTGCGGCGTGATGAAGGCGTCGGCGTGGATGGACACGAAGAGGTCGGCCTGCACGCGCCTGGCCTTGCGCACGCGCTCCTGCAGCGGCACGAAGAAGTCGGCGTCGCGCGTCATCAGCACGCGGATGTTGGGGTTGGCGGTCAGGCGCTCGCGCAGCTTGTGGGCGACGGCCAGCACCACGTCCTTCTCGCGCAGGCCCGAGGGGCCGATGGCGCCGGGGTCTTCGCCGCCATGGCCGGGGTCGAGCGCGATGATGATGAGGCTGTCGATGCGCGGCTCGGCGGCCGGGGCGGGGAACGGTGCCGGCACGGGCTTGGACGCCGCGGCGACCGGCGGCAGCGGTGCGGGCAGGGGCGCCGATGCGGGCGGTGCCGGCGGGCGCTCGATCTTCTGGATCAGCTCGCCGAGCGCGTCGTTGACGGCGCTGGCCGCGGCCTCGGCGCGATGGGCCGGAGAGGTGGGGGCGGCGGGCGCCTTCTCGCGGTCCTGCACCAGGGCCAGCAGCGGGTCGGGCTGGGACTGGGGGTAGAGGTCGAAGACGAGGCGGTGCCTGTAGGCGGCCACCGGCGTCAGCGTGAAGATCTGCGGCGCCACGGGCTGGCGCAGGTCCAGCACGATGCGCACGACGGTGGGCGTGTTCTGGCCGACGCGCACGCCGGCGATGTAGGGGTCGTCGGGCCTGACCTTGCCGATCAGCTCGCGCAGCCCCGGGCTCAGGTCCAGGCCTTCGATGTCGATGACGAGGCGGTGCGGCGACTCGACGAGGAAGTGCCGGGCCAGCAGCGGCCGGTCGGACTCCAGCGTCACGCGCGTGTAGTCCTGCGCGGGCCAGACGCGCACGGCGACGATGCTGGCCTGGCTGGTCGCGGCCAGCGTGTCGGGGGCCTTCAGCAGCAGCGCGAGCAGGCCGACGGAGTCGCGGCGCCTCATTCAACGGCTCCGACGAGGCGCGCATCACCCACGGCCCGCACGCGGCGGCTGTCGTCGGGCATCAGCTCGATGAAGAGCTGCAGGTCGGCGGGCGGCAGTTGGCCGGCCTTCTCGGGCCATTCGCAGAGCTTGAGGCCGGGCGCGGCGAACACGTCGCGGAAGCCCGCGTCCTCCCACTCGCGCGGGTCGCCGAAGCGGTAGAAGTCGAAATGGTTCGCCGTGCCCGCGCCGCCGGGCAGTTCGTAGCTTTCCATGACGGCATAGCTCGGGCTCTTGATGCGGCCCTCGACGCCGAGCGCCCGCAGCAGCAGGCGCACGAAGGTGGTCTTGCCGGCGCCGAGCGGGCCATGCAGCTCGATGAGGGCGTTGGGGGCGGGGAGCAGGGCCGCCGCGAGCTTTTCGGCGGTGGCCTGGGCCGTGGCCTCGTCGGGCCACGACAGCCTCAGTTCGGTGACCAAGCGCTCGCCACCGCTAGCAACACTCTCACTCATCAATCAACGCATCCCACGTCGAACATCCGGTTGACTCCTGTAGCGCTACACACCCGATTGGGCCGCCCTGCCACACCCTGGCGGCGTTGCTCCGCCTTGCGGGCGCGAGCCCGCAGCGTTGTCGCGCCTTGCCAGGCTGCGGCAGCGCAGCCCTCTCGGGCACGTCTGGTCACCGAACTGAGGCTGGGTTTCTAAAATCGGCGACAAATGCAAGAGGTCCCGTCCACTGTCGATGCTGGCGCGCTACTGGAGCGTCTGCGCGGCTGGGCGCATGGGCTGGGATTCTCACAGATCGCGGTGGCCGATGTGGACCTCAGCAGCGCCGAGCCCGGCCTGCAGGCCTGGCTGGACGCCGGCCACCACGGCCGCATGCACTACATGGCCGCGCATGGCCTGAAGCGCGCACGCCCGGCCGAGCTGGTGCCGGGCACGCTGCGCGTCGTCACGGCGCGCATGGACTATCTGCCGCAGGGCACCGGGCCGGGCTGGCAGGCCGTCGAATGGGTCGGCCTGGCGCGACCGGAGCAGGCGCAAATCTCCATCTATGCCCGCGGCCGGGACTATCACAAGGTCATGCGCCAGCGGCTGCAGAAGCTCGCCGACCTGCTGCAGGCGGACGTGGGGCCCTGCGGCCACCGCGTGTTCACCGACTCGGCGCCGGTGCTGGAGGTGGAGCTGGCCGCGCGCTCGGGCCTGGGCTGGCGCGGCAAGCACACGCTGACGCTGCACCGCGAGGCCGGCTCGATGTTCTTCCTCGGCGAGATCTTCATCGACCTGGCCCTGCCGCTCACGGAGGCCGTCAGCGCACACTGCGGCGAGTGCCGCGCCTGCATCGACGTCTGCCCGACGGCGGCCATCACCGCGCCCTACCGCGTCGATGCGCGGCGCTGCATCTCCTACCTGACCATCGAGCACGACGGTCCCATCCCCGTGGAACTGCGCCCGTTGCTGGGCAACCGCGTCTACGGCTGCGACGACTGCCAACTGGCCTGCCCGTGGAACAAATTCGCGCAGCCCGCCGTGCTGGCCGACTTCGACGTGCGCCCGGGCATGGCGGGCGCGACCATCGCCGAGCTGCTGGCCTGGAGCGAAGCCGAGTTCCTGCGCCGCACCGAGGGCTCGGCCATCCGCCGCATCGGCTTCGAGCGCTGGCAGCGCAACCTCGCGGTGGCGGCCGGCAACGCGCTGCGCGCGCGCGACGACGCCCCGCTGCGCGCGGCGCTGCAGCGGGCGGGGCAGGGCGCCGGCGCGGTCGTTGCGGAGCACATCGCCTGGGCCTTGTCCGCGCCGGCGGCCCCAGCGGCGTTATCGTCCGGCCCGCAGTCCGTTGGAGCTATTGAATGACCCTGTCCATCCGTCGTCGTCACGCCGCCGCCCTCGCCCTGGCCGCGGCGGCCTCGCTGCCGGCCCAGGCCGCGCAGTACGAGGGGCAGGAGTTTCCGGACACGTTGCAGCTGTCCGGCGCCACGCTGCAACTCAACGGCGTCGGCGCCAAGGTGTTCGTCATGCGCTATTCGGCCTATCTGGGCGCGCTCTATCTGCCCCACAAGGCCGGCACGCCCGATGCGATCTACGCACAGGCCGGCCCCAAGCGCATGGAGTTGCGCATCACCATCCCCTTCGTCAAGGACGTGTCGACCCAGGAGTTCGTGAAGGCCATCAACAAGGGCGTGGAGCGCAACTGCACCGAGGCCGAGCAGGCCGCCGTGGCCGAGCGCGTGAAGCAGTTCAACGCCACCATCGGCGATGTGGGCCGGGTGAAGAAGGGCGACGTGCTGGCCATCGACTACCTGCCCGCCCAGGGCGGCACGGTTCTTTCGGTCAACGGCAAGGTCTGGGGCAAGCCCATCGAGGGGCAGGACTTCTACACGGCATTCCTGAAGGTCTTCATCGGCGATCACAGCAGCGACTCCCGGCTGCGCACCCGGCTGCTGGGCCAGCCGGGCTAGCATGGCCGTATAAAAAACCAGGAGACCGACCCCATGCAACGCCGTTCCGTCCTCCAAGCCGCAGCCCTCGCCGGGCTGAGCCCGCTCGCCCGGGCCGATGCCTACCCGAGCAGGACGGTGCGCCTCATCGTGCCCTTCGCGCCGGGCGGCACGACGGACATCATTGCCCGCATCGTGTCGGAGCGCATGCAGGGCCTGCTGGGCCAGACCATGGTGGTGGACAACCGGGCCGGCGGTGGCGGCATCGTCGGCGCCACCGAGATCGCCCGCGCCGCGCCCGACGGCTACACGCTGGGCGTGGCGACCGTCTCGACGACGGCCGCCAACCCCGCCATCAACCCGCGCATCAGCTACAACCCGCTGACGGACTTCACGCCCATCATCAACATCGCGGCTACGCCCAACGTGATCGCCGTGCATCCGAGCTTCCCGGCGCGCGACTACAAGGGCTTCGTCGCGGAACTCAGGAAGAACCCCGCCAAGCACAGCTACGCGACCTCGGGCACCGGCGGCATCGGCCATCTACAGATGGAGCTCTACAAGACGCTGGCCGGCGTCTTCGTGCTGCACATCCCCTACCGCGGCGCCGGCCCGGCGCTGAACGACACGGTGGCCGGCCAGGTGCCGATGATCTTCGACAACCTGCCCTCGGCGCTGCCCTTCATCCGCGATGGCCGGCTGATCCCCATCGTCGTCGCGGCGCCGCAGCGCGTGGCTGCCCTGCCCAATGTGCCGACCTTCAGGGAGATCGGGCTGGAGCCGGTCAACCGCATGGCCTACTACGGCATCCACGGGCCCAAGGGCCTGCCGCGGGAGGTCGTCGACAAGGTCAACGCCGCGGTCAGGAAGGCCGTGGAGATGCCCGACGTGAAGAAGCGCATCGAGGACACGGGCTCCATCATCATCGCCAACACGCCCGAGCAGTTCGCCGCGCAGATCGCGGCCGAGCTGGACGTGTACAAGAAAGTTGTCGCCCAGCAGAAGCTCAAGCTTGATTGACCCCGGCATCGAGTCCTTCATCGAGTCGCTCTGGCTGGAAGACGGCCTGAGCGCCAACACGCAGGCGGCCTACCGGCGCGACCTGAACGCGCTGGCCGCCTTTCTGGCACCGGCGCCGCTGGATGCCTGCACCGAGCAGCGGCTGTTCGAATACGCCGTCGCCCGGCCCGCCGGCAAGGCGACCAGTGCGAACCGGCGGCTGTCGGTCTTCAAGCGCTATTTCCGCTGGGCGCTGCGCGAGGGCCGCATCGCCGTTGACCCGACGCTCAAGCTCACGGCGGCCAAGCAGCCACTGCGCGTTCCCAAGCTGCTCAGCGAAGTACAGGTTTCGGCGCTGCTCGCGGCGCCGGACGTGGACACGCCGCTGGGCCTGCGCGACCGCGCGATGCTGGAGCTGATGTATGCCAGCGGCCTGCGCGTCAGCGAACTCGTCACGCTGAAGAGTGCCCATGTCGCCTTCAAGGACGCCGTGCTGCACATCACCGGCAAGGGCAGCAAGAGCCGCATCGTGCCCTTCGGCGAGCATGCGAGCGACTGGCTGGCGCGCTATCTGCGCGAGGCGCGCGCCGCGATCCTGGCCGGGCAGAGCAGCGACGACCTTTTCGTCACCGCCCGCGGCGCCGGCATGACGCGGCAGATGTTCTGGACGCTGATCAAGCGCCATGCGCTGGCGGCCGGCATCTCGGTGCCGCTGTCGCCGCACACGCTGCGCCACGCCTTCGCGACCCATCTGCTCAACCATGGTGCGGACCTGCGCGCCGTGCAGCTGCTGCTGGGGCATGCCGACCTGTCGACGACGCAGATCTACACCCATGTGGCGCGCGAGCGCCTCAAGGCGCTGCACGCCGAGCACCATCCGCGCGGCTAGAAAGCTGTCGCCTGCGCGTCAGGGCCGCGGGTTCAGCCAAGGCCGCCTTCGTCGATTGGTATCAAACCTGTCGGCGGCCCACAACACCGGGGCGCGCGGCGGCCTGCTCCGGGGGCAAACTCGGCCGCCATCAAAATGCTTCACGGAGTTGCCATGCGCGCCCACCGCCTGCTGCCGACCGCACTGGCCGCCTTCAGCCTCTTCAATGCCGCCGCCGCGATTGCCGAGGACGCCAACAGCCTGGAACGCGTGACCGTCGTCGGCTCGCGCAAGAGCCTGTCGGCGGCCTCGTCGACCGACACCCTGGTGCCGGTCGACATCTACTCGATGAGCAAGACCGCCGAAGGCGGCGGCCAGTTCGACCTGGCGCAGACGCTGCAGTACCTGTCGCCGTCGTTCAACTCCACACGCCAGACCGGCGCGGACGGCGCCGACCTGATCGACTCCGCCGCGCTGCGCGGCCTGGGCTCGGACCAGACCCTGGTGCTCGTCAACGGCAAGCGCCGCCACACGGTGGCGCTGGTGAACCTGTTCGGTGCGCGCAACCGCGGCGCGACGGGCACGGACATGAATTCCATCCCGCTGCTGGCCATCGACAACGTGCAGGTGCTGCGCGACGGCGCGGCGGCCCAGTACGGCTCCGACGCCATCGCCGGCGTCATCAACATCCAGCTGAAGAAGAAGCAGGGCTGCGAGGCCGTGGCTGGCTACGGCCAGTATTCGGCGGGCGACGGCAAGAACTACCTCGCCTCGGCCTACTGCGGCGTCAGGCTCGGCGGCGGCACGCTGGGCATCACCGGCGAGTGGCAGGACCGCGGCCGCTCCAACCGCGCCCGGCCCGAGGACTTCCCGCGCATCATCGGCGACACCAAGGTCAAGAACCAGACGATCTACCTGAACGGCGAGTTCCCGGTGAGCGGGGTCGACAAGCTCTACGTCACGCTCGGCGCGCAGGACCGCGATGCCTCGTCGGCGGCCTATGGGCGGGGTGGTATCGGGTCGGACGACATCCCGGTGCGCAACTCGGCCGCGATGTACCCGAACGGCTTCGTGCCCTTCATCAACGGCAAGATCGAGGACCGCGCGCTGATCGCCGGCTGGCGCTCGCAGTTCGCGGGCTGGGACACCGACCTGTCGCAGACCTATGGCTCCAATCGCCTGCACTACAACATCTCCCACACATTGAACGCGTCCATCGCGAACAAGGACCTGCTGGCCGGCGGCAAGGGCATCAGCCCGGATCATTTCGACGCCGGCGGCTTCGAGTTCAGCCAGGCCACCACCAACTTCGACGTCAGCCGCTACTTCCCCGAGCTGCTGGGCGGCAGCAACGTGGCCTTCGGCGCCGAGTACCGCAGCGAGCGCTACAGCATCTTCGCCGGCGAGCCGGGCTCCTACATCGACGCCGACGGCCTGAACTTCGGTGGCAATGCGGGCAGCCAGGGCTTCCCGGGCTTCCAGCCGGCCGACGTGACCAGCCGCCGCCGTTCCAGCTATGCCGCCTATGGCGACTGGGAGGTCAGCTTCACGCCGAACCTGACGGTGGACGCCGCCGTGCGCGCCGAGCATTACAGCGACTTCGGCTCCAGCACGACGGGCAAGCTGTCGGGCAGCTACAAGCTCACGCCGTCGTGGCTGCTGCGCGCCGCGGCCAGCACGGGCTTCCGGGCGCCCAGCCTGCAGCAGCTCTACTTCTCGTCCACCTTCACCGACTTCATCGGCGGCCGCCCGGTGCCGGTGCAGCTTGCGCCCAATGGCAGCGCCATCACCAACGCGGCCGGCGTGCCGGCGCTGAAGCAGGAGAAGTCCAAGAACTTCTCGCTGGGCACGACCTTCAAGGCCGGCCGCGACTTCGACCTGACCGTGGATGCCTACCAGATCAACATCCGCGACCGCGTCGTGCTGTCGGGCCGCTTCACTGCCGACAACTTCCCCGACATCGCGCCACTGCTGAACAGCCTGGGCGTCGAGCAGACGGCCTTCTTCGTGAACTCGGTCAACACGCGCACCCGCGGGCTGGACCTGACGGCGGCCTACCGCAACAAGTTCGGCCAGGGCCAGCTCAACACCTTCCTGGCGCTCAACGTGAGCCAGACCCGCGTGACCGACGTCAACGCGCCGCCCAAGCTGCAGAACTTCAAGGACGTGCTGCTGTCGGACAAGGAGAGGCTCTACATCGAGCAGGGCGGCCCGCGGGCCAAGGCCACGCTCGGCTTCGAGTACACCGAGGGCGCCTGGACGGGCGAGGCCAAGCTCATCTACTTCGGCGGCCAGACCCTGGGCACCTTCGATGGCCCGCCGGTGCCCAACCAGGTCTACAAGCCCAAGGCCTCGATGGACCTGGGCCTGTCCTGGCAGGCCACGCCGGCGCTCAAGCTCAGCGTGGGCGGCAACAATGTCTTCAACGTTAAGCCGACGAAGCAGGACCCCAACGAGACCGACAACAGCTTCATCTACGAAGCCGTGCAGTTCGGCCTGAACGGCGCCTCCTACTTCGCGCGGGCCTACTACAAGTTCTGACGCGCAGCGGGCCCGCCGGGAGGCGGGCCCTCGTCCGGGGCCGACGACAATGCGGCCATGGACCACAGCTTCCTCTCCGCCCTGATCCTGCTGCTGCTGGTGCTCGACCCGCTCGGCAGCCTGCCCATCTTCATCCCCATCATGCGCGCGGTGCCCAAGGAGCGCCGCACGCGCGTGGCCGTGCGCGAGGTGGGCATCGCCTTCTGCGTGCTGTTCGCCTTCATGTTCGTCGGCGACAGCTTCCTGCAGGTCATGCACCTGTCGGAGCGCTCGCTGGAGGTGGCCGGCGGCGTGATCCTGATGATCATCGCCATTCGCATGATCTTCGGCAGCTCGGGCGAGTCGGCCTACGGCCTGGAGGCGGGCAAGGAGCCGCTGATCTTCCCGCTGGCCGTGCCGCTGCTGGCCGGCCCGTCGGCGATGGCCACCGTGCTGCTGCTGGCCTCGCGCCAGCCGGACCGCATCTACGAATGGATAGGCGCGCTCAGCGCCGCGATGCTGATCTCGGGCCTGACGCTGGTGATGGCCGACCGCATCCGCAAGCTGCTGGGCGATTCCGTCGTGTCGGCCATCGAGAAGCTGATGGGCCTGGTGCTGACGGCGATCGCGGTCGAGATGGTGCTGGCCGGCCTGAAACGCTACTTCATCGGCGGGTTGTGAGTTCCCGCCGGCCGGCAAGCGGCCGGTCGGGCTTACTTGTTCTTCAGCTTGGCTTCCTTGCCCTTGGGCATCACCGAGGTCATCGGCGCCACCGGGCGGTCGGAGCCGGCCGTCTTGCCGGGGGCGGCATCCTTCTTGGGCTTCTTCGTCATCTTGTTGCTGCGCTGTTCGTGGTTGGCCATGAGTCCTCCGTGCAAAGGGATTGAAGTAGACCGGACTATGCCTCAGCGTCGTACTTCGCCTTGGCCGGGCTCGCGGCCCATTGCGCGGCCGTGACGTCGTAGCGCCTGCAGTCCATGTCGTACCAGCGGCCCAGGCCGGTGAAGCGCATGCCCAGGCGCTCCATGACGGTGGAGGAGGGCGTGTTCCCGGGCTGGCAGACGGCGCAGACCCGGTCGGGCTTCAGGCTGCTGAAGGCCCAGCCCACCATATGGCGGGCCGCCTCGCTGGCATAGCCCTGGCCCCAGGCATCCTGGCGCAGCCGCCATCCGGTTTCCAGCGGGCCCTGAGGGTCGCGGTTCAGGTGCTGGATGCAGCCGCAGCCGATCAGCTCGCCGTCGTCGCGGCGGACGAAGGCCCACCAGGAATAGCCGAACTCGGCCCAGCGCGCCTTCACGCGGTCGATCATGGACTGCGTGTCCTCCGGCGTGTCGGGCCGGCCGGTGATGTAGCGCATGACGACCGGGTCGCGGTTCAGGCGGTGCAGGCCGTCGAAATGGCGGTCTTGCAGCGGTTCGAGGCGCAGGCGGGGCGTGGTCAGCAGTGTCATGGGTGGTCCGGGCCGATGCCGGCGATTCTGGTCGGGTTGACTCTCACGATTCGAAAGTCATCTTCCACATCATGGGAGTTGTCTCATGCTGCGCCGCCGCAATATTTCTCATTATGGTGAATTGCATTTTGTGATTTGAAAAACTGAAGTCAAATCATTGTTTTTAAACATGAAAGTTTTTTGTCTTATATAAGACTTGGGCCTTCCGCGAGGCAGAGGAGAGGCTTAGGCTTGAGCCATCGGTTTTCGATGTTTTGCAAGGAGCTTCCATGACCCGCCTCACCCGTGAACAACAGATCGCCGCCCTCGAAAAGGACTGGGCCGAGAACCCGCGCTGGAAGGGCATCACCCGCGGCTACACCGCCGCCGACGTGGTGCGCCTGCGCGGCTCCGTCGAGATCGAGCACACGCTGGCCAAGCGCGGCGCCGAGAAGCTCTGGGGCCTGGTGAACACCGAGCCCTTCGTCAACGCGCTGGGCGCGCTGACCGGCAACCAGGCCATGCAGCAGGTCAAGGCCGGCCTGAAGGCCATCTACCTGTCGGGCTGGCAGGTCGCCGGCGACGCCAACAGCAACGGCGAGATGTACCCCGACCAATCGCTGTACTCGGTGGATTCGGTGCCCAAGGTCGTCAAGAAGATCAACGCCACCTTCAAGCGCGCCGACGAGATCCAGTGGAGCGAGGGCAAGGACGACATCGACTTCTTCGCCCCCATCGTGGCCGACGCGGAAGCCGGCTTCGGCGGCGTGCTGAACGCCTTCGAGCTGATGAAGGCCATGATCGAGGCCGGTGCTTCGGGCGTGCACTTCGAAGACCAGCTGGCCAGCGCCAAGAAGTGCGGCCACATGGGCGGCAAGGTGCTGGTGCCGACGCGCGAAGCCGTCGCCAAGCTCGTTGCGGCCCGCCTGGCGGCCGACACCATGGGCGTGCCGACGCTGCTCGTGGCCCGCACCGACGCCGAAGCCGGCGACCTCGTCACCAGCGACATCGACGACAACGACAAGCCCTTCTGCACCGGCGAGCGCACCGTCGAAGGCTTCTATCGCACGAAGAACGGCCTCGACCAGGCCATCAGCCGCGGCCTGGCCTACGCGCCCTATGCCGACCTGATCTGGTGCGAGACCGGCAAGCCCGACCTGGCCTTCGCCAAGGCCTTCGCCGATGCCATCCACGCCAAGTTCCCTGGCAAGCTGCTGGCCTACAACTGCTCGCCGTCGTTCAACTGGAAGAAGAACCTGGACGACGCCACCATCGCCAAGTTCCAGCGCGAGCTGGGCGCCATGGGCTACAAGTTCCAGTTCATCACGCTGGCCGGCTTCCACAGCCTGAACTACTCGATGTTCAACCTGGCCCACGGCTATGCCCGCAACCAGATGAGCGCCTTCGTCGAGCTGCAGGAGGCCGAGTTCGCCGCCGCCGAGAAGGGCTTCACCGCGGTCAAGCACCAGCGCGAGGTCGGCACCGGCTACTTCGATGCGGTGACGACCACCATCGAAGCCCAGGCCTCGACGGCCGCGCTGAAGGGTTCGACCGAAGACGAACAGTTCTTCGACGCCAAGCATGCTTGAGCGCGACCGAGGACAGCACCTGCGTGCTGTCCGACGCGCGCTCAAGGGCCGGCGATGTCTCGCATCGCTGGCGCGGCCTGCAAGGCTGGGTGCGACCGAGGACAGCACCTGCGTGCTGTCCGACGCGTGCTCAAGGGCCGGCGATGTCCCGCATCGCTGGCGTGGCCTGCAGGACGGCTGAGCGCGACGGAGGACGGCGCCTGCTGCCGTCCGGCGCGATGAGCGACAAGTCCGATTGATCAGAGTCAGCTTCAACTCCTGACTTTTACGGCCCGCCTCGGCGGGTCTTTTTTATGGCGCGCCCGGCACGGCGCAGCGACTCGGAGGCGAAGGTTCTCCACCCGCCCGGCAAGGGGAATGGTGGCCAAAGGCAAGGGTTTCGTGGACGGCTGCGGGTCTGGGGGAAGTCCGATGGCAAGGCGCCGGCCCGACGACCAGGAAGCAGGCCGACGGTGGCCGCGGCGGCCGGGCCCGCCCCGCCAAGCCTTCACACGCCTGTCCATCCGCCGCGGCGCGGTGATCGCATGGCAGCTCTGTCACGCGGCTTGATTACAGTGCGCGGCCAGGTCGGGCGCGGGGTTCGGCCCCCATCCCATCCCACCGTTTGCGAATTCCCACAGTGAAGAGATTGACTCATCGGCCGGCGTGGCGGGCCTGGCGCCGATGCCTGGCGGGGGCCGCCGCCGCCGGGCTGCTGCTGGGCGCCGCGATGGCCGTCGCCGGGCCGGGGCTGCTGGTGCGCAAGGGCGACGCGCTTTTCGTTCCCGAAGGTTCGCCGCTGCGCGCGCGCATCGCCGTGGACACGGTCCGGACGGCCGGCCTGCCGCACGAGCTCAGCGTGCCCGCCGTCGTCGAGGCCGACCCGGCGAGCTCCTTCCAGGTGCTGGCGCCGCTGTCCGGCAAGGTGGTGGAGCTCAAGGTCAAGGTCGGCGACACGGTGCGCAAGGGCCAGGTGCTGGCTCTGCTGCAGTCGTCGGACCTGCTGCAGGCCGCCAGCGATGCGGCCAAGGCGCGCGACCAGCGCAGCCTGGCGAAAAAGGCGCTGGAGCGTGCGCGCCAGGTGCAGCTCGCCGGCGGCAGTGCCGAGAAGGACGTGGAGGCCGCGCAGAGCCAGCTGACCCAGGCCCAGGCCGAGCTGGACCGCGCCGAGGGCCGGCTCAAGGCGCTGGGCCTCGCGCCCGATGCCGAACCCGGGCATGCGCGGCTCGTCGTGCAGGCGCCGACCTCGGGCTCGGTGAACAGCCTGTCGGTCGGCGTCGGCAGTGTCGTGAACGACCTGACCGCGCCGCTGCTGACGATGGTGAACCTCGAATCGGTCTACCTCACGGCCCTGGTGCCCGAGGCCTGGCTGGCCCAGATCAAGGTGGGCGCGTCGCTGCAGGCCACGGTGAACGCCTATCCCGACCAGCCCATCAAGGCGGCGGTGCAGTCCATCGCCAGCGTGGTCGAGGCCGACACGCGGCGCACCCGCGTGCGGACCCGGGTGCCGAACGCCGACGGCCGCCTGCGCCCGAACATGTTCGCGACGGTGAAGTTCGCGGTGACGCAGCCCGTGCAGCCCGTCGTGCCCCAGTCCGCCCTGGTCATGAACAACGACCAGGTGCTGGTGTTCGTCGAGTCGTCGCCCTGGACCTTCAAGCCGCGCGTCGTGCTGCTGGGCAGCGAGGACGGCAGCCAGGTGCGCGTGCGCAGCGGCCTGAACGGCGGCGAGCGCGTCGTGGTGCGTGGCGGTGTGCTGCTGAATGATTAATCTCCTCATCCAGCTCTGCTTCAAGCGGCGCCAGCTGATCTGGGTCGTGGCCGTGCTGCTGACGGCCTATGGCTATTTCTGCTGGGTCAACATGACCGTGGAGGCCTACCCCGAGATCGGCGACGTGACGACGGTGGTGACCACGCAGGTGCCCGGGCTCGCGGCCGAGGAGGTCGAGCAGCAGATCACCATCCCGCTGGAGCGCGCGCTGCGCAACACGCCGGGCCTGGTCACGATCCGCTCCAGCTCCACCTTCGCGCTGTCCCTCATCACGCTGGTCTTCAAGGACGGCACGGAGGACTACTTCGCCAACCAGCGCGTGCTGGAGCGCATCGGCACGGTGACGCTGCCGCCCGGCATCACGCCTGGCCTAGGCCCGGTGACCGGGCCCGGCGGCGAGATCCTGCGCTACACGCTGGAGTCGGACAGCCGCAACCTGATGGAGCTGTCGGAGATCCAGCGCTGGATCGTCGTGCCGGCGCTCAAGGAGGTCTCGGGCGTCGTCGACGTGACCAACTTCGGCGGCTTCACGAAGGAATTCCAGCTCGAGGTCGACCCCGTCAAGCTGGAGCAGTTCAACCTGACGCTGCAGGACGTCGTCAGCGCCATCAACGCCAACAGCGTCAACGCCGGCGGCGGGCGCATCGTGCGCGGCGAGCAGGGCTATGTGGTGCGCGCCATCGGCCAGATCCACGAGCTGAACGACCTCGGCACCGTCGTCGTGACCCAGAAGGAGGGCAATCCGGTGCTGGTGCGCGACCTGGGGCGGCTGCAGATCGGCCACCAGGAGCGCGAGGGCATCGTCGGCAAGAACCTGAACCCCGACACGGTGCAGGGCATCGTGCTGATGCTGAAGTACCAGAACCCCTCGCGCGTGCTGGAGGGCGTGCACCAGAAGCTGGACAAGCTCCAGAAGCGCCTGGCCGCGATGGACGTCAAGCTGGTGCCCTACATCGACCGCGACGACCTCGTGAAGCTGACGGTGGACAAGGTGACGCACACGGTGCTGGAAGGCATCGGCCTGGTGTGCATCGTGCTGATCCTGTTCCTGGGCAGCCCGCGCAGCGCCATCGTCGCGGCGGTGGCCATCCCGATCGCGCTGGTCTCGACCTTCATCTTCATGACCTGGACCGGCATGCCGGCCAACCTGCTGTCGCTGGGGGCCATCGACTTCGGCATCATCGTGGACGGCGCCATCGTCGTCATGGAGACCATCCTGCGCCGGCGCGAGGAGCAGCCCACCGAGGCCCTGACCCGCACCGATGTGCTGGAGATGACCAGCCATGTGGCCCAGCCGATGTTCTTCGCGACGCTGATCATCATCCTGGCCTACTGCCCTCTGTTCGCCTTCCAGCGCGCCGAGGGCAAGCTCTTCACGCCGATGGCCTGGACCGTGGGCTATGCGCTCTTCGGCGCGCTGCTGTGCTCGCTGACCCTCATTCCCGGCCTGGCCTATGTCGCGCTGCGCAAGCCGCGCAAGGTCTTCCACAACAAGCCGCTGATCTGGCTGACCGAGCGCTACCGGGCCGCGCTGGAGCTGCTGATCGCGCGGCCCTGGATCGCCATCGCCGCCAGCGGCCTGGTGCTGGCCGCCGTGGTGGGCCTGGGCGCGAGCGCCGGGCGCGAGTTCCTGCCGGAGCTGGACGAAGGCTCGCTGTGGCTGCAGGTGGACATGCCCAGCGGCATTTCGCTGGACAAGGCCAACGAGCTGGCGGCCGAGGTGCGGCGCGCGATGCTGGAGTTCCCCGAGGTCAAGCACGTCGTCACGCAGCTGGGCCGCAACGACAGCGGCACGGACCCCTGGACGCCCTCGCACATCGAGGCGCCCGTCGGCCTGCAGCCCTACGAGACCTGGCCCGACCGCGAGTCCAAGGGCGAGTTCGTGCGGCGCGTCAGCGCGCGGCTGGACAAGATCCCCGGCATCTCCTTCGGCATCAGCCAGCCCATCATCGACGGCGTCAACGACGCCGTCGGCGGCGCGCACAGCCCGCTGGTGCTGCGCGTCTACGGCTTCGACCTGGCCGAGGACCGCCGCATCGCCGACCAGGTGGTGGACCTGCTCAAGCAGATCCGCGGCACGGCCTCGGCCTCGGTCTTCCAGGCTCCGCCCATCCCGCAGTTGGTCGTCAAGGTCAACCGCGAGGCCGCCGCGCGCTACGGCATCAACGTGGCCGACATCGCCAACCTCGTGCAGACGGGCGTGGGCGGCGCCCCGGTGATTTCGGTCTATGTGGAGGACCGGGCCTACAGCGTCGGCGTGCGCTTCCCCAACGACTACAAGGCCAACCCCGAGGTGCTGGGGCGGCTGGTGCTGCGCTCCAGCACCGGCGCGACGGTGCCGCTGTCGCTGGTGGCCGAGATCAAGCTGCAGAGCGGCCAGAGCACCATCTCCCACGAGCTCAACGAACGCCAGATCACGGTGCGCATCGACAACCGCGACCGCGACCTGGCCTCTTATCTCGACGAGGCCCAGGCCCGCATCGACAAGGAGGTGAAGTTCGACGCCCAGAAGCACCGCCTCGAATGGGCCGGGCAGTTCGAGAACCAGCGGCGCGCCCAGGAGCGCCTCACCGTCATCCTCGGCGTCGTGCTGCTGGCCATGGGCACCGTGCTCTTCCTGCAGTTCGGCAAGCTGCGCCAGACCCTGCTCATCCTCGGCGTCGTGCCGCTGGCGACGCTGGGCGGGCTGATCGCCATCCACGCCACCGGCGAGACGCTCAACGTGGCGACCGCGGTGGGCTTCATCGCGCTGTTCGGCGTGTCGGTGCAGAACGCCATCATCATGGTGTCCAACTTCCGGCGCGTGCGCGGCCAGGGCCTGCCGCTGGACCAGACCGTCACGCAGGCCGCCGCGGAGCGGCTGCGGCCGGTGCTGATGACGGCGACGGTGGCCTCCATCGGCATGCTGCCGGCGGCCCTCGCCACCGGCGTGGGCACGGACGTGCAGCGCGGCCTGGCCACCGTGGTGGTGGGCGGCCTGATCGTGTCGACGCTGCTGACCCTGTTCGTGCTGCCCAGCCTGTTCTACTCGATCGAGCATCTGTGCGAGCGCAAGGGCTGGGACCAGCAGGACCGGAGGACGCGATGAACCGCCTGGCGTTCTGCCTGCCCCTGCTGCTCGCGGCCTGCGCGGTGGGGCCCGACTACCGCCGTCCCGAGCTGGCCCTGCCGCCGCGCGTGACGGCAGCCGACGCGGCCGCGACGGCCGCCGACCTGGAGCGCGACTGGTGGCGGCGCTTCGGCTCCGAAAGGCTGAACCGCCTCGTCGACGAGGCGCTGCGCGCCAGCCCGACCGTCGAGGCCGGCCAGGCCAATCTGAAGGCGGCCGAAGAGGCCGTGGCGGCCCAGGAAGGCGTGGCCCTGCCGCAGGTCGGCGTGGGCCTGTCGTCCAGCCGGCAGAAGACCGCCTCGGTCTATGCCTCGCCGCTGGCCAGCAATGCCTATATCTACACAGTGCACACGGCCCAGCTCAGCGTCGGCTACAGCCCCGACGTGTTCGGCCTGAACCGGCGCAGCGTCGAAGCGCTGGCGGCGCAGCGCGACGTGGCGGCCGAGAACCTGTCGGCCACGCGGCTGACGCTGGCCGCCAATGTCGTGCAGGCGGCCGTCAACGGCGCCGGCCTGAGCGAACAGCTGCAACTGCTGCGCGGGCAGATCCAGACCCAGCGGCGCGCGCTCGAGATCACGCAGCGCCTGCGCCGCCTGGGCGCCGTGGCCGAGGCCGACGAGAGCGCCCAGCAGCTGCAGCTGGCGACGCTGGAGGCCGGCCTGCCGCCGCTGGAGCGCCAGCTCGTGCAGCAGGACCACCAGCTCAAGGCCCTGCTCGGGCGCTACCCGGCCGACCCGCTGGAGACCCGCTTCAGCCTCGCGGAGCTGCGCCTGCCCGCGGCGCTGCCGGCCGCCGTGCCGGCCCGCCTGGTCGAGACGCGGCCCGACGTGCGCGCCGCCGAGGCCGGCCTGCGCTCGGCCAATGCACTGGTGGGCGTGGCGCGGGCGAATCGCCTGCCGGCGCTCAGCATCACCGCGTCCGGCATCGGGCAGGCCTCGTCCAGCCTGTCGCAGCTGTTCCAGTCCGGCAACCGCTTCTGGAGCCTGGTCGGCGGGCTGACCCAGCCCGTCTTCGACGGCGGCACGCTGGCCGCGCGCGAGCGGGCCGCCTGGGCGCAGCGCGACGCGGCGGCGGCCCTCTACCGCCAGACGGTGCTGCAGGCCATCCAGTCGGTGGCCGACAGCCTGGCCGCCGCGGACGGCGACCGGCGGCTCGTGGAGCGCCAGGCCGAGGCCCTGCGCGCCGCCGAGCGGGCCGCGCGCATCGCCCGCGATCAGGTCAGGCTGGGCGACCTCAGCCCGCTGGCGGCGCTGGCGGCCGAACAATCGCAGTGGCAGGCCGGTCTCGCGCTTGCGCAGGCCCGCAGCGCCGAGCTGTCCGACGCGGTGGCCCTCTGCCAGGCCATCGCGGGAACCTGGGTTCAGGAGACACCATGAGCAGCACCGAATGCCACGATGAAGGCCGTGCCCATCACGAGATGGAGATTTCGCGCTTCGACATGGGGGAGCGCTTCAGCGAGATGACCGTGGTGGACCTCGGCCACGGCAAGCTGATCTACATCGCCGGCCAGGTGGCGGAGGACACGGGCCTGGACATCACCGGCCAGACCCGCCAGGTGCTGAACTTCATCGACAGGCTGCTGGCCCGCGCCGGGGCCGACAAGCGGCACATCGTGCAGGCCCGCGTCTACCTGGCCTCGGTGGGCGACTATGTCGCGATGAACTCGGTCTGGGACGACTGGGTGCCCCAGGGCCACACGCCGGCGCGCAGCACCATCGGCGCGCGGCTGATCTCGTCGGAGTACCGGGTCGAGATCGAGTGCGTGGCCGCCGTGCACCACCGGGTGCACGACCATGCCGAAGGGCCGCTGAAGCCCCTCAGAGGCTAGCTGCCGGCCTGAAGGCCATGCTGGCCTTCAGGCCCGCACCGCCGTCGCCCTCGTCCAGCCGGAACTCGGCCTGCATCAGTTCGGCATAGCGCTGCACGATGGACAGGCCCAGGCCGGCGCCCTGGCCCAGGCGCGCGCCGTCGCTGCCCTGGCGCCAGCGGGCCTTCAGGGCCTCGCGCTGCTCGGCGCCGATGCCGGGGCCCTGGTCGGTGACCGACAGCACCACCCGGCCATCGGCGTGGCCGATGTCGAGCCGGATGCGGCCGGCTTTGCCGGGACGGTGGCCGTAGCGCAGCGCGTTGTCGAGCAGGTTGGCCAGCAGGCCGTCGACGAGGGCGGGGTCGGCCATCACCCAGGCGGGCTCGTCCAGGCCGCCGGCCTCCAGCTCGACGCCGGCCTTGTCGGCCAGCGGCAGCAGTTGCAGCAGGCGGTCGCGCGCGCCGGCGGCCAGGTCCAGGCGGCGCAGCTGGACGACGGCTTCCGCCTCGCTGGCCAGGGCCACCGCCAGCAGCTGGTCGACGAGGCGGCTGGCACGCTGCTGGCTCTCCAGCACCGCCTGCAGCTGCTCGCGCCAGCGCGCGGGGTCGCGCTGCGCGAGGCCGTACTCGGCCAGCGCGCGGATGCCGGCCAGCGGCGTGCGCAGCTCGTGGGCCACGTTGCCGGCGAACTCGCGCTGCGCGCCCACGCCCTGGGCCACGCGGCCCAGCAGCGCGTCGATGGCGCTGGCCAGGCCGTGCACGTCGCGCGAGGCGCTGCCGTCCAGCAGCTCGCGCGGCAGCGGCGATAGGTCGGCGGCATCGCGAGTCTCCACCAGCTCCTGCAGCTGCGACAGCGGCCGCAGGTCGCGGTTGACGGCGCGGCGCAGCCAGGCGAGCAGGCCCAGCAGCAGCAGCACCTGCGGCGCGATCGAGTAGGTCACCAGCTGGCGCAGTAGCGCGCTGCGGCTGGTGGTGGTCAGCGCGACGATGATCTGCACCGCCGGCTCGCGGCGCTCCAGCACGACGGCGCGCAGCTTCTGCCCCTGGAAGACCAGGTCGGTGTAGCGCACCTCGGCGCCGTCGTCGTCCGCCGGCGGTGCGTGCAGCCCGGCATGGCCCGCAATGAGCCGGCCGTCCCGGCCCTGCACGGCGAAATAGACCCTCTCGCTCTGGTCGAAGAGCACCGTGCGGATGTCGTCGGCGCTCATGTTCAGCACCCAGCGGCCGTCCTGCCCGGCGAGGTGGGCGGACAGCAGATAGGCGTCGTCCTGCATCGTGCGGTCGAAGGCGCGCTGCGTGAAGTAGGACGCGATGCCCAGCGCCAGCGCCGAGCCCAGGCCCCAGGTCAGCAGCAGCGGCAGCGTGACGTGGCGGACCAGCCGGCGCCGCAGCGAGGCGCGCGTCGTGGTCAAGTCGCCGCCTCGATCAGATAGCCCAGGCCGCGCAGCGTGCGGATCTCCGCGCCGCTGCCCTGCAGCTTCTTGCGCAGCCGCGAGATGAAGGCCTCCAGCGCATTCGCGGCCAGCAGGTCGTCGAAGCCCGACAGCTTGTCGGCCAGCGCCGCCTTGCTGACGACCCGCCCGGGCGGCGTCAGCAGCTCGCAGAGCACGGCGAACTCGCGCGCCGGCAGCTGCAGCGGCTCAGGCCCGATGAAGAGGCGCTGGCTGCGGCGGTCCAGGCTGAGGCGGCCGATGCGGACGCGGTCGTCCAGGTCCAGCCGGCGGCGCACCAGCGCGCGCAGCCGCGCCTCGACCTCGGCCAGGTCGAAAGGCTTGCCGAGGTAGTCGTCGGCGCCGGCGTCCAGGCCGGCGATGCGTTCCTCGGTGGTGGAGCAGGCAGAAAGCCTGTCTCTTATACACATCTAGATGTGTATAAGAGACAGGCTGCAGGCCGCTGCCGTCGGGCAGGGTCAGGTCCAGCAGCACGGCGTCGAAGCCCTGCACCCGCCACAGCCAGCGCGCCTGCTCGGCCGTGGCGGCGAGGTCCACATGGTGGCCCTGGTCGGCGAGGCTGCGGCTGACGACCTGATTGAGCGTGGCGTCGTCTTCGACGAGGAGGATGCGCATCGGGAGAAGTTAACTCATGAGGCTGTCGATGCGGTGTCGGCGAGGTCAGGTTCCGGTCAGGGCATGGGGTATGGTGCCGGCATGACCGACCTGAGCTTCTTCTGGCACGACTACGAGACCTTCGGCCGCGTGCCCAAGCGCGACCGCCCCGCCCAGTTCGCCGGCCTGCGCACCGACGCCGAACTGAACGAGATCGGCGAGCCGCTGATGCTGTACTGCCAGCCGGCGCCCGACTACCTGCCCGACCCCGAGTCCTGCCTGCTGACCGGCATCCTGCCCCAGCACTGCCTGCAGCGCGGCGTGCCCGAGCACGAGTTCGCCGCCGCCATCGAGACCGTGCTGGCCCTGCCGGGCACCGTGGGCGTGGGCTACAACAGCATCCGCTTCGACGACGAGGTGACGCGCCACCTGTTCTGGCGCAATCTCATCGAACCCTATGCCCGCGAATGGCAGAACGGCTGCGGCCGCTGGGACCTGCTGGACGTCGTGCGCTGCGCCTACGCGCTACGGCCCGACGGGCTCGAATGGCCCAGTCACGAGGACGGTCGCCCCAGCTTCAAGCTCGAACACCTGACCGCCGCCAACGGCCTGGCCCACGAGGCGGCCCACGACGCGCTGTCCGATGTGCGTGCCACCGTGGCGCTGGCCCGCAAGCTGCGCCAGGCCCAGCCCAAGCTGTGGGACTTCTGCCTGAAGCTGCGCAGCAAGCAGGCCGTATGGGACGAGATTGGCGTCGGCAAGCCCTTTCTGCATGTGTCGGGCATGTACGGCCCCGAGCGCGGCTGCATCGCGCTGGTCTGGCCGCTGGCGCCGCACCCGACGAACAAGAACGAGCTCATCGTGTGGGACTGCTCGGTGTCGCCCGACGAGCTGCTGACGCTGAACGCCGAGGCCATCCGCACGCGCATGTTCACGAAGCAGGAGGCGCTGCCCGAGGGCGTCACGCGGCTGCCGCTCAAGACCATCCACGTCAACAAGTCGCCGGTCGTCATCGCGAACCTGAAGACGCTCAGCCCGGTGATGGCCGAGCGCTGGGGCCTGGACCTCGAGGCCCAGCTCGCCAACGCCAGGCTGCTGGCCGACAAGGGGCGCCTGCTTGACGGCCTGTGGGGCGATGTCTTCCAGCGCGAGCCCTTCGCGCCGGCGGACGTGGACGAGGACCTTTACGGTGGCTTCATAGCCAACGAGGACCGCCGCGCGCTGAACCGCGTGCGCACGACGGCGCCCGAGCAGCTCGCCGAGCGTGCGGCGCAGGGCAAGCTGGTCTTCCAGGACGGGCGGCTGGAGGAGCTCGTCTTCCGCTGGCGCGCGCGCAACTTCCCCGCCAGCCTGTCGCCCGACGAGGCCGGACGCTGGCAGGCCCACTGCGGCGCGCGCCTGCACGAAGGCGAGGGCGGGGCGCAGACGCTGGCCGCCTTCATGGAACGCATCGACCGGCTCGGCGAGGCGGCCGACGAGCGCGGCGAGGCCATCCTGTCGGCGCTGTACGACTACGCGGAGCAGATCGCGCCGTAGGCGGTTTTCCCGTGACGGGCAGCATGGTCGAAACCCATGAGTCCTGCGATAGTCGGGACTGCAAGAAGCCCCCAGGAGACCCCATGAGCAGCGCCGCCCCCGCCCACGCCGAAGACCCCACCGCCGCCCGCCTGCGCGCGCTGCTGGTCAGGGCGCCGACGGCGGTCGCCTTCGTCTCCGGCCAGCGCTTCGAGGTGGTCAGCGAGGAGTTCAACCACCTGTTCGGCTTCGGCGACGACAGCGACCTCAGCGGCCAGGGCACGCGCGTCGTGCACACCACCGACCTCGCTCACACGGCGCTGCTGGAGCGCACCGCCGCGGCCTTCGCCGCCGGCCGGCCGCTGGACGAGGAGATCGAATACGTCAAGCGCGACGGCCACCGCTTCTGGGGCCGTCTGCAGGCCACGCCGGTGCACTGGGACGCCCCGGCCGGCGAGGCGCTGTGGATCGTCGAGGACGTGACTGCCGCGCGCGCCCAGCGCCTGCAGCCCACCTGGACGGCCAAGCACGACAGCGTCACCGAACTGGCCAACCGCCGCGAGTTCGAGCGCCGCCTGGCCGAGCATGTGGGCAGCCGCCGCGGCGAGCCGGTCTCGGTGCTGTGGCTGGACGTGGACAAGTTCGCCGAGGTCATCAAGGACATGGGCGCCGAGGTGGGCGACCATTTCCTGTACGGCCTGGGCCAGATGCTGATCGGCAAGGTGCGCGCCTCCGACCTCGTCGCGCGGCTGGAGGAAGACCATTTCGCCATCCTGCTGCCCGACTGCGACCAGCACTACGCGCAGATCATTGCCGAGAAGGTGCGCTCCGCCGTGGCCGGCTACCGGCTGCGCTGGGGCCTGCACCGCACGCGGGTCAAGGCCTCGCTGGGCGTCGTGCAGCTGCAGCCCTCGCTGACGACGGTGGACGCCGTGCTGGGCGGCGCCGCGCTGGCCTGCACCGAGGCCAAGGCGGCCGGCGGCGACAGCGTGCGCATCTTCGTGTCCGCGGGCGGCTACGAGGAACTGGCGGGCTGATTTCACGTTTGCCGGCGCGGCGATCCCCGGAAATGCGCGGTTTTCCGCCGGATGTTCTAAAGTTCAGTCTGGCTTGGTCGATGTAGCGGCCATCACGCCCGAGGCTGAACCCCGATGAACGTCCCGCTGTCCTCCGCCCTGTCCGGCATCTCCGCCGCGAACGAGCGCCTGCGCGCGTCTGCGGCCAACATCGCCAATCTGGCGGCCGGCAACCTGGACCGGCCGAGCGTCGAGCCGAACCAGGTCGACAAGGTGCCCGGGCGCGAGATCAACCCGGCCAACGAGGTCGTCGAGCAGCAGTCCGCGGCCTATGCCTTCGTCGCGAACCTGAAGGTGCTGCAGACGCAGCTGAACACGACCGGCGCGCTGCTGGACATCAAGGCCTGAGCAGCCGCCACCAACGCGCAAGCGGCCCATGGGCCGCTTTTTTCATGGTGCGCCCCGTGGCAGGGCGCACTATGAAAAGCCCACCGGACTTGCGCGCGGCGGGCTTGGGCAGAGCTGTCAGGCTCAGCAGGTCGCGGCAGCGGACCTGGCGGTCTCCGCGTATTCCTCGATCTGGTCGAAGTTCAGGTACTTGTAGACGCTGGCGGTGTCCTTGTTGATGATGCCCATCGCCTCGTGGTACTCGCCCACCGTCGGGATCTTGCCCAGCTTGGACGCGATGGCGGCCAGCTCGGCGGAGGCTAGGAACACATTGGTGTTCTTGCCCAGGCGGTTGGGGAAGTTGCGCGTGGACGTGGACACGACGGTCGCGCCTTCGCGCACCTGGGCCTGGTTGCCCATGCACAGGCTGCAGCCCGGCATTTCGGTGCGCGCGCCGGCGGTGCCGAAGGCGGCGTAGTGGCCTTCCTTGATCAGCTCGCTCTGGTCCATCTTGGTCGGCGGGGCGACCCACAGCTTGACCGGGATGTCGCGCTGGCCGCCCAGCAACTTGGCCGCGGCGCGGAAGTGGCCGATGTTGGTCATGCACGAGCCGATGAAGGCCTCGTCGATCTGGGTGCCGGCCACGTCGGACAGGGTCTTGGCGTCGTCCGGGTCGTTGGGGCAGCAGAGGATGGGCTCCTTGATGTCGGCCAGGTCGATCTCGATGACGGCGGCGTATTCGGCGTCCCGGTCGGCTTCGAGCAGGTCGGGCTTGGCCAGCCAGGCTTCGACCTTCTCGATGCGGCGCTGCAGCGTCTTCGCGTCGGCATAGCCGTCGGCGATCATGTTCTTCATCAGCACGATGTTGCTGGTGAGGTATTCCTTGATCGGCGCGGGGTTGAGCTTGATCGTGCAGCCGGCGGCCGAGCGCTCGGCGGAGGCGTCGGACAGCTCGAAGGCTTGCTCGACCTTCAGGTCCGGCAGGCCTTCGATCTCGAGGATGCGGCCCGAGAACACGTTCTTCTTGCCGGCCTTCGCGACGGTCAGCAGACCGGCCTTGATCGCGTACAGCGGGATGGCGTGCACGAGGTCGCGCAGCGTCACGCCGGGCTGCATCTCGCCCTTGAAGCGCACGAGCACCGACTCGGGCATGTCCAGCGGCATCACGCCGGTGGCGGCGCCGAAGGCGACCAGGCCGGAGCCGGCGGGGAAGCTGATGCCGATCGGGAAGCGGGTGTGCGAGTCGCCGCCGGTGCCCACCGTGTCGGGCAGCAGCAGGCGGTTCAGCCAGCTGTGGATGACGCCGTCGCCCGGGCGCAGGGCCACGCCGCCGCGGTTGCTGATGAAGGCGGGCAGCTCGCGGTGGGTCTTCACATCCACGGGCTTGGGGTAGGCGGCCGTGTGGCAGAAGGACTGCATGACGAGGTCGGCCGAGAAGCCCAGGCAGGCCAGGTCCTTCAGCTCGTCGCGGGTCATCGGGCCGGTGGTGTCCTGCGAACCGACCGTCGTCATCTTGGGCTCGCAATAGGTGCCGGGGCGAACGCCCTGGCCTTCCGGCAGGCCGACGGCGCGGCCGACCATCTTCTGGGCCAGCGTGAAGCCGGCGGTCGAAGCGGCCGGCGCCTGCGGCAGGCGGAACTGCGTCGAGGCGGCCAGACCCAGGAATTCGCGCGCCTTGGCGGTCAGCGAGCGGCCGATGATGAGGTTGATGCGGCCGCCGGCGCGCACTTCGTCGAACAGCACATCGCTCTTGAGCTTGAACTCGGCGACGGTCTCGCCGTTCTTCACCAGCTTGCCGTCATAGGGCAGCACGTCGATGACGTCGCCCATCTCCAGCTTGCTGACGTCGACTTCGATGGGCAGCGAGCCAGAGTCTTCCTGCGTGTTGAAGAAGATCGGCGCGATCTTGCCGCCCAGCGTGACGCCGCCGAAGCGCTTGTTGGGCACGAAGGGGATGTCTTCGCCGGTGGCCCAGATGACGGAGTTGGTGGCGGACTTGCGCGACGAACCCGTGCCGACGACGTCGCCGACATAGGCCACGACGTGGCCCTTCTTCTTCAGGTCCTCGATGAACTGCATGGGGCCGCGCTTGCCGTCTTCCTCGGGCTTGAAGGCCGCGTCGGAGCGGGTGTTCTTCAGCATGGCCAGGTAGTGCAGCGGGATGTCCGGGCGGCTCCAGGCGTCGGGGGCGGGCGACAGGTCGTCGGTGTTGGTCTCGCCGGGCACCTTGAAGACGGTGACGGTGATCTTCTTCTCGACTTCGGGGCGCGAAGTGAACCACTCGGCGTCGGCCCAGGACTGCATCACTTCCTTGGCCTTGGCGTTGCCGGCCTTGGCCTTGGCGGCGACGTCGTTGAAGTAGTCGAACATCAGCAGGGTCTTTTTCAGGCCCTCGGCGGCGACGCCGGCGACTTCGGCGTCGTCCAGCAGCTCGATCAGCGGATGCACGTTGTAGCCGCCCACCATGGTGCCCAGCAGCTCGGTGGCCTTGGCCTTGGAGATCAGGCCGACCTTGATGTCGCCATGGGCGACGGCGGCCAGGAACGAAGCCTTGACCTTGGCGGCGTCGTCCACGCCCGGGGGCACGCGGTGGGTCAGCAGGTCCAGCAGGAAGGCGTCTTCACCCTGAGCTTCAGATCCTTGCGGGTTCTTGATCAGCTCGATCAGCTCGGCGACCTGCTTGGCATCCAGCGGCAGGGGCGGGATGCCCAGGGCGGCGCGCTCGGCGGCATGTTGGCGGTAGGCAATAAGCATGGTGTTTCTCCGTTGAAGCAGCAGGTCAGGCCGAGGTCGGGACGACGATCCTTAGCCCTTTGAAATAGTCTCTGTAGAAGCCGGCGTCGCGCGTGATGAGGCCATCGCACTGCATCATGGCGTGGGAGCCGATCAGGAAGTCCGCCACGGTGCGGGTGCGGTTGCCACCGCGCTGGCGGTAGCGCCGCTGCATCTCGCCCGCGCGAAGGGCCGACTTGGCCTCCATCGCGTCGAAGCGGATGCCCAGTTCCTCGAGGAACTGCAGCATTTCGGCGCCGCCCTTGAAGGCGGTGCACACCTCGGCCAGTGCCACCTCGCACAGCACGACGGGGCCGACGTGCAGCGCCTGGCGGATCGCTTCGGCGGCGCTGGCGCAGGCGTCATCGTCGCCGGCGATCAGGTCAATCAGCACGGACGAATCGGCGGCGATCAAGGCTTGGGTTCTCCGCCCTGGGACTCCGGATCGGGCTCAGGGGGCAGGTAGGGGTCTCCGGGCGCATGGCCGCGGATGGCGCGCATGGCCTCGTCGGTGCTGGCGAAGCCGTCGAGCTTGAATTTGCCGCGCAGGCGCGAGATCGCGTCGTCGACGTTCTTGCGCAGGATGATGCGGCCACCGTCCAGCTCGACCTTGAGCGTCGTGCCCTTGGTCAGGCCGAGGGCGTCTCGGACGGCTTTGGGCAGCGTGATCTGCCCGCGTTCGGCAACGGTGGCTTCCATGGCGCCTCCAGCGGCTGAGCCGCCGCGTTGGAGGCGGGGAGGCTCAGGTATGCATCAAAAAGTATGCATTCATTCTACATACCTGAGGCGGCCGGTTTCAAGCCGGCCGGCGGCCTCACTTCATGGGCGTGATGCCGATGGAATCGGCGGCGGCCGTTTCGGGGTGGGCGGCCGCGGCGGCCCTGGCCTCGGCCATCAGCCGGGCCTGCTCGGGGTGGACGCAGTCGTCCAGCAGGCGCTGGCCGAGCTTGGTGTCCAGCAGCATGGACTTGTTGGCGATCTGGATCATCAGCGTGCGGCCGGTCACGTCTTCCAGGCGCAGCGCGCCGGTGGAGGACAGCACGGGCTTCATCGTGATGTGCTGCTTCTGCCAGGCCACGGTGATGTAGCCGGGCACCTTGGTGTGCTTTTCGATGTCGACGACCTGCTTGAACTCGCAGTGGTATTCGCCCAGATAGGCCCGGTCGGCGGCGGCCAGTTGCTCTTCGCCGGCCTCGGCCAGCACGGGCTCGGCCGGCGGCGCCTTCTTGGCCGGCGCGGCCTTGGCCGCCTTGGCGGCGGGCTTGGCGACGGCGGGCTTGGCAGGTCCGGTCTGGGCCAGCACGGGCAGGGCGGCGCAAAGGATCAGGGCGGCGGCGCTGCCGCGGAGCGAGAGGGACTGCATTTGGAGGGGGCGTGAAGGGAGGGGAAGGGGCCGCATCATGGCCGCAATGCGGCCGCGGGTCGGTGAGCAGATGTGAGGGATTGTCCTGCGCGCGGCGCTGCATCCAGGCCGTGCTTTACCCGATGGCCGCGGCAAAGAAGGCCTGGCGGGCCTCGGCCGGCAGCGTGCGGCCGGTGCGCTCGGCGCGTTCCAGCACGGTCCAGAAGTAGCGGTAGCTGGCGCGGTCGTGCAGGCGGTCGTGGAAGGAGATGGGCGCCCACTGCGCGGCCTGGGCCGCGAGCAGCAGCTCGGCGGCCTCGGCCACCTCGTCGGCGGCCGGCGCGAAGGCCTCGACGATGGGGCGGATCTGGTCCGGGTGGATGCTCCACATGCGCGTGTAGCCGAGCTCGCGGGCAGCCCGCTGCGCGGCGGCGGCGACGGCGGCGCCATCGCGGAACTCGGTGACGACGCAGTGCGAAGGCGTCTTGCCGAAGGCGTGGGCCGCCGCGGCGATCTCGAGCTTGGCGCGCAAGACCAGGGGGTGCTCGAACTGGCCGGGCAGTTCCATCGCGGTCTTCGGGATCGCGCCGCCGTGGGCGGAGACGAAGTCCATCAGCCCGAAGGACAGGGACTCGATGCGCGGGTGGGCCGCGATGCGGAAGACCTCGCGCAGCGCGCCGTGGGTCTCGATGAGAACCTGCAGAGGCAGCCTGGGTGCGCCGTGGCGCTCGCAGGCCGCGTCGATGGCGGCGGCGGCGCGGTCCACGTCTTCGGCGCTGTCGGGCTTGGGGATCATCAGATAGGCCAGGCGCCGGCCGGCCCTGGCGACGAGGGTGTCGACATCGGCCTCGAAGGCCGCGTGGCCCCAGGGATGGACGCGCGCGCCGACGCGGCCGAAGCGGTTGGCCGGGCTCGTGGCCAGCTCGGCGATCAGCAGCGCGTGCTCGGCCTCGCCGCCAACCGGGGCGCCGTCCTCGGCGTCCAGCGTGATGTCGAAGACAGGGCCGAGCTCGGCCTGCAGCGCCAGGCTCTTGCGCATGCGGGCCTCGACGCCGCAGTAGTGGTCGACGACGGGCAGCGAGGGCCGTGCGGCTTCGTGGCCGAACAGGGCCCGGCGGGGATGGAGGGGGGCGCTCATGGCGCCACTGTACCCAGGCCGGTGGCGGTGAGCGGGTCGCGAATTGGCGTCGCTCGATGCCCGGTTGTTGGCAATCCGCACTGTCGCATCGCGGTCAGGCGTGCCAGTATGGCCCCACAAGACAACACCCGGAGACATTCATGATTCGACTCGAGTCTCTCAGTTGTTCCCGCCGCCTGGGTCTGCAGACGCTGGGTGCCGTCCTCGGCGTGCTGTTCGTCGCCGCCTTCCTGCTGTTTTCCGAGCGGACGCTGATCCTGGATGAGCGCCAGCAGGCCGTGCGCCAGGCGGTCGAGGTGGCATACGGCATCGTCGCGCATTTCCATGCCCGGGTCGCGCAGGGCATGCCGGAGGAGGACGCGAAGAAGGCGGCCCTCGCCGCCGTGCGCACGCTGCGCTACAGCGGCAACGAGTATTTCTGGATCAACGACAGCACGCCGGTCATGGTCATGCACCCCATGAAGCCGGAATTGGAGGGCAAGACGCTGACGGGCAGCAAGGATCCGACCGGCAAGCCGCTCTTCGTCGAGATGGTGGATATCGTGAAGGCCAGCGGCGCGGGCTTCGTGCCCTATCTCTGGCCCAAGCCCGGCAGCGACCGTCCGGTGCCCAAGGTGTCCTATGTGAAGGGCTTTGCGCCCTGGGGATGGATCATCGGCTCGGGCGTCTATGTCGACACGGTGAACCAGGCCATCTGGCAGCGCGTCTGGCAGGCGGGGCTGGGCGTGCTCGTGCTCGCCGGGGTGCTGCTGGCGCTGGGCCTGGCGATCACGCGCAGCATCACGCGCCAGCTCGGCGGCGAGCCGGCCCAGGTCAACGCGATCATGCGGAAGATCGCCCAGGGCGACCTGACCGTCGACATCGACCTGCGCGCCGGCGACCATGCCAGCGTCATGCAGGGCGTGAAGGCCATGCGCGACAGCATGGCCGGCATCGTCCGGCAGGTGCGCGACGGCTCGGAGTCGGTGGCCAACGCCAGTTCCGAGATCGCCGCGGGCAACCAGGATCTCAGCGCGCGCACCGAGAGCCAGGCCAGTGCGCTGCAGCAGACCGCGGCCTCCATGGACGAGCTGGGTGCGACGGTGCGCAACAACGTCGACAACGCCCAGCAGGCCAACCAGCTCGCGCAGAGCGCCTCGCATGTGGCGGCCGAGGGCGGGCAGGTCGTCAAGCAGGTCGTCGACACGATGAAGGGCATCAACGACAGCTCGCGCCGCATCGGCGACATCATTGCGGTCATCGACGGCATCGCCTTCCAGACCAACATCCTCGCGTTGAACGCCGCAGTCGAGGCGGCGCGGGCGGGCGAGCAGGGCAGGGGCTTTGCCGTCGTGGCCGGCGAGGTGCGCTCGCTGGCCGGCCGCAGCGCCGAGGCTGCACGCGAGATCAAGCAGCTCATCACGCAGAGCATGGAGCGCGTCGACCGCGGCAACACGCTGGTCGACCAGGCCGGCGACACGATGGACAAGGTCGTCACCAGCATCCGGCGCGTGGCCGACATCATGGGCGAGATCAGCTCGTCCAGCGCCGAGCAGAGCTCGGGCGTCAGCCAGGTCGGCGCAGCCGTCACGCAGATGGACCAGGCCACGCAGCAGAACGCCGCCATGGTCGAGCAGATGGCTGCCGCGGCGGACGGCCTGCGCTCTCAGGCTCAGCAACTGGTGCAGACGGTCGCGACCTTCAGGCTGCCGACGACACGCGGCTGAGCGGCGAAAGGCCAGCAAAAAGACCTCCCGAGGGAGGCCTTCGTTTCGCCGAGGCGGTATTTACAGCAGGTGCTTGACGCCCTCCTGCTCGTCCGTCAGTTCCTTCAGCGTCTTGTTGATGCACTCCTGCGAGAAGGCGTCGATCTCGATGCCTTGCACGATCTTGTACTCGCCGCCTTCGCAGGTGACCGGGTAGCCGAACATGACTTCCTTGGGGATGCCGTATTCGCCGTTGGACGGGATGCCCATCGTGACCCACTTGCCATGGGTGCCCAGGGCCCAGTCGCGCATGTGGTCGATGGCGGCGTTGGCGGCCGAGGCGGCCGACGACAGGCCGCGGGCCGCGATGATGGCCGCGCCGCGCTTGCCGACGGTGGGCAGGAAGACCTCGCGGTTCCACTGCTCATCGTTGATCATGCCCTTGACCGACTGGCCGTCGATGGTGGCGTTGCGGTAGTCGGCGTACATGGTCGGCGAGTGGTTGCCCCACACGGCCAGCTTCTCGATGGAGGCGACGGCCTTGCCGGTCTTGGCGGCCAGTTGGCTGGCGGCGCGGTTGTGGTCCAGGCGCAGCATGGCGGTGAAGTTCTTGGCCGGCAGGTCCGGGGCCGATTTCATCGCGATGTAGGCATTGGTGTTGGCCGGGTTGCCGACCACCAGCACCTTGACGTTGCGCGAGGCGACGGCGTTGAGCGCCTTGCCTTGCGTCGTGAAGATGGCGCCGTTGACGGCCAGCAGTTCGGCCCGCTCCATGCCGGGGCCGCGCGGACGCGAGCCGACCAGCAGTGCGTAGTCGGTGTCCTTGAAGGCGGTCATCGGGTCGCTGTGGGCTTCGACGCCGGCCAGCAGCGGGAAGGCGCAGTCTTCCAGTTCCATGATCACGCCCTTCAGCGCGTTCTGGGCCTTCTCGTCGGGGATCTCCAGCAGCTGCAGGATGACGGGCTGGTCCTTGCCCAGCATCTCGCCGGAGGCAATGCGGAACAGCAGGGCGTAGCCGATCTGGCCGGCTGCGCCGGTGACGGCGACGCGAACGGGTTTCTTGCTCATGGAAGTCTCCGAGGGGCAGTTAAAAAGTCGGGCGTATCCCGTCGAGTGTACGGGCATACCCTGTGCTGCAATGCGCCCATGCCTTCAACCAAGCCCAGGCCTCTCGCACCGCTCTACGAGCAGATCCGCCAGCTCATCGTCGCCGCACTGGCGGCCGGCGAGTGGCGTCCCGGCGATGCGCTGCCCAGCGAAGCGGCCCTGGCCGAGCGCTTTGGCGCCAGCCCCGGCACGGTGCGCCGGGCGCTGGACGAGCTGACCGCCGAGCATCTCGTCGAGCGCCGCCAGGGCAGCGGCACCTTCGTGTCCACGCATGCCGCGCCGCGCCAGCAGTTCCGCTTCCTGCGCCTCGTGGCGGACGACGCGGCCGGCAGCTTCACGCGCGAACTGCTGGGCTGCCGGCGCATGCGCGCCACGGCCGAGGTCGCGAGGGCGCTGGGCCTGCGCACGGCCGAGCCTGTCATCGAGGTGCGCCGGTTGTTGCATCGGCGGGACCGACCCGTCGTGCTTGATGAACTCTGGCTTCCCGAACGGCATTTCGAAGGCCTGACGGCGGACGTGATCCGCAACCACCCCGGCGCGCTCTATGCGCTCTTCGAGGCGCGCTTCGGCGTGCACATGGTCAGGGCGGAGGAAAAACTGCGTGCCCTGGCGGCCGCGCCGGAGGCCGCGCGGCTGCTGCAGGTGCCCGAGGGCGAGCCGCTGCTCAGCGTGGAGCGCCTGGCCTACACCTATGGCGACCGCCCGGTCGAGCTGCGGCGGGGCCTCTACCACACCAGCGCCGATCACTACCGCAACGAGTTGAACTGAAGCTGACGATGGCGCAGTGCAGCATGGTGACCGATGGGGTTAACACTTGGCCCTAGAATCGTTTGGTTTCACCCCGATTACGCAGGCTCGACCATGACGGACAGCGCCAAGACAAGACCCGTATACCGAAATATTCACGTCACGCAGATCGTCAGCTACCGTCTGCCCCCCGCCGGCATCGTCTCCATCCTGCATCGCATCAGCGGCCTGCTGATGTTCGTGCTGCTGCCCTTCGTGGTCTGGATGCTGGATGCCGGCCTCAGCTCCGAGATCTCCTACGACGGCTTCACCAATGTCTTCGTGGCCGGCGTGGCCGGGCTGCCGGCCTGGCTTGTGAAGCTCGTCGTGCTGGGCCTGCTGTGGGCCTATCTGCACCACTTCATCGCCGGCCTGCGCCATCTGTGGATGGACGCGACGCACAGCGTCAGCAAGGCCCAGGGCCACAGCTCGGCGCTGCTGACGCTGGGCCTGAGCCTTGCTCTGACCGTGGTGCTGGGCGCCAAGCTGTTCGGCCTGTACTGAGCAAACCTGCAAGGACAACAACAATGAGCACATTCGGCTCCAAGCGCCTCGTCGTCGGCGCGCACTATGGCCTGCGTGACTGGCTCGCCCAGCGCGTCACCGCCGTGCTGATGGCCCTGTTCACCATCGCCGTGCTGGCCCGCTTCCTGATGCCCGGCGAGCTGGGCTACGACCACTGGGCCGGCGTGTTCGCGCCGCAGTGGATGAAGCTCCTGACCTTCGTGGCCATCCTGTCGCTGGCCTACCACGCCTGGGTCGGCGTGCGCGACATCTGGATGGACTACGTCAAGCCCGTCGGCCTGCGGCTGGCCCTGCAAGTGTTTTCGATCGTGTGGCTGCTTGGCTGTGCCGGCTGGGCAATCCAGGTGCTGTGGAGACTGTGATGACGGCAAAGATTTCGACCCGCAAGTTCGACGTGGTCATCGTCGGGGCCGGCGGCTCCGGCATGCGCGCCTCGCTGCAGCTGGCCCTGGCCGGCCTGAACGTGGCCGTGCTGTCCAAGGTCTTCCCGACCCGCTCGCACACCGTGGCCGCCCAGGGCGGCATCGGCGCCTCGCTCGGCAATATGAGCGAGGACAACTGGCACTACCACTTCTTCGACACCGTCAAGGGCTCGGACTGGCTGGGCGACCAGGATGCCATCGAGTTCATGTGCCGCGAGGCGCCCAAGGTCGTCTACGAGCTTGAGCATTTCGGCATGCCCTTCGACCGCAATGCCGACGGCACCATCTACCAGCGCCCCTTCGGCGGCCACACGGCCAACTACGGCGAGAAGCCCGTGCAGCGCGCCTGCGCCGCGGCCGACCGCACCGGCCACGCACTGCTGCACACGCTCTACCAGCAGAACGTCAAGGCGCGCACGAACTTCTTCGTCGAGTGGATGGCGCTGGACATCATCCGCGACGCCGAGGGCGATGCCGTCGGCGTGACCGCGCTGGAGATGGAGACCGGCGAGGTCCACATCCTGCACGCCAAGACCGTGCTGCTGGCCACCGGCGGCGCCGGCCGCATCTTCGCGGCCAGCACCAATGCCTTCATCAACACCGGCGACGGCCTGGGCATGGCGGCGCGCGCCGGCATCCCGCTGGAAGACATGGAGTTCTGGCAGTTCCACCCCACCGGCGTGGCCGGCGCGGGCGTGCTGCTGACCGAAGGCTGCCGCGGCGAAGGCGCCATCCTGCGCAACAGCAACGGCGAGCGCTTCATGGAGCGCTATGCGCCGACGCTGAAGGACCTGGCGCCGCGCGACTTCGTCTCGCGCTCGATGGACCAGGAGATCAAGGAAGGTCGCGGCTGCGGTCCCAACAAGGACTATGTGCTGCTCGACATGACCCACCTGGGCGCCGAGACGATTGCCAAGCGCCTGCCGTCGGTGCTGGAGATCGGCCACAACTTTGCCAACGTCGACATCACGAAGGAACCCATCCCCGTTGTGCCGACCATCCACTACCAGATGGGTGGCATCCCGACGAACGTCCACGGCCAGGTGGTCGTGCCGAAGAACGGCAAGCCCAACGACATCATCAACGGCCTCTACGCCGTCGGCGAGTGCTCCTGCGTGTCGGTGCACGGCGCCAACCGCCTGGGCACCAACTCGCTGCTCGACCTGGTCGTCTTCGGCCGCGCCGCGGGCAACCACATCGTCGACTTCAACCTGAAGAACAAGTCCCACAAGGACCTACCCAAGGACGCCGCCGACAAGACCCTGGCCCGCCTCGCGCGCCTGGAGTCGGCCACCAACGGCGAATACGCGCAGAACGTCGCCAACGACATCCGCTCGACGATGCAGAAGCATGCCGGCGTGTTCCGCACGCAGGCGTCGCTGGACGAAGGCGTTGCCAAGATCAAGGAAGTCGCCGCACGCGTCGGTGGCATCGGCCTGAAGGACAAGTCCAAGGTCTTCAACACCGAGCGTGTCGAAGCGCTGGAAGTCGAGAACCTCATCGAGGCCGCCAAGGCCACGATGATCTCGGCCGCCGCCCGCCCCGAGAGCCGTGGTGCCCATGCGCACAACGACTACCCCAACCGCGACGACGCGAACTGGATGAAGCACACGCTGTGGTACTCCGAAGGCAACCGCCTGGACTACAAGCCCGTGAATCTCCAGCCGCTGACGGTTGAGTCTGTTCCGCCGAAGGTCCGGACATTCTGATGAATTTGCGGGACAGACCGCCCGAGCGAAGCGAGTAGCTCTGTCCCCAACTGACTAGGAACTGATTCATGAAGCGCACCTTCCAGATCTACCGCTACGACCCCGACAAGGACGCCAAGCCCTACATGCAGACCCTCGAGGTCGAGCTGGACGGCCATGAGCGCATGCTGCTCGACGCCCTGGTCAAGCTGAAGGCGGTCGACCCGACGCTGTCCTTCCGCCGCTCCTGCCGCGAGGGCGTCTGCGGCTCGGATGCGATGAACATCAACGGCAAGAACGGCCTGGCCTGCCTGACCAACATGCGGACCCTGCCGGGCACCATCGTGCTCAAGCCGCTGCCGGGCCTGCCCGTCGTGCGCGACCTCATCGTCGACATGACGCAGTTCTTCAAGCAGTACCACTCGATCAAGCCCTATCTCGTCAACGACAACCCGCCGCCCGAGAAGGAGCGCCTGCAGTCGCCCGTCGAGCGCGAGGAGCTGGACGGTCTGTACGAGTGCATCCTCTGCGCGAGCTGCTCGACGAGCTGCCCGAGCTTCTGGTGGAACCCCGACAAGTTCGTCGGCCCGGCCGGCCTGCTGCAGGCTTATCGATTCATCGCCGACAGCCGCGACGAAGCGACAGCCGAACGCCTGGACAACCTCGAAGACCCGTACCGCCTGTTCCGCTGCCACACCATCATGAACTGCGTCGATGTCTGCCCGAAGGGGCTCAATCCGACCAAAGCGATCGGCAAGATCAAGGAACTGATGGTCCGCCGCGCGGTCTGATGCGATGACGGAAGTGGCAGCCCCGATGATCGACGAACGCGCGCTGTCCAAGCTGCGCTGGCGCTGCCGTCGGGGCCTGCTCGAGAACGACCTGTTCATCGAGCGCTACTTCAATCGCAAGGGCGAGCATGTCAGCGTGACGCAGGCCGAGGGCCTGACCGCGCTGATGGACCTGGCCGACAACGACCTTCTCGAGCTCCTGCTGCGCCGCAAGGAGCCCAGTGGTGAAATCGACACCGCTGCGGTGCGCGAGGTTCTTGCCGAGCTGCGCACCTGACCGAAAAGCTTTTCAAAACCCAAAGGACCGCACCATGACCCCGTCCGACGTGAAAGCCACCCTGTCGTTCTCCGACGGCAGCCCCTCGATGGACCTGCCCCTGTACAAGGGCACGATCGGTCCCGATGTCATCGACATCCGCAAGCTCTACGGCCAGACCGGCAAGTTCACGTACGACCCCGGCTTCCTGAGCACGGCGTCGTGCAACTCGACCATCACCTACATCGATGGCGACAAGGGCGAGCTGCTGTACCGCGGCTACCCCATCGAGCAGCTCGCGGTGAACTGCGACTACCTCGAGACCTGCTATCTGCTGCTGTACGGAGAGCTGCCCAACGAGGCCCAGAAGGCCAGCTTCGAAGACCGTGTGATGCACCACACCATGGTCAACGAGCAGATGCAGTTCTTCCTGCGCGGCTTCCGCCGCGACGCCCACCCGATGGCCGTCATGACGGGCCTGGTGGGTGCGATGTCGGCCTTCTATCACGACAGCACGGACATCAATAACCCCGAGCACCGCGAGATCGCGGCGATCCGCCTGATCGCCAAGATGCCCACGCTGGTGGCCATGGCCTACAAGTACACGATCGGCCAGCCCTACATCTACCCGAAGAACGACCTCAGCTACGCCGGCAACTTCATGCGCATGATGTTTGCCACGCCCTGCGAGGACTACAAGCCCAACGACGTGCTGGTGCGCGCGATGGACCGCATCTTCACGCTGCACGCCGACCACGAGCAGAACGCGTCGACCTCGACCGTGCGCCTGTGCGGTTCGTCGGGCACCAACCCGTTCGCGGCCATCGCGGCCGGCGTGGCCTGCCTGTGGGGCCCCGCCCACGGCGGCGCCAACGAGGCCTGCCTGAACATGCTCTACGACATCCAGAAGCAGGGTGGCGTGGCGCGCATCGGCGACTTCATCGGCAAGGTCAAGGACAAGAACTCCGGCGTCAAGCTGATGGGCTTCGGCCACCGCGTCTACAAGAACTACGACCCGCGCGCCAAGCTGATGCGCGAGACCTGCCACGAGGTGCTCAACGAGCTCGGCCTGCACGACGACCCGCTGTTCAAGCTGGCCATGGAGCTCGAGAAGATCGCGCTGGAAGACGAATACTTCGTCGCCCGCAAGCTCTACCCGAACGTCGACTTCTACTCGGGCATCGTGCAGCGCGCCATCGGCATCCCGGTGCCGCTGTTCACCGCCATCTTCGCGCTGGCCCGCACGGTCGGCTGGATCGCCCAGCTCAATGAGATGATCGGCGACCCCGAGTACAAGATCGGCCGCCCGCGCCAGCTCTTCGTCGGCGCCACCGCGCGCGACGTCAAGCCCATCGCCCAGCGTTGACGCACGGCTGATCGGCTCACCGCCTTACCGCGAACCCCTCGGTCGACGCCGAGGGGTTTTTTATTTGGAGACCCGATGCCTGCACCAGAGATCCTCGTCCTCGGCAGCGTCAACCGCGACCTCATCGTGCATGCGCCGCGCCTGCCCCTGCCGGGCGAGACGCTGCGCGGCCAGCGCTTCGGCTCCTGCCTGGGCGGCAAGGGCGCCAACCAGGCGGTGGCGGCGGCGCGCCTCGGCGCGCGCGTAGCGCTCGCGGCTCGCGTGGGCCTGCTGGAGAACGGCGCGACGATGGTGGAACAGCTGAAAGGCGAGGGCGTCGACACCCGCGCCATCGCCCAGCCGGCCGACGAGGTGCCGGGCGTCGCGCTGATCGTCGTCGGCGCCGAGGACGCCGAGAACCAGATCGTCACCGTGGCCGGCTCCAATGGCACGCTGCCGCTGGAGCAGGTCGAGGCCTTGCAACTCGACGGCCTGCGCTGGCTGGTGGCCCAGCAGGAGCTGCCGCTGCAAAGCGTCGCCCGTGCCTTCGAGCGCGCCCACGCGGCCGGCGTGAAGACGCTGCTGAACGCCGCCCCCTTCCGGCCCGGCTGCGAGGCCCTGCTGCCCCACGTCGACCTGCTCGTCGTCAACGCGCTGGAGGCCCAGGCCCTGGTGACGACCTTGGGCGGCGGCGCGGCCGATGCCGAATCCCTGGCCCGGGCGCTGCGCGCCCAAGGCCCGGCGGCCGTCCTCGTGTCCCTGGGTTCTGAGGGCCTGTGCTGGGTCGACGCCGAGGGCAGCCGCCGCGTGCCCGCCCGCATGGTCAAGGCCGTCGACACCGTCGGTGCCGGCGACACCCTGGTCGGCGCCCTCGTCACGGCGTTGGCGGAAGGCCGGCCCATCGCCGGCGCGCTCGCCTTTGCCCAGGCGGCCGCGAGCCTCGCGGTGTCGCGCCCCGGCGTGCAGGACGCGATGCCGCGCCGCGAAGAAGTCGAGTCACTGCTCAAGAACTGAATCCCACAAGGAGAAGACAAGATGTCCCAGACCCTGCTGCTGCCCCGCTGGCTGCTGACGATGAAGCCCGGCGAAGACACGCTGGAGCACCACGCCCTGCTGATCGACGGCGAGCGCATCGCCGCCATCGGCCCGCGCGACGAGCTGATCGCTCAGCACCCGCAAGCCGCGCGCGTCGAGCTGCCCGAGCAGATCCTCATCCCCGGCCTCATCAACGGCCATGCCCACTCGGCCATGACCCTGCTGCGCGGCGTCGCCGACGACGTGCCGCTGATGGACTGGCTGCAGAACCACATCTGGCCGCTGGAGAAGCGCTGGGTCAGCGAGGACTGGACCTATCTCGGCTCCAGGCTCGCGGCGGCCGAAGGCCTGCGCAGCGGCACGACCTATATCAACGACATGTACTTCTTCCCGACCGCGATGGCCCGCGCCGCCGTGGACTCGGGCGTGCGTGCCGCCGTGTCGATGAACGTCATCGACTTCCCCACCGGCTATGCCTCGGGCCCGGACGACTACATCGCCAAGGGCGTGGCCGCATACGAGCAGTACAAGGGCGAGAAGCTGCTGGACTGGACCAGCGCGCCGCACGCGCCCTACACGGTGTCGGACGAGACCTTCGTCAAGCTGCGCGATCTGGCCGAGAAGCTGGACATCCAGATGCACTGCCACATCCACGAGACGGCGGGCGAGGTCAGCGACGGCCTCAAGGCCCATGGCGTGCGCCCCATCGAGCGCCTGGACCGGCTGGGCCTGTTCAACGAACGCATGATCGCCGTGCACATGGTCCACCTGAACGAGGCCGAGATCGAGCTGATGGCCAGCAAGGGCGTGCACCTGGTGCACAACCCCAACTCCAACCTCAAGCTGGCCTCGGGCGTGATGCCGTTGAAGGCGCTGGCGGCCGCGGGCGTCAACACCCTCCTCGGCACGGACGGCGCTGCGTCCAACAACCGCCTGGACATGTTCGGCGAGATCCGCTCGGCCGCGCTGCTGGCCAAGGGCATCAGCGGCGACCCGACGGTGGCCTCGGCGCGCACCGCGCTGGAGATGGCCACACTCCGCGCCGCCAAGGCCATGGGCCGCGCCGATGACCTCGGCTCGCTGGAGGTTGGCAAGCTGGCCGACTGCGTGGCCGTGTCGCTGGACAGCCTCGAATGCCAGCCGGTCTACAACGCCGCCGCCCAGCTCGTCTACGTGGCGGGCCGCGAGCATGTCAGCAACGTCTGGATCGGCGGCCGCCAGGTGCTGCGCGAGCGCCAGCCGACGACCCTCGACGTGCCGGCCCTGCTGGCGGAAGTGCGCGACGTCGTCGGCCGCATGCAGTCCGCCTAGGAAAAAGGCCCGCCTCTGCAAGCAGAGGCGGGCCTGTCGTCCGGCGACTCCCGCCGGTCCGGCCTTGCCGGCCAGC
>BFBZ01000004.1_pt14 | contig 163050 bp, 152 predicted proteins | sample 1888401 | NCBI WGS metagenome assembly BFBZ01 (sample SAMD00112614, study PRJDB3348) | symbiont metagenome | host: Chara braunii
GGTTCGATTCCGCCAGTTGGTGCGTCAGAAACCCGACCACCGGAAAATATGCAACCCGCAGCAGAAGTTCCGGCATCTGGTCTTTCGGAATATACAGACGGTCGGGGATAAAGAAGATGAACGATGCGTAGGCCGCGCAGGTCAGCGCGACGAAGGCTGTCGTGCCAAGCAAGCCGAGCGTCGTCGCCGCTGAAATCACCGGGAACAGCAGAATGAAATGATAGCTGCTCGCAATGCCGTCCGTGTATGCGATCAGCAGGTACCCGAGCGCGAGTTTGATGAGGATGGCCACCACGCTTCCATTCGGCGTGTTGAGCAGCGGGAACTTCGGCTCGGCGACTTGAAAGGCAGCCATCGCGATCAGTATGGTCCGCGCCTGCGCGCCCTTTTCCGGGCCGAAAATGATCAGCGCGGTGAAGAGCACCAGCCAGACGACATCCTGCGCGCGAAGCCAGGTCACGCGGACTCCAGGTCCCTGTTCATATGAGGCGAGTATAGCTCTGTGAGAAAATCTCCGGTCATGAAGGCTGCTGCTTTTCTCCTCGCCGTTTCCGTCTGCGGACAGTCGTGGGTCCCGCAACAGTCAGGAACGGCGGCTTCGCTTCGGGGCGTCAGCGCAGTGGACGATCGGATCGTTTGGGCGAGCGGCGCGGGTGGCACTGTCCTGAGAACGCTCGATGGCGGTGCCAACTGGACCGCGACCGTCGTTCCCGGCGCCGCCGGCCTCGATTTCCGTGACGTTGAGGCTTTCAGCGACCGTGTTGCTTTTTTGATGAGTGCCGGTCCCGGAGACAAATCCCGCATCTATCGCACGCTCGACGGCGGCGCTTCGTGGACCCTGATCTTCACCAACCCCGACCCCTCGGGCTTTTTCGACTGCATTGCCTTCTGGAACCGCAAGAGCGGCATGATCGCCGGCGATCCCGTCAACGGCCGCGCCGCCGTGTTCGTCACCTCGGACGAAGGTCAACACTGGACCCGCCGCGAGACCCCGCCGGCGCTCGCCGGAGAAGGCTCGTTCGCCGCCAGCGGCACCTGTCTCATCGCCCCTTCCGCGCGTTCCGCCTGGCTCGCGACCGGCGGAACTGGCGCCGGGCGAGTCCTCCAAACGGACGATCGCGGCCAGTCCTGGCGCGCCGCGAACACCGGTCTGCGCAATGACAGCGCCTCTTCCGGTGTGTTCTCCATCGCGGTCCATAAGCGGCAGGCTGTGGCCGTGGGCGGCGATTACAACAAGCCGAAAGATACCCGGGCCAATGCCGCGCTCACCACCGATGGAGGACTTTCCTGGCGGCAGCCCAAAGGCGCCCCGCCTTCCGGATTCCGCTCCGCCGTGACTTACGTTGCGCCGCTGCGGCTCTGGATCGCCACCGGAACGGACGGATCCGATCTTTCGCGCGACGGCGGCGAGTCGTGGCAGAGGTTCGACGATGGCGCCTACAACGCCCTCAGCTTTTCGAAGACCGGCAGCGGTTGGGCCGTCGGACCACAAGGACGCATCGCGCGCTTCGCCCCTGCCTCTAAAATGAGATGATGCCCAAAATCACCATCTCCATCGACCCGGAAGGTTGCATCAGCGCCGCCAACTGCGTCGGCGTTGCTCCGCAGTTTTTCCAGATCGCCTCCAATCCGTACGCCGAGGTTCTCGATCACGGCAGTGCGCCTAAGGGTGCGGCTTGCACCCTGGATGTGACCCCCGAGGAACTCGCCCTCATCGAAGAAGCGGCCGAATCCTGTCCCACCCGCGCCATCTTCGTGAACAAGGCAGGGTAACTGGTCACTGCATCCGCTCGATCTGTGACAGAATAAAGGCATATCTAGCTTCGCATGACTCACCCCAACTCAGTCCCCATGCCGGAGGAGAACGCTGTTCCTGAGCAGCCCTCCGACACGACGCGGGAAAACCCGGCTACCGACGCAAACGCAACGGCTGGCGAAGAGTTTTCCTTCGGCGAAATTCTTTCTCAGTTCGAGCAGGAGCAGAAGTCCGACTTGAAGGGCGGCGAAACCCTGCAGGGCACCGTTGTCACCCGGTCGGCCGAAAACCTGTACATAAACGTCGGTCGCAAGATGGAAGGGCTCCTTTCTCTCGCGCAGGCCCGCCAGGCAGGCGTCGAAGACGCAAAGCCCGGCGATGTCCTCCAGGTGATGGTCACCGGCCGCGACGAGGAGGGCTACTACCTGCTCTCGACGATTCGCGTCGAACGGCCGCGTGATTGGAGCCACCTCGAGAGTGCGTTCAACGAAAAGCGCGTCATCGCAGGCCGTGTCACCGAACTCGTGAAAGGTGGACTGCGCGTCGACGTCGGCGGGCGCGCCTTCATGCCCGCCTCCCGTAGTGGCGCCAAAGATCAGGCCGAGCTCGAAAAACTGGTGGGCGAGGAGATTCAGTGCCGCATCACCAAGCTCGACACCGCCAAGGAAGATATCGTCGTCGACCGGCGCGCCGTTCTTGAAGAACAGGCCGCCAAAGCCAAGGACGAACGTTTCGGCCAGATTCAGGAAGGCGAGGTGGTGCAAGGCACCGTCCGCACGCTCACCGAATTCGGCGCCTTTGTCGACATCGGCGGTTTTGACGGACTGCTCCACGTCATGGATATGTCGTGGGGACGCACCGCGAAACCCGGCGATCTCGTTAAGCCCGGCGACCGCCTCGAACTGAAGATCCTCAAGATCAACCGCGAGACCCGTAAGATCTCTCTCGGCCTCAAACAGCTGCAGCCCGATCCTTGGACCATCGCCGCCGAGAAATACAAGACCGGCGAGCGGGTTCAAGGCACCGTCTCCCGCCTTACCGACTTTGGCGCCTTTGTCGAACTCGAACCCGGCGTCGACGGACTCATCCATCTGTCCGAGATGTCCTGGTCGAAGAAGGTCCGCAAGCCTTCCGAAGTGGTGAACGCCGGCGACCGCGTGGAAGCTGTGGTGTTGAACGTCAACGCCGCCGACCATCGGATCGCACTCGGTTTGAAGCAGGCTCTTGGCGACCCGTGGGAGGAAGTTCCGAAGAAATTCCCCACCGGGTCGGTTGTCGAAGCGGACGTCACCAGCCTTCAGAAATTCGGAGCTTTCGTCGACCTGGGCGGCGGCATCGAAGGCATGATCCACATCGGCGATATCAGCAACGAGAAACGCCTCAATCACCCCAATGAAGTTTTAAAGATGGGTGAGAAGGTGCGCGCCCAGGTGCTCGATGTCGACGTGGCCAAGCGCCGCATCCGCCTCGGCATGAAGCAGCTTCAGCCCACTTCGGTGGACGAATACATCGCCGAGCACCAGGTCGGCGAGACCGTTCAAGGCCGGCTGGTCGACGTTTCGGTCGGTCGCGCCCGCGTGGAACTCGGCGAAGGCGTCACCGCGATTTGCCGAACCAAGGAACCGGCCGCCGCGGCCCCCGCGCCCGCCGCTTCGCGCCCCGCCGACGAGCCCAAGCCGGACCTTTCAGCCATGACCGCCATGCTGTCGGCCCGTTGGAAGAGCGGCCCCTCCGGAGGCTCGAGCGCCTCCGGTTCTACCGGTCCCGCCGCCGACGCCCTGAAACCCGGCCAAATCCGCAGTTTCCGCATCACCCTGCTCGACCCGGCTCAGAAGAAAATAGAAGTCGAACTGGCCTGAGACGCGCCGCGTGACCTTTTCGCGCGGCGCACGTCCAATAACGTGTTGGATGTGAAGATTGGAGCCGTCGCACTGGCCTCGAACTCCGCTGCACCGATGGACGAAGCGGCGCTGATCCGCGCCGCCCAAAGCGGCAACGCGGCCGCTTTTGAACAGCTCGTCAGAGCCTACGACCAAAGTGTGCTCCGGCTTGCCTACAACCTGTTGCGCTCACACGAGGACGCCAACGATATTTACCAGGAGACTTTTCTGCGGGTGTACCGCAGCCTCCACTCTTTTCGCTTCGATTGCTCCTTCCACACCTGGCTGTACCGCATTGCCACCAATCTCTGCCTCGACCACTTGCGGAAACGCAAGGTCAGGAAAGAGGAGCCGGCGCAGGTGGACACCGGCGATGGAACCATGGATCGTCTGACCGGGTTTGCCGAAGAGCGCGCCCACGCTGATCCGCAGCGCAACCTGCTCAGCAACGAACTGAAGTCGCGCATCGAAGTGGTTCTCGGCGAGCTGACGCCTCGGGAACGTATGGTCTTCGAGTTGCGCCACTACCAGGGAATGCGGCTGCGCGCCATCGGCGAGGCGCTCGGTACCAGCGAAGAAGCCGCCAAGAATTGTCTGTTCCGCGCGACCCAGAAAATGCGCGCGGCTTTAGGAGAGTTTGTATGAATTGCGAGGACGTCCGCAAATCGATCCCGCTGATGCTCTATGGAGAGTTGGACTTCAACGCCGAGGAGCACCTGGAGACGCACCTTGACGGCTGCCCTGCCTGCCGTCAGGAACTCGAGCGCGAGCGCACGCTCCACCGCGCCCTCGATATGCGCGAGATCGAACCCGGTCCTTTTGAATTGCGCAAGTCTCGGGAACGCCTTTCGGCGGCCCTCGACCTCGAGCGGGCGCCCCACAGCGGCTGGGACTGGTCCCGCCTGGCCCGTTACTTCTCCATGCCCGCCCTTCTCAAGCCCGCCGGCGCTCTGGCCCTGCTTGCCGCCGGATTCTTCGGCGGTCGCATGGTGCCTTCCGGCATGCTCCCCGGCGCTTTCCAGCAATCGGCCGTCTTCGACCCGAACCTGGCCCGCGTCCGTTATGTCGAACCGAGGCCCGGCGGCAATATTCAGATCGTCCTCGACGAAACGCGCCAGCGCGTGGTCTCCGGCCGGTTGGATGACGCGGCCATCCGGACCATGCTTCTTTCCGCCGTACAGGACCCCTCCGACCCGGGGTTGCGGGTGGAGTCGGTGGACCTGTTGAAATCGCGCGGCCAGGATGACGAAGTGCGGAGCGCCCTGGTGAGCGCGCTTCAGCACGACACCAACCCCGGCGTGCGTCTGAAAGCCCTCGAAGGTCTCAAATCGTTCGCCTCCCACCCCGAGGTGCGCAGCGCTCTGAGCCACGCCCTGCTTTCCGACGCCAACCCGAGTATCCGCGGCCAGGCTATCGACCTTCTGAAAAACACCGGCGAAGAGCGCCAGTACGTCGGCCTGCTGCAGGAAATGATGCGGCGCGAAAATAACGACTTCATCCGCCTGCGAGCGCAAAAGGCGCTCGAAGCCATGAAGGCCTCGGTGGAGATTTACTAATATGCTTCTGCGGCGCTTGTCCCTAGTGGCGGCCGCCGCGGTCCTGTTCGGCGGCGAGTCTTCCCAGCCCTCTTTCCAGATCGAGTGCGCCTGTCCGATTTCGGTGCAGGGCGGCCCGGCTCTTTCCTATCGTTCAGTGGCCAAGGTCCGCGTTCTTCGAAAGGCGTCCGTCACCTGGATTGTCGCCGACGGCGAACCGGAGAACCTCAGCGTCACGCTGCCCGCGGCGCGCAACACGGTTGTGGTGCGCAGCGTTCGCGGCGATGTGGAGGTGCGCAACCTGCGCGCCCCGGTCCAGGTGCTCGCCTGGTCCGGCAACGCCAGCCTCGATCAGATCGAAGGCGATGCCATGGCCCAGGCCGGAGGCCAGGTGAAAGCCGGCGGGATTCGCGGCAAGCTTCACGTGTTCTCGACCTCGAGCGGGATCGCCGTGGGCCGCGTCGATGGCGAGGTCTGGTGCGAGACCGCCGGCGGAGAGATCATCGTCGAGCGCGCGGGCGGCCCGCTCAGAGCCATCACCGGCGGCGGCAACGTTTATATCGCCGAAGCTCTGTCCAATGTTGAAGCGAAGTCCGACGGCGGTTTGATCGACGTCCGGAAAGCGGGCGGGGAAGTCACCGCCGTCACGCGAGGAGGCTCGATTCACGTCGGAGCCGCCAAATCCGCGAGCTGCGAATCCGCCGCCGGAGCCATCCGCGTGCGCGGCGTCTCCGGATTCTTGCGGGCGCGGACCGGTATGGGCAGCATTCTGGCCGAACTGCTCGGCGGATCTCGCCTCGAAGAATCCATTCTCGCCACGGCCGCTGGTGACATAACCGTGTTGATTCCGTCCAATCTAGCGATGTCGGTTGAAGCCGTCAACGAAAGCCGGGGCAAAATGGCGAGAATCATCTCGGAGTTTCCCGAGATCCGCGTCGCCGCCGCCCGTGGCTGGACCCCCGGGACTCTTGCTGCCCGGGGCTCCATGAATGGCGGCGGACCCGTTCTGCATATTTCCGGCGCCGGCGGCACCGTGTACCTCCGCCGTCAGCCGCGATGAGAATCACGAGGAAGACATGAATCTTTTCGGAACATTCGTCACCAAATCATGGCCGGCTGCCGCGCTGCTTGCCGCCGCGCCGGTCGCTCTCCAGGCACAACCATCCCCTCCCGAACCGCCGGATCCGCAGCAGATCCAGACCCGTGTGATGCGGATGCTCGGCGGCAGCTACTTGGGCGTCGGTATCCGCGAAGTGGACGCCGATCGCGTGAAGGAACTGAAGCTTCACGAGGAAGCCGGCGTTGAGGTCACCCGCATTGAAGAGGGGAGCCCCGCCGAAAAAGCCGGTCTGAAGGTCGGCGATGTCATCCTGTCCTACAACGGACAACGTGTCGAGGGAATCGACCAGTTCTCGAGAATGGTCCACGAGACCCCCGCCGGACGCGAAGTCAAACTCGCCATCAGCCGCGGTGGAGCGGCGCAGACCCTGGCCGCAAAACTCGAACAGAGGAAAATGATCGGCCCGGGCACAATTCAGATTCCCAGAATCGCCATTGAGCCACGGACCATCGAAATTCCGCCGATGCCCGATATGCCCTCGCCCATGCTGATGTGGCGCAGCCCGATACTCGGCGTCGAAGGCGAGTCGCTCAAAGGCCAATTGGCCGACTTCTTCGGCGTCAAGGAAGGTGTCCTCGTCCGCTCGGTCGGCAAGGATTCGCCCGCTGAGAAGGCCGGTATCAAAGCCGGCGACGTCATCACGCGCGTCAACGACACCAAGGTCGCCTCACCATCCGAAATCTCGAAAGTTCTGCGTGAGGCGAAAGGAAAAACCGCCGTTCCCGTCGCGGTTCAGCGCGACAAACGCGAAGTCATCTTGAACGCCACCATCGAAGGCGATAAGACGAATCGGCCGGCCACGCCCGCCGCGCCGGTTTCAGGCCGCACCCGCGGCGTCAAGCTCTAGTTCCCGCTGCCGTATCCACAATGAGCTTCTGGACCTTGACCAGTAGCTCGACCTCCTTCCTCGGCAGATTCAGGGCCGCGGCTACGTGCTCCGGCCCTTCCCCCAGCCTCACCATGCGCAAAGCCTGAGTCCGTTTGTTCAGGTTCATGGCCGCCGGAGGCGAAGCCGCCACGGGCAGCGGTAGTGTTTCGAGATCCTTCCGCAGTTCGTCGATTCTCCCTTTTAATTCGGCTGTTCTCAGTTCGGCGCTCCGAAGGTCGCCCTTACGGCGATTCTCGGCGGCAGCGATCTCGCGTTTGAGTGAAACGAACAGATAGCAGCTGACACCGCATGCGGCCGCGATGAGAAACATCTGCAACAAAGCAATATAGGTCGGCACAAGTTCTCCTAATACAACGTTCTCAGGCGCTCCTGTTTGCTGATCACCTGTTGAATCCGGACGCCGAAATTCCCCTCCACCACTACCACCTCTCCCCGCGCGATCACGCAATTGTTGACAATGATTTCCACCGGCTCACCCACCGTCCGGTTCAATTCGACGATCGATCCGCTGGTGAGCTTGATGACATCCTTGAGGGGCAACTGAGCCCTGCCGAATGAAACGCTCACCGGCAGCTCGACGTCGAGCAGCAGTTCGAGGGTTCGCGAACCCTCCAGCGTGCCCGATACCTTCTTGGGCTCTGCAACCTCCAGTGCTAACGGCTCGTCTGAGGGCGGCGCCGCGGGCGCTACCAGCGTTTCGGCTTCTTTGCTGAATGCCACCAGCAGGCTCGTCCTGATTTCGCCCGACTCGATTTCCACGCGGCACCACGGATGATCCGCCGGACCCGCGCCACTCCCGTGTCCCGCTGAAGGCGCAATCTCGCGCCCGGCGATGGCCGTCAGCTCCCGCCCCATGCCCGCGAAAGCCTGATTGAGCGTCTCGAGGAACGTACTCTTTGCCGTGGCCGGGTCGATTTCCTCGATGCCGGCGCTCTTCAGCAATTGCCCGCCGAGGTCGATCCAGCCTTGCTCGGCTCCCCCCACCCAGACCACGACGCCGCTCGAACCGAACGGCTGCTCCCAGAAAACAAGCTCCGGCTCGAGCGCGCCCGCGGGGACGGCTTCCACCGTGTGGGCCGTCTTCTCTCCCGACATCATCTCGAGGCTTTGCCCGAAATGGGAGGCGAAGATCTCGGCCAGCTTCTGGAAGGTCATTCGCTTACCTCAGCGCTCCCCGCTCAATCGGCCAGCGTTTTTCGATATAGCTGCGAAGCCGGATGACGGCCTGCGACTTCAATTGCGAAATGCGGGACTCGTGCAGGCTGACGATTTTGGCGATCTCCCTCAGCGTGAGCTCCTCGTAGTAGTACAGGCTCAAAACCGTGCGCTCGATTTCGGGCATCTTCTCGATAGCCTGCGCCAGCAGCCTCTCGAGTTCCGAGCGCTCCATCAGGCGCGAGGGCCATTGCTCCTCGTTATCGGAAATGTATTTCAGCAGGTCGCGCCCCTCGTCGTCCGGTGAGCCTTCGAGACTCCCGAGGTTCACGCCTCGAATGTCGATGAGCCACTCGTGGTACTCCTCGAGTCTCAGGCCGAGTTCCCGCGCGATCTCGTCTTCGGTCGGAGCGCGCTTGATTCGCTGTTCGACGCTCGCAATCGCCGCTTCAATCTGCTTGGTACGTTTTCTTTGCTGACGCGGCGCCCAATCAAGACCCCGCAGCGAGTCGAGAATCGCGCCGCGGATTTTGTACTCCGCGTACGTCTTTAATTTGACGTTATGAACCGGATCGAAGCGGTCGATCGCCGAAATCAGGCCGACGATACCGGTCGAAACCAGGTCCTCCACGTTGACGCTGTCGGGCAACCGCTCGTGAATGCGCCGCGCAATCAGGCGGACCTGCGGCAGATGCTCCAGAATCAGGCGCTCGCGCTCATCGGCCGAGAACTCCGTCTGGTAGGCGTTCCTCACTGCGGTGTTGCTCCGTTGGGACATGTCTCCTCACTTCAAAGGTTGGCCGCCGCTGCCAGTCCTGCCGGCATTCCGCCGCGCGTCAGCAGCCCGCACACCCAGTCGAGCCCGGCTGGCTCCAGATCCTCGGGCACCTGTTGGCCGGTTCCAAAAAACGAAATGGGCAGCCTGCTTCGTACAGCCTGGCTCACCACCGCACCCGGACTTTCCGTTTCGTCGACCTTCGTGAACAGGATCTTGCCCGGCCGAAAAACGGAATATCGCTCCGCCGCTCGCGCGAGATCCCGGAGACGCATCGACGCCGGCGCAACCAGGTGAACGTCGATCTCCGGATGTTGCGAGATCACTTCCGGCAAACCGGCCGCTTCTTCCATCTCCCGTTCTGAGAGCCCCGGTGTGTCGATGAAAACCAGTTCCTTTTGCCGGTGCTCTTCGAGCGCCATTTCGAGGGCGTGCGGCGTCTCCACGGCCTGGAAACCCACGCCCAGGATGGAGGCATACGACCGCAGTTGATCGGCTGCGGCGAATCGAATGCAATCCGTCGAAATAATCTGCGTCGGCCGCCGCTGGGCGATTCCGTATCGCGCCGCCAGCTTCACCAGCGTCGTCGTTTTCCCGCCGCCAGGAGGACCCACCAGTGCCACCACCCGGCGCTGTTTCCCGGCCCGGCCGATGGTCGGATGGAACTGCATCATCTCGGAGAGGACCTGCGGCAAAGCCAGCTCGGGCGACGGAAAGTGCGCCGCTCGCAGAGCCACCGATTCCGCCGTATCCTCGTCGAGGTCCGCATCGAGCAGCGTCGCCAGCAGCGCCGCCGCCCCTCGTGACGCGCCGCGGAACGACGACGACGCGCGCGCCCGCGCGAAGCTGGCCGCCATCCGGTCGAGCGTTTGCCGCAACCCCGAGATCTCGGCTTGCAGCCGGCGCACCGCCTCTGTGTCTCCGCAAACGGACTGGGATGATTCGGCATCCCGGTCGGGCTCCGGCGCCTCGGGCTTTCCTTGAGGCATCATCGCAAATACGACTTCATATTCACCGTACTGCCGGTTTTCGGCCGAGGTCCGCTGGGAGTTCACCAGCATTGCCTCCGGGCCCAGTTCCTGGCGCGCCAGCGACATGGCCGCCTCCACCGTGCTCGCGAAATACGATTTCAGCTTCATCGTTCACCTCGGTGCAGCCTGCGAATGCTCAAGACACCACCCCCAGCGACAGAACCTTGACCCCGGCCGGGATTTCGTTATGAGACAGAACCGTCAGATTGGGAACCGTCCCCTCGGCCAACTGCCGCAGGAAATATCTCGATCCGGATCCCGTGACGGCTACAATCGGACTGTCGCCCGCGCCCGCCACGCGACCAAGCCGGTCCAGGATGTCGCGTACCCGCTGTGGCGGCAGCGCCAGGTGGCTCGTATTATCCGTATGCTCGACCGCGCTTTCGATCATCTGTTCAATCGCCGGGTCGATGAAGTAGGCCGGCAGGTCGCCCGACGGCGTCTGATAGGGCTTGATCACCATGCGCCGGATCGACTGCCGCACAAACTCCGTCAGCAGAACCGGATTCCGCGTAATCGCCGCCGCTTCACTCATCGCCTCTAAAATGGTCCCGGCGTCCCGAATTGAAACCGATTCACGCAACAAATTCTGCAATACCTTCTGCACTATCGCCAGTGGCAGCAATTTGGGCACCAAATCCTCAACCAATTTCGGTGAATCTTCCGCGGCGCGGTCGAGCAGTTTCTTGGCGTCCTGCCGCGAAAACATCTCGTAGGCGTTCCGGCGGATCACCTGAGCGAGATGAGTACCCAGCACGCTCACCGGGTCTACCACCGTATAGCCCGCCGACCGAGCCGTGTCCGCGCGTTCCGATGGAACCCAAACCGCCGGTATTCCGAACGCGGGCTCCCTCGTTTCGACGCCCTCCAGTTCGCCGGTGGGGCGTCCCGGGTGGATGGCCAAGTCGCAGCCCTGCGGCAGTTCGTAGCGCGATACCTCAACGCCCTTGATCGAGATGGTGTACTCGCGAACGTTGAGCGACAGATTGTCCGTAACCCGGACAGGCGGGAGGAGGTATCCCAGATCGGAAGCGAGTTGCCGCCGGATCGCCGAGATGCGGCGCAGCAACGGCGAGTTGGTCCCGCCCTCCACCAGTCTCACCAGGCCAAGACCCACCTCCACCGCCAGAGGCTCCACCTTCAGCAGCGATTCCAGGTTCTCCTTCGGCGCCACCGGCGCCGCCGGTAGTGGCATGTTTTCGTCAGCGGCGATTTTTTGTCGCATCCGCCACGCGGAAAACCCGACCACCGACCCTATGAGTACGAACGGCACCTTCGGCAATCCCGGAAAAGCGGCCATCGCCAGCAGGACTCCTGACGCCAGCATCAACGGCTGCGGATTGCTGAACACCTGCCGCCGCACATCCGCCCCGAGCTTTGCGTCCGAACTCGCCCGCGTCACAATCAACCCGCCCGACACCGACACCATCAGCGCCGGAATCACCGTCACCAGGCCATCGCCGATCGTCAGCACGGTGTAGGTCTGAATGGCGCGCGTCAGCTCCAGACCGTGTTGCAGAACCCCGATCAGGAATCCGGCGATGATGTTGATCGCCGTGATCAGAATGCTCGCCACCGCGTCGCGCTGCGTGAATCGCGAAGCGCCGTCCATCGCGCCATAAAACTCGGCTTCGCTCGACAGCTCTTTTCTCCGGCGCCGCGCTTCGTTCTCGTCGATCAATCCCGCGTTCAGGTCCGAGTCGATCGACATCTGTTTGCCGGGCATCGCGTCGAGCGTGAACCGCGCCGTAACTTCGGAGATGCGCACCGCGCCATGGTTGATGACGACGTATTGGATGGCGATCAGCACCAGGAATATGACCACGCCGATGATGTAGTTGCCGCCTACGACAAAGTTGCCGAATGCCTCAATCACGTCGCCCGCCGCCGCTGTCCCCGTGTTGCCGTTCAGCAGAATCAGCCGCGACGAAGAGATGTTGAGCGCCAGGCGAAACAGGGTCAGCAACAGCAGGGCGGTTGGAAAAATGCTGAACTCCACCGGACGCGTGATGTACATCGACACCAGCAGCACGATCACCGAAATCGTGATGTTGAAGCTGATCAGGATATCGAGCAGGAACGTCGGCAGCGGCGTGATCATCGCCAGCACGATCGCGAGCACCGCCAGGGGAACGGCGATGTCGCCTAACCGGCTGAGCCGGTCGGCTGCCTGCGCCGCCGCGCCCGCCGGGGAGCGCTTCGGCGCACCCGTGTTCACCGTCCCCATCGGACGGGGGGCGTTCGCCGAAATCGGCGCGAGTTGGGAGGGGCCAGTCGCCATACGCGCTTATGCCTGTCCGGGCAACCTCCCGTTCATCAGCCGGTAGAGATAGGCGAGCACCTCGGCCACCGCGCGATAGAGATGCGCCGGAATCTCCTGTCCCACATCCACTGATTTGTAGAGCGCCTGCGCCAGCGGCGGGTTCTCCACGATCGGCACTTCGTGATCCATCGCCTTGGCCTTGATCCGCAGCGCAAGATAATTCTTGCCTTTGGCCACCACAATCGGCGCGGACATGGAATCGACGCCATACCGGATGGCCACGGCATAGTGAGTGGGATTGACGATCACCGCCGTCGCCTTCGGGACCTCTTTCATCATCTGGCGCCGTGCCAGGTCCCGCTGCAGCCGCCGGACCCGCTGTTTGATCTGCGGGTTGCCTTCGACTTCCTTGAACTCGTCGCGTACTTCCTGCTTGCTCATCCGCAGATCTTTGCTGTGGCGCCTGTTCTGCCGCGCCAGGTCCACCAGCCCGAAGATCACAAACAGCGCCGACGCCCTCCACAGCAGCGTGCCGAGCACACTCGCGATCCGCCCCGCCGCCGATTCGACGCTCGCCAGGGGCAGCCTTTCGAATTCCTGCCAGTTTTCTTTCCCCAAACCGTAAACCGCCCCCGCGAACAGAGGCAGCAGGATGAGCGACTGAAAGAAGATTGGAAGATTCTGCCGCGGCATTTCCTTGATCCTCGACAACGGGTTGAGCCGCGCCAGCGAGGGTTGCAGCCGGGTCAGCGAAACCCCCAGCCGGGTCGACGCCAGTTGAGCAGCCAGCGCAATCACCACCAGCGCCGCCGCCGCGAGCAGAGGTCCCGAGATCAGCGAGCGTGCCAGCATCCAGGCCATCCGCGTCACGTCTTCTACGCCCAGTTGCGGACGGTAAGCCATGGCGAGAACCGAGCGTGTCGCCGCGCGCAGGCTCCCGAACCAGGCTCCGCCATAGACCGTGAGCAGCCACACGAAAACGGTGAACTGAACTGCCGACACAAACTCGCGGCTCACCGCAAAGCGCCCTTCTTCGCGCGCCTTCTGCAATCGCCGTTGAGTCGGTTTCTCGGTCTTCTGGTCCGCCATCTAACCCCCGAGAACCCTTTCAATACCCTTGAACGTCTGTCGGGTCGCGGACTGGAACACCGATGGAAATACCGCGCACAGGCTTGCCAGCAGCACCAGCGTGAGCAGCATCTTCGCCGGAAACGCCAGGCTCAGTAACTGAAGCTGTGATTGAATGCGCCCGAGTAGCGCGAGCGCCAGGTCCACCAGCAACAGAAAGGCGATCACCGGAAGAGCCAGCCGCAATCCCGTGAGAAACATGTCCGCTCCCGCCTGAATCGCCACTCCGGCCACGCTCAGTCCCGGCCGGTAGGCGCCCGGCGGAGTCCGCTCCAGGCTGTGCGCCACTGCGCGGATGAGCTCCCGGTCCACCCCGGCGGCGAAGAAACAGACTCCCGTCATCAACTGAAGCAGTACCGCGATCACGCCCGAATCGGCTTGCGACGTCGGGTCGATGGTCGAGGCATACGAATACCCCGCCTGTATTCCGAGAATCTGCGCCCCGAGTTGGAATGCCTCGACCAGAAAGCTGACGAAAAGCCCGAGCGCAATCCCGATCAGGGCTTCTGAAACGAGCCAGATGACGAGCGTCGCCATCCCCGGCGGGCGATCGTCCACCGCGGGCCATGCAGGGCGAAGACACCACGTCAGCAGGACAGCGAACACAATGCGCGCCACCTCCGGCCCGTTCCTCAGGCCGGGTATCGGAACAAATGCCACCACGCCCGACACACGCGCTAGCACCAGCAGGAACGCCAGCATCGCAGAAACCGGCAGCGCGGCGTCAACGGGCATACTTCCCCAGGTCCCCAAACAGCGCCACCGTGTAGGACATCATCCGGTTCAACATCCACGGCAGCAGAATCAGCAAACCGAAAAGAAATGCCGCCAGCCGGGGAACCGTGGAGAAACTCGCATCCTGCATCGACGTGACAATCTGTACCAGACCTGTCTCTTATACACATCTAGATGTGTATAAGAGACAGGTGTAGGACATCATCCGGTTCAACATCCACGGCAGCAGAATCAGCAAACCGAAAAGAAATGCCGCCAGCCGGGGAACCGTGGAGAAACTCGCATCCTGCATCGACGTGACAATCTGTACCAGACTGATCACGACGCCGATCACGAAACCGATCAGCAAAATCGGCAGGCTCAGCCAGAATGCGGTCATGAATGCGCCGCGAAACAGGTCGACCGCCATCGCAGGGCTCATATCAATTGAAACTCCTCACCAGCGACCCGACCACCAGGTTCCAGCCGTCCACCAGCACGAACAGCAGAATCTTGAACGGCGCTGAAATCATTACCGGCGGCAGCTGAACCATCCCCACCGACAGCGTGATCGAAGCCACGATCACGTCGATGATCAGGAAAGGCAGGAACAGCACCGCTCCAATCTGGAACGAAGTCTTTAACTCCGACAGCACGTACGCCGGCAGCAACACCCCGACCGGCACGTCGTCAGGCTTTGAAACCGGCGGCGATTTCGAGATCTCGAGAAACAGCCGGATGTCCTTCTCCCGCGCGAATTTCAGCAGGAACTTCTGGATCGGAGGCGAGGCTGCATCCCAGGCCTGTCCCAGCGTCTTGTCTCCCTTGTCGAGCGGCAACCACGCGTCCGTGTAAAGCTGCTGAATCAGCGGTTGCATGATCAGCAGGCTCAGGAACAGCGCCAGCCCGACCAGCACCTGGTTCGACGGGCTGGTCTGCGTTCCAAGCGCCTGCCGCAGAAAGTGCAGGACCACGACGATCCGCAGAAACGGTGTCGCCGACATGAGAATCGCCGGTAGCAGTGTGAGAGCCGTCAGCAACAGCACGATCTGCATCGGAATGCCCGTCCCGCCCTTCGTGCTTCCGCCGATTCCGAGCGCGCCCGAACTCTGTGCCAGCGCCAGTTGCCCGGCGACCAACAGACCGGCGGCCGTCCTCAACTTTCGCCTCCCTTCAGCACCGTCACTCCGGAAACATGCGCCGCAATCACGTATTCGACTTCCCGCACCCGGACCACGTGAATCGACAATTGCGGGCTTAAGGCCCGTTGGTCTACCACTTCAACGATGCTGTTCGCCCTCCGCCGCAATTGCGGGAAGTGCGAGCCCCGCTTCAGCAGCCAAACCGCTCCTCCGGTGAGGCCAAGCACCGCCGCGACCGCAACCAATTGGGAAAACAACTCCACGTGGTAATAGTGGGATTTTGCGACTATTCCTCGCTTAAAAAATCCGTGATTCTGACACCAACGGTGTCTTCGATGATGACGATTTCACCGAATCCGATCACGTCTCCTCCCACCAGCACGTCGATATTCTCGCCGGCCGAGCGCGACATCTTGATCACCGCGCCCGTGTCCATTTCGAGGATCTCCCGCAGAGTCATGATCTTACGGTCGAGTTCGACATCCACCGAAATCGGCACGTCGGAAATGTGAGCTACTTTTTCAAGCGCCGTCATGGTGAGGGGCCTAACGCTTCAGGTTGATGGTTTCCTGGCTCAATTCGTCGACCGTAGTCACCACCCGGGCGTTCGCCTGATATCCGCGCTGCAGGACGATCAGGTTCGTGAACTCGCGCGCGATGTCCACCGTCGAGGCTTCCACCGCTCCTCCAATGACACTGCCGCGCCCGCCGCTGTTAGGCAGACCGACAGCCGGCAGGGCGCTCCGGGCGCTCACGCCAAAATTATTGTTGCCCACCGCGATCAGCGAATCCGGATTCCGCACCAGCGCCATCGCCAGTTGTCCGACAACAGTCTGTTGGCCGTTGGAGTACTGAGCGAGAATACGGCCGCCATCCGCCAGTCCGACGCGAATCAGGTTGGCCGCGGCCGACCCGTCCTGCGCCACCGCCGAGACTGCCGACTTCTCCGCAAACTGAGTGATCCGGGGCGACCCGTTGTTGTACAGATTCCAGGTGACGTTCATGTCCGAGGCGCCGTCGGCCAACCCGGTGATCGGCACCACCGGCATGGCATCGGTGGCCGCCGGGCTGAGCAGCTTTCCGGCCGGATCGAACTTCAGCGTGCCCGTCACCGGCGTGTAGGCAGCCGTCAAATCCGTATCCGGCACCGAAATCGAGTAGTTCCACTCGTTCGCGTTAGTGCCTTTCGAGAAGCTGAACTTCACCACGTGAGAATTTCCGAGCGAATCAAACAATTCAAGAGACGTCGAGAATCCGTCCGTGCTCGCCGCTGCTGCGTTGAGGTTGAGATCGACGCTCATGGAACCGGTGGCTGAGGGCGCCTTCAGTGTGCCCACCGGAACGGTGATGTCGCCTACCGTCGTGTTGGTGTCCACGTTGCCGTTCGGCCCTTGTGCCGTCCAGCCTTGCAGTTTCTCGCCGGTGGCTGTTGTCAGATGTCCGGCCTGATCCACCTGGAAGTTGCCGCCCCTGGTGTAGACCGTGGCTCCGGACCCGTCCTTTACGATAAAGAAGCCGTCGCCTTGAATCGCCGCGTCCAAAGGCCCGGAGGTCGTCTGAATGGCCCCTTGAGAGAACTCCCGCAGTGTCACCGGGCGCCCCACGCCAAAGCCGACCTGCGTTTCGCCGAGGCCCGCGCCGAGCGACTGCGTCACCAGGTCGTGAAAAGACACGACACTCTCTTTGAACCCCGGCGTGTTCAAGTTGGCTAGATTGTTTCCAACCACGTCGATTGCGGTCGAGTGAGCGCTCAGCGCTGAAAGAGCCGTGGAAAAAGATGTAATCATGGAGTCTCCTTAGGGTTTAGGTGTCTGTTGAGCGACCAGTTTTTCGATGGTTGTCTTAATTGAATCCAGATCTGTGCGGATCTGAACGTTCTGTTCGAGCGAGCTGAATTGCGCCAACTGAGACACGAACTGAATGCCGTCGGTCGGATTCAGGGGGTTCTGGTTTCGAATCTGCGCGATCAGCAGTTTCAAAAACGTGTCCTGGCTGGCCAGCGCGTTGGCGCCGCTCGTCTTGGGTGTGCCGGTCGTAGCCGGCGTGGTGGTCGTGCCGCCTGAGCCGCTCAGGCCCAGGCTGTCTATTGCCGCCATGAATTTCTCCTGTTCGGGACCGTGTCGTTCAAAGTGTCGTCGAGGTAGTCGGACCAGGCCTGTTGCGCACGCCGCTGCTGTTGGCGCCCGTCCTGCCCGTTCCACGTGGATGGGCCATTGCCGGGCCCGTTGCCCGGCGGATCCCCTTCGCCGAATCCGCCGCCCGCCGGCGAGTGTCTCATCGCCGCCTCCACAGCGTGAGTTCCCCCGGAATGGCCCGCGGCGGACACGCTCTCGACGCGCATGCCGCGAGCGTCGAACTGTTGAACCAGTTCGCCCAAATGCGAGCGGAGCGATTGGCTCAACACCGGGTCGGGACTGCGTACATCAACGTGTATTTTGCCCGCGCGTTCGACCACGTGCAGATCCACATTTTGCGCCGCCTCGGCATCCGTTACCCGCAGAGCGATCTCCCGGGCGGGCGTCGTCGACGGCGGAGTCGGTGTCGCTTCGGCCGCCGCCAAACGCGTCACAACCGGCGCGTCCGTATTGCGGGATATCGTGCTCGACGCTCTTGACTGTTCTGCCGGGACCTCGCTTACTGCGGCGATTGCCTGCACCGGCGCCCGCGGGACCGCAGTCGCTTCTTTGACGCTTGACGCCGCGTTCTCCCGCTCGCCAACGCCGTCGTGCGAGTGCGCCGGCATCACTTTTTCGACCGCCGGCGCTTTTGACTCGGCCGCCCGCGGCCATCGGAATTCTTCCTTTCCTTTGTCTTGCGGCGGGGCTTCGGACTCGTGTTGAGCCGGTTGCACCGGCCGTCCGGTTCCCTCCGGCACCGCGTCCGGCGCAGCGGTGGCTGCTTTCAAGTCCGGCCTTTCGGCCCGCGCCGCTGCGGTTGTGACGGCGGCCAGGGCGGGACGGTCCGAGGGCGGCTGCGCTATCTGCTCCGTCCGGATCTCCCCTTTCTGTTGATTGGAGGCCGCAACAACCGGAGTGCTTGATTCCGCTGGCAATCGCTCCTCGCCGCGGAGCGTCAGCCGGAACGCGGAGTTCCCTTCGAGCAACGCCGCCATCTTCTTTTGAGGAACAAGCGGGCGCCCGGCGGCATTCCCAACAGTTTCAGCCGCCGGCGCCTGGGGCGCTTGGCTCATCGTGGAGGCCTGTTGTTGAGCGTCCGCCATACTGCCGGCAGCCTGAATTTCAATCGGAACAACCAGAATGGTGGGCGGTTGCGGAACGGCGGCAGCTACCGGAATCGCCGCCGCCTCGCCGGCCTTCTTTCTGGCTTCCGGATCACCCTTCTCATCCTGTTCTGGAGCCCGTTCGTTCGAAGCCTTCTTTGATTTGCCGGAATCCGGAGCACTCGGCGCCGGCTGAACATCGGGCGCCGCGGCATCTCGAGGCGTCAGGATCGCCTGGATAAGCGCGAGAAAATCGGCACCCTCCGCTGCGAAAGCCGCGTTGGGAGCCGGCGCCGCGGCCGGCGTTTTCGCTTGAGCCGCGATGACGGGAAAGGCAATACTGCTCACGCCTTCACCGAAGCACTTTGACCCCCAACTCCTCCGCGCGCCAAAACAGTCACTTAGCACCGGCCGCGACAGATTTTTGTCGCGCGCGTTTCAAATTGGCAAGAAAGTGCCGAAATCGAAGTCGAATTCAGCGGGTCTGCCTTGAAAATGATTGCGTCATTCCTGGCAACTCGATTGCTTTTGTTGCGGCGTATGGACAGCCTCATGACGGCGGCGGCGAGCGGCATGCGAGCCCGGATGGAGTCGCTCGATATGCTCGCCAACAATGTCGCCAACAGCGGCACCGCGGGATTCAAAGCCGATCGCGAGTTCGCCAACATCTATGTATCCGAACAGGCCTCGGCCGAAGGAGCCTTGGAATCCCCGCTCGTCGAGAAGCGGTGGACCGACTACTCGCAAGGCACGCTCAACACCACCGCCAACCCGCTCGACCTCGCCATCTCCGGAAAAGGATTTTTCCGGATCGACACACCTTCCGGTCCCGCCTATTCCCGCAACGGCAATTTTCAGTTGTCGCGCGACGGCCGGCTCGTGGCCCAGGATGGGAGCCCGCTCCACGTCAAGACCCCCGACGGCCAGCCACTCAAGATCGACCCCGGCAAATCGGTTGAGGTCTCAATCAGCGGTCAAATCCGGCAGGAGGGCCAGGAACTCGGCCTCATCGAGACCTTCGAGTTCGACAACGCAAACACGGTCGCCAAGCGCGGCAGCACCTATTTTCAATGGATGGACGACGCCGCACCCAAGGTGTCGCTTCAAACCGACATCCACCAGGGCATGATTGAGAGCTCCAATGTGCCGGTGGCCGAATCCGCCGTGCGCCTGGTCAGTGTGATGCGGCAATTTGAAATGCTCCAGCGCGCGGTATCGATCGGGGCGGACATGAATCGGCGAAGCGTCGAAGAAGTAGCCAAGGCCGGATAAGGAGAAACAATATGATTCGAGCGTTATACAGCGCGGGCAGCGGCATGGTGGCCCAACAGATGAATGTCGACACCATCGCCCACAACCTCGCCAATGCCAACACCACCGGGTTCAAAATGCGCCGGACCCAGTTTCAGGACCTTCTTTACCAGAACTTCATCCAGCCCGGCGCCGCCGCAGGCTCACAAACAGTCGTACCGGCGGGGCTCCAACTCGGGCTCGGCACTCGCCCTTCTGCCAACGAAGTCATTTTCCAGCAGGGTACGTTCGCTTCAACCGACAATCCGCTCGATTGCGTCATACAGGGCAAAGGCTTCTTCCAGGTCCGCCGGCCCACCGGCGAAATCGCCTTCACGCGATCCGGCGCGTTCCAGGTCGACAAGGACGGCAACGTCGTCACCAGCCAGGGCGATCCGCTCGAGCCGCAAATCACCGTTCCCTCACAGGCTCAGTCGGTCACCATCGCCGCCGACGGAACCGTCAGCTACACGCAGCCCGGGCAGAACGCGGCGCAGGTAGCCGGCCAGATTCAACTCGCCAACTTCACCAATCCCGCCGGCCTGAATAGCGTCGGCAACAGCCTGTTTATGCCCACCGACGCGAGCGGCGAACCGCAGGTTGGAAATCCGGGCGGGCAGGAAGGGTTGGGATCTCTGATGCAGGGTTACCTCGAGCAGTCAAACGTCAGCGTCGTCGAAGAGTTCATCAATATGATCGTGAGCCAGCGCGCTTACGAAGCCAACACCAAGGTGGCCAAGGCCGCCGACGACATGTACAGCCAGGTCAATAACATTTCCCGATGAAGCTCCTCCTGGCTCTTTCTCCGATTCTCACCGCACTCGCCGGAGAATGCTATCCCGTGGTGGGCGACCGCATTCTCGGCAGCGACCTCAAAGCCGCGACCCACGGATTCGAGGCGCTCGAGGACCGGCGCGTCGTGGCGCTGGCGCCGGCGCCCGGCGTGCGCCGCGTGTTCACACCCGCGGACCTTCAATCCTTCGGCCGCCCCGCCCGGGAACTCTGTTTTGAACGTTCCGGCGAGCCCATTCGCAAAGAGGCGGCCGCGGCCGCCATGCAAAACGCATTTGACGGACGCCAGGTCCGGATCGGAATTGAAGAGATTCAGCAAGGCTCCCTTCCCACCGGAACGCTCGAATTCCCGTTGACCACTCTTTCGCGCCCGCCGCCGAACCGGCCCGATGCCGCGGTCATCTGGCGCGGACACCTGCGCCTTGAAAACGGCCGGAGTATTCCGGTTTGGGCGCGAGTGCGCGTAACCGAGCAGCGTGAATGGGTGGAATCGGCGGCTCCGCTGGTCCCCGGCCGCGCCGTTGAACCGGGACAGGTCCGGACGCGGGTTGGAGAGGTGTTTCCGCTGACAGCACCCTTGGCGACCGACCCGAACCTGTTTATCGGGCGAAGTCCGCGCCGCTCCATTGCTCCAGGCGTCCTACTCAACCCGGCGATGTTCGAGGAGCCTTTTCTGATTCTCAAGGGCGACACGGTTGACGCGATGGTCGCCAGCGGCGCCGTTTCGCTGCGCTTCGACGCCCGCGCAGAAACCAGCGGCCGCTTGAACGACTCGATTCTCATCTACGATCCGGCTCAATCACGCCGCCTCAAGGCGCAGGTGGCCGGGAAAGGAAAGGTTGTCATCCATGCTCGCCAGCCGAACGACATCAGTGCTCATCGCGGTACTGCTGGTGCTGCCTTCAACCGGATTCGCGAAAAGGGCGAATAAGCCGCCGCGCTTTTCTGAAGGCGAATCACCGCTCGACCTGTACCTCGCCGAAGTCGACCGGCGCTCCGGGAGCGGCGCTCACGGAAGTTCCCCCGGATCTTTATACACCGCCGCATCCCGCCTCGGCGACGCTTACCGCGACATGCGGGCGGCGCAACTCGACGATATCGTCACCATTCTCGTCTCGGACAAAGCCTCCGCCGTGGCCCGCGGCACAACCAATACCGCCAGGAAATCGAGCCTGTCCGCCGGCGTACAGGCTCTGGCCGGTCCGCTCAAGGCCACCGGCACTCTTCCCAACCTTGCCGGCGCAACGGGAAACCAGCAAATTCAGGGACAGGGAACTACCAGCCGTGATTCCGTCCTCACCACCACCCTTTCCGCCCGTGTGACGCACCTGCTTCCGAACGGCAATCTCGTTGTCGAAGGCGTCAAGGATGTGCTGGTGAACTCCGAAAAGCAGCGCATCAGCGTGCGCGGCATCGTTCGTCCGCAGGACGTCAGCGCCGGCAACACCGTCGCCTCCGACCGCCTGGCCAATCTCGAGATCCGAGTGGCCGGCAAAGGCGTGGTGAACGACTCCGTGCGGCGTCCGTTCATTCTCTATCGCATTCTGATGGGCCTGCTCCCGCTGTAACGATCCGAACATGAGACCAGTTATTCTGCTCCTGCTTATTTCCTTTCTAGCCAGCGCCGGAACACGGTTGAAAGAACTGGTGTCGATCGAGGGCGCCCGCGACAACCAGCTGGTCGGCTACGGCCTTGTCGTCGGGCTCAACGGAACGGGCGACAAACGCGAGACCGTGTTCTCGGCGCAGAGCCTCGGGAGCATGCTCGAACGCATGGGCATATCCGTTCCGGCTTCGGCGCTGATGGTCCGCAATACCGCGGGGGTGATCGTCACCGCCAACCTACCGCCGTTCAGTCAGCCGGGCACCCGCATCGACGTTACCGCCTCCGCCATCGGCGACGCACCCAATCTGCAGGGCGGAATCCTGGTTCTGACGCCGCTCAAGGCAGCCGACGGGCAGGTCTACGCCGTCGCGCAAGGCGCGGTGGTCACCGGAGGTTTTGTCGCCGGCCGCGGCGCCACCGGACAGATGACCAACCATCCGACCGTGGGCCGGATCCCCTCCGGCGCCATCGTAGAGCGCGAACCTCCTTCCGTGCCTCCCTCCGCCAAAGTGAAGCTCCAGTTGCGGCGCCCCGATTTCAGCACCGCAGCGCGAATCGCAGAAGCCGTCAACCGCAAGTTCGGCGCCCAGCAGCCCCCCGTTGCGCAGGCTGAGAACTCCGCGGTGGTGACGGTTAGCGAGCCCGGAAAATTCAGCGGCCGTCACGTTGAGTTCCTCGCCGAAATCGAAAACATTGCCGTCGACGCCGACGCACCCACGCGCGTTGTCGTCAACGAACGCACTGGAACCGTTGTGATGGGGAAGGACGTCCGCATCCGCCCGGCCGCCATTCTGCACGGAGGGCTGACCGTCGAGATCCGCACCACGCCTGTTGTCTCGCAACCGGCACCGCTTTCACCCGGCGGCAAAACCACGGTCACCGAGCAAGTATCGGCCGCCGCAAAAGAAGAGAAGGCTAAGAGCGTGATGCTCGAGCCCGGCGCCACAGTGGAAGATCTGATCCGCGCGTTGACCGCCATCGGTTCGACGGCGCGTGACATCATCGCAATCCTGCAAAATCTGAAAGCGGCCGGCGCGCTCGAGGCCGAAATCGAGGTGATCTGATGATCATGACCACGCCGATTCTCCAGTCCGGGGCTCAGTCCACAATGGCCGACGGCGGGGTGCGCCCCAAAAACACGGCCGAGGCGGCCCGCCAGTTTGAGGCGTTGCTGGTTCAGCAGATGTTGCAATCAGCGCGCACCGGCGGCGGAGGATGGGGGACTGAGGACGAAGCCGGGGCTCCCATGACGGACATGGCCGAGCAGCAATTCGCTCAGCTGCTGGCCAACGGTGGCGGGTTAGGGTTAGCTAAACTGGTGGCCGAGGGGCTCAACCGCCGCTAAGCCGCGGACGGCGCCCCGCCAGCGAGGTGCCCGATGAAGATAGAGGATAGCGGCCGCTCGCCCGAACCGGCTTCTCCGGCCGCCAGGCCCGCTCCGCACGGAAAGAACCACGCCCCCGCCGACCCTGCCGGTCCGCCCCCTGCCGACACCGCCCCGCTTTCCGGTATCGCCGCGAACCTGAGCCCTTCAAATGAGGTGCGAGTGGCCGAACTGAAGCGCGTTTATGAAGCCGGCCAGTACTCGGTGCCGGCGGCCGACGTTGCCGCCAGCTTGATCCGGGAACACGAACAGAGCTGAGCCGCGATCAGGCCGTGCAACTCAGGGGTCGATACTCCTCGGGAGCCAGAGTCGCGCCCGGCGCCGCCGCCGGTGTCCTCACCGATTCGCAGGCTTGCCACGCCTCAACCAGGGTCCCAAGCAACTGTTGAACTTCCGCCAGCGGCTCGTCGGACTGTTGGAAATTTGCCTCGTTGAGCCGTCGCGCTGCGTAGTCGTACAACTCGGCCAGGTTCCGGCTCAGGTCACCGCCTTTGCCGTGATCCAGCTTTAACGCGAGTTCGTTGACGATCGCCACGGCCTTGGACACCTGTGCGGATCGCGCCGCAATGTCTCCATTCCGCAGGCTCAGCCGTGCCGCGGCCACAGCGTCGAGCGCCCCCCGGTAAAGCAGGACTACCAGCCTTATTGGGTCTGCCTCGGTGACTTCGTCTTCCACATAGTTCCGGTACGCATTGTTCGTGTACATGGGTTGGGTTACTTGCCCGCTTCCGCCATACGGATCAGGTATTCCGGCGGCACCTGCATGACTACCTCGCCCGTTACCCTGTCCACGACTCGTGCCAGAGCCCGGTGAGTCTGCCGGTCGAAAACGAAGGTCAGTTCGCTGTTACTGCCAAACAGTTCCGCACTGTTGAGCGCCTTCACTTTCTGGATCATCTGCCTTTCCTGCGCCACCTGCTCGGGAGAGCGGGCACTTGGACTTCCAACAGCAATCTCCGCGGCACTGGCGGCGGTGAGGGTGGTGGTGATTCTGCCAATCTCCATACTTTTCGCCTCTTTGGGAGAGCGTGACAACGTCTCCCCTCGACCTTCTCTTCGGCAGAAGAGTGCAGGTTTTGAGCGGATTGTTCGCGCCGGCGACGTACTTAGGTCTTTTCTCTCATGGCTGAGTACTAGATACCTAGACACCATCCTCCGCACGAGTACCGGTTTTTTTAGGAGTCGGGGTCTATTTGCCCCGCCGGTATCTTCTCCTAGAATCGGTTTGAGCTTATGGAATTCGCCGGTAACAATTTGCAGATCTTTATCAGCCTCACGCTGATTCTCTGCGCCGCCGCTGTGGCGCTGGTTTGCGAGTTGCTCAAACGAAACAACGAGCACCTGCGCGAATTGAACGCTGAGCTGAGGGTTCGGAACGAAGAGGAGAGGCTGCGAAACCAGATGCTGATCCAGTCGGCAGCGGCGTTGACCGCGGTCTCGCCGTCTCTCCCCGCTCCGAAGCCTGTGCCGGAGCCCGCCGCTCCCGCGCCGCAGGCTGCACTCGACCGGGGCGCGGAGTACGCCTCCCGCCATGGCCGGAGACATGAGTCGCGCCATTCCGCGGCCGAGCCGCCCGCCGCCGCCGAGCCCCAACCGGGCACCACACTGGCCGAAGCACGCCAGTTGGCCCGCGAATTCATGGGACGCGCCGCCGCCAAAGCCGGACGTCCGGTTGAACAAACGCGCAACGAAGTCCAACCCGAGACCCCGCGCACTCCCGAGATCATCATCGAACGCCCGGCTTCCGTCGAGGCCACCATTCTCCAATCGCGCCGCAAAAACTGGGACAACCTGCTGAGCCGTACGCGCACGGCCGAAGCCAAGTCGCGTGTCATTCCCTTTGAGGCGCCGAACCAGGCTTCCGACCTGCCCGCCGGATTCCAGGAAGGCATGACCCTCGCCCGCCTGCTCGCTTCCGGCAAGACCGTCCGGGGCCTCGTGCTCGTCATCGGAATCAACGACTACCACTCCCGGCTTGAAGCCGCCGGCGAACTCGGATTAGAAGCCCTGCTCGGCAGCGTGGCCGACCACATCAAATCGATCCTGCTTCCCGGCGAGTTCGCCTGCCGCAAGAGCGAGGATGAGTTCGTCATCATCTCGCCGAACCACGCCGAAGCCGCCTCGCAAAAGCGCTTGGGCGACATCGCCGAGTCGCTGTGGGATTACCAGCTGCGGATGGTCGGAACTTCCTCGATTCTCTTCAGTTGGGGAGACGTGGAAGCCGCCAATGAGCCGCTTGCCGATTCGCTCACCGCTGCCGCCGAACGCATGCGTGAGACGCGCCGCGGCCGCCGCGCGCTGTCGCTCGAGGTGCCGATGCGGCGCAGGGCCGTTTAGAGTTTTTCCTCCGTAGCCCGGTCGGTCGGCACAACCGTCCGGGTTCTCCTACTGTCCCCAGGGTCCACGCCCTGGGGACCTTTTTTTTACTTCCGAACCAGTCCTTCGATCGCCTCGAGTTCTTTCCCCGCCTCCGCCCATTTGCCCTGACTGGCCAGACTCCGGTAGCGCTCGAGGTGTCCGCGGATGACTTCGATCCGGGAATCCCTGCCCGGCGCGGGCGCTGCCGCCGGCGCCGCTACGCCCTTGGGCGTGTTGTCAGCGGGCGCTTGCGCGGTTTCCGGCCCGCGGGTCCCGGCCAACTGGGCCAGCGCCTGCTCCCACGTGTCGGTATAAATCAGCGTATTGCCGGCCGCCAGCACCACCTTTTTTAACTGCGGCATCCGCGCCTCACGCGCCTGAATATAGATGGGGTGCACGTAGACAAACGTTCCGTCCACCGGCAGCACCAGCATCTGTCCGTGCAGCACCTGCGAACCCTGCTGATTCCACAAGGTCAGGTCCTTCGAGATGTTCTGGTCCTGTTGCACACGCGCGGCGATTTGCATCGGTCCATAGATCGTCTCCGACTTCTGCAGCAACAGCACGTGCAACTCGCCGAGCTTCGGTCCGTCGCAGCGCGCCATCATCACCCCGATGAGATTGTCTTTGCTGTGCGGAGTGAACGGGATCATGAGCACGAACTCCGGCGCCGCTTCGCCCGGCATGGTGGCCACGACGTACACCGGCGGCGTCGGCTCCGGCCGCGAGTCCTGCCCCCGGGTCCAGCCGGCGATGTCCCACAGATCGGCCTTGTTGTAGAAGGCTTCCGGATCCTGCATGTGGTAGGTGCGATAAATCTCGCTCTGCGCGGCAAACAGCGTTTCGGGATAGCGCGTATGAGCCCGCAGGTCAGCCGGCATCGATTCCGGCGATGCGAACAGGTGCGGGAACAGGTTGCGATAGGCCTGAATCAGGGGATCCGAGGGGTCGAAAACGTACAGCTTCACCGCGCCGTTATAGGCATCCACCGTGGCTTTGACCGAATTGCGGATATAGTTGAACGATCCGAAATCCCGCACGTAGGTCGAACGTGAGTAAGGGTGCGAGTTCGAGGTGAGGTAGCCGTCGGCCATCCACGTCAGGCGCCCGTCCGCGCCCACCACCAGGTACGGATCGCTGTCCCATTGAATAAAACTGGCCACCGTCCGCAACCGCTCGCCCACCACCCGATGCACCATCATGCGGCTGCCCGGCGTCAGCTGACTCGTCAGCAGAATATTCCAGTCGCCGTGAACCAGCGCCGCCGCCAGCCGCATTCCAAGACCGGAGATCGCAAACCCGCCCGTTCCTTCATAACGCGTATGAACGTTTTCCGCACCCGAAGGATAGTTGAACTCCGGCTGGCTCGTGTTGACGAACACCGGTTCATGCACCGTCTCTCCGTAATAAAGCTCCGGCCGGGTCAGCTTCAGGCTCTTGTTCAGAATCTCCACCGGAGCGTTGCGGATGAACAACTCCGGCAGCCCGTTCGCATCGATACGGTTGGCCTCGGCGAGCACCAGTCCGTAGCCGTGGGTGTAGACAAGGTTCGGGTTGGTCCAGCGGTAGCGTGCGTCTCCCAACTGGTTCAGGTCGATTTCGCGCGGCGAAACCAGCACCTGGCGGAGCGCGCCGTCGATGGTGTAACGGTCCACGTCGGGTTCGGTAAAGGCGTACGGGCGAAGCGGCTGAATCTGGCTCACCGTGTCGTGGAACGCGCGCCAGTCCCAAAGCCGTACGTTGTCGAACAGTGCCCGGTTGCGGGTGACATCGACGCGCGCGTCCAGGCGCGCCGGATAATTCTTCTCGGCCACCCGGCCTTCAACCGCGTAAGCCCGGCGCGTGGCCTCGATGTGGTGCTGAATGTAGGGCCGCTCGATCGAAATCTCGTTCGGCTTGACATACGCCGTTGTCACCAGCGTCGGAACCACTGCGCCTAGAACGGGGAAGATTACCATCATCGCGGCCCAGCGCAGCCGGCCCATCCACACCGCGGCGGCAGCCGCCAGGCAGGCGGCGATGGTCAGCCATTGCAGCGGCAGGCGAACATGCTCGGCGGTCCAGTTCACGCCCACCATGAAACCGTGGTCGGCCATCAACCAGTCGTAGCGGCGCAGGTAGAACCACACGCCCAGCCCCAGCAGGAACACGGCGAGCAGTCCGCGGAAGAAACGCGAGGCGAACGCCTCGGCGATGTCGCGGTTGCGAATGTCGACCACCACCTGCTGCAATTCTCCGATGTTTCGAAACGCGCGCCAGGAATGAGCGGTGATGGCGTGCAGAATGGCGGCCAAAAGCACCAGCGACAACCCAACCCCGAGCAGCAGGCGGTAGAAGGGCAAGTCGAAAAGGTAAAACGAAAGCGGCTGCCCGTAAATCGGGTCCCGCCAACCCTGTGCGGCCGTTCCGTGTCCGCCGAGATAGCGGACCACCACCCAGGAATCCATCACGAACGAAACATAAAAAGCGGAGCCGGCCAGGATCACCAGCGTCGCCAGGCGCCCATACATCGGACGCGCGCCCATGCCCGTCCCCGCCGATTTCATCCCGCGCGCGTGAGCCGTCCAGAAGACGATAAAGGCGAGCAGCCAGCACGCCAGCCCCGGACCTACGCTGTACAGCATCATGCTGATCCAGGTGGGAACCTGCCCGATTTCACGCCACCATTCGTAATCGAGCACCCATCCCGCGATGGTCCGCGCTCCGGCCAGCAGCAGAATGGCCGCCAGCACCAGAAAGATCAAACCGCCACGTCCACGCATTATGCTTTCCTCCGCGCGGCGGAGCCGTTACAGAACCGGTCCTAGGCCCGCCACACTACCGCGCCATCTACCACCGTCGCCACCGGACCGCCGCGAAATTCACGGCCGTCGAACGGCGAGTTACGGCTCTTCGATTGCGAACGGTTGACGTCGTAGGTCCACTTTCTCTCGGGATCAAACAACGTCACATCGCCCGCGGCGCCCACGTCAAGAGTACCGCTCTCAAGACCCAGGATGCGCGAGGGACCTGTTGTAAACAACTCCACCATCCGGTTCACGCTGATGATGCCGCGATGAACGAGTTCGAGCGAAAGCCCGATCGCCGTCTCCAGGCCGATAATGCCGAACGGGCACCGCTCGAATTCCTGCATCTTGTCGCTGCCCGCATGCGGCGCGTGATCCGTGGCGATGGCGTCGATTGCGCCGGACCGCAGTCCCTCCACCACCGCTTCGAGATCCTCGCGCGAGCGCAGCGGCGGTTTCATCTTGTAGTTGCTGTCATAGGGCAGCATGTCCGAGTCGGCAATCGCGAAATGGTGCGGCGTCGTTTCGGCCGTGACGTTCAGCCCGCGCTTTTTGGCGAAGTCCACCATCGCCACCGCGTGCCGGGTGGAGATGTGCGCGACGTGGTACCGCGCGCCGGTCAACTCGGCCAACAGGATGTCGCGCGCCACCATGACGTCTTCGGCAGCCGCCGGAATCCCCCGCAGACCCCAGCGAACCGACTGCGCGCCTTCGTGCATGTCGCCGCCGGCGCTCAGATGCAGATCCTCGCAATGATTGATCACCGGAAGACCAAAAGCCTTCGCCGTCTCCATCGCGCGGCGCATGAGGCGCGCGTTCATCACCGGCTTGCCGTCGTCTGAAATGGCAACCACGCCCGCTTTCTGCATCGACCCGATGGAAGCCAGTTCCTCGCCCAGGCTGCCCTTGGTGATGGCGCCGATGGGCCGTACCTTCACCACCGCGTGTTGCCGCGCCCGCGCCGTGATGTAGCTGGTCACCGTCGCGCTGTCGTTCACCGGCGACGTGTTCGGCATGCAGCAGACGGTGGTGAATCCGCCGGCAGCGGCGCACCGCGCCCCGGTTTCGACCGTTTCGGAGTACTCAAAGCCCGGGTCGCGCAGGTGAACGTGCATGTCGACGAAACCGGGCGCGACAATCGAGCCCGTCGCGTCCAGAACTTCGGCGCCGTCTTCCGGTAGATGAGAGCCGGTTTTCGCGATGCGGCCGTCCTCGATGCGGAGGTCGGCGGGTTCGTCGCGTCCGGACGCCGGATCGATCAGCCGCCCGCCGCGTATCAGCAGAGCTTTCATTGGGCAAGAATCCGTTCGAGCACCGCCATGCGCACGGCGATGCCGTTTTCAACCTGATTGAGGATGGCCGACCGCTGCGAGTCCGCTACGTCGCTCGACAACTCGCGCCCGCGGTTGATCGGTCCCGGGTGCATCACGATGGCGTCCGGATGCGCCAGTTCGAGATGTTCGAGCCGCAGGCCGTAGAAGCGAAAGTAATCGCTCGCCGGAAAAGCCGCCTCGTGCTGACGCTCCAGTTGGACACGCAGCATCATCACCACGTCCGCGCCGCGAATTGCCTCGTGGATATCGTGCGTCAGGCTTACGTGCGGAGCCAGCCCCGCAAGTTCCGCGGGCAGMAGCGCCGGCGGACCACACAGGATAATCTCGGTCCCGAATTTCGACAGCAGATGAACATTCGACCGCGCCACGCGCGAGTGCGCGATGTCTCCGATGATGGCCACCCGCAACCCTTCGATGCGGCCCTTTTGATCCTGAATCGTCAGAGCGTCCAGCAGCGCCTGCGTCGGATGCTCATGCGTGCCGTCCCCGGCATTGATGATCGGCGTCGGCAGGTAGCGGGCGAGAAAATGCGGCGCGCCTGAAGCCGCGTGGCGCATGATGATCGCGTCCGGTCGCATCGCCGCCAGCGTGTTCAGTGTATCCACGAGCGACTCGCCCTTGCTCACGCTCGATCCCGAGGCCGTGATCGAAATCGCGTCGGCGCCCAGGCGCTTGGCGGCGATCTCGAAACTCGTGCGCGTGCGCGTCGAGGCTTCGAAAAACAGGTTCACCACCATCCGGCCGCGCAACGTGTCGTATTTCCGGAAAGCCTGTTTCTGTTCAGGCTGAAAACTCTTCGCCCGGCTGAGAATCGCTTCAATCTCGCTGCGGTCGAGTTCTTCGATGCCTAACAATCCGTGCGCCATGATCACGCGGTTTCCGGCAGCTTTTCGGCCAGCATCACCTCTTCGCGGTTGTCGATTTCCCGGAACTTGACCTCGATGATCTCGTCAGCCGAGGTCTGCACCATGCGTCCCACGTAGCGCGCCTCGATCGGCAGTTCGCGATGGCCGCGGTCGATCAGGACCAGCAGTTGCACGCGCGCCGGGCGCCCGTGGTCGAACAGCGCATCGAGCGCAGCGCGTATCGTGCGTCCCGTGTAGAGCACATCGTCGGCGAGCACGATGTCCTTGCCCGTAACCGGGAAATTGATCTCGGTCGCGTTCAGCACCGGCGCCGCGCCCACCGTCGACAGGTCGTCGCGATAGAGATTGATGTCTAGAATGCCGACCGGAATCTCGCGCTTCTCAATCTCGGAGATCTTCGCCGCCAGGCGCTTGGCCAGCGGAACGCCGCGCCTGCGGATACCGATGAAGGCGAGTTTGTCCAGGTCGACCGTTTTTTCGAGAATTTCGTGGGCCAGTCGCACCAGGGAGCGGTCGATTTCCGACGCGCTCATCAACTGTGCTTTTTCGCGGGTGAGAGCCATAGCTTGAAGGCTCAGAGTATCACAGAGGATCGTGGGCGTCAGTACCTTTTCATTCGGGAACGAACGCGGCGGGCAACTTTTTCGATCTCGTCCAGCCGCTTCAATTCGGCAACCGACAGGACGAATCGGGTGTTCTTTTCAAGCGACGTTTTCAGTTCTTCGGCGAGGTCGATCAGAAGTTGCGCGTCCGCGAGGTTCTTCTCGTGATCGGCTTTGAGGATGGCGTCTTTCTGACTCTTCCCGTTCGGAAGTGTTTGGTCGTGAGGGGACTGCAAACCGGGGGCGGGGTCTTGCCCGAAGCCAGGCGCCAGAAACAGGAAAACAGCTAGGGTAAAACGAAACATCGCGTCACGCCTATGATAGCGTGACGCGATGTTTGAAGAAGACGAAGTACTTTTGGCCTACCGGGCCGAGAGCTTGCGGCGGAGCGCGAAAGCAAGTCCGAGACCGCCCGCCACCAGTCCCCACGTTCCGGGTTCCGGAGCGTCGAGCAAGCCGACAACCGGCGCCACCAGTTTCGTGGTTGGATTGCTCGTTTGGATGATGTTGGACGTCACGTTGATGGTCGGGGTCACAATCAGGCTCACCACGTCGTAGGACGGGGAGCTCGGTGTGGAAGAACCCGAACCGGCACCGAACCACAGGCCGTAGATTCCGTTGTAAGAGCCCGAGTTCGACGAGTAGAACGACGACGCGCCCGTGCCGGAGGAGCTACCTCCGTACGACCCGCCGTAAACCGGGCCGCTCGTGGAACTGGTGCTGGTCGGAACCGTGACCACGTCGATCACCACCGGCGTGTAGTTGTTTGAAGCGTTGTTGACCCCACCGAAGTAGGTGTTGTAGACGCCCGTTGAGTTGCCATAGTTCAATGCGGGGACGCCGGACGTGACGACAGGGTTTACCGAAGAAGCGAACGCCTGCATCGCGTTCCCATTGCCGTTCACGAAGGTTGGCGTAGTGTACCCGCTGAAGTACGTGACATTCGACGCGAAGGCGGTTAATCCGCTTGCGGCGATTGCGAGTGAGAAAAGGATCTTTGTTTTTGTTCTGTTCTGCGACCTGGGCATTAGGGGCCCTCCGAATATAGACACTTCCTAGTGCTCTTCAGATACTTTAGCCGAAGTGGGCCAGTGGGATCAAGCACAAAAGAACTGGTACTATCGTACAACACTCCAAGTTGTTGTATAGTATGGTGATATATATGAAATCGGTGAAAATTGGCCTGGTCGGCCTGGGCAACGTCGGAGGCGGTACTTTGCGGATTTTGGCGGATAACGGTGACCACACTACCCGCAAATTGGGGTTCCCTCTCACCGTGACCAAAATCTGTAGCCGCAACGTCCACGCCTTGTCTATCGGCAGTATTCCGGAAAACATTAGTCGTACTACCCACTGGGAGGAGGTGGTATCAGACCCCGAGGTCGATGTCGTCGCCGAATTGGTCGGGGGCACCACGGTCGCCCGGCAAATTATCGAGAGCGCAATCGCCAACGGCAAGTCAGTCGTAACCGCTAACAAGGAACTGATGGCCCTGGCGGGCGCCGAACTATGGGACCAAGCCATCCGCGCCAAGGTCAACCTCGCCATGGAAGCCAGTGTCGCAGGCGGAATCCCCATTCACGCCGTCCTGCGCGAAGGCATCTCGGGCGATTGCGTGCGTACCCTCTACGGCATCCTCAACGGCACGTCGAACTACATCCTCACCGAAATCGAAAAGCACGGCTCCGAGTTCGAACCGGTTTTGCAGGAAGCGCAACGGCTTGGCTACGCCGAGGCCGACCCCTCGGCCGACGTCGACGGCTATGACGCCCGCTCAAAACTCGCCATCCTCGCTGCCCTGGCCTTCGGGGAGCGAATCACCCCTTCGGATATCTACACAGAGGGGATTCGCCGCACCACACCCGTCGACTTCCAGTACGCCCGCCAACTGGGGCATACCATTCGCCTCATCTGCGCCGCCCGCCAAACCCCCGAGGGGCTGCTGCTTTCCGTCCGCCCCGCCCTGATTCCGACCTCAACCATTCTGGCCAGCGTTCAGGGCGCCTACAACGCGGTCTGGGTCAGAGGTCAATTCGGCGCCGATACGTTCTATTACGGCCGCGGCGCGGGTCCCCTGCCCACCGGGGTCGCCGTCGTCAGCGACCTGATGCGCGTAGCGCGTGAAATTCGCTGCGGAAGTCCCGAGCGCGTTTCGCCGTTCGCTCATGAGCGCCTCGGCGAGTACAAGCCGATTCCCATCACACTCAACCGCACCGGCTACTATCTCCGTTTCCGCGTCAACGATCAGCCGGGCATTATCGCCAAACTCGCCGCTGCCCTCGCCGCTCAAGGCATCTCCATCGACGCCGTGCTACAGTTGCCTCAACAGAACTGGCGCGATCTCCCGTTCGTCATCACCGTCGAACCCACCACCGAGCAGTCCGTGCGGGACGCCATCGCCGAAATGTCGACCATGAATTTCCTGCTCGAACCGCCGCTGGCCATGCCCATGGAGGAATCCCTGTGAAACTGCTGAGCGCTTTTCTTGTCACCGCCGCTGCCTTTGCGCAGGTGGCTACTGAAGCCAACACCGGTTACCGCACGCCCGAAGGCCGCGCCGGCGTCGCCGCAATTCTCACCGACCCGGCCCGCGAAGCCCGCGAGCATCCGCGCGAACTCGTTGCCGCCCTCGCGCTCAAACCGGGCATGACCGTCGTCGACCTCGGCACCGGTCCCGGCTATATGCTCCCGTTCCTTTGCGAAGCCGTCGGACCCTCCGGCAAAGTCATCGGCGAAGATATTCAGGCTGACTTCATTGAGAAGGCGCGCGCTATGGCCAAGTCCCGCTCGCTCGACAACGTCAGCTTCGTGCTCGGCTCCGACAACGACCCCAAACTCCCCGCCGGCGCCGCCGACCTCATCCTCGTCCTCGATGCCTACCACCACTTCGACTATCCGGACCGTATGCTCGCCGCCATCGCCCGAGGACTCAAGCCCGGCGGACGCCTCGCCATTGTCGAATATCACAAGAAGCGCGGAGCCATGCGCGGAGGCGACCCCGACCGCGCCCTCACGCACATCCGCGCCACCGCCGAGCAGGTCGAAAAAGAGATCTCCGCCGCCGGATTCCGTCTGCTGTGGCGCCGCGATCATGTCCCCGACAGCCAGTACATCGCTATGTTCACGCGTTAAGCCGCGTGTTATATTGTCAGAAGACCCACGACAACGCCGGAGAGGTGGCTGAGTGGTCGAAAGCAGCGGTTTGCTAAACCGTCGTACGGGCCTAAACCTGTACCGAGGGTTCGAATCCCTCCCTCTCCGCCAGCCTTTCCCCTGTCGGATTTCTTATTGATTCCCCTTGTTCGGCAACATTTATTTTGTTCTTGTCAGGCTCCTGTCCGGAATTGGAGGGAGCCGTCTGCTCGCGGTTGCGCGAGAGGCGCTCACCAGATGAAATCCTTCGCAGTGTCCCTTCGCTCGTAACTATCCAGCACGTGCACAACGCGGACCTTGTTCAGCTTCGTAGGAGATAACTGCCCGATCGGCACGTAGATGATCTTCCGGTTTACGTGCCCTGCAATCGAGCGGAAAATCGAGCGGGGCGGCTTCGCCGCGACGTACACCACGTAACGTTCCACAGAGTAATCAAGCGCCGCCATCAGCAGGCGCTCCGGCTTGCTCTCGGCGAATTCGTAGTCCGGGTCCGTCCACACGTCGAGCATGCGGCGCGGGGGCAGCACCATCAGAAACCCGCCGTATTCGGCGCGCCCGATGCCCGGACCCACGATGTGGTCGAACGGGTGCGTGGAGTAGAACGCCATGTCGCTCTCGTTCTGGTGCTCGCCGAGCCACGTGGTCTGGTAGGTGTAGCGGTCGTCGCGGTCCTCGTCGAAGATCACCACCACCGCGCCGACATCGCCGTGCAGGCGGTCGAACTGCTGAACGTAAATCTGCCGCTTGTGCCAGTTTCGAATGGTTTCGCGCAGGTCGATTCCGTCGAGGATCGAAGTGGTGAAGGGTTCCACGCGCCGCCGCTCCTCGGACAGAATCGACTTGGCCTTTTTCTTCAAAAACCGGCCGTAATTCTCAATCACGAGGTCTTCAGGCGGGTAGGAGCAGATCGCTTGCCCGGTGGTCTGCTCGGCCCATTCGCCGGAGATCCGCTCCTTTTTTCGCGCCTTCAACCCCAAGGGTTTCAGCCGTTGCTTGGGGCGGGGAAGGCGGCGGCGAATTTTGAGCCGCTTCGTGTTGATCCAGATCTCTTCGCCCGACAGGTTGACCGTTTCGAGCTCGCTTTCGGCGTGTTGCGCCGGATAGCGCCCCGCCATCTGCCAGACTTCCCAGCCGTAGTTGTCGTCGACAATCGAACGTCCAGCGACGGCGAGATCGAAGGCGTGGCAAGTCAGTTCGCCGCTGATTTGCGCGAGATTGCGCGTGTATCTGGCGAGCAGCCGCCGGTGCCAGTAGGCCAGCTTTTCGCCTGTGTTCTCGGTGTACTTCGCCTCGGCTTCCCGCAGCAGTTCATACTGTACGCGCGGCTTGTCCACGCTCGCCGCATCGCGCATGTCGATGCGGAAGAACTCGTAGCGGTGCTGCAGGTAGGGATACTCGACCGTGATCTCGACCAGGCAATCGGGATGCGCATTGAGCAGCCGGACGTCCGGAAACCCGCGGCGCTCGGGCGGGTCGCGAGGCTCCTCCATCGCATCGAGCAGCGGGTCGAGCAGGTTGAGCGAGCTGACCACGAACACTTCGCCGTCCGGATCCGCGCCCTGTAGTTTCCACGCCATGGCTTCGGCGTGCCGGGCGATCTCTTCGTCGCGCGGCTGCGGATAGATGCGATAAGCCTCCACAAAACGCTGGACCCCCATCCGCTGCACCGCATACGTGTCCGGATAGGTGTCGGGGACATGAGGCCGTCCGCCATGGTCGGGTTCGAGGAACATCAGTTCCGCGCCCAGTTCGAGCGCGGTGCGGACCGCTTCTGTAAAAGGATCAGCCGGCTCTACCGGAATATAAATGCCGCGCTCATCGTCGGCCGGGTCCGGGTAGACGATCACTGAAATCTCGGGCAATCGGGCCACTGCCTGCCGGTAAGCTTCTTCGAGACCGCCGGGCAGTTCCACTGCCACGATTCGCGGAGGCTCGGCGAGCATGCGGCGCCGCAGTTCCATCGCGAACTCCACGCGCCCCGGCACAACCGGAAAATAGGTGAATCGCCCGCGCCGCAGGCTGCCCGCGTCACCCGCGAGGGACATAGCGCATGGCCTCTTCGCCGAGCACCTGAAGCAGCGACATACGCAGGGCGTCGCGCCGCGCCACACCGTCCTGATGCTGCAACTTCATCGCGAACCGGGCGACGTTGATGCCGTCCCGCACGGTGTATCGCTCGTCGGCGGCATGCGCCTGCTGTAGAAAGTCGGTGACGTAGTTGAGAATCTGTTCCTCGCCGAAGGGCAGGTTCTCCTTCAAAATCGCGAACTCCTCGTGCCGTTCCGGGAAATCCACAAGCAGCTGCGGCTGCAGGCGCGAGTGAATATATTCGGGCAGGTCGAACGTCGAAGCGTCGTCATTCATCGTAGCTACCAGGCGGAACAGCGGGTGCGCCTTGATCTTGATGCCGGCGACGATCGACTCCACATAGCGCCGCGAATCGAGCAGCGGCGCCAGGCTCGCCCAGCTTTTTTCGCTCATCCGGTTGCCTTCATCGAGGATGACGATGCCGCCGCGCAGCATCGCCGTCACCAGCGGGGATGCCACGTAGCGCAGGCTCGCCTCGCCTTCAATCACCGGCGTAATGAGCAGGTCCTCCGGGCGCGTGTCGATGGTTGCCTGCAGGATGTAGACCTCGCGCCCAAGCCTCTTCGCCGCGGCATAGGCGAGGGTCGTTTTTCCGACGCCGGGCTTGCCGAGCAGGCGCGGGTTCATCGGCAGGTCGTGTTCGTCCACCACCAGCCAGGCGGCCAGCAGTTGGCGCATCACTTCTTCCTGTCCCACCCAGGTCAGGTTCAACTCGTCCGGATGAGCCAGATGGAGAGTTACGCCTTCGATATCGACGGTCATCCCTATCAGCATATAGCGCTGACGGCGGCCGGCGGCGATGTTACAATTCGGCTATGAGGGTCTTGAAATCGGTTAGCATCGCCGTGTTGTGTGTGTTTGCCATGACCACGGCGTTTTCTCAGGAAGTCACCGGAACGATCAACGGCGCAGTGCTCGATGCGAGCGGCTCGCCTATTCCCGGCGCCACCATCACGGTCACCAATATCGCGCGAGGCCAGGTGCTCGCTACGGTCTCTACCGCCGCCGACGGACAGTTCACGGCGCCGCTTCTGCCGGTAGGTCCGTATACGGTCGCGGCAGAGGCCAAAGGGTTTAAGAAAGTCGTTCAGAAAGACATCGATCTCCACGTCGGGGACAAACTCGGGCTCCGGTTCGATCTGCCGGTCGGCGATGTCGCCGAGCAGGTGACCGTCGAAGCCACCGCCCTCGCCGTGCAGACCGAATCTTCAACCGCGGAAGGTCTCGTGTCCGGCGGTGAAGTGCGCGAACTCGCGCTGAACAACCGGAACTACATTCAGCTCATCTCTTTGATGCCCGGCGTGACCAACAACGCCGCCACCGACGAGATCTATATCGGCACCACCAACCCGCTCGGGTCGACCAACACCATTCCGTTCTCGCTCAACGGCGGGCGAACCTCGGCCAATAACTACATGGTGGATGGCGCGGACAATATCGACCGCGGCTCGAACCTCACGCTGCTCGCCTATCCGAGCGTCGACGCCATCGCCGAATTCAAAGTGTTGCGCGGCACCTACAGCGCCGAGTACGGGCGCGGCGCGGCGGGGCAGATTAATGTCGTGACCAGGGGCGGCGGAAAAGATTTCCACGGCGGCGGTTATGAATTCTTCCGCAACGACAAGCTCGCCGCGAATGACTACTTCTCGAACTTCCGGAATATCCCACGCAAGCCGCTCCGCTATAACAATTTCGGCTACAACATCGGCGGTCCGGTGATTCTGCCCGGCTATAACAAGGACCGGAACAAGACCTTTTTCTTCTTCTCGCAGGAGTACCGGCGCGTCATCACTTACTCCACGTTCAACGCGCTGGCGCCTTCCGACGACCTGAAGAAGGGCGTTTTCTCGCAGCCTGTCTGCGTCGACATCGGGTTCACCTGCAATGCGACCGCCACCCAAATTGCGCCGGCGCAGTGGAATCCGGTAGCCAAGCAGTATTTCGACGGAATCTGGAGCAAGCTGCCGTCCGGCGACCCGACCAATTCGTTCAACCTCTATACTCCGCTGCGCAGCGTCTATAACGCGCGGCAGGAATTCGTTCGCATCGACCACCGGTTTACCGACAACCTGAACGTCTTCGTGCGGTATCTGAAGGACACCATCCCTACCGAGGAACCCGGCGGACTCTTCACCGGCAACCCCTATCCAGGACTGGCCACGACCAAAACGGACTCGCCCGGAAAAGGCTGGGTAGCGCGCGGCAACTGGAACATCCGCCCGAGTCTGATCGCCGACGTCGGATTTTCGTATTCCTACGGCGCCATCGTCAGCCGGATTCTCGGCCTGATGGATTCCACCAAAACGAGCATCAATGTTCCGCTGCCTTTCAAATCGACGTTGAACCGCATTCCCAATGTCTCGATCAGCGGGCTTTCGGGGTTGAGCGGGTATGGGCCGTACGACGACTTCAACCGCAACTACAACACCTACGTCAACCTGGTGAAACTCGCCGGGCGGCACACGCTCAAGTTCGGAACCTCGATCAACTACTACAGCAAGACCGAGAACGCTTCGGGTAACAACGCCGCGTCGTTCACTTTTTCGAATACCCCGCGTCCAACCGGAACGCTCAGCGCGTTGCAGGGGTGGGCCAATTTCCTGCTCGGCAACGCTTCCGCGTTCTCTCAGGCTTCGCTCGACCTGACCCCCTACATCCGGCAGCGCCAGCTTGAGGGCTACGTGCAGGACGACTTCAAGTGGACCCGCAATTTCACTGTCAACATCGGCGTCCGCTATTCGCTGTTCCGGCAGCCGTTCGACGCCAACGGCATGCTGACCAACTTCGATCCTTCAAAATACGACCCGTCGAAGGCGCCCAAGGTGGACCCCGCCACCGGCCTGCTCGTGCTCAATACGGGCGATCCGCTGAACGGCATCCTCACCAACAACGGCAGCTCGCCCTACGGAACTAAGATTGCGCCGGAGAGCAAGGGCGGTTGGGCGCCGCGCATCGGCTTTTCGTGGGACCCGAGCGGACGCGGACTATGGGCGATTCGCAGCGGCTACGGCATCTCGTACGATTCGATGCTGGTCGGCGTTTACGAACAAAACATCTTCCAGAATCCGCCATACGTGAACAGCGTGACCATCAACAACACGCGCTTTGAGAATCCGGCCGCCGGAACCACGTCCATCTCGGCGTCGCCCAAGGTGCTGCGCGGTACGCCGAACTCGAGCGCGCTGCCCTACACCCAGCAGTGGAGTTTCGACGTCCAGCATCAGCTGACGCCCAAGACCATGATCGACCTCGGCTACTTCGGGTCGAAGAGCACTCACCTGATCGGCATCGTCGATCTCAACCAGATTCCGGTCGGCGCCGCCGTTGCCGCGGGCATCATGAATCCGAGTACGCCGCTGACTTCGGCCACCTCGACGCGCCTCAACGCGATTCGCCCGTATCAGGGCTACAACGCGATCAACATGATCCAGCCCTGGTTCAACTCCAACTACAACTCGATGCAGCTTTCGGCTCAGCAGCGCATGGCAGGCAACGCCACCATCCGCCTTTCCTACACCTGGAGCCGAGCCATGACCGACGCCACGAGCGACCGCTCGAACGCTCCGCAGTACACCTATGCCCGCAATCTCGACTACGCGCGGGCCACCTTCGACCGCACCCACGTCGCCACCCTGAGCTACATCTACCCGATCCCGTTCGGGCGCGGCTCGAACGCCGTCGTGCGCAACCTGATCGGCGGGTGGCAATTGTCGGGCATCGCCACGTTCATGACGGGCTCTCCGCTGCGCGTCACCTCGGGGCTCGGCTACGATTGGGGCGGCATCGGCATTATCGGCTCGAGCGCCTCGTCGCCGCGACCGGACCTGGTGGGCGACCCGCAAGCCGGCGCGCCTCACACCATCGCCCAATGGTTCAACACGGCGGCATTCGCTGCCGTGCCCGCGGGACAGGTGCGTCCCGGCAATGCCGCGGCGACCACCGTCATCGGTCCGGGCACCGAGCGCTTCGACACATCGTTGTTCAAGCGTTTTCCGATTTACGAACGGGTGAACGCGACCTTCCGTTTCGAAACGTTCAACACGCTGAACCACACCAACTACTTGGGCGTGTCGACGAGTCTCGGCTCCACCAACTTCGGCCAGATCACGTCGGCGCGCGAACCTCGGCGTGTGCAGTTGGCTTTGAAGGTGGAATTCTAGACTTCTACTTTCCCGGGCAGGTTTCCCGAGAGCGTCGCGCGGGTGATTCGGGCAAAATTGCCGAACCGGCGCGGCGCTCGCGCCGAGACCACTGAAAACAAAGCACATCGTTTGTGGAACGCGGTTTGCAATTCTGAGTGCGTCCTGAAAGTTTTGGACCAGTCAGAAAAGGAGACCGCGATGAACACGGTTGAGCAGCAGGAACCCAAGACCCCCAGCACCTCGAGCGGGATGATGACCAAAGCCCTGGTCGGCGTCGCACTGGCAGCCGCGCTGGGAGGCTGGTGGTATCAAAGCACGCAGGTGAACGCCGTGCGCGGCGAGTTGAGCTCGACCCAGCAGAAGATGGATCAGCTTCGCACCCAGATGGACACGAGCGTGGCCATGGCCAAGGCGGAAGCGAACGAATCCGTGTCGCGGCTCAACGACGAAGTGGCCAAAGCACAGCGCGACTCGCAGGCGCAGGCTTCGCGCGCCCAGGCGATTGCCAGGCAGCAGGCCGGCCGCGTCATGGACGCACTCAACCAGAAGAACGAAGCGCTGCTCGGCCAGCTTGAGCAGATCAAAAAGGACAGCGAGACCAAGTCCAGCCAGGTGGACGAGACGCTGACCGGCATCAAGGGCGATGTCGGCAACGTGAAGACCGAAGTAGCCAGTACCAAGAGCGAACTCGACAAGACCATCGGCGACCTCAAGCGCATGAACGGCGACATGGGCGTGATGAGCGGCCTGATTGCGACCAACGCGAGCGAGCTCGACGCGCTGAAGCGGCTCGGCGAGCGCGACTACTTCGAGTTCACGCTGCGCAAGAACAGCCCGCTCTTCAAGGCTGCCGGCGTGCAGCTGGCGCTGCGCAAGTCCGATTCAAAGCGCAACCGCTTTACGATGGACGTGCTCGCCGACGACCGCAAGGTTGAGAAGAAGGACAAGGGCGTGAACGAGCCGGTCCAGTTCTACACCTCCGGTTCGCGCCTCCCGTATGAGCTCGTCGTGAACCAGGTTTCGAAGGACGAGGTGAAGGGCTACCTCGCCGTTCCGAAGGTCAAAGTTATGGCGCAGCGGTAAACGATCTGAGTAAAACCTCCTGATGTAATCCCACTCGATGGCCGGGACTTCGGTCCCGGTCTTTTTTTATTTGGCGGCCAGTTTCACGGCGCGCCCGGTCTTCACCGATTCCTTCGCCGCCTCGATGATCTCGATGACTTCGACGTTGATGTCCATGGCGGTCATGCCCTCAATCTGCTTGCCGGCCTTGAGCGTCTCGACCATGTAGGTGACGGGCTTGGCGCGCTCGGCGGGCAGCGGGTCGATGGGGACTTCTTTCGACTCGCGGCCTTTGCGCAACTCCACTTTTCCGTTCTGCATATACAGAACGCCGTCGCGCCCGAACACCTCGAGATCCTGGAAAGAGCGCGGCAGATCCCACGACCCCTCAAAGATGCCAACCCCGTTCTTGTAGTGGAGGACGAGGGTGGCGTTGTCTTCAACCTTGGGGAAGCGGTCGGGGCGGAGATGATTCACGGTGGCGTAGACGCTTTCGGGGCGGCCGAGGTACCAGAGGCTCCAGAGCGCGTTGTAGCAGCCGAAATCCATGAGCGCGCCGGCGCCGTTGCCGACGGGATCGGTGAGCCAGGCGAAGAAGTATTGGTTGCGGACGCCTTCCGAACCCGGACCGCCGTGGCCCACCACGCCGCGCAGACGGTAGACCGTGCCCAGCGCGCCCGCGTCGGCTTGCGCCTTGGCCGTATAGTTGGCGCCCCACCAGGCCATCTGATAATTCACCATCACCTGAATGCCGGCCTTGCGCGCGAGGTCGCGGATTTTCACCGCGTCCTTATAAGTGGACGCCAGAGGCTTTTCGAAGATGACGTGAATCTTGCGCGGCGCGCAGGCTTCGACAATCTCGAGGTGACGGTTGTTTTCGACGAAGGCCCAGACGATGTCCGGGTTTCTTTTCGTCGAGCATCTTCTTGTAGTCGGTGACGAAGAGGGAGTCGGCGGCGCCCATTTTGCGGGCTTCGGCCTGAAGATCCTGTTTCGGTTCGGAGATGCCGACCAGAACGGCCGGGGTATTGCCCTTGATCATCTCGTTCAAGTGACCCCAGACGTGCGAGTGGACCATGCCGATCACGGCGATTTTGTACTGCTGGCCGAATCCGGCCGCGGCGAAGGCGACAAAGAGAGCGATGGTTTTCATGAAGCCACGATTGTATCGCTTCTTTTTCGTCATTTTGGTCTAAACGGAACCGGCTGCCCGCGCATCATATAAGTGATAAGCTCTCAGATAAGGAAGGGCTTTGCGAGGACCGTATGCGGAAGAACTTCATCATCGGATTCGGACTGATCGCAGCCTCGGCGGCCTGGGCTCAAGTTACCGCTCCGAGCACCTACGGAACGCGGACCGGATATGGAAACGTGCTGTTTCCGGGAACCGGGGGTCCGCCGCAGACCTACTACAACCTGAACCCGAACCGGCCGACGTTCCCGAACGGGCCGGGCGCGGTCGGGCCTGGTCGCGTGGCCGCTCCGCAGTATGCGCACCCGCAGCATGGGCGCCGGCAGGTGATCGCCGTGCCGGTATACGCGGGAGGCTATTGGGGTGGCGGGGTGGTGTCGGGTTTCGACACGCCGCAGCCTGCTTACTACTCCGACCTCGGCAGTGCGCCGCCTCCGCCGCAGGCGCCCCCGGTGGTGATCATCAATCAGGCATACCGTCCCGAGGTGGCGAATCCCGTTTTTCGAGATTACAGCGACATGCCGCTGCCGGAACCGGCAGTTCGCACCTACAACGCGCCTGTGCATCCGACTCCCGATCCAAAAGCGCGAGAAGAAGCCGAGCGGCCGACGCTGTACATGGTGGCTTTCAAAGATCACACGGTGATCCCGTCGCTCGCCTACTGGGTGGAAGGCGACACGCTCAACTACGTGACCAAAGACAGCCAGATCAATAAGACTTCGCTCTCGCTCGTGGACAAGGATTTCTCGCGGCAGTTGAACAAAGAGCGGAACGTCGAATTCAGCCTGCCCTAGATGGACCTGGCTCACCTGCGGGAGGAGTACCGCAAAGCGGAACTCGACGAGTCGCACGTCTCCGCCGATCCTTTTGAACAGTTCGGCCGCTGGCTCCAGGATGCGATGGATGCGCAGTTGAAGGAGCCGACCGCGATGGCTCTGGCCACCACAACCCGCAGCGGCGCACCGGCGGTCCGGATAGTGCTTCTGAAGGGTTTCGACGAGCGGGGATTCACTTTTTTCAGCAACTACCAAAGCCGCAAGGGTCACGAACTCGCGCAGAATTCGCTAGCGGCGCTGTGTTTCTACTGGGCTGAGCTGGAGCGGCAGGTGCGGATATCGGGTGAGGTTCACCAGACAACGCGCGCCGAATCGGTAGCGTATTTCGACTCGCGTCCGAAGGACAGCCGCATTGGCGCGGCGGCATCGCCGCAAAGCCAGGTAATCGGTTCGCGGCAGGAACTGGAGACATCCTTCGCGGCTCTCGAACGCAGTGGTGAAATCTTCTGCCCGGAGCATTGGGGCGGATATCGCCTGGTTCCTTCCGAGTTTGAATTCTGGCAGGGACGACGGAGCCGTTTGCACGATCGGCTGCGCTACCGGCGCGAGGACGCCCTGTGGCGCATTGACCGCCTTGCTCCGTAGGTAGCGCCGCGCGCATGGAGGAAAGGGCCGGAGAAAAAGGGGCCTGCCTGAACGTACCCCTTTCAGGATTTCAAAAATAGTGCCTATGCCATAGGTCCCATTTTCCGTCTGCCCGCGACCGCGAAAACGCTCACAAAATCGGCGCAATTCGGTTGTTTTTCGGCGGCGATGGCGGAGTTGGGTTCGATTCTGGCTCTCGGAAGTGGACCGCCACGCCGGTCGCTCTGGCAGGGTACAGCCGGCGCGCGGTCAATATTTCCAGATAGTTGCCGGTAGGTGTGTGGTTTGGAAAAGGGGACAATCAGCATGCGCACCTTTTCGAAAACCGGAAAAAGGGCCAGTTCAGGCAGGCCCCTTTTTTTGGTGGGCCCCTTTTTTTGGTGGTTGGAGAGCAAGGGGAGTTTCGCACCTCGAGGCAGAGAGGCCAGTCCCTACAGGGGCCGAACGAAAAAGGGGCCTGCCTGAACGTGCCCCTTAAGCGGTTTCAAAAATAGTGCCTATGCCATAGGTCCCATTTTCCGGCTGCCCGCCACCGCGAAAAAGCTCACAAAATCGGCGCAATTCAGTTGTTTTTCGGCGGCGATGGCAGAGTTGGGTTCGATTCTGGATCTCGGAAGTGGACCGGCCCGACGGTCGCCCTGGTCGGGTACAGCCGGCGCTCGGTCAATATTCTCAGACAGTTGCCGGTAGGTGTGCGGTTTCGAAAAGGGGACAATCAGCATGAGCACCTTTTCGAAAACCGGAAAAAGGGCCAGTTCAGGCAGGCCCCTTTTTAGGGGAGGGCGGCGCGAGGGCCGCCCTTCAGGTGAATTGGGATCAGAACTGGAAGCGCGCGCCTACCTGGAAGGCTCGCGGACCGCCCGAGCCGAACACTTGTCCGGCGCGTGAATTGGGCTGCTGGAACGAATAGGTCTGATTCGGCTGGACGGCGTCGAGCGTGCTGCCGCTGTAGCCGAGATTGGCGTAGTTCAGGACGTTGAAAACCTCGCCAAACACCGAGATCCGCATTTGATGCGGCTCGGGCAGGAACTTGAACGTCTTGGTGACGCGGATGTCCTGAGAGTTGAACGGACGGCCGAGCGAGTAGTTGGACGGCAGGACGAGCTGCGGCATGACTTTGCCCAGTGCATCCTTCTTTCCGGCGTAGTTCGCATTCCAGTTGCTCACGCCCTTGGCGATGTCGTCCATACCGCAGCCGCGGTTGATGCAGTTGATGGAGAGTCCGGGAAGCGGCGTGGAACTGCCTCCGCCGGTCAAATCGACGCCGGGCACAAAGGCGGTGAACGGTCCTTTGCTGGCGTTCGACGAAATGAGACCGATCTGGAATCCCCAGGGCAGATCGAGGGTGCCCGACATGTTCAGGATGTGGCGCGCGCCCTGCGGTCCCCAACTGGAGTTCCACTGATCAGGGTTGATGATGCCGTTGTAGCCATGCTGGTTAACCAGCGCGTAGGAGGCGGTGAATTGGAAGCGGTGGGAGAACCGCTTTTCGAGCTTGGTCAGCAGGGCGTTGTAAACCTGCCGCCCGCCCGGTGTCCAGAAGGTAATCGAACCGGTGGAGCAGGGGAACCCCGGAATGCCCGACTGATTGCCGGTGCAAGCGGGGATGACCGGAGAACGAACGCCGTTGATGAACCGGTTGTAGTGGTTGTAATCCAGGGCTCCCAGCAGCGTATGGTTGTAGACGCGGCGGACGAAATCCAAGCTCAGCACCATATCGTTGCGAAGCTGGCGCTGCACGCCGATGCTGGTGTGAATTCCCTGTTGAACGGGGTAGTCCTTCGGGTAGAGGTCGGCGGCTGATTTGCTGATGTCGATGTTGCGAACCGAGAGGTCGTTACCGTTCTTCGGCGTGAGAGCGGCTGTGACAGCCGGTCCTTGCGCGGCGACGATCGAATTGAACTGGCCCACGGTCATGTTGCTGAGGTGGCCGTTCGGGACGGCCGCGCCAACCGGCACGGGGACGCCGCCGAGACTGAAATCGATGATGCCCTGGAAGGTGTTGGCGAAACCTCCGGCCGGGTACTGAACGCGGCCGTTGCCGACGGGGCCCAGATAGCCGCGCTCCTCGAGGCGTCTCCAGAGCAGTTCGGTGTCGTAGTAGATGCCGGCGCCGCCGCGGACGACGGTCTTGGCGGACTTGTCGGCTTGCCATGCAAAACCGAGGGCGGGAGAGAAGTTGTGATAGTTGTTGTTGGTCGCCGTGAGGTCGCTGCCGTAGACCGGGGCGAGATACTTCGGCCGGTCGAGATCCTTGTTGACGAGCGTGCTTTCGAAGCTCCAGGCCAGGCCGTAGTTGATCGTAAAGCGGGGACGCAGCTTGAACGTATCCTGCGCATACCAGTGCTGGCGGTTGTTGACCTTGGCGGTGCCCTGGTTATACGGCGGAGGCTGGCTGGGGTCGCCGATGCCGACCACGCCGCCTAAGAACGGCAGGTTCAGGAAATCCTGATAGGTCTTGATGGTGTTCGGCAGGGTGGGGAAATAGAGCGGAATGGCGGCGGCAGGAATGCCCGCGGCCTGGAGTGTGCCTTTCACAAACTCAGGAGAGGCGGCGACAATGCAGGCGGGATCGCAGTAGCCCCAGAATCCCGTGCCCGGATCGTATTCGAGGTCGAAGCCGAACTTGATGCCGTGGCGGCCCTTCTGCCAGTTGACGGAATCGACGAACTGGAACTTGCGCAGGTCGCGACCCTGGGTCGCGTTGGACGTGTTGCCGATGTTAACGTTGGTGCCATTGATACTGATTTGGGGGCCGAGCAGCCCAATACAGCCGGCGCAGGTGGCGTTATCCGGAAACAGGTTGCGATTGTGCCAGTACTGGTAGCTGAAGCGGAAATCGTTGACGATGTTCTGCCGGACGGTGCTGGTGACGCCGAGGACGCTCTGGTCGCTCCAGTTGACATTGCGCAGCCAATTGGAAGGAGGCGCGGCGCCGCCGTTGGGGCCGAAGCCATTGTTGCCGTCGTGGGAATAGCGCGCGAACAGGCGGTGGTTGGCGTTGATCACGTAGTCGAACTTGGCGCTGATCTGTTTGGCTTTATAAGGGCTGGGGTAGTTGCCGGTGAGGCTGGCGGCTGAGGGCACATTGGGCAGGAAGGTGAAGACCTGGGTTTGATTGATGGTCTCCATGTTGAAGAAGAAAAACAGGCGCTGTTTAACAATGGGCCCGCTGAGCCAGAAACCGGGGTTGCGGCGCGCGAAGAAGGGATCGGGATTCAGGGTGCTGCGGGCCAGCGCCGGGTAGGCGGACATATTGTGGTCGCGGAAGAACCAGTAGGCGCTGCCGTGGAAATCGTTGCCGCCGCTGCGGGTGACGACGTTGACGGAGCCGACGCTGGTAATTCCGGTCGCGAGGTCGAAGTTGGCGCTGGTGAGCTGGAACTCCTGCACCACTTCCTGGGAGAAGTTCATTCCGGTATTGCCTTCGATGGGATTGCGGACGTTGCCGCCATCGATGGTGATGTTGGTCTTGTTGGAGTCGCCGCCGAGGACCGAAACGTTGAAGAGCGAGTTGTATTGGGAGGTGGTGCCCGCGCCGACGGTCACGCCGGGTTCGAGGAAAGCGAGGTTGAGGAAGCTGCGTCCGTTGAGCGGCAATTCCTGAATCTTCTGGCGTGTGATGACGCCGTCGATGTTATGGCGCTCGTATTCGATTTGAGCGGTGGCGGCTTCTACGGTTACAACGTCCTTGCTTTGCCCGATCTGCATTCGCATGTCGACGGTGGTGGTGCCGCCGGTTTCGACGATGGCGTCGCGAACGGTGGTTCGGAAGCCGGTCAGAGTTGCTTTCACCTCATATTCGCCGACGGGTAGAGAAGGCGCTGAGAAAGCGCCGGCGGCATCGGACTTCAGAGTCCGGCTCGTGTTCGTCGCTTTGTTCGTGATTGTGACATCGGCGTTAGGAACCAGGGCGCCGGATTCGTCGAGCACCGTGCCGGATATCGTACCCGTGGATGTTTGCGCGTAAACTCCGGCGCAAACGAACATCGACACAAGCAACACACAGAGTTGCAGAGTTTTCTTCATAGACCCCTTTCGTTTTCCTTCCCAGGCCGCCGATTCTATGAAACGGCGACGAACGAAACTGACAGATTATTTCTTCTTCCGATGCCGTTGTCAAGGGGGGGCGAGCCGATAACTTGCAGAGAACAGGGAGTTTAGGACAGAATGGCCTGAATTGGACTAGCGCTTCTCGATTTCTACCGCAAATGCGTAGGTGGGGCCCAACATATTTGACCGAAATACGACCCATTTCTGGTCCGGTGTGAAGCTTACGTTGGGCTCGAGGCGGTAGTTGTGCTTTTTCATGTTGACGAGCTTTTCGGCGCGGAGAACGCCGGGGCGGATGAAATCGGGTTGTTCGATGCCGTCGCGATTGGGAACGCGTTCGGGTCGGAACAAGTAGATCCACTGGCCGTTTGGGGCGTGGGCGACCTGACCGGGGTCGCCGCCGTCGCCGCAGAATAGTTTGCCGTCGGCGGAGACGTTGAAGTGAATGGACCACTCATCGCGCTGAAGGTGATAGGCCGTCCGTTCACCGGTTTCGACGTTCACGCCGGCGAGCCAGAAGTCTTCGCCGCGGGGAAACTGCCAGTCGTACCAGATGATTTTGCCGTTCTGACTCCAAAACTCATGGCCGAAGATTTCCATGGTCATGGTCCGCTTGTGGATCATTTTGCGGTTCGAGCCGTCGGCGCGGATGGTCCAGATGCGGTCCACTTTATGCCAGGGACCTTCGTGGCAGAACATGAGCAGCGAAGGATCGGTGGGGGAGAATTCGAGGTGATTGAGCCAGTCGGTAGCACGATGGATAACGGTTACAGCTCCGGTGGCGGTGTTCATGGTGAACAGCGCCATTGGGACCCGGGCGGCGAGGCGCTGTTCCATCATTTGTCCCTTGGGGAGATTTTGCGAGGGAGGGAGTTCGCCCTCGACGTAGGTTCCGGCGACGAGCGTTTCGTCGGCGTTGACGGTGGCGACGCTGCCGAGGGGCGGCATTCTCCCGATCTCGCGCTCGGCGAGCGAATCGAGATCGGTGACGCAGAGCGCGTCCCCGCGCATGAAGTAAACGGTGTTGCGCTTACGCCCGGTGACGATGACGCGAACGCGCCCTTTGACGACCTCGCGGGTTTCGAGGGTTTTCAGATTCAGAGCCGAGATACCCGCCGGCGTTGTGTAAACGAGGCGGGTCTTGTCGGCGGAATAACCGTTCTGATTGAAGTAGAGGCTGGCGCTGCCGGGTTCGTCGGTGAGGCGTACAACACGATGACCGGTGTCGGGGTCCACCCACGATTTCGGCGGCGCCTGCGCGAAGGCGAGTGAAGCGGCGGCGAGCGCCGCGGCTAGACCTCGAGCTTCCACGGCGCGCGGTACTTGGCCTTAATGAACGGCTTGGCCTCGTCCTGCTTGACGTTCCAATTCTTTTCGTCCCAGTCGAGGCGCAGTTTGGAGCGCATGGCGACGTTGGCGAGGATGCAGGTTGAGGAGGAGCGGACGCAGGTTTCGATTTCGCTGGTCGGCTTTTGGCGCGTGCGAATGCACTCGAGCCAGTTCTTCCAATGGGGCACGTTCATAGCCGACATTTCGCGGTCGTTTTCCCAGGTTTGAGCCTGGAGCGAGGATTTCGGATTCGAAGGCGTGACCCAGCAACCGCGGCGGTTGACGATGACGGTACCCTCGGTGCCGTGAATGGAGGTTCCGGCGCCCTGGTTGCCGAGCAGCGGCATCGGATTGCAGGTGCGCGATTCGTAGGTGGTGATCCACTTGGGGTAGAGGAAGGTGGCCATCAGGGTGTCGGGCGTGTCGACGTTGTCGGTGACGTAGAACTTGCCGCCGATGGCAGTGATGACAGAGGGCATTTCCTCGTTGAAGCACTGATGGAGGGGGTCGATGAGGTGGACGCCCCAATCGGTCATGGCGCCGCCCGCGTAATCCCAGAAGTAGCGGAAGGTGGGGAAGGTGGCTGCCTTGACGCCCCAACGGTTGGCGTTGAACTCATGCTTGGGCGCGGGACCCTGCCACATGTCCCAATCGAGACCGAGCGGCATGTCCTCGCCGTCCTTGGGATTGCCGAAGCCGGTTTTCTTCGTCAGACCGGATTGCCAGGTATGGCAGAAGGTGATTTCGCCGAGGGCGCCGCTCTTGACGATCTCGGCGGCTTTCTTGAAGTATCCGCCGGAGCGCTGCATGGTGCCCGCTTGGACCACACGGTTGTACTTGCGGGCGGCTTGCACCATTTTCTGGCCTTCCTCGACGTAGGTGCAGGCGGGCTTTTCGACATAGACGTCCTTGCCGGCTTTGCAGGCTTCGACGGTCATGTAGGCGTGCCAGTGGTCGGGTGTGGAAATACAGACCGCATCGATGGATTTATCGGCGATAATATCGCGAAAATCCTTGACGATTTTCGGCTGAAATCCGCCTTTACGGGCGGCGGCTTCGGCGCGCTCGAGGTGGGGTTGATAGACGTCGCAGAGGGCGGCGGGAGCGAGTCCCGGCACCTGCATGGAATAGCCGAGGTTACCCGAGCCCATGGCGCCGAGTCCGATGAACCCGACGGCGACGCGGTCGTTGGCGCCCTTTACGTTACCGGTAAAGAGCGAGGTTGTGAAGGCGGCGCTTGCCGAGGCGAGCACGTTGCGGCGGGAAAGACCGTGGTCCATATGAATCCTTTCATCGAGAGGTGAAAACGGATTATATGTGGACGGGCGCGGGGCGCGCAACTTCTTCTTTGGTCAGTCGCGGAGCCATTTCTCGATTTCACGGACGGCTTCGTACATTCCATCCTTTTCCGGACGCCAACGGGACAGCGGAATTCGCTCGCCGGAGCGGGTGCCGACGGCGATCCGGTAGATCAGCTGGCCGTCGGGAGTCATTTTCTGGCCGACGGTCATCACTTCGATGGCCTGGAAGGGGATCTCGCGGCGTTTGACCGCGAGGGTCCAACAGGTGACGATGACGCGCCGCTGGGAGCGCCGGAATTCGGCGCGGGTCACGGGGTGGCGGGTGAACTGATAGATACCGAACGCGATAGCGAACAGTCCGAGCAGCGACAGTCCGGCGACGGCGACGACGACCCGGCGTCCCGGCAGATCCGGTAGCGCCAGCCACGGCAGGACGGCCAAAGCCAAGCCGAACAAGACAACCACTGGTCCGATCCAGAAGCGGGCTGGTGGACGATCCTCAATGACCAAAGCGTCGTCTTGCGTGGTGAGGGTCATGCAGAAGCTAGTACTTAATGGTAGCAAGTCCTACTCGGCTTAAACCAGGCCGAGGGTGGAGTAAGATCGAAGTTCGCAGGATGCGCGATCTCCCCCGCATTGCCGTTGGACTGTTCGCCTTCGTTTGGATTGTGGCGCGGGCAGTGGGTCAATCGATCACGGTCGACGAAGCGTCCACCTATTTGACATTTGTCGCGCGCGAACCGCGGCTGATGTTCTTCCCGGCGTCGAACAATCATTTGCTGAACACGCTGCTGATGTGGGTGAGCGTACACCTCTTCGGGCTGTCTGAATGGAGTGCGCGGCTGCCGGCGATGTTGGGGGCAGCGCTTTATATCAGTGCGTGCATGGCGTTGACGCGCCTGCTCGCGAGGAGACCGCTGGCGGCGTTTGCGACGATGGCGGCGCTGGTGCTGAATCCGTTCGTGATGGACTACCTGGTGGCGGCGCGGGGCTACAGCCTGGCGCTCGGGTTTTTGATGTGCGCGGTGGCGTTGGCACTCTACGAAGGACCGCTCGAGTTGATTTCGTTCTGCCTGGGAGCTTCGTTCCTATCGAACTTTTCGTTTGCGCTGGTGCAAGCGGCGGTGTTGGTATTCGTGGCGGCGCGCCGGTGGCCGTCTGCGCGGAAGGGGCGGTGGGCGGTGTCGCTGCTGGCGCCGGGACTGGCGGTGGCGAGTGTTGCGCTGCCGACGTTGGTGAACTGGCGGTCCTCTGAACTGTGGTATGGCGCGGAATCGCTGAAGGAGATGTATAAATCGCTGGGCGCGTCGTTTTGGGATGAAGGGCAATGGGCGCCGGGTACGATTTTTCCGCTGGCTGCGGTTTCGATTCCTGGAGTGCTGGCGTTGACGCGGTCGCCGAACCGGCGTCTGGCCGTTTTGCTGCTGGCGATTCCCGCCGCGGCGGTGGCGGTGCACTATGCGGCGTTTCGGGTAATTCAACTGCCCCTGCCGAAGGACCGGACGGCGCTCTATATCGTGCCTCTCGTGACGCTGGCGGTTGGACTGCTCGCGAGTGTCGAGGCGGCGGGTTTTGGCGAGTGGGCCCGCCGGGGGCTGGTGCTGTCGCTGCTGTTGGCGGATTTGGGGTTCGCGGCGAGCTTGCGGTTGAGCTATTTCAGGGAGTGGGACTGGTGCGCGGATCTGCGTCCGGCCTACGAATTCGTCCTCGGCTACAGCCGCGAGCACTGTATCCGGCGGATGGAATGCAGCTGGCTGTTCAAGAATTCGCTGAACTTCTACAGGGCAGCCGGACGGGACGATTTTCTGCCGGAATTCAAGGGGCCATCCGGCAACGCGATGCCGGAGGACCGCGAACTGTACGTTGTGCACCGGGTTCTCGACCGTGATTTCGTCAAGCGGCTCGGGCTCAAGATCATTTGGACGAGCGAGCACATGACGGCGGTGGCGGTGCGTCCGGCGGTGGAAAGCCGGGGCGGCTGTCTGGAGCCTAATCGAAAGGCTGCGAACGAATCGCGCGAAGCGGGTGAGTGATCAACGGCTCGACCTGCTCGACGAAGCGGACGGTGTGGGGCAGAGTGAGATGGTGGTCGAAGGCAGCCTCGTCCACCCACTCGGAATGAATGTGGAAGCACGGCGGTCCCTGGACGGACTCAAACGCGCGGGCTCGCACGCAGCCCGGTTCCTGGCGTGTGGGGGCAAGCACGGCGAGAATCCGGGCGCGAACGGCATCGGACATCCCGGGTTTCGGTTCGAGCCTCGCGAAGATGAAGAGAGACACCGGATGGTTATAGCACGTTGACGGCGCGGGCGGCGATGATAGCGATGGTTCCGAGCGATACGACCGATTGCAGCATCATGAGCACCTTGGCCCATCGCGACAGCACCGGGGCATCGGTGGGGGAGAATGCGGTGCTCGAGTTGAAGGCGAGAAACAGGTAGTCGACGAAGCCCGGACGCCACTCGCCGGCGCCGTGGTGCAGGGTCATTTGCGGGAACAGGAACGCTCCTTCGCGATGATGGCCGCGTTTGTCGCGCTGATTGGGACCGCCGGCATCGAGGCGCCAATACCAGGAAGCAAAGACGATGATGTTGGCCATCCAGAGTCCGCCGGCGGCGAGCAGCAGTTCCTTGGGGGATTCCTTATGAGACGGGAGACGCCAGATGAGCAGGCCCAGCGAGACCACCACGTCGAGGGTGACCACGCCGAGGAGGATGTAGCCGAACAGTTCGTTCAATGCGTGCCGCCCGGTGCGGTGGGTGACGATGACCGGAATCAAAAGGACGGGGATGATGACGGCCATGGCCCAATCCGGACCCCAAGTGAGAGCAGAGGGCAGGGCACAGCGCAAGCCGGCGATGGCGAGCATGGCCAGGATGGCGGGCCAGCGCGGTTCGGGCCAATCCAACGGCGGAGCCGGACGAGTCGTAGAGGCCATCTCCGTCATCTTACAATTGTCCCCGGTCCGCGGATCCTGAACGCTATAATGGAGCATCCTCATGAAATTCGGCGTTGTCGTGTTTCCCGGCAGCAATTGCGATCATGATTGCTGGTATTCGACCTCTCACGACCTTGGCGAAAGAGCGGAATTCATCTGGCACGACTCAACGCGGCTCGGCGATGTAGACGCGGTGATTCTGCCGGGAGGCTTCTCCTACGGCGATTACCTTCGCTGCGGCGCGATTGCGAAGTTCTCGCCGGTGATGGGGGCGGTGAAGAAGTTCGCAGCGGACGGCGGCCTGGTGCTGGGGATTTGTAACGGTTTCCAGATTCTCACCGAAGCGGGGCTGTTGCCCGGCGCCCTGGTGCGCAACCGCTATTTAAAGTTCATCTGCCGGCCGGTGGAACTGAGCGTCGAGACCGCCGATTCGCCGTTCACCAATCAAGCCCAAAAGGGACAGAAGCTGGTGATTCCGATTGCGCACGGGGAAGGCTGCTACGTCGCCGACGATGGCACGCTCGACGAACTGGAGGCCGAAGGGCGGGTGCTGTTCCGGTACACGTCCAATCCCAACGGGAGCATGCGCGACATCGCCGGCATTCTCAACGACAAGCGCAACGTCATGGGGATGATGCCGCACCCGGACCGTGCGAGCGACCCGCTCATGGGTTCGACCGATGGACTCGTCATCTGGCGCTCCGTTGCGCATTGTTTGGCCGCAGCTCAAAAATGAACATTCCGATCACGCCCGACCTGATCGCCTCGCATCAACTGACGCCGGCGGAATACGAAAAGATCGTTTCACTGCTTGGCGGCCGCGAGCCTACCTACACAGAGCTTGGAATTTTCTCGGTGATGTGGAGCGAGCACTGCTCGTATAAGAGTTCTCGCGTCCACCTCAAGAAGTTGCCCACCAAGAGCAGCCGTGTGCTGGTGGGGCCGGGGGAAAACGCCGGCATCATCGACATCGGCGACAACTACGCGATTGCGTTCAAGATCGAATCGCACAATCATCCGAGCTTCATCGAGCCCTTTCAGGGCGCGGCGACGGGAGTGGGCGGCATTCTGCGCGACATTTTCACGATGGGCGCGCGTCCGCTGGCGGTGATGGACGCCATCCGCTTCGGGCGCCTCGATGATCCGCAGACCGGGGCCCGCAACCAACGGATCCTCGAAGGCGTGGTGAGCGGCATCGCGCACTACGGCAATTGCACCGGCGTCCCGACAATCGGCGGCGAAACCAACTTCGACGAAGGCTACAACAACAACATCCTCGTCAACGCCATGTGCGTCGGTCTCGCGACTGTCTCTTATACACATCTAGATGTGTATAAGGGGCCACCATGGCGTCGGCCGAGTTCACCGAGGAGGCGAAGCAGAAACGGCCGAACGTGCAGGTGGGCGATCCGTTCATGGAGAAGCTACTGCTCGAAGCCTGCCTCGAGGCGATGCGCACGGGCGCGATTGTCGGCATTCAGGACATGGGCGCCGCCGGGCTGACGTGCTCGACCTGCGAGATGGGGAGCCGCGCCGGGACAGGGATTGAGATCGACCTGCAGCACGTGCCGCAGCGCGAGACCGGAATGTCGCCGTACGAGATCATGCTCTCGGAGTCGCAGGAGCGCATGCTGCTGGTGGCCGAAAAAGGGCGCGAGCACGAAGTGGTGGCGGTGTTCAAGAAATGGGGTCTGGACGCGGTGACCATCGGCACGGTGACGGACGACGGTCTGTTGCGGGTGAAGGATCACGGCGTGGTAGTGGCCGAGATTTCGAACCGCGCGCTTGCCGACGAAGCCCCGGTCTACAAGCGGCCGTACACGACGCCTCCCAAGCTCGGCGGCGAAGTTCCGGAGAGCATTGTTTCGGCGGACCCGGAAGCGGACCTGCGCAAGCTGCTCGCCTCAGCCGATATCGCCAACAAGCGTTGGATCTGGGAGCAGTACGACCACATGGTGCGCACCAACACGATCGCGGGTCCGGGGGCGGACGCGGCGGTGATCCGCATCAAGGAGACGGGTACCTCGGTGGCCATGACGCTCGACGGCAACGGGCGCTACTGCGCGCTCGACCCGCGTTTGGGCGCAAAGCTGATGGTGGCCGAGTGCTGCCGCAATCTGTCGACCACGGGCGCATTGCCGGTTGCGGCGACCAACAACTTGAACTTCGGCAATCCGGAGCGCCCGGAGATTATGGCGCAACTGGTGGAGGCCATCGAGGGAATGGCCGAGGCGTGCGAATTTTTCGAGACTCCGATCACCGGCGGCAACGTGAGCCTCTACAACGAGACGCTGGGGCAGGGAATTTTTCCGACGCCGGTGCTGGGAATTGTGGGGTTGTCGACCCACGCTCCGGTCACGATTCCGTTCAAGAACTCGGGGCGGGACGTCGTACTGCTGGGCGGGTTCGGCCGGCCGTCGGCGGCGGAGATGGGCGGCACGCAATACGCGAAACAAATCCTGGGTAAAATGTTTGGAACGCCTCCGGCCCTGGATATGGATTACGAGAAGCGGGTGCACGCCGCGATTCGCGAGATCGCCAAATCCGGTTTAGCCGAATCGGCGCACGACGTAGCGGACGGAGGGCTCGCGGTGGCGCTCGCCGAGTGTGTATTCGGCGGTGTGGGCGCGGAAATCGCTATTGAATACGCCACCGACCCGGCGCTGCTGCTATTCCACGAAGGACCGTCGCGGATCGTGATTTCCACGCGTTTCGCGCAGCAAGTGAAGAAAATCGCGCTGTTCTACGGCGTGGAAGCGCCGGTGATCGGCGGTACAATAGAGGACAGATTGCAGGTTCGAAGCGGCTCGAAAAAGCTTGTAGATTCGGCCATCGGTGACCTGCGCGCCGTCTGGGATTCGGCTTTCGTCAACCTCCTGCACCCGGAGCAACATCCGCATGTTTGATAAATTCCGCGAAGAGTGTGGCGTGGTGGCGATTTACGGCCATCCGGAAGCGGCCAACCTGGCCTACCTCGGGCTCTATGCGCTGCAGCACCGCGGGCAGGAGAGCGCGGGCATTGCGACGAGCGATGGGCGTGACATCCACTGTTACAAATCGATGGGGCATGTGGCGGATATCTTCACGCCGTCGGTGATTTCCGAGCTGCCCGGGCAACTGGCCATCGGTCACACGCGTTACTCGACGGCGGGCGACACGGTGCTGCTCAACGCTCAACCTTTTTCGGTTGCCTGCAACAAGGGCAAGATCGCGGTGGCGCACAACGGCAACATCACCAACGCGGCGGAACTGCGCCGCGACCTGGAGCGCGACGGCTCGATTTTCCAGGCGTCGAGCGATACGGAAGTGATTCTGCACCTGGTGGCGCGGTCGCGCGAACGCACGCTGGCGGGCGCATTGCGGGAGGCGCTGCTGCAACTGGACGGCGCATTTTCGCTGGTGTTCCTGGCCGGGGACCGCATCATCGTGGCGCGCGACCCGCACGGGTTTCGTCCGCTGGCGCTCGGGCAGATGGAACTGGCCGGTCATCGCGTGGGATACGTTTTTGCTTCCGAGACGTGCGCGTTCGACCTGGTGAACGCAACGTACCTGAACGATGTCGAACCGGGCGAGATGGTGATTATCGGGCCCGAGGGGATGACGCGCGAGCGGTTTGCGCCGCGGCAGGACCTGGCGCAGTGCGTTTTCGAGCATGTCTACTTTTCGCGGCCGGACTCGATCGTTTTCGGCCGGGCGGTGCAGCAGTCGCGGGAGTCTCTCGGCCGGCTGCTGGCGCGCGAAACCGCCGTTCCGGCGGATGTCGTGGTGCCCGTTCCCGATTCCGGAGTAGCGGCGGCGCTCGGTTACTCCGAAGAATCCGGCATCCCGTTCCGGCAGGCGCTGATTCGCAATCATTACGTGGGGCGGACCTTCATCGAGCCGTCGCAGGCCATTCGCGACTTCGGTGTGAAGCTCAAGCTAAACCCGATCCGGCACCTGCTCGAGGGGCGGCGCGTGATTCTGGTGGACGACTCGATTGTCCGCGGGACGACGAGCCGCAAGATCGTCCGCATGGTGCGGCAGGCGGGGGCGCGCGAAGTGCACATGCGCATCTCGTGTCCGCCGACGGTTTCGCCGTGCTATTACGGCGTCGACACGCCGAGCGAGCGCGAGCTGATCGCGGCCAACAACACCGTTGAGGAAACGCGGCGGTTTATCGAAGCCGATACGCTCGGCTACCTGTCGCTCGGCGCGTTGCGCGAAGCGGTAGCCGATACGGATCAGCGCTATTGCTACGCCTGTTACACCGGCAATTACCCGACCGAGCTGGTGAACATCGAAGAACTCCGCGCGAGCAAAGAGCGCTGAGATCAACAAGCGTTTGCCGGTTTTGCGAAAATTCTAAATAGGATGCTAGTTCTGCTGATGCGTCACGGCGTTGCGGGACCGGGTGAGCTGGGAACCTCGGACCGCGATCGCAAACTCACCGCCGAGGGAATCCGGCAGGTTGAAGCCGTCAGCCGGAAGGCAGCGGCGCTGCTCCCGGCGGCTCCTGAAATCATTTCGAGCCCGTATCTGCGCGCCCTGGAATCGGCCGGTATCGCGGCTAAAGCGTGGTCTCTCGCGGGTCAAGCGGCACGCTCCGGCGCGCTCACGCCCGAATCGTCGCCCGAAGAAGCGTGGGAAGAGATTCGCGCACACAGCGGTTCCGCGTCGCTGTTGCTGGTGGGTCACGAGCCTCTGTTCAGCAGCCTGGCGGCGTTTCTGCTGAATGCTCCGGCGACTGCGATCGAGGTGGGGACGGGAACCATGATCGCGATCGAAATGGCGCCCTCGCCGCATCCAAGGGGCGTTCTCAAATGGATGCTCACGCCGCGCCTGGCCGAGAGTTGAGCGTCCGCGCGCCGCGCTGTGATAACGTGCCCGGTATGAAATTCGCTCTGCTCCTGCTCGCCCTGCCTCTGTTCTGCCAAAGCCGCCTTCCCAACCTCAACGACGGGGATGATCACGGCGATGCTCCGTACCTGCTCGAAGAGGGGTGGCGTCCGCTGCTCAACGGCAAGGACGTGAGCGGGTGGCACGGACGCGACAACAAACAGTCGGACTGGTTTACGACGCGCGGCGTTATTTTCGACCGTCTGCTCGGTCCGACGCGGCTCGGCGCAAGCGTGCGCGAACCGAGCGGCACGGTGTTGAACGGACGCGGCTCGACAGCCGACCTGGTAACCGACGAAACGTTCGGCGACGTGGAGCTCTACCTCGAGTTCATGGTTGCGAAAGGCTCGAATTCGGGCGTCTACCTGCACGGGCTTTATGAAATTCAGATTTTCGATTCATATGGGTCGTGGATGGCGCTCACATCGTCGGATGGCGGCGGCATCTACCATCGATGGATCGACAACAAGGGCGTGGGCGGGTCCGCGCCGAAGGTGAACGCCTGCCGGCGTCCGGGCGAGTGGCAGAGCTATCACATCTGGTTTCGAGCGCCGCGCTTCGACGGAGGCAGAAAGACAGAGAACGCGAAATTCCTGCGGGTGCTCTACAACGGGCTGCTGGTGCAGGAGAACGTCGAGGTTGACGGGCCGACGCGCGCCGCTATGTCGCACCCGGAAGCCGCGATGAACCCGCTGATGATTCAGGGCGATCACGGTCCGATCGCGCTCCGGAACGTGTATGTTCACGCGTTGCGCCCTATCATAGAACGATAAGCATGAAAGCTATCGCTGTTTTTCCAAATCAGAAGCAATACAAGCTCATCGATCATCCCGAGCCGGCGATCACGGCTCCGACGCAAGCGAAGCTGCGGATTCTCGACGTCGGCATCTGCGGCACCGATAAAGAGATCGTGGCGTTTGAGTACGGCACGCCGCCGGACGGCTCGGATTACTTAGTGATCGGGCACGAGTCGCTCGGCGAAGTGGTGGAGGTGGGGCCGGGCGTGACGTCGCTGAAGCCCGGCGACCTTGCCGTTACCATGGTCCGGCGGCCGTGCAACGAGCCGTCGTGCGTCGCGTGCCGGAACGGCCGGCAGGATTTCTGTTATACCGGGCAATTCACCGAGCGCGGGATCAAGCAGCAGCACGGATTCATGACCGAGTTCGTCGTGGACGAGGAGCGCTACATCTGTCCGGTTCCGCGGGCCCTGCGGGACATCGGCGTTCTGGTGGAACCGCTCACCATCGCGGAAAAAGGGATTGCGCAGCTGTGGGACATACAGACGCGCCTGCCGTGGGCCTGCGCCGCCGAACCGGGCAAGCCGAAAGCTTATTGCCACAAGGCGTTGATTCTCGGCGCGGGACCGGTGGGGCTGCTGGGCGCGATGAAGTGCGTGCTCGAAGGATTTGAAACCTACGTCTACTCGAGGGTGGGCGGCGCTCAGGATCGCGTGGACGTGGTGAACGCAATGGGTGCGACCTTTCTATCCGCCGACGATCTGAATGTCGAGCAGATGGCGGCGAAAATCGGAAACATCGATGTGGTCTACGAAGCGGTTGGCGCGTCGCAACTCGCCTTTGACGTGTTGAAGTATCTCGGCATCAACGGCGTGTTCATCTTCACCGGCGTGCCCGGGCGCAAGGGACCCAACCCGGTGGACACGGACCTGCTGATGCGCGACTACGTGCTCAAGAATCAGGTCGCTTTCGGAACCGTGAATGCGAACCGCGAGTGCTTTGAAAACGCCATTGCCGACCTCGAAGCGTTCAACCAGCGCTGGCCGAACGCCGTGCGGCAGATCATCACACAGCGTTTTCCGATCGATTCGGCGACGGATCCGCTGAGCGGAAAAGCCGGCGGCATCAAGAACGTGATTGCGGTGAGCGCATGAGTGAATGGATTGATGTGACCGTGCCGCTGCAGGCGGGCATGGCGGGCTGGCCCGGCGATCAGCCGTTTCTTCACCACCGGGAAGCGGAGATGGCGAAAGGATCAGAGTACAACCTGTCGCGGCTGCACTCGAGCGTGCATGCCGGGACTCATATGGATGCGCCTCTGCACTTCATCCACGGCGGCGCGTCGATTGATTCGATTCCGCTGGCTGTCGCCATGGGCCGGGCGCGGGTGATCGGCATCGAGCACCCGGAAGAGATCTGCCTGGCCGAGGTGGAGCGGGCCGGAATACAAGCGGGCGAGCGCATTCTGTTTCGCACCCGCAACTCCGATCATCGGTGGTGGACCGAGCCGTTCAAGGAGGATTTCGTCGGAATTCCGGAGGATGCGGCCGAGTTTCTGGCCGAACGGAAGCCGGCGCTGGTCGGCGTCGACTATCTTTCGGTGGCTCCGTTCGCCGCGCCGGGTCCCACGCACCGCCTGATTCTGGGCGCGGGCATCTGGGTTGTGGAAGGACTCGACCTCACGCGCACTGCGCCGGGGGAATATGAACTCATCTGCCTGCCGATGAAGCTCGCCGGTGCGGAGGGCGCGCCCGCGCGAGTGGTGCTGCGGCCGGTTTAGCGGCTCAACCCCGGCGCGAGGGCTTCGATTTCCTATGCTAGGATACTCCCGTATCCTGCTGGGCGCGCCATGAAATTATCCGACAAATACACGCTCGAGAAGGGCGAGGTTTACCTTACCGGCATTCAGGCATTGGTGCGGCTGCCCATCGAACAGATGCGGCGCGACCGGCGCGCGGGGCTGAAGACCGGCGCCTTCATTTCAGGCTATGAAGGCTCGCCGCTCGGGGGCTACGATCTGACGCTGGGGCGCGTTCGCGGGCTGCTCGCCGAGCACAACATTCATTTCAATCCCGGCGTGAACGAAGAACTCGCCGCGACATCGGTGATGGGCTCGCAGATCATCGACGTGATGGGCGGCACGCGGGTGGACGGCGTGCTCGGCATCTGGTACGGAAAAGGGCCGGGGGTCGACCGTTCGGGCGATATCTTCCGGCATGCCAATCTGGCCGGCACGGTGGGCAAGCACGCTGCCGCGCTGGTGCTTGCCGGCGACGATCATGCTTCGAAGAGCTCCACGATTCCGCACCAGAGCGACTTCAGCCTGATGAACGTCGGCATGCCGGTGTTCTTTCCCGGCAACACGCAGGAGGTTCTCGACTACGGGCTGCTCGCGATTGCGCTGTCGCGGTACTCGGGCGCGTGGGCCGGCATGAAGCTGGTAACCGACATCTGCGACGGTGGCGGCACTGTGTCGGTAGACCCGAATCTGCCCGGCATCACGCTGCCGGAAGGCTATCTGAAGCACACCGACGCGCGCACCGTGGCTCCTATTGCGCTGGCGCTCGAGGCCGAGGTCAACATACGCCGCCTGGAAGCGGCGCGCGAGTTTGCCCGCGCCAACGGTGTGAACCGGATGTTCGGCGCAACGCAAGGCGCGTGGCTCGGGCTGATCAGCGCGGGCAAGGCGTATTACGACCTGCTCCAGGCATTGCGCGATCTCGGCATCGGTGAGAGCGACCTGGCGGGCCTTGGGATTCGCGTGGGCAAAGTCGGAATGACGTGGCCGCTCGAGCCTCGCTTCGCGCACGAGTTCGCCCACGGACTCGAGGCGATTGTGGTTGTCGAGGAAAAGCGAAGCTTTCTCGAGTTGCAACTGCGGGACACGCTTTACGGGCTGAGTTCCCGTCCGGTGATTGTGGGAAAGCAAGACGAGCAAGGCTCGCCGCTCTTTCCCCCGGTGGGCGAACTCGACCCGGACCGGATTGCGCGCGTGGTGGGCGGAATGATTGCACGCCGCCATCCGGTGGAAAGCGTGCTTGCGCGGCTTGACCGGATTATGCAGGTGGCGGACCGCCCGAAGGAAGCGTTCACGCTGCAACGCGCGGCGAACTTCTGCTCGGGCTGCCCGCACAACCGGTCGACGCTGCTGCTCGAGGGGCAGGCAGCGGGCGGCGGCATCGGCTGCCACACGATGGCGATCCGCCTGGGCGACCCACAACGGTCGTTCCGCTTTCTGACGCAGATGGGCGGTGAAGGCACTCCGTGGATCGGGATGACGCCGTTTGTCGAGCGCAAACACATTTTTCAGAACATCGGCGACGGGACGTTTTTTCACTCGGGCCAGCTTGCGGTGGAAGCCTGCATCGCGGCGGGCGTGAACATTACTTACAAGATCCTCTACAACGGTCATGTCTCGATGACGGGCGGACAGGACGCGGTGGGCGCGCTGCCGGTTCCGGCGCTCACGCGCAAACTGGAAGCCGAGGGCGTGCGCAAGACCGTGGTGCTCGCCGAGGATACGGGCAAGTACCACGCGCTGACGCTCGCGGGGAACGCCGAACTGCGGGACCGCTCCGAACTCGAGCGCACGCTGGCCGAGATGGAGCAGATTCCCGGCGTCACGGCCATCATCTACGATCAGGAGTGCGCCGCCGAGAAACGGCGCGCGCGGTCGCGGGGAAAAGCCGAGGAACCTACGCTGCGGCTGGTGATTCACGAAGATGTCTGCGAAGGCTGCGGCGATTGCGTGCAGCAGTCGAACTGCATGAGCCTGACGCCCGTCCCGACGGCGAAGGGGCAGAAGATGCGCATTCACCAGTCGTCGTGCAACAAGGATTACAACTGCGCGCTCGGCGACTGCCCGTCGTTCGTTTCCGTGAAGATCAAGCCGGGAACGGGTCTCAAGAAGCGCACGCTGCCGGCGCTGCCTGAGTCGGACGTGCCGCTTCCACGGGAGATCGCCAAGCCGGGAGACGGATACCGCATTGTCGCTCCCGGCATCGGCGGCACGGGCGTGGTGACGATCAACGCGCTGCTCGCCACCGCGGCGTGGATCGACGGACTCGCGGTGATCACGCTCGACCAGACGGGCACGGCTCAAAAGGGCGGGGCAGTGGTCTCGCACATCCTGATCAGCGACAAGGCGGTGGGCGCCCCGGCGAAAACGAATCTCGGCAATGCCGACCTGATCCTGGGCTTCGATCTCATCGGCGCGTCGACGGGCGAAATTCTGAAGCTCGCCTCACCGTACGGCACCGTAGCGGTGATCAACACCAACCTGACGCCCACCATCGATTCGATTCGCGCGCACACTGTACTGACCGGCGCCGAGCGTCTGCTCGATGCGCTAAACCGCGTGACCAAGACCGGGCACAACATCTCGATCGACGCATCGCGGCTGGCTGAAGCGCTGTTCGGCTCGCACATGGCGGTAAACATTTTCATGCTGGGCGCGGCGTGGCAGGGCGGGCTGATTCCGATCTCGCTCGGCGCCCTTCAGCAAGCGATCGAGCTTAACGGCGCGGGCGCGGAAAAGAACCTGCTGGCGTTTCATTGGGGGCGGAAGTATTATCACGACGCGGCCTCGGTAGAGGCGCTCGTCGAGCGTCCGGCCGCCGAAGGCGAAGCGCCTCTCGAATTCGAAGCCGAATTGCGCGCTTATCAAAATGAAGCGTACGCCCGCGAATTCGCCGAGTTTGTCGCCGAAGTGGAACGCCGCGCGCCTGCGCTCAGAGAGACGGTCGCGCGGGGGCTCTATAAATTGATGGCGTACAAAGACGAGTATGAAGTGGCGAGGCTGCTCACTCGTCCGGAGTTTGAAAGGCGGGTGCGGGCGATGTGGGAGGCGCCGGAATCGATCTCCTACAATCTGCATCCGCCGCTGCTGCGCCGCTTCGGCGTCAACCGGAAGATGAAGCTTGGGGCGTGGTTCCGGACGCCGCTTGTGCTCCTGGCGTCGCTGAAGGGGCTGCGGGGCTCACCGCTCGATGTATTCGGGTGGTCCGCTCACCGGCGGCTCGAGCGCTCGCTCGCGGGTTGGTACCGGGACGTGATCCGGCAGGTGATGGAGCGCCTCGACGATTCGAACACCGCGGCTGCGCTCGAAATCGCCGCGCTACCCGATCAGATTCGCGGATACGAAGCGATCAAGGAACGGAGCATCGAGGCGGTGAAGAAACAGACGGCCGAGAAGCTTGTCGCGCTTCGAGGGGCGCGGCAGCTTCAAGTCATCTCCTAGAGCCGGTCACTCGCCGAGCAAGTGAATGGCTCCGATTCCGCCGCGGACATCGAGGTGGATCTTCACCTTGGCGGTGTCGTAAGCGTCGTTCTGGTAGTGACCGCCCTGTTTTTTCAGGCCGCGCGCGTCCACGCCGCCAATGCCGCCGGTGGCATCGGCATACACGCCGACATCCTGGGGAAGATAGATGGTCGCCTCTCCAACGCCTCCGCGCACGTGAACGTCGTAATCGCGCTTGGGGGCGCCGCGCAGGTCGAGAATCAGTTGACCCACGCCCATCTCGACTTCAACGCTTCGTAAGCTGAGCGAACCCGCCTTGACATCGGCCTGACCGGCGCCGAACTTCATCTTCAAATCGAGCGGGACGGAGTCATTCATCTTCAGGTCCCAAACGTACTTGTTATTGCCGGCGACCATGTTGCTGCTCGGCTGCTCCACCGTCAGGTAGCCGCGAACACCGGAATTCATGTAATGGACTCGCGGCTTCCAGGAGGGCGAAGAGTAGTCGAATTCGGCTTCGAGCAGTTGCTGGGCGCCGCCGGACAGGCGGAGCTCGCCCGCGCCCATGATCAAATCCGCCTTTACCAGTTCCGCCTTGTCGAGGGGCACGGCCTGGGTTTCGTGCCGCGGAGGCCCGGCCGACTCAAAGTGGGCGATGCACGAGGTCAACAGCGGAATGAAGGCGAGCAGTCCGTATCGCATCCTGATGAGTATACGCTCCTTGAAACCGGCATTGTTCCATGAAAAATCAGGCCGGAAAAGGATTTTCAAGCGGCGGCCTTCGTGAGAATATGAGAAACATGACGCGTTTTCATCCGGCGCTGTGCTGTGTTCTGGTCTGCGCTCAATTGCCGGCTCAACAGCCCGCGCCCCGCCGGAACGACGATCCTTCCGTGATTCGCACCACCAGCCAGGAGGTACTGCTCGACATCGTGGTCCGCGACAAGAAGGGGCGGCTGGTGAAGGATCTGCGGCCGGACGAAGTCGAGATCAACGACGACGGGGCCGTTCAGAAACTGCGATCGTTCCGTCTGGTGAGCGGCGGCGAGGTGATCGAGGGCGCACCGAAGGAAGCCTCGGCGCCGGCGCCGGCCCGGCGTCCGCTCGACCCATTGCGGCAGATTCGCGTCGTCACCCTGGTTTTCGAGGGTCTCGGAACGGAAGGGCGCAAGAATGCGCGGCAGGCGGCGCTCGACTTCCTCAAGACCAACGAACAGGAAGCGAACATCTATTACGGGGTCTTTTCGGCCGACCAGCGATTGAGCGTCCTGCAGCAGTACTCACCCGACGCGGCCAAGGTTCGAGCGGCAGTCAACAAAGCGACGGGCAGTTCGTATTCGCTTTTCGCCGACGAATCAGCCAAGATTGCCACGGAGCTTTCGGCCGAGGCGGCAATGGATCAGGCGGCGGCTACGCCGACCGTCGGCTCGTCGGGTGCGCCGTCGGACGGGCAGAAAGGCGCCATGGTCAGCTCGCAGATGGCGCAGATGACGCTCAACATGCTCCAGTTCTCGCAGGCTGCCGAGCGGACGCAGCAGAGCCGCGCTTCGATCGACGCTTTGCTGGCGCTGGTTCGCGCGCAGAACCGGCTGCCCGGACGGAAGACGATGCTTTATTTCACGGAAGGCCTGACGGTCGCGCCCGAACTGAAAGACCGGTTCGAGTACATTCTGGATGTCGCCAACCGCGCCAACGTGACAGTCTACACGCTCGATAGCCGGGGGCTGATCACGAGCAACGCGAATTCGGCCGGGGAGAGCCAGATGCGCCAGGCTTCGCGGTCGTCGGCGCGGACGGCGACCCAACGCAACGGTCCGGTGACGCCGGACCAGGCGCAGGCGTCGGATCTGGCCGAGGCTTCCACGCGCGCCAACGTTCAGAACTCGCTTTCCGAGCTCGCCGAGAAGACGGGCGGATTCATGATCGCCAACTCGAACGACCTGCGCACTCCGTTGCGGCGGATCAGCGAGGAGGTCGGGTCGTACTACGAGGCCGCCTATAGCCCGCAGATCGACAAACTGGACGGCGCATTCCGCAAGATCGCGGTTCGGGTTACGCGGCCGGACGTGCGGGTGCAAACCCGCAACGGGTACCACGCTCTGCCTTACGTTGAGGGGCAACCGCTCATGGGTTACGAAGTGCCGATGTTGACGGCGCTCTCGTCGACGCCGATGCCGCGCGACATCGCCTACCGCTCGTCGACGATGCGCTACCGCGACGCGTCGGGTTCTGCCGCGAGCGAGATCGTGCTCGACCTGCCCTTTCAATCGGTGACGTTTACCAAGGACGCGGAAGCGAAGGTTTTCCGCGTGCACTTCTCGGTGCTGTGCCTGATTAAGGACGCAAACGGGACGGTGGTCGAGAAGTTCAGCCAGGATGTGCCGCTGCAGCGGCCCATGGAAGAGTACGACGGTGCTCGCGCGGGACACTTTATCTACACGAAACATTTGACGCTGGCACCCGGGCGCTACACCATCGAGACCGCGGTGCTCGACCGCGAGTCGCTGAAATCGGGCGCCAAGAGGCAGTCCCTGATTGCGGGAGAAGGCAAGGGGCTCGGCATCAGCAGCCTGTCGGCGGTACGCAGCTTTGCGCAGCGGCCGAGCGTTTCCGATCCCGACGACCTGTTCGAATTTGCCGGCGGCAAGGTGACGCCGGGGCTCGATGACACGATCAAGATTGCTCCCGGCTCGGAGCTCGCGCTGTACTTCGTGATCTACCGGGACGTTTCGGCGGCAGGCGACCCCAAGCTTGCGCTCGAGTTTCTTCAGGACGGCAAACTCGTCGCCCGAGGCGAGCCTCAATTGCCGGCGGCCGACGCGCAAGGGCGCATCCCTTACATCGCGCGGTCGCCGCTGGCGAGCTTCAAGCCCGGGCAGTATGAGGTCCGCGCGACGGTATCGCAGAGCGGAAAGACCGTTCAGGACAAGACGTTTCTGAATCTGGAATAGCTACCGGCCGGCGTCTTCCACTTCGAGGGCGTATACCGACGCGTAGTTTTTCACCGGCACCAGCGAGATGTTCAGTTTGCCCTGAGCGTTGGGCGTCAGCCCGCCATAGCGCAGCGTCAGCGGGCGGCTCGACCCGACACGGCTGAATACGTCCACGCCGCGTTCGAGAACCAGGCCGTTGCAGAGGATATCGAAGACGCGGGTACCCGCGCCGCCACCGCCGGCGTTCTCGGGCCCCCAATAGGTTTCCGCGAGATAAAGAGATAGGTTGTAGGTGCCGTCGGCCACGGGGACTGCGTAATCGATGTTGCCGTAGATCTCAGACAGGTACAGCTGCGGATCGCGGCTCTGCACCGGTACGGTGGCCGGTGCGATGTGGCCGCCCAACCGGAAATTGTCCGGCCACCAGATCAGGCCGCGGCTGTCGCGCACGGCGCGGCGGCCCGCGGTAATGCGGATCGGGTTGATGCGGTGGGGGCGGGCGGGCCTAATCTCAATCGCGCTCACCATGGCCTTGTCGGCGACGCCGATGAAACGCAGATGCAGTTGACCCTCGCGGTTGGGGGCGATGTCCTTGAAAACGCGAATGTCGGCGATGTCGCTTCCGCCCGCGTCCGCGTATACGTCGAAGTCGCTCAGAACCCGTTTTCCATTCAGCACGACGTGGAACGTGCGGGCGCCCTCGGCGCCGCTGTGGGTGTCGTCTTCGTGGTGGAAGACTTCGGCGAAATGCAGACGCAGTTCGTAATTGCCGGGTTTGAGCGGAATGTCATAGGTGAAGCTGCCTGCGCGGCCGCTCACATACAGATCGGGATCGTTGGTCCGGCGGATGATCCGCGAAGGGACGCTGTACGTATCGCCGCCGGTGAAGTACTGATCGGCCCCCCATAGCTGGCCGTTCTTGTCGCGCAGCGGCTGAGTGCGCCCGCTCGAGATGCGGACATCGGCGCCGCCTCCGGGGAGGACCTCTTCCGGCACCAGATCACCGGCAACCAGGCGCTGTGCGTCTGTTTCGCTGAACGTTTTGGACGGAGTCCGGCCGCGAAACGCGAACAAGGCAGCCGCCAGAGCGAGGAATCCAAGCCCGGCGAAGATCCATCGCTGCGACCAGAACGGTTGCCGGGGAGGCGCCTTGGTTTCCGGCGTTACCTTTACTTGTGCAACTTCGAACGTGGTTGAAAGTTCTTCGGATGGAGCGGCCGACAGGAAACTCGGAACGTACGAGCCGGTTGGGATTTGTATTTGGACCGTCCGCATGCGTCCCTCGTTCTCGTAGAAGTCGCGCAGCTTCTTGCGGAGACGGTGGACCTCGACGCGGGCAATGGCGTCATCGGCGGGGACGAAAGACCTGGGTCTTCCGAGCACCTCGACGGCGATATTGTACTCGGTGATTTGAGCGCTTTCGCCGGCCAGGCTGCGACGACACAGATACTCAAGAAGCCGCGCTGTACGCGGCGCGCGAGCAAAGGCGGGCGAAGTTAAGAGATAGTCCAGCTCCGCCGTTGCTTCCTCTACCGTGGAGGTCCCCTGCAACATTGATTGCTGGATAGTATATCCGATGTACCAATTCAAAAGCAATGTTACATGTCGCGGTACATTGCTGAAATTTGGGAACTTGCCCGATGAAACAGTTGTGACACGGACCTGTGACACTTCTGTACTGGAAGTACTCGGGAGCGGTCCCTATACTCCTTGAAGATGTTTTTCCAGTTTGGGGAAAAAGGAACCGTGAAAATCCAAGTCCGACTCACACTAACATTTGTTGTTCTGCTGGCCCTGCTCAGCACAGTGGCCCTGAATGCTCAAAACGTGTCCGCCACGCTGACCGGCACGGCTGTCGATTCATCAGGCGCCGTGGTGCCCAACGCGAGCGTGGTGTTGCGCAGTGACGCCAGCGGCGACGTACGCCGCACCGTCACCAACAGCGACGGGTTCTTCACCATTACGGCAATTCAGCCCGGATCCTATTCGGTGTTGGTGGAATCCCAGGGCTTCCAGAAATGGGAGCAAAAAGGGCTCATGTTCAACGCGGCCGACAAACGTAACATCGATATCAGCCTCACCGTCGGCTCGACGCAGGACACTGTAACCGTTGAGGCGACGCCGACGGAACTGACGCCGGTCGACTCGGGCGAAAAGTCGCAGGTGATCACGACCCAGCAGTTACAGAATATCGCTGTCGTCGGTAGCAACGCGGCCGAGTTCATCAAGATTCTGCCCGGTATGGCCATCACGGGCGGAACGCAGAACCAGGCTTCGTACACGGGCGAAGTGCATGGAACCAACGTCGGTCCGATCGGCAGCTTCGCGGCGAACGGCCAGCGCACAGGCGCGCTCGACATCACGAGCGACGGCGCGCACGTCATCGACCCGGGTTGCAACTGCGGTCAGGCAGTCGACACGAACATCGACATGACCCAGGAAATGAAGGTGATGACCTCGAACTTCGGCGCGGACGCGCAGAAGGGCCCGATTGTCATCTCGGCGGTGGGCAAGTCCGGCGGCAGCAAGTTCCACGGGCAGGCTTACCTCTACGCGCGGCACTCGGCGCTGAATGCCAACGACTTCCGCAACAACTCTCAGGTGGGCTCGGACGGCCAGGCGCTTCCCAAGCCGGAAACGCGGTACATGTACCCGGGCGGCAACATCGGAGGTCCGCTCCTCATCCCCGGCACGAACTTCAATAAGAACCGCGACAAGCTGTTCTTCTTCTTCGCATACGAGTATTACAAGCAAACGGTGGACAACGGCTTCTATCAGTCGTTCGTTCCCACGGCGAAGATGCGCGCCGGTGATTTTACCGAGACCTTCCCCACCACGGTTTCCGGAAACGTGACCTCGACGCCGAGTATCGGCGCCCAGATTCCGAAGAGCCAGTTCGACCCGGTGACCTCGAAGCTGATGGCGCTCTACCCGCTCCCCAACGCCAACCCGGCGCTGAACGGCGGATACAACTACGTCAACGTTTCGACCAAACCGCAGAACGCATATCAGCTCCGCCCCCGCATTGACTGGAGCATCTCGGACAACACGAAGCTGTTCGTCAGCTACAACCGTCAGCGCGATACGGCGTACTTCACGGATACGCTGTGGTGGAGACCAGATCCCACGGTTCCTTACCCCACGCGCCTGCTTGCGGCGAACCAGTCGGATTCGATTTCGGCGAACCTGACCAAGGTTTTCAGCCCTAGTCTGACCAATGAGTTCGTTTTCACCTACACCTTCCTCAACCTGCCGAACTCGTTTGAGGATCCGTCCAAGGTAGACCCGGCTGCGCTCGGAACGACCTACGCGACCATCTTTAAAGCGGGCATCAAGGAACTTCCCTCCATGACCGGTTGGGGCTCGAGCTTCGCCAACATGATTCAGCCGAGCGGATTCCAGCTCACCGGTTCGCTCTACGCGAAGAAAGTGCTGCCCACCATTTCCGACAACCTGACCAAGGTTTGGGGCACGCACTCGATGAAGTTCGGTTTCTACTGGGAGAACACCAAGAACGATCAGCCGTCGAGCAACAACGCCAACGGACAGATGGTGTTCGCGAGCTGGGGCGGTAACAGCACGGGCAACGCTTACGCCGACCTGCTGACCGGCCGCCTGGCGCAGTACAACGAAACCAACAAAGACACGCTCCTGGTGATGCAATACCGCTCCACCGACTTCTACGCGACGGACTCCTGGAAGGTGACCCGGCGCCTGACGCTCGACTACGGCATGCGCTTCCAGCACCTGGGGCCGTGGGTGGACCAGAAGAACACCGGGTTTGCGATTTTCGATCCCAGCAAGTACAGCAACAACCCGGCTGACGTGAACAAACTGACCGGCGTGTTGTGGAACAAGATCGATCCGTCCACGCCGCTGTCGGGCTCCAAGTCGCGCGCGCTGTTCTACAACCCGCGCTTCGGCCTGGCCTGGGACATTTTCGGAACGGGCAAGACCGTGCTCCGCGGCGGATTCGGAATCTACCGGTTCCACGACGAACAGAACGTGCAAGCCGGTGCCCTCAACGTGACGCAGGGCGTGTTCGGCTACGGCACTCCCACGGCGGTTACGCTGGCCGACATCGCGGCCATTCAGGCCGGCTTCGTCGCTCCCGGCGGCATTACCGTTCTCGACAAACTGGACGATCAGCAGCCGATGACCCGCAGCTACAGCTTCACGATTTCGCAGCGGATGCCGTGGTCGTCGTCGTTTGAAATCTCCTACGTCGGCAACGAGAGCAAGTACCTCAGCAACTGGAACAACAACTTCGGACAGCTCAACGCGATTCCGTTCGGAACATTGTTCAAGACGGCGGGGACTTACACGCTCGACAACAACTACAACCCGGACGCGAGTTCGTTCCGCAAGTATCAGAACTACCAGACGATCAAAACCATCAACCACCAGATGTATTCCAACTACAACTCCATGCAGGCGAGTTGGAATAAGCAGAGCGGCAAGATCACCTACCTGGCGAACTACACGTTCAGCAAGGCGCTCGGCATCCGTGGTGAAGGCGGCGCGCCCGCGGGCGACCCGACCAACCTGTCGAACAACTACGGTGTGCTGCCGAACGACCGCACGCACATCTTCAACGTCGCCTACGTTGTGGAGGCTCCGAGCCCGGTCAAGCGGAACGCGCTGATGAAAGGGCTGGTGAATGGCTGGCAGATTTCGGGTATCACGCAGGTTCAGAGCGGTGTCAACCTGCAGGGTGCGGTGAATGCCAACTTCAACCTCAGCGGAACTCTCCCGGTCGGAACCCGTCTGCCTGACGGAACGATTCTGGAGAAGGAGACCGGCATCAGCAGCGTTTTGATCAACGGATCGCCCGACATCACGGCGATGCCCGTGCTCACCTGCGACCCGCGCTCGAACCTGAAGACGAACCAGTTCATCAATCCGAACTGTTTCTCTCTTCCGACACCTGGACACAACGGATCGTTCATTCTCCCGTACCTCAAGGGTCCCGCGTTCCTGAACAGCGATCTGACGCTGTTCAAGAACTTCAAGATCGGCGAAGGCGAGAAGAAGATTCAGTTCCGCGTCTCCGGCTACAACTTCCTGAATCACCCGCTGACGACCTTCGTCAACAGCGACAACAACCTGAACATGGGCTTCTGTGGACCCAGCGACTCAGGTTGCAAGCCGGGCACCATCCGGAACGCCGATTTTGGTACCGCAGTGACCAAGACCGGCCACCGGACGATTCAGTTCGCCCTGAAGTATTACTTCTAGGCGGGCGGCGGGAACCACCCGCTCTTCAGAGAACGTCAAGGGAAGACGGCGGCATTCGTGCCGCCGTTTTTCTTTTTGCGCGGCGCCACGCGTGAGATAATTCCATTTCCGCTATGCGCAAAACCCTTCTACTGCTTTTCGCGGTTTTCATCGCAGCCGCGCAGACTGGTCCGCGGCGTGACCTGCCGAAGCCCAAACTGGTGCTGGCGATTGCCATCGACCAGTTCCGTTACGACTATCTCAATCGCTGGCACAAGGAATATAGCGGCGCATTTGCGCGCTTCTTTAAAGAAGGCGCTGTATTCACGAACGCCCACTACGAGCACTTTCCCACCGTCACTGCCGTGGGGCACTCCACGTTCCTTTCCGGCGCGACCCCTTCGGTCAGCGGCATCATCAATAACGCCTGGTATGACCGCGCGAGCGGCAAGACCGTGACCAGCGTTTCCGACGACTCCACACAACTGCTGGGTGCCTCCGGGCGCGGGTCGTCGCCTCGCCGGATGCTCGCCACCACGGTGGGCGACGAACTCAAAATGGCGGGCAAGAACTGCAAAGTGATCGGTATTTCGATCAAGGACCGCAGCGCGATTCTGCCTGCCGGTCACGCCGCCGATGGCGCCTACTGGTTTGATGGCGGCAGCGGAAACTGGGTCTCGAGTTCCTGGTATTTCGCCGAACTACCTGCCTGGGTGAAAGCAGTGAACGATTCACGCCCGGCCGACCGGTATTTGAACGCCGAGTGGAAGGCGATCAATTCGGGGACCTCGTTCAAGAAGATGGCGGCGACGGCCGACTCCAAGTTCTACAACGGGCTCGAAGCCACGCCTTACGGGAACGAGATCATCGAAGCGCTCGCCGAGCGCGCGATCGACGCCGAGCAGCTGGGTAAGCATCCGGATCCGGATCTTCTCGCCGTCAGTTTCTCAGCCAACGATTACGTCGGCCACGCTGTCGGGCCGGACGACCCGCAGGTGCACGACATATCGCTGCGCACCGATCTGTTGCTCGACAAGCTGCTGAAATACGTCGACGCCAAGGTGGGCCTGAAGAACACGCTGATCGTGCTCACCGCCGACCACGGTGTCGCGCCGGTGCCCGAGGTGAATCAGTCCCGCAAGCTGCCGGGCGGCCGCTTGAATGAGGGCGAGCTGATTTCGCGCATCGAAGCGGCCCTTCGAGCCAAGTACGGCGACGGCAAGTGGATTGTCTCCAGTTCCGGAGCGGCGGTGTACTTCAATCGCGAATTGATCCAGCAGAAGGGAATCGCCGGCGCCGACGTGGAGCGAACCGCGGCGGATGCGGTCCGCTACATGCCGAACATCATGCGGGTCTACACGCGCGAGCAACTGCTTTCGGGCCAGGGCGGGCCGGACCGCGTGAGCCAGCGGGTGAGCAACGGTTTCTACCCAGCGCGGTCGGGCGACCTTTTCCTCATTCCGGAGGCGTTTTGGCTTTTCGAGCCGCGCGGCACTTCTCACGGCGCGACGTTCAACTACGACACCCACGTTCCCGTGATCTTCATGGGCGCGGGCATTCAGCCGGGCCGCTACGACGCGCAGATCGCAGTGAACGATATCGCGCCGACGCTGGCCACGCTGCTCGAAGTGGAGATTCCGGACGGAGCCTTCGGCCGGGTTCTGAGCGAAATCTTCCAGCGCTAGGCGGTTGCGCGGCGAAACGCAAGGCCGGTGAGAGACAAAGCGGCGAGAAGCAGGACGCCATCGCGGGCCAGGGTCCGCGCGCTCACCGCCTCGCCAACGCCGAAACATCCGCAGTCGATGGCTGCGCCCTGAGCGAAGGCCCAGATCATCGCCGCATAGAAACCGGTCAGGAGCAATGCGGTTGCGAGCGCGGTGTAGCGCAGCCAAAAGCCGGCCGCAAGGAAAATGCCGAGCACGAGTTCCATCCACGGCAGCGACCGGGCGACGGTCAGCACCGCCCACTCCGGCAGCAGGCGGTAGGCGTCGATGCTCAGCGCGAAGACGAGCCAAGGCTGGCTGAGCTTGGTCCAGGCGGCGTACACGAAGACGGCGCTTAACAAGAGCCGCAAGACGATGGTGAATTTTCGCGTCATCGGTCTACCCTAGAGCAGGCTGTCGATGAACCGGCTCAGCACCGGGTAGCTCACGGCGCCGTTTACCGGGAAGCGCCGGATGTTCTTCATGATGACCATGGTGGGCGTTCCGGTGATCTTCTCCGCCTGCCCGGCGCGTTGGTCGGCTTCGACGGATTGCGCGACGGCGGCGGACGCGGCGAGTTCGCGCAACCGCTTCGCCTCCGCGGGACTCAGGACCGCCGCTGCGGAGCCGGCTACGTCCCCCGATTTCGACCACGCGTCCTGAGTCCGGAACAGTTGATCGCACACTTCGCGGTACTTGCCCATCTGCCCGGCGGCGCAGGCGATGCGTGCCGCTTCGAGCGCGTGATTGTGGACCGGAAGCGGAAACTCGCGATGCACCAGGTAGACCTTGCCGGTGTTCACGTAACCTTGGATGAGCGGAGCGACCGTCTGCTCGTGGAGCGCCTTGCAGGACGGGCACTGGTAGTCGCTGTAGAGCTCAATCCTCACCGGCGCCTGGGGGTTGCCGAGCGTCTTTCCCGTATTGAAATTCTGTCCGAAAGCCGCAACGGCGGCAAGAGCGAGCAGGAAGGTGCGTTTCATAGCTTTCAAACGGATTGACGCGGCCGCGTGGAAAGTGTCACGCCCCGGCGCGGCGTTTCTCGATCCAATGGAACCAGTCCTGAAGTCCTAGTCCTGTCGTACAGGAGAGCTCGAGAATGCCGATCTCGGGATGCACCTGCCGGGCATTCGCACGCGCCTGCCCGATATCGAAGGGAACATAAGGCAGCAAATCAACCTTATTCAGCACCATCAGCTCGGATTTGTGGAAAATGCCGGGATATTTCAGCGGCTTTTCTTCGCCCTCGGTGACGCTCAACACCACGACTTTGGCGTGCTCGCCCAGGTCGTAACTGGTTGGACAAACCAGGTTGCCGACGTTTTCAATGAAGAGCGTGCCGACGGAACCGGGATTCCAGTCCTCGAGCGCGCGGGTTACCATACGCGCATCGAGATGGCACGCCCCGGCCGTATTGATCTGCCGGACCGGGAACCCGTAGCGGGCTAAACGCCGGGCGTCGGCGTCGGTCTGGATATCGCCCGTCAGCACCGCGACTCGATCAGGACGCTTCCAACCCGCCAGGGTCTGCTCGAGCAGCGCGGTTTTGCCCGACCCGGGAGAACTGATCAGGTTCAGGACGAAGGTACCGGACGCAATGAAGCGCCGCCGAAGCTCGGCCGCGAGCGCCTGGTTTTCATTCAGAACCTTTCCGGCGAGTTCCACTTTCATGGCGTACCTTCCTCCAGTTCCAGCCACGCGAAATTCAACTCGTCACCGCCGCCGGGCTCAATCACCAGCTCTAATCCTTCGAACTCGGTACCGCGCGTGAGGACCGTGAAGCAAAAATCGAGGGACGTGCCGTCCACTCCCGCGAGAGGTCCGATGCGCAAGGCGATCTTCGACGCCCGGCGTGCGGAGCGGGCGGCCAGTTCGCGCCTCACTCCAGCAAGGACGGACTCGGCGATGGACAGTTCATGCATGGCGGAACCTAACAAATCCGCGGAAGCTGATCGCCGGGCAGGAGATCGACAATGCGTGTGGTGCCGAAGAGGGTCGTCATCAGGACGAGCCCCGGATCGTGCCCGGTCACTTCTCCGATGATGGCGGCGTCGCGTCCGAGTGGGTGGGCGCGCATCGCCGCGACGACGGAATCCGCACCTTCCGGCGCGACGACCGCTACGAGTTTGCCTTCGTTGGCGACGTAGAGGGGGTCGAAGCCGAGGAGCTCGCACACGGCGCGCACGGGTTCTCGCACGGCGATTGCGTTCTCGTCGACGCGCATGCCGGTCCGGGATTGAGCGGCGATTTCGTTGAGCGCGCTCGCGAGTCCGCCGCGCGTAGGATCGCGCATACAGCGAATGGCCGCGCCCGTCGCGAGCATCGCCTCAACCAGCGAGTGGAGCGGAGCCGAATCGCTCTCGACGGGGCAGCCGAGTTCGAGATTGCCCCGCGCTGCCAGAATCGCGACTCCGTGCTCGGCGACCGGTCCGCTCAGTATGATCCGGTCGCCCGGGCGCGCGTTGACGGATGAGAGACTCACGCCGTGGCGCAGAAGACCGATACCGCTCGTGTTGATGAACACGCCGTCGCCCGATCCGCGCTCCACAACTTTGGTGTCGCCGGTGACGATGGCCACCCCGGCGCGGCGCGCCGCTTCGGACATCGAGTTGACGATGCGCGCGAGCTCCGGCATCGGAAAGCCCTCTTCGAGGATGAATCCGGCGCTCAGGTACAAAGGCCGCGCGCCGCCCATCGCGAGGTCGTTCACAGTGCCGTGGACCGCCAGCGAACCGATGTCTCCGCCCGGGAAAAACAGCGGCTTGACCACGAACGAGTCAGTGGTGAAGGCCAATCGCGCACCCGAGACGGCGAGCTCGGCCTGATCGTCCAGGCGGTCGAGCGCGGGATTCGAGAATGCCGGCAGGAAAACATCGCGCATCAACTGCGCGCTCAGTCGGCCGCCCGAGCCGTGGCCCAGGAGAACGCGTTCGTGGCGCGAAGTGACGGGCAATGGACAGGAGAACGAGTTCATGCCTGGGTCCCCGCGGCGTGGCGCGCATAGGCATAGTAAGCTGCGCACACGCCTTCGCTCGACACCATCGGCGCGCCGAGCGGAACCTCCGGCGTGCAATCGACGCCGAATGCCGGACAATCATGCGGTTTGCGGAGCCCCTGCAGGACCTGCGCCGCGATACAGGCGGCGGGTTCGACTGCACCCGGCGCTCCCGTGCCGAATTTTCGTTCTGCGTCCCAGGGCGCGAACTCGCCGCGAAGTTTCAAACCGGACAAGGGTATGATGCCGAGGCCGCGCCAGTTGCGGTCCGCGACATCGAAGACCTCGCGCATCAGGCGTTGAGCGGACTCACTGCCATCGCGGGTGACCGTGCGCGCGTACTGATTCTCCGCTTCCGCCCGTCCGGATTCCAGTTGGTCGACAAGCATCAGAATCGCTTCGAGCAGATCGACGGGCTCAAAGCCGCCCACCACCACGGGCACTCCGAAGTCCGACGACAGCCGCTCGTACTCCGCGTAGCCCATCACTGTGCAAACATGCCCGGGGGCGACGAACCCCTGCACGCGATTGGATGGCGATTCGAGGATCATCCGTATCGCAGGCGGCACGAGCATGTGTGAAGCGAGCAATGAGAAATTGGCGATGCCGCGAGCGCGCGCCTGCCAGACGGACATCGCATTGGCGGGCGCGGTTGTCTCGAACCCAACGCCGAAGAACACCACCTCGCGGAGCGGATTCTCGCGGGCGATTTCGAGCGCGTCGAGCGGCGAGTAGACGACGCGCACATCGGCTCCTTCGGCGCGAACGCGAAACAGATCCGTGCGCGAGCCGGGAACGCGCAACATGTCGCCGAACGAGGCGAGGATCACGCCCGGGCGAGCGGCGAGTTCCATGGCGAGGTCCAGTGTCTCAAACGGGGTGACGCATACAGGACAGCCGGGCCCATGCACCAGTTCCACTTGGGACGGCAACAGCGCCGCGAGACCGTATCGCAGGATGGTGTGAGTCTGGCCGCCGCAGATCTCCATGAGTACCCATGGCCGCCGCGCCCGGTCGCGAATCCGCGCCGCAAGGGCGCGGGCGATTCCGGCGTCGCGGTACTCGTCAAGGTGTTTCACGAGGGCTCTTCGCCGGCCGAAGCGCGCATTTGTTCGAGCAGCGCATAGCGGCGCCGCGCCTCGTCTTCGTCGATCAGGCCGATGGCGAAGCCGGCATGCACCAGGACATAATCACCGATGTTTGCCGTGGGTACGAAATCGAGTGAGACGGTCCGCGTGACGCCGCCGAAATCGGCTTTGCCTGCCCGGCCCAAACCGCTCTCGCCGGCCTCGATCAGTTTGCCGGGAATCGCAAGACACATGGCGTTTCCACTACGATAATAAGGCGCGAAACTATGGAAGTCCACCTCATCGACGGTACCTACGAACTATTCCGCCATTACTTCGCCGTGCCCGCGGCCCGCGATGCAGACGGCAACGAGATCGGCGCCGTGCGCGCGGTGGTGAAGTCCGTGCTGGCCATGATCCGCGACGGCGCGACGCACGTCGGCGTGGCCACCGACCATGTGATCGAGTCCTTCCGCAACAGTCTGTGGCCCGGCTACAAGACGGGCGCGGGTATCGACCCCGCCCTGTTTTCGCAGTTCCCGCTGCTTGAACAGGCGCTCGAGGCGGCGGGCGTGGCGGTTTGGCCGATGGTGGAGTTTGAAGCGGACGACGCTCTTGCGTCCGCCGCCGCGCTGGCAGCGCGCGACCCTCGCGTCGATCGAGTCCTCATCTGCACGCCCGACAAGGACCTGGCGCAGTGCGTTCGCGGTACGCGGGTGGTTCAACTCAACCGGCGCAAGAAGCAGATGTTCGACGAAGCGGGCGTGGTCGCCAAGTTCGGCGTGCTGCCCGAGTCGATCCCCGATTACCTGGCGCTGGTGGGCGACGCGGCCGACGGCTATCCCGGTTTGCCGGGATGGGGCGCCAAATCGACGGCGGCGGTGCTGGCCAAATTCCGGCGGATCGAGGACATTCCGCCGGACGCGGGCGACTGGCATGTGGACGCGAGCAACGCCCGCGCGCTCGCAGCGACGCTCAGCGCCAACCGCGACCGTGCGCTGTTGTTCCGCACGCTCGCGACGCTCCGCGCCGATCTTCCGCTGTTTGACGATGTCGGGCAGCTGCGCTGGAACGGGGCGCGACCGGAGTTCGATGCCCTCGCCGCCCGCATGGACGCCGCCGTCACCGTTTCCAAAGCATAGAATCAAAGTTATGCCGACACGCTTGCGGCTCGCGGTATGAGCCCGCTTCTCACAATTCGCCGCGACGTTCAGTCCGTGCTGAAGCGCGATCCCGCTGCCCGGAACCCGCTCGAAGTTCTGCTGTGTTACTCGGGGTTACACGCGATTTGGGCCTACCGCCTCGCCCACTGGCTCTGGAAGCGGCATTTCTACCTGACAGCCCGCCTGCTGTCGCAGATCACGCGCAATCTCACCGGTATCGAAATTCATCCCGGCGCGCAGATCGGCCCGGGCTTCTTCATCGATCACGGCATGGGCGTGGTGATCGGCGAAACGACCGAGATCGGCGCCGACGTGACGGTCTATCACGGCGTGACGCTCGGCGGCACGAGTCTTGAACACGGCAAGCGCCACCCGACGCTCGGCGACCGCGTCGTGGTCGGCGCAGGCGCGAAACTGCTCGGCGCAATCGAGATCGGCGCCGATACGCGCGTGGGAGCTAACTCGGTGGTGGTGAAGTCGGTGCCGCCTAATTCGGTAGTGGTCGGCATTCCGGGGCGTCCGGTGGTACGCTCGCTACGCGACGTTCACGACCCCGACTTCCAGCACACCGTGCTGCCCGATACGATCAGCGCCACGCTCACCACGCTGATGACGCGCGTCGATCAATTGGAGAAATCGGCGGGCGTCGACGGCCATCGAGTTCACACGCCGGCGCCGGACGCACAAGGCAATTACGACGGGCACGATTTTTCCATTTAGCCGGAGTCCACGCTTTTCGGGCCGCCGGCGTCAGACCGTGCATGATGCGAACCTGCCGGCTGATGTTGTTCCTCGCGTTTTGTGCCTCTGCGGAGAACGAACGTACATTTGCGCTCTCGGACACCGGCAACGCCGCGGAGATCGCCACGATTGTCCGCTCCATCGGCGACATTAAAGAGTTGGACCTGAACCCCGACACGCGTACCATACGAGTGAGTCATGCGAGTGCCGAACAACTCGCGCTCGCGGGCTGGCTGCTCGAGGAACTGGATAACGCTTCTGTCGCGAATGTTCCGACGCCGCAGGGCAGCCCCATTGCATTTCGCGAGGTTAACTACCCGGCAGGCGGCGACACTTCAATTGTGCGCGTCTTCTACGTTACGCACACCTCAGACAGTTCGGCTTTTCAGGAAGTCGCAACGCTGGTTCGCTCCATTTCCCAAATCCGTCGCGTATTCACCTACAACAACCGCCGTGCCATTGCGATGCTGGCCACTCCCGAGCAGACGCGAATGGCCGAGTGGCTGTTGAACCGTCTCGACCAGGAACATCCTGTCAGCGCGGAGCCGTTGAGCGTAAGCGACAGCGTGCTGCAAGTCTTTTATCTTCCTCCCGACACGTCAATCGCCGAGTTTCAGGCGCGCGCCCGCGCCATGCGGCAGCAAACGGGCATCCGGAGTGTGTTCACATATAACACCCCCCGCGCGATCGCGGTTCGCGGGACTACCGAACAGATTGCGGCCGCCGGGCGCCTGTTGGAACATTAACAAGCACGGTTACCAGCGCATTCCCAATCCCTCATTTGCGCTCTACGTTGCAGTGGAGCGTGTATGCGGGGTGGACGCCTGGTCGTCGTTTTGTATTTCTGCGCTATCGGGTTGGCTGCGGGACAAGGGTCGCTCAAGACAACGCCGCGACCTTCTCCGCCTGGACTGGACCGCTACGTTCGCGACCCGCGCATGCTCGCCGTGTTAGGCAAGGCGCTCTTCTGGGACATGCAGGTGGGCAGTGACGGCGTCACCGCCTGTGCGACCTGTCATTTCCACGCAGGCGCCGACCATCGCCGTACCAATCAGCTTTCCGGTGCTCCGGCAAACCATCTGCTCGTCTCCGCCGACTTCCCCTTCCGCGTTTTCGCTGATCCCAACGACAACCGCTCCGCGATTTTGAGCGACTCGGCTCAGCGCGCCGGGTCGGCCGGCGTATTTCGCCGAGCGTTCCTCGGCTTGAGCACGACTGCGGCCGAATCCGCTGTAGACCTGTTCGACACGCCCGCGTTCAGTGTGGCAGGACGCAACACGCGGCAGGTGACGCCGCGTAACACGCCCTCGGTGATTAACGCGATTTTCAACGTCCGCAACTTTCGCGACGGCCGCGCGAGCGACATCTTCACGGGTCAGACTCCGTTTGGCGAATCCGACCCGAGGCCCAATCTCGCGGTTGTTCTGAACGGCGCCTCGACGTTTGAACCCGTGCGCCTCGCCAACTCGAGCCTGGCTTCGGTGGCGGTTGGACCGCCGGTGAATACGACGGAGATGTCCTATGAAGGTCGCACCTGGGCCATGATCGCGAAAAAGCTTTTGCCGCTCCGGCCGCTCGACGGGCAACCCATCGCTCCGGACGATTCCGTTTTGGGCGAGTTCACCGAGGGCCGCGGTTTCGCGACGCGCTACACTTACCGCACTCTGGTCGAGGCCGCTTTTGAACCCGCCTATTGGAATAGCCCGGCAGCCGAATACAATTTTCCGTTCTTTTTCGGTGTCGCTATTCAGGCTTACCTGACGACGCTGGTTTCAGACGACACTCCTTTCGATCGTTTTCTCGATGGCGAGCGGGATCTTTTCACGCCGGCGCAACTCGACGGATTCTTCCTCTTTCAAGGCGAGGGCATGTGCCTGTTCTGTCATTCCGGGGCCGAGACAACGAACGCAAGCTTCAGTGCGCAGGCCAGGCAAGGCAGGCTCGACACGGTGCTCACCCACGCTCTGGCTCAATTGCCGGCCGACACCGGCTTCTTCATCACGGGTGTTCGGCCCGCGAGTGAAGATCCAGGTCTCGATGCGGCCGACGACTTTGGATTCCCGTTCTCATTGGCCGCTCGCGACGCCACGGGGCCAATCGCCATTCGCGGCGCTTTCAAGGTTCCCGGACTGCGGAATGTGGAACTCACCGGACCGTACTTCCGGAACGGCGGACAGGCGACGCTTGAACAGGTGGTGGCTTTCTACTCGCGCGGCGGCGACCTGCCGGAGTTGCCGGCCTCCCGGTTGAAATCGACCATCTTCCGTTGAATGACAAGGACCGCTCGCGGCTGGTGGCATTTCTCAAAACGCTCACCGACGAGCGTGTCCGCTTTGAACGAGCGCCGTTCGACCATCCGGGCATCTGCGTCCCGGTCGGCCACGATGAAGAACCGTCTGCCGGATTTCCCGCAAGCGCAAGCGACCGTTGGGCTGGAATCCCGCCGTCCGGGCGCGGCGGCAATCGCGCGCCCCTTCAGACCTTCGAGGAGTTGCTTCGAGGAGACGGCGCCGACGGCTCGCGCGCGCACAGCCTTTTGGACGCCTGCGACGTACGGCGCTAGCCGGTGATTTCGTTGGACGATTGCAGCGCCTGGCCTACGTGCAGCACCGCCGACATCACCTTGCCGTAGTCCATCCGCATGGGACCGAGCACGGCAACTTTGGCCATCAAGCCGGTGGGCAGCAGAACGGAAAGGCCGATGAGAGAGAGTTCGCGCATGCTCGGGTGCGCATCGCCCAGACCCACCTGAACGGCCAATTCGCCGTCGTTTGCTTCCATAAAGCGGTCGAGCAGTTGCATGAGCCGTTTCTTCTGCTCGAGCGCGTGGAACAACTCGCGCATCTTTTCGCGCGTGAGGTGCAGGTCGATGCCTACCAGGTTCGACGCGCCGTCGAGGTGAATCTCCGGCGAAAGCCCGATATCGAGCAGTCCCTTCGAGTAGAGCTCGTTCAGCGACTTCAGAATCGCGTCGTAGGCGGCGCTCTCCTGTTCGAGGCGGCGGCTCAGTTCGTTGTGAACGTCAGCCAGCGGCCAACCGCTGAAATTGCGATTGACATAATTGCGAATCGCGCCGAGATCGTCCTGCGAGATGGCTTCGTCGAGCGTCACCATGCGCTGGCGCACGGTGCGGTCGGTGGTGACCACAATCATCAGCACGCGGCGTTCACCCAAGCCGAGCAATTCGATCTGATCGAGCGTCTGGTTCGCGGTCGGAATCGCAGCGGCGATTCCCACGTTGCGCGTGATCTCGGTCAGCATGTGCGACGAGCGTTCCACGCGAGCTTCCATCGAATCCACGCGGTTCAACTCGCCGCGCAGGCGCGAGATCTCGGCGTTCAGCACGCGATTGCTCTGGACCAGCGAACTGATGTAACTGCGGAAAGCCTTCTCCGTGGGCACGCGACCCGCTGAAGTATGCGGCTGAGCGAGGTAGCCTTCGTCGTAGAGGTCCGCCATCACGTTGCGCACCGATGCGGAGCTCAGATGGTCGCGGCGATCGCGCGCGATGGTCCGGCTGGCTACCGGCTCGCCTGTTTCGATGTAAGCGCGCACGATCGCATGCAGGATCTCGAGCTTGCGGTTGTGTGGCGTGGCCCCCATTTCAGCTTTCTTGAGTTTGTCTCTTTACTCACGATTGTATGGGGCATCATCCTCCACGTCAAGAACTTACGCGCGCCGAAATTGGGCGGCACGAAACCCCATTTGCTACACTAGCTAGGAAGAATAGGGATCTTTTTAAAGGATGCTGCTTGCCAGAGAGTTCATCGGATACTTGTCACGACAACTCATCGCGCGCCTGACGCCACGCATCATCGAGGCTTCCGACCCCGTTTCGGCGGCCAGCAACATTGCTCAAATCATCGAAGACGACCTTGCCATAGAGGACCGTCTCAACGATGAAGTCCGCGACCTGCTCAGCCAGTACCAGGACTATATGCGCGAGCAGGGCGTCAGCTATCAGGAGATGTTCCGCCGGATCAAGAACACGTTGATTCAGCAGCGCAAAGTGATCCGGGCTTCCGGGCGCGACACCGGCGACCATATGAAGCTGTCGCGCGACAAAGTGAACGACGTTTCGCACAAAATTGTGAACGCTCTCCGAAAGTCCCGCGACTTTCGCGTCAAGAAAGACCCCAACGAAGTCCGCCTCGAGATTGTCAAATACATCACCGAGATTCTCCAGGTGGAGGACAAAGTGGACCGCGCCGCGCGGACCAAGATTCGTACTCAGAAGCGCGACATTCCCGAGGGAACCGAGGAATGGGACCTGCTTCACAAGCGCTATTACGCCGAGGAACTGAAGAAACTCGGCATCGACCTCGCCCGCTAAGACGCCATGTCCGCCATCGTCGTCACGGGAAGCCTGAACATGGACTTCGTGGTACGGGTGGCGCGCCTGCCCGCGCCCGGCGAGACCGTCCTCGGCAGCGGCTTTGAAACGATTCCCGGCGGGAAAGGCGCAAACCAGGCTTGCGCCGCCGGTAAACTCGCCTCTCACGACATCGCGGTCCGGATGGTCGGGCGTGTCGGCTATGATCTCTACGCCGACCATCTGAAAGCCAGTCTCTCGGCTGCGGGAGTCGACGTGTCGTGGGTACACGGCACCCGTTCCCAGCCCACCGGGGTTGCGCTTATCTGGGTGGACGCACAAGGCCAGAACTCCATCGTGGTCGCCGGCGGGGCGAACCAGGCCATTCGCGCCGCCGACATCGAAGGACTGCGGGAAGCTTTCCGCGGCGCATCCTACGCGCTGTTTCAACTCGAGACGCCTTTGCCCGCGGTAGCCGCCGCCATGGCGCTCGCGCGCAGCGAGGGCGCGCGCACGATCCTTGACCCGGCGCCGGCACAAAAACTCGATCGCGCTCTGCTCGAATCGGCCGACATCCTTACGCCCAACGAGGGAGAGGCGATGATCCTGCTCGGCCGTCCGCCCGAACGCGTGTCTCTCGAGGGCGCTCCCGCGCTTGCCGCGGCGCTGCTCGAACTCGGCCCGCGCGCCGTGATTCTCAAACTCGGCGAGCAAGGCTGCTATTACGCCGATGCCGGACAACGCATCCACTCGCCCGGTTTTCGGGTGGACGCCGTCGACACCACGGCCGCCGGCGACACGTTCAACGGCGCTCTTGCCGTGGCGCTTGCGGAAGGCAAGCCGCTCGGCATGGCATTGCGCTTCGCCAACGCCGCCGCTGCGCTTTCGGTGACGCGCGTGGGAGCGCAGTCCTCCATTCCGCGCCGCGTCGAAGTCGACCAGATGTGAATTCGTGCTAGCGTGAGCCTATGGGGTCTTCTGGGAACTCAGAGCCGGTGAAGGTGTTTTCGAGCGGCGATCCAGTGCTGCTCGCCATGGCCGAAACCACCCTGAGCGACGCTCACCTCGAATTCACACTCCGCGACGACACCATCCTTGTCCAGCCGCAGGACGCTGATCAGGCTCTCGCTTTGCTCGAGGATCTTCCCGAAATCACTCCCGACGACGAAGCGGCCGACTCTCCCTGGAACGCCTGACCCGCAGGTCAAGCCCTGCGCTCTGCCGCCTTTTGTCCGGCCGGTTTCGGCGTGAAGAAATCCTGCCACGTCAGCCGGCACTCCTTCACCATCGCGCGCCCGTAATCGATCAAACCGAAGTTGCCGTCGGTGTTGTTGGTGCCGAACGAAAACTTCACGCCCGCCGCCTTGGCCCGCTTGAGGAAAGCCGCGCTCGGGATGCGGTAGCGGTTGTTGATCTCCACCGCCACATCGTTCTTCTTTGCCGCTTCGATCACACGGTCCATACGGGCGGGCGTCCAGAGTTCGTCGTAATATTTCGCGATGACGTCGGGAATGAAGGTCGGATTGGCGTAGATGTCGACCGGCTCCTCGTTCAAAATGCCCGTGATGCGGCTGACCAGCGTCTCCATGAACCTCTGCTTGTCGCTGATTTCGCCCACCTCTTCCGGCAGCCATGTGCGCATGCGCCTGCCGTTGTCGTCGGTCCAGGTCATGGCGTCGGTAAAGACGTAGTCGAATTTTGAAAAGGTCTTCTTCGAAAACATCTTCACCCACTCGCGGCCTTCCGCCTGCATGGCCGCGAATACCGGTTGGCCTTCGAGGCTCGCGAAAAACGCCTCCGCGCCGGCATCGGTGGTCACCGGAAAATTCAATCCGCAGTTCACCGCGATGCCATACCCGACGCCCGTCCGCCGCGACAGGTCCATCGCCTGCTCGAGCGTAAAGCCGCCCTTGAGGTGAACGTGATAATCCACCACCGGAATGTTGGCGGCGTGCATGGCGAGAATCTCACGGTATGCCGCGTCCGCCGCCGGGCGCTCGCCTTCGGTCGGCAGGTTATCGGCGAGCGGCGCAACCAGGATGTTCTTGAAGTACGCTTTCGACCCCGGGTCGTGACACTGCAGCGCGAAGGTTCCGTGGTCGAGGACGCGCCCGGTCTTAACGCCCTCGCGAACGGGAGGATCCGGCTCGAGGTAATCGACGACGAGCATGTCATTCAGCGTCACCTGCACGCGCTTGCCCCGCACTTCGATATACAGGCGGAACCATTCGTCGTCCTTCACAAACTGCTTGTAGACGTCGCGCACGCCGTAGAGCGACCCGGTTTTCTTGCGTTCGCGATAGCCGTCCTCGCCCTCCGCCGTATTGTTGATCTGCACTTCAAAGCCGAGGTCAGGCCAGCCCGCAGGCTGAAATTTCGTGTGGAAAAAGATGCCCGAATTGCAGAGCCGCCGCGTCATCACGTCCGCGCGCAGAGCGAAGTTACGGAAATCGGCGCCGTGCAGAGTGCCAGTGTAGAACAGGTGACCGCGCGGACCGCTTGCTTCGATCATGCCGTCTACGACCCGGAACGAGGACCGGCTTTCCGCCGCCCTCCATCCATCGAGCGTCTGCCCGTCGAACAGCGGCGTCCATGTGGGTTCTGCTCCGCCGAGCGCGGGCAGTGCAAGGAAGGAAGCGATGAGGTCGCGGCGCGATAAGGGATGCATAGGATTAAACCGAACCCAGTATATGGCTCCTGGCAGTGAGTGTGCGAAACTTGCGGCAGATGCCGGAGCGGATCGACAACCCCGTTTTCGAATCGGCGCGCGTGGTGGGGCACTACATCAAAGCTCAACTGCTCATCGCGCTGATGACTTCCGTGCTGTACGCCATCGGTTTCCGGCTCGCGCAACTGCCGTGGTGGCCCCTGGTTGCGGTCGCGAACGGTCTCGCTCATCTCGTGCCGCGCTTCGGGGGGATGCTGGGGCTCGCGGCGCTCGCGCTGTCCGGACTGCTGGGCGAAATCGGTCTTGGACAATGGGCTGCGGCTCTGGGCGCCTGGGTGGCGGTGCAGGGAATCGAGGGCTTCTTCCTCACCCCGAAAATCATGGGCAACCGGCTCGGGCTGAGCCCGTTTGTCGTCTTCCTGGTATTGCTCGCCGGCGGATTCATGCTCGGTCCGGTGGGGCTTTTGATCGCTGTTCCGGCAGCCGCCGTGGTCAATGTGTTCTGGCGCTACATCCGCCAGCGGCGCAAAACGGAAGTGTAACCGTCGCGCGTTGCGGATCCAAGCTTAGTCCAACTACCATGAAGCGAGGCGACCGGAAAAATCTGAAGAAGCAAGGAGTGGGGTGAATGCGTTGGACGGCCGACGGTACAAGCGAAGATATTGAAGATCGCAGAGACGACGATGGCGGGGGAGGCGGCGGAGGCTTCGGTTTCGGCGGAATGCACCTCGGTCTCGGCGGCACCCTTGTGGTGCTTCTGCTGAGCCTGGTATTCAGAACAAATCTGTTCCGATTTGTTTCACCGGGCATGGCTCCGGCGGCCGGCGGAAGCTACCGCTCAGGTCCGCCGCGCGCCGAAAGCCCCGACGAAAAGAACAAGGTTCAGTTCGTGTCTTTCGTGCTCGACGACGCGCAGAAAACGTGGGAGCGCATTCTGCCCGCGGCCGGCGCCCAGTACCGCCACGCCAAACTCGTGCTGTTCCGCGACGTCACCGACTCGGCCTGCGGCACGGCGCAGTCGGCCACCGGGCCGTTCTACTGTCCGGGCGACGAGAAGGTCTACATCGACCTGGCCTTTTACGAGGAACTGAAACGCCGCTTCGGCGCGCCCGGCGAGTTCGCGCAGGCCTACGTCATCACCCACGAAATCGGCCATCACGTGCAGAAACTGCTCGGCATCGAGGCTCAGGTGCGCGAAGCGCAGCGCCGCAATCCCGGCGCGCAGAACGCCCTTTCGGTTCGCATGGAACTGCAGGCCGATTGCCTGGCCGGCGTGTGGGGACACAGCACCGCGCAACGCAACATCATTGACGAGAGCGACGTGGAGAGCGGCCTGAAAGCAGCAGCGGCCGTCGGCGACGACCACATCCAACGCATGTCCGGGCGCAGTGTCAGCCCCGAATCGTTCACGCATGGGTCGTCGGCTCAGCGCACCGAGTGGTTCAAGCGCGGGCTCGATACGGGCGAAGTTTCCTCCTGCGATACGTTTGCCCAGCGCTGACCGTGGCCGCTTGACGGCGATCGCTTTCGATACAATGACGCCGTATGTCGACAACCCTACGGCGGGACTTCGTCCGCACTGCCGGCGCGGCGGCCATTGCCACCGCCCAGTTTCCTATCCTCGGCGCGAACGACCGGGTGAATATCGGCCAGGTCGGGATCGGCGGCCGCGGCCGCGATCACATCGAGTACTATCTCGCGCTTGATCCGGAAGCCCGAATAGCGGCCGTCTGTGACGTCAACCAGGCCGGGCGCGAGCGCGGTCAGGCACAGGTGCGCAAGGCCAAGGGTTACGATCCGAAAGCCTACGACGACATGCGCCAGATGTTCGAGTCCAAGGACATCGACGCCGTCTCCATCACTACGCCCAATCACTGGCACGCGCTCGCGACGATATGGGCGTGCCAGGCGGGCAAAGACGTGTACGTCGAGAAGCCGGCCAGCCACAATATCTTCGAAAGCCGCCAGATGGTAGCCGCCGCGCGGAAGTACACGCGCATGGTGCAGGTGGGCTCGCAAAGCCGCAGCGTGCCCCACAAGATGAAAGCCATGAAGCTGCTCTCCGAAGGCGTCATCGGACAGGTTTACCTGTCGCGCGGACTCTGCTTCCGCCGCCGTTTCTCCATCGGCCACACGCCCGACGAACCGGTTCCCGCCGGACTCGATTGGGACCGCTTTCTCGGACCCGCGCAGATGCGCCCCTACAGCAAGAACAAATTTGCCTACACGTGGCATTGGTTTTGGGACACCGGCAACGGCGACATCGGCAATCAGGGCATCCATGAAATGGACATCGCGCTCTGGGGACTCGGCCGCACCGGTTGGCCCCTGAGCGTCACCTCTTCCGGCGGCAAGTATGTCTGGAAGGACGATCAGGAAACGCCCAACACGCTTTCGGCGAGCTTCGATTTCGGCGACGCGCAACTCGTCTTCGACGTCCGCAATCTTCCGACACCCACCGAGGGTCTTGTCCCGCTCCGCCCGAACTCCACCGGCAACATCTTCTTCGGCGAAGCCGGATTCATGGTTGTCGACCCGATTGGTTTCCAGGTTTACAAGAGCGGCGCTGCCGCCAATCTCAACCGCGACCAGATTGGCAACGCGGGCGCCGGACAATTCGAAAAATACGAGAAGGTGATGGACGAGAAAGGCGACARGGCGTGGGATACCGTTCCCCACATGAAGAACTTCATCGACGCCATTCGCGCCCGCGACCACCGGAAACTGAACGCCGATATCGCCATCGGCGCCCGCTCCGCCGCCTTTGTCCACCTGGCCAACATCAGCTACCGCGCCGGACACTCCGTGCGGCTCAACCCCGCCAATGGCCGCGCCATCGGCGACGATCTCGCCAACGGGCTCATGACTCGCGACTACCGCGAGCCCTACGTGGTTCCCGCCCAGGTATAGCGATGACCCCCGACGTCTTCCGCCCGAGCACCAAAACAACGCGGGTCGCTTATGTTGCCGCGCTCGCCGTCATCGCGCTCGCTATCGGGCTCTATTTCTACATCGACGAGCGCCCGCTATGGGCGCCCGCCGCCGCCGCGCTGCTGCTGATCTGGCCCATCCGCATGCACCTGCGGCGCCTCGCCGTGAAGCTGATGGTGGACGAGGACCATCTCACGCTCGAGCGCGGATTGCTTTCGAAAACCACGCGCACTCTGGCCATGGCGCGCGTGCAGGACGTCACGGTCCAGCAGTCCGTCTTTCAGCGGATTCTCGGCGTGGGCGACATTCGCGTGGAAACGGCGGGCGAAGGCAGCGCGCTCACCGCCGAAAGCTTCGACCGCCCCAAGCAACTCGCGCAGCGCATTCTCGAAGCCGCCCACGGCGGCCGGAAAGCCGCCGGCCTCTAGCCGTTTTAGAATCGCAGCTTCAGCGCCAATTGCACAATGCGCGCCGCATTCAGCGTGCTGCTCAGGACAAAGTCAGGCCGGAACGCTTAAGCGATTCCCGCGAGTTTCTTCGCCAGTTCTGTCTTGTCTTTGAGGTTCATCTGCCGCGCGATCTGAATCCGCTGCGCCTGCGGACTGCCCGCCCCGTGCATCGATTCGGTGAGATAGCCGACCGCGTTCCGCCCGAGCGTCATGTTCTCAATCAGCCTCAACAGCCTGGCCCGGTTTTCCACGCTCACCCCGTCGCGTCCCTTCAGGAATTTTCGCAGCGCCGGACCCGTCTCCGGATTCTCGAAATCCTTCTCGGACGGTAGCGTCGCCACCAATCCGCCGGCGAGATCCTGCGTGAGCCGGGCAATCTCGTAGGGGAATCGCGTGACGTTGTGCTTGCAGACATTGGCCAGCAGATCGTCCGGCTCCCAGTTGCCCGCCGCTGTCTGCCTCGATTCGTGCGATGACGCGATGCCCGCTCCGTAGATCGTCTCGTTGAGATGCGCCATCTCCACCAGCTTGTCGCGCACGTGAGAAACGTTGCCGACTCCGTTGTAGTCGGCAATCAGGGCCGCGGCGCCGATAAGGACGTCGCCGAGCCCCGTTTTGCACACATAGGAGCGCCGGTGATAGGCCGTGAATCGCTCGACCAGCGTAGCGGCGAACTCCGTCTCGCCGTTCATGAAAATCAGCTCGTCAGGCACGAAAACATCGTCGATCAGGATCATCGCTTCCTGACCCGCGTATCGCGCATTGCCCTGGTCGATCTCGCCGCCCTCGAGCGCCCGCGTGTCGCAGCTCTGGCGGCCATAGATAAAGGTCAGCCCGGGATCGGTAACCGGGATGGCTGCCGTTATGGCGTAATCGCGGTCCTCCCCCCGGAGCCGCATGGTCGGCATCACGATGAGCCAGTGCGAGTTCAGGCAGCCTGTCTGGTGCATCTTCGCACCGCGGATCACGACGCCCCCGCTGCGGCGTTCCACCACGCGCACAAACAAATCGGGGTCGCTTTGTTGCGAAGGCCCCTTGGATCGGTCCCCCTTGGGGTCCGTCATAGCGCCGCCGATGACGAAATTCATCTCCTGCATCCGGATCAGAAAATTCCGAAGCCGGGCGTGATACGCCGTTCCGTGCGCGCCGTCCGTGTCGAACGTCACCGAATAGAGCGAATTGATCGCGTCCATGCCGACGCAGCGCTGAAAGCAGGTGCCCGTCTGCTGCCCGAGCGCCCGCTGCATCCGGTTTTGCCCCACCACGTCGTCAACACTTTCGGTGACGTGCAGAAACCGGTTCACCCGCCGCTTGGAGAGCGACGACCATGCGGTCGCCAGGTCCGGCTGCTCCACCGCCAGATCGTAGGTCCGCGCCACCGCCTGAATCGACGGACGGATCACCGGATGATCCACCGGCTCTGCCACCCGCTCGCCCATAAAGTAGACCCGCAGGTTGCGCGCGCGCAGGCTTTCGATGTACTCGGCGCCGGTTTCGATGGCTTTTGTGGCGATCACGAACGCAGTGTAGCAGCCGCAAAATCTGCGCGCACGCGCGTGATACCGTAACGGTAATGACCCGCTGGATCGCGCTCGCCCTATCCTGCCTCGCTTGCGGACAGGACCTCGTGATTGACGCCGCGCGCGACCGCCACCCCATCAATCCCAACGTCTACGGCATCAATTTCAACTGGCAAACGTCAAGCCCCCGCCTGGCTGAAGCCGCCGCCGCGGTCCGCTCCACGGCGCGCCGCTGGGGCGGCAATAACACCAGCCGCTATAACTGGAAGTTCGACGTCTCCAACATCGACTCCGACTGGTTTTTCGAAGTTCTTCCCGATGCCAAGGTGAACGCCGCCAAACTGCCTGCCGGCTCGTCGTTTAACGCCATGATGGACCAGGTTCGCGCCGGCGGCGGCATGATGATCTCCACCATGCCCATCATGGGATGGCTGCCCAAAGCGCGCGCCCGCATGTGCAGTTTCAGCGTTCAGAAATACGGGGCGCAGTGCAAAACCGATCCTTACTGGAGCGACTGCGGCAACGGCCAGAAGTCCGATTGCAAAACCAACATCCAGAACGATCCGCTCGACGCCAACATGCAAGTGGACGAGCAGTTCGGCGCCGATTGGGTGAAATACCTGCTCACGCGCTACGGTCCGGGCAGCCAGGGCGGCGTAGCGGTTTGGAGCCTCGATAACGAGCCGATCTGGTGGTCGGGTACCCATCGCGACATTCACCCCACGGCTCAGGATTACGACGAGACCGTAGAGAAGGGAATTCGCGCGGCGAAAGCAATCAAAGACGCCGACCCCACCGCTCTGGTCACCGGTCCGGTTTCCGCCGGCTGGGAATCGATGTACTTCTCGCTCAAGGATTGCAACGCCGGATGGAGTTCGCGCGGCGTCAACGGCGGCTCGGACTGGCAATATTGGAACAATCCGATCGACCGCAAGGCGCACGACGGAAAAGCCTTCGTCCCCTGGTATCTCGAACAGTTCCGCAAGTACGAGGATCAAAACGGCGTCAGGCTCCTCGATATCCTCGACCTGCACGCCTATATCGCCCCCAGCGGGCTCGAGTTTTCAAAACGCGGCAACGAGACTACCGAGCGCCTCCGTCTCACCTCCACCCGGGTTTTCTGGGATCCCAACTATGTAGCCCGATGGCTCCCGAATGTCGACGACGTCACGTCGCCGGATTACGGCAAGCCCGTCGCTCCTGCGCTGGTTCCCCGCATGCGCAAGTGGGTCGCCGATTTCTACCCCGGCTTGCAGACCGCCATCACCGAATACAACTGGGGCGCGATGGAAAGCATCACCGGCGCTCTTGCCCAAGCCGACATCCTCGGTATTTTCGGCCGCGAGGGTCTTGATGTCGGAACGCTCTGGGGACCGAATTCTCCCCTCGACCCAGCGGCATTCGCGTTTCGCATTTACCGCAACTACGACGGAATCGGCGGCGCTTTCGGAGATACCAGCGTCCAGGTCACGGCGCCCGATCCCGATACGGTCTCCGCGTTTGCCGCTGCCCGCAGCGACAGCGCGCTCACCGTTCTGGTGATCAACAAAACCACCGCCACGCAACCCGCCCGGCTGAACTTCGTCAATTTTCAGCCCGCCTCAACCGCTCAGCTATGGCGTTACACGGAAGCGAACCTCGCCTCCATCGCGCGGCTCGACGATATCGCCGTGAAGAGCGGCGTGATCGACACCACCGTTCCGCCGTATTCGCTCAGCCTCTTCATCGTCCCGCCGGATCCGTCGACGCTCCCCCAACCTCAACCTTCGATTAATGCCGTCGTCGACTCGGCGGCCCGATCGAACGCTCCGCTTGCCCCGGGCAAGGAAGTCATCATCCGCGGCAGCCGTTTCGGCAACGCGCCGCGCGTGCTGTTCGACGGAGTCGCCGCCGCGCCCGTGGTCTCGTCGTCGGACTCGGAACTCACCGCGGTAGTTCCGTACTTCGGCGCAACTCATTCCGTGACTGACCTGCAGGTGGAGAGCAACGGCGTGCGATCCGACCCGGTTGAGTTACCTGTTACCGCGACTTCGCCGTCGATTTTCACCGTCGACGGCTCAGGCATAGGTCAGGCAATCGCGAGCAATGGCGATACGAGCAACTCCACCGATACACCCGCGCTGGCCGGATCCGCCATTACGATCATGGCGACGGGCGAAGGCGTCACCGACCCCGGCGGCGTCGAAGGGCGGCCCGCCGGCGACGTCATGCCGCGTCCGGTAGCCGCGTGCGAGGCCACCATCGGGGGCTTGCCCGCCGCCGTCGAAGAGTGCGGCGCAATTGCCGGACTGCCGCCCGGCCGGTTCCAGGTCCGCGTTCGCATCGATGCCTCGGTTGCGGAAGGCGCCTCCGTGCCGGTCGTGATTCGCGTCGGTGGCGCGCCGAGCCAGGATGGCGTCACCATCGCCGTCAAGCGTCCTTGAAGAGGGCCGCAAAGAAAAGGAGCCGCAATGAAAATAACCCGCCGCCAGGCCATCGCCGCGGCAACCGCATGGACCGCGGTTCGCGCCGCCGAACCCGCCTGGTCCCCTGAGTGGGACCGCGCCATCATCGACTCCGCCCTGCGTGCGCAGGACCGTGCCTACGACCCCGCCGAGCGCATGCTCGCTCGCGACCTCGGCGGCGCCTACAACTACCACTCGGCCCTTCGCAACTCCAAGGCTCACCCCACCCGCGACTCCCTCGCCTACGCGCTCAACCTGCTCGAAGCCGGCGGCGCCGAGCAGCGTGCTCGCGCCTCGGCCATCATCGACCGCGTGATCGCCATTCAGGAAACCGACCCCTCGTCGCGCTTCTACGGCATCTGGGGCTACTATCTCGAAGAGCCCGCACCCAGGATGCAGCCCGCCGATTTCAACTGGGCCGATTTCAACGGCTCGCTGCTCCTGCTCATCGAACTCCGCCATGGCTCGAAACTCGATCCCGCACTCCGCGGGCGCGTGCTCGAGTCCATCCGCCACGCGGCGAATTCGGTGCGGAGGCGCAACGTCACGATGAGCTATACCAACATTGCCGTGCAGGGAACGTTCGTGACGCTCGCCGCCGCCGAACGCCTCGGCGACCGCGACCTGTGGGCCTACGCCACCGACCGGCAGCGCCGCTTCGCCGCCGAAGTCGACAAAACCGGCAGCTTCGCCGAATACAACAGCCCCACCTACGCCAACGTCGCCATCGTCAACTTCACCCGCATCGCCGCCTACGTGAAGGATTCATCCGTGCTCGAGTTGAACGCGCGCCTGCACGAGATGATCTGGCGCCACCTGGGCGTCCACTGGCACGTGCCCACTCGCCAATTGGCCGGTCCCATGAGCCGCTGCTACTCCACCGACATCGGTTCGCCGCTGTGGATTCAGAAAGCGCTGGGCGGCCGCCTGAAGTTCGCCGAACTCGACGACGTCCGCGCCCGCCGCGTGAGCGCTGAAGGTGAGGTGGCCTTCACCAACTATCGCTGTCCCGATTCCGTGGCGCCGATGTTCCTCGACGACCGTCCTCCGCGCGAGCACCGCGAGCGCTTCACCGCCTCGGTCACGGGCACAACCTGGCTCGACCGCGCTTACTCGCTCGGCTCGGTGAACCGCGGAAATTTCTGGGTGCAGCAACGCGCCGTGCTGGCATATTGGGGAGGACCCGCCCGTCCGGCGCACTACGGGCAGCTCCGCTTCATGCACGACGATTACGACTTCGCCTCGGCGCTGCTCTACTCCACACAGAGGCAGAACCGCGTCCTCGGCCTGGTGAACTTCCGCAATCCCGGGGGCGATAAACACGTCTCCATCGACATGATCCGCGACGGACGCGTGACGGCGCGCTCTCTCCGGTTGCGTCTCGATATCGCTGACCCCGCAGCGGAAGTGACAATCCAAAGCAGCACCGCCACCGTGCGCGCGCCCAATCTGGTTCTGCGCTTCGCCGTGCCCGGCGGTGAATTCGCCGGCCATAAGCCGGAAATGAGAATCGCCAAGGAAGACGGCCAGACCGCCGTCATCGTCGACCTGCTCGCGTCCGCCGCGCCGCGCGAAGTGAAATGGGCCGATGTCGGCCAAGCCTGGCTGCTGTTCGCTCTATCCGTCAACGACAGCGAGGACGCAAAAGTCACATGGCGCTCGAAGGACGGTCTGGTCCGGGCCGAATGGAACGATTTGCGGCTTGCCGGCAGCGCGGTGGTCGATTCGCAGCAGCGCCAGGACGCGGCGTTTGAAGCCGCCGTCTAGCTGCGGCGCAGGCGTTTCAGGTCCCGCCGCGCAGGTTCGAAATCCGGCTCCGCTTTCACCGCCATCTGCAATTCCCGCAGCGCCTCGTCACGCCGCCCCTCGCGCTCGTACATCGTCGCCAGCAGCCAGCGCGCTTCCGCCCGGCTCGGCTCCCGTCCTTCGGGGACCTGATCGAGGTATTGATTGAGATATTTTTCGGCGCGGCGGAAATCCTGTCCGATTTCGATCAGCGCCTGCGCGGCTCCGTAGTAAACCACGCGATCGTCGGGCACCGCGGCCGAGGCGCGCGCCACGATGCTTTCAAGATCGGCCCAGCGCTGCCCCGCCGCATAGACGCGAGCCAGAATTTCGTAAGGCGCGGGAGCGCCAGGATCGAGCGCGAGCGCCTCGCGAGCCGCTTGCTCGGCCTGATCCAGCCGCTTCTGCCGGGCCGTGCAGCAGTAGAAACGGGCCAGCGCCACGCGCGCCCGCAGAAACCCGGGGCTCGCTTTAACCGCGTTCAGCAGCAGGCCTTCCACCGTCGCATCGTCGCCCGAGTCCTGCAGCAGGCGAGCCTCGGCCAGGTAGCCCCACACCGGCGAAATCGCGCGAATGTCGGCAGCTATCTTCCGCGCGCGCTTCTTGTCGCCGCCCGCCAGTCCCGGAGCTTTCCACGAGAACATCATCTCCACCAGCAGCGTGTCGATGTGCCGGGGATCGGTGGCGAGCGAAGCTTCAATGGCTTTCTTCATCGCCCGCACGTAGATCAATCCTCTGATCGGCGTCGAACGATCCGCCATCATGGCGTTCGCTTCGGCAAGCGGTGCGAGATAAGCCGGATTCTTTGGATCGGCGGCCACCGCGCGTTCCGCGTCGGCAATCGCCCCCTCGTAATCGCCGAAGGTGATCTTGGCCTTGGCCAGCCAGGCTCGCGCCTGAGCGTCCCCGGGATTCGACGCCACCCGGGCCGAGGCAATCTGCCGTACCCGCTTCCAGTGACCGGACTCCATCATCGCGTCCATCGCCGCCGGCGTCTGCGCGCGCAGTACGGGCGCCATCGCGCACACCACCAGCAGCAGTTTGGAAATCGTCGCCCCCAAGCTTCTTTGATTGTAGCCTGCCTTCGGGCGGCCTCGCGCTATAATTGGGGTTCCCTCCCCACGAGTTAGTCACAGAGTAAGGATCACCCATGGACGAAAAAGAACGCTCACGCGCCATAGCCGCGACGCTCGGCCAGATCGAAAAACAGTTCGGCAAAGGCTCCATTCTTCGCCTCGGCTCCAATGAGTCGGTGGTGCCCGTCTCGGCCATCTCCACGGGCTCGATTTCAGTGGACTACGCGCTCGGAGTGGGCGGCTTCCCCCGCGGGCGCATCAACGAAATTTTCGGCCCTGAATCTTCCGGCAAAACCACCATCGCGCTCCAGGTGGTGGCCGAAGCTCAGCGCGCCGGCGGCATGGCCGCTTTCATCGACGTCGAACACGCGCTCGATCCCATCTACGCCAAAAAACTCGGCGTCGACGTCGACAACCTGCTTGTCTCCCAACCCGATTTCGCTGAGCAGGCGCTCGAAATCACCAGCGCCCTGATCTCGTCCAACTCCATCGATGTCGTCGTGGTGGACTCTGTCGCCGCGCTCGTGCCCAAGGCCGAACTCGATGGCGAAATGGGCGATGCATTCGTCGGAGTCCAGGCGCGCCTCATGTCGCAGGCCATGCGTAAACTCACCGGCATGGTGTCGAAATCCAACACCTGCCTGATCTTCATCAACCAGATCCGCGAAAAGATCGGCGTCATGTTCGGCAGCCCGGAAACCACCAGCGGCGGCCGCGCCCTCAAGTTCTACTCTTCGGTCCGCGCCGACATCCGCCGCATCGCCGCCATCAAAGACGGAGAGGTGGTCATCGGCAACCGCACCAAAGTCAAAATCGTCAAGAACAAAGTCGCCCCGCCGTTCCGCGAGGCCGAGTTCGACATCCTCTATGGAGAGGGCATCTCCCGCGAAGGCGACCTGCTCGACCTCGGCGTGGCCAAGAACATCGTCGAAAAAAGCGGCTCCTGGTTCAGCTACAAAGGTGACCGCATCGGCCAGGGCCGCGAGACCGCACGGCAGTTCCTCAAGGACAACGCCGATGTGCGCCAGAAGATCGATGCCGAACTCCGCGTCGCTCTCGGCATCAAGAAGGCGGAGGCCGAGGCGCCTGCCGCCACCGCTTCAGCCGGCAACGGCCGCTCCCGCGGTTAGCCCGCGGAGGTTGTCAACTTCCCCGGACCGGCGCGCCGGCCTGGAAGGGCGTACAATCAAGACATGAATATCCGAAAAGAGGACGCGCTCGAGTACCACTCGTCCGCGCCCGCGGGCAAGGTCTCGATAACACCGACAAAGCCCTGCCGTACGCAAAGGGATCTCAGCTTAGCCTACACTCCCGGCGTTGCCGTTCCGTGCCTCGAAATCCAGAAGGACCCCGGCCTCGCTTATAAATACACTTCCAAGGGCAACCTCGTCGCCGTCGTCAGCAACGGCACCGCCGTGCTCGGACTCGGCAACATCGGCGCCCAGGCCGGCAAGCCGGTCATGGAAGGCAAGGGCGTCCTGTTCAAACGCTTCGCCGACATTGATGTGTTCGACATCGAACTCAACACCGAGGACCCGCAGGAGGTCATCCGCGCCTGCCAGCTGCTCGAACCCACCTTCGGCGGCATCAACCTCGAGGACATCAAGGCTCCCGACTGCTTCATCATCGAAGAAGAGCTGCGCCGCACCCTGCGCATTCCGGTCTTCCACGACGACCAGCACGGGACGGCCATCATCGCCGGCGCCGCCCTGCTCAATGCCGTCTCCATCGTCGGCAAGCGTCTCGACCAGATCAAGATCGTATTCAACGGCGCCGGCGCGAGCGCCATTTCCTGCGCCGAACACGCTGTCCGCCTCGGCGTCAACCGCGCCAACATCGTCATGTGCGATTCCCAGGGCGTGCTCTATAAGGGCCGCGTCAAAGGGATGAACGTCTACAAGGAACGCTTCGCGGTTGAGACTAGCCTCCGCACGCTCACCGAAGCTTTAGCCGGCGCCGACGTATTCTTCGGGCTCTCGCAAGGAAACTGCGTTACGCCTGCCATGATCAAGCCCATGGCGGAAAAGCCCATCATCTTCGCGCTCGCTAACCCGGACCCGGAAATTCCCTACGAAACGGCCCGCGAAGCGCGCCCCGACGCCATCATCGCCACCGGACGCTCGGACTATCCGAACCAGGTCAACAACGTGCTGGGCTTCCCGTTCATCTTCCGCGGCGCTCTCGATGTTCGCGCCACCGCCATCAACGACCAGATGAAGCTGGCCGCGACTCAAGCTCTCGCCATGCTCGCCCGCGAGGACGTGCCCGATTCGGTTCGCCGCGCCTACGGCTCGGAAACGCTCGAGTTCGGGGCCGATTACATCATTCCGAAACCGTTCGATCCGCGCGTGCTGATGTGGGAGGCCTTCGCCGTCGCCAAGGCGGCCATCGAAACCGGAGTTGCGCAGCAGCCCGTCGACCTCGCTCAGTACCGCGATTCACTCGAGCGCCGCCTCGGCAAGTCGCACGAGGTGATGCGGATCATGATCCACAAGGCGCAGCGCGCGCCCGGGCGGGTCGTGTTTTGCGAAGGCGAGTCCGACAAGATTATCCGCGCCGCGCAGATCATCATGGACGAGAAGATCGCCCACCCGGTGCTGCTCGGCAACGAACTCCGCATCCGGGAGCGCGCCGTCGCCCTGCGCATCAACCTGAGCGGCGCCGAAATCGTCGATCCTCAGAATTCTCCGATGCGCGGCCGCTACGTCGATGAGCTGTACAAGATCCGCCATCGCAAGGGCCTCACCCGCACCGAAGCCGCCTCGGCGGTCGACAATCCCAACATGTTCGCCGCGCTCATGGTCAAACTCCATGATGCCGACGCCATGATTGGCGGCGTCATCCAGCACTACCCGGACGTTCTGCGCCCTGCTCTCCAGGTGATCCCCACCTCGAAGGGCATTCGCCGCGTCGCCGGCGTCTACCTCGCCATTACGCCGAAAGGCGATCTCTACTTCCTCGCCGACGCCACCGTCAATATCGAGCCTTCGGCCGAGGACCTCGCCGAAATCGCCATCAACGCCGCCTCCGCCGCGCGGCGCTTCGATGTCGAACCGCGCGTCGCCATGCTGTCGTTCTCCAATTTCGGCAGCGTGCGCCACCCGCTCGCGGACAAGGTCCGGAGCGCCGTGAAAATCGCCAGGAAGATGGCGCCCGATCTCGTCATCGACGGCGAAATGCAGGCCGACACCGCGGTGGTCCCCGAGATCGTCGAACAGACCTACCCCTTCTGCTCCATCAAGGGCGGCGCCAACGTTCTGGTGTTCCCCAATCTCGAGGCCGGCAACGTGGCCTACAAGCTGCTTTCGCGTCTCGGCGGCGCCGAAATGATCGGCCCGATTCTGATCGGCCTTTCGCGCCCCGTGCACGTGCTGCAGCGCGAGGCGGAAGTGAACGACATCGTCAATGTCACGGCGCTCGCCGTCGTGGATGCGCAGGAATGCGTGTCCCGCGCCGTCGTCGACTCGGTCGCTTCGGTTTAGCAAACCGGCTCCGGGCGTCTGTTAAACTAGTGAATTGTCAGGCTCCGGGCTCCGTGCAACGAGCGGCTGCAAACCCCGCCAGGTCCGGAAGGAAGCAACGGTAGTGGTTAAACTCGTGTGCCGCGGATTACCCGGGGTCTGGCATTGTACAGCGCGCTGGTGCGTGCTGCCGGCGTCTTTTTAGCCGGCCTGGGACTCTTGGACACTCGCACAAAAATCATGTCGCGCCAGGCGCTTCCGCCGGGCGGCCATCTTTTCGTCAGCGGCTGGTTCGACCCGCTTCTCGCCGCTCACGCCTCTCAACTCGAATCGCTGCGCGTCCCCGGGCGATCGCTCGTCGTCGTGATCACCGATCCGCCCGACCCGCTGCTGCCCGCGCGCGCCCGCGCCGAACTTGTCGCCGCGCTCCGCCCGGTGGACTACGTCGTGCTCGAAGGCGAAGCCGAAATCCACCTGGAACCCGAACACGCCCGCCTCCGTGAGTCCCTCATGGCTCACGCGCGACGCCGCTGCGCTGCCTTATGAACGGCACCCTCGTTGTGCGCCTCGGCGCGATGGGCGACATCATCCACACGCTCCCCGCCGTGTCGAGCCTCGGCCATGTGACGTGGGTCGTCGAACCGCGTTGGGCGGCGCTGCTCGACAACAACCCCCATGTCGACTCCGTGATTCCGCTCGACCGCCGCGATTGGAGCAGCGTCCGCCTCGCATGGTCGGAGATTCGCCGCCGCCGCTTTGCCCGCTGCGTCGACTTTCAGGGGCTCATCAAATCCGCGCTCGTTGCCGCCGCCGCCCGTGCCCCGCAAACCTACGGCTACGCCGAGCCCCGCGAATCCGCCGCCGCCCTCGCCTATGGCACCCGCGTTCGCCCAACGGCGCCTCACATCGTCGACCAGCATCTCGAACTCGCCCTCGCCGCCGGAGCGCCAGCGCGCATCGTCGACTTTCCGCTGGCCGCCGGCGCGCCGGAGGGAATGCTCCCGGCGGGCGACTTCGTGCTCGCCTGCCCGCTTGCCGGGTGGAAATCGAAGCAGTGGCCCGTCGGCAACTACATCGACCTCGCGCGCCGTCTGCCGCTCGTCGTCAACGGACCTCCTTCCGCCGGCGGCGAACTCGCCGCCATCCACGGCGCCCACGTGCACCTGTCCGGAATCCCCGGTCTCATCGATGCCACTCGCCGCGCCCGCGCCGTCATCGGTGTCGACAGCGGACCGTTGCATCTCGCCGCCGCGCTCGGCAAACCCGGTGTCGCAATCTACGGACCCACTGACCCCGCCCGCAACGGACCCTACGGAGGAACCATTCGCGTTCTGCGCGCGCCCGATGCCGAAACTTCCTACAAGCGCGGCGATGAGATTTCGCCCTCCATGCGCGCCATCACGCCGGATCAGGTTCTGGAGGCGCTCGGATGAGACGCTACTGGTTCCCCAAACCCTACGCCGACCGGGTGGCGAAACTGCGCGTCATCGGCGGATTCGTCATGGTGGCTGCTTTCGCGTGGTGGTCCGCGCCCGATGCCCAAAGCCTCGCCGCCGGTCTGCCCGTCGCGTTCGCCGGAATCCTGCTGCGCGCGTGGGCTGCCGGACACCTCGAGAAGAATCAGCAGCTCGCCGACGGCGGACCCTACCGTTTCGTACGCAATCCGCTCTACGACGGCACCGTGCTCGCCGCCGCCGGATTCGCCATCGCCTCGCGCCGTTGGGAACTTGCGCTGCTGTTCGCCGCCGTTTTTCTCGCCGTCTACCTGCCGGTGATCGAACTCGAGGAACAACACCTCCGCAAGCTCTTTCCCCGTTATGCCGAGTACGCCGAAGCCGTGCCCATGTTGCTCCCGCGCCCCACTCGCTGGCAATCGGCGCGCAAATTCAAGACCGCCGTCTATCTCAGGAACGAAGAGTATCAGGCTGCCCTCGGCTTTCTCGCCGGCGCCGCGTTCTTGATTTGGAAGGTAGTCCGCTAAGCTGGAATCAGTGGAAGAGGAAGTTCTCGGCAAAGCTTATGACAGCCGGTTGATGCGCCGGCTGCTCACCTACATTAAGCCCTACCGCAAAACCGTGGCGATTTCGCTGCTGTTCCTGCTCGGTAACTCGCTCGGCCAGATTCTGGGTCCGCTGCTGACCAAGCTCGCGGTGGACCGTTATCTCGCGCCCGTCAGCGGTCCGCAAAGCTGGCTCGCTTCCCAACTCCCCGCCGACCCGTGGGCCGGCATGATGCGCATCTCCGCTATCTACTTTGCCGTTATCCTGCTCGGCTTTTTTTGCGACTTCGGCCAGCAGTACCTGATGCAATGGACCGGTCAGCGCGCCATGTTCGACCTGCGCCGCGAACTCATGGCCCACCTCCAGCGTCTTGACATCGCCTACTACGACCGCAATCCCGTCGGACGCATGATCACCCGCGTCACCACCGATGTCGACGTGCTCAACGAACTGTTCGCCTCGGGCCTCGTCACCATCATCGGCGACCTGCTGATGCTCGCCTTCATCGTCTTCGTCATGTTCGAGCTCAGCCCCGGACTCACCCTCCTGCTGCTCGCCGTCATGCCCGCCGTCGTCTTCGTCACCATCCTGTTCCGCCGCGCCGTTCAACAAAGCTACCGCCGCATCCGCCTCGCCATCGCCCGCATCAACAGCTATCTTCAGGAACACATCGCCGGTATCGTCGTCCTGCAAATCTTCAACCGCGAGGAGCGCAGCCGCGACGAGTTCCGCGCCATCAACCGCGACCACATGGAGGCGTTCAAGGAATCCATCACCGCTTACGGCTGGTTCTACCCGGTTGTCGAATTCCTGAGCATGCTCGCGCTGTCGATGCTGCTCGCCTACGGGGGATGGCGTGTTCGCGGCGGCGCGCTCACCATCGGCGTGGTGGTCGCCTTCTTCCAATACGGGCTCCGGTTCTTCCGCCCCATTCAGGACCTGAGCGAGAAATACAACATCCTGCAGAGCGCCATGGCTGCCGCCGAGCGCATCTTCAAATTGCTCGACACCGAAGTCGCCGTCCGCACGCCTGTCGCGCCCGTCACGCTCGATAGCCGCCCTCTCGACATCGAATTCGACGGCGTGTGGTTTGCCTACAAGGGCGACGATTGGGTGCTCCGCGATGTCAGCTTCCGCATTCCTGCCGGACAGACCGTCGCCGTGGTTGGTCATACCGGGGCAGGGAAGACCACGCTTACCAACTTGCTTCTGCGCTTCTACGACGTTCAGAAGGGCGCGATTCGGGTCGGTGGGGTCGATATTCGAAACGTCTCCCTCGCCGAACTTCGCCGCCGCTTCGGAATCGTTCTTCAGGACCCTCACCTGTTCACCGGCACCCTCGGCGATAACATTCGTCTCGGCACTCCCGGCATCGAGTCCGCTCAGCTCGAACAGGCCGTCGAACAGGTGAACCTCGGCGAGTTTATCCGCTCCTTGCCGGATCGCTTCGAGCACCCCGTTCGCGAGCGCGGCAACGGTTATTCCACCGGACAGAAGCAGCTCATCAGCTTCGCCCGCGCCCTGGCCCATAACCCCGGAGTCCTGCTGCTCGACGAAGCCACCTCGAGCGTCGACACGGAAACCGAGTTCCGTGTGCGCGATGCGCTCTCCCGCCTGGTGAAGGGCCGCACGTCCATCATCATTGCCCATCGCCTGTCCACCATCCAGCGCGCTGACCGCATCCTGGTCATGCACAAGGGACAACTCCGCGAAAACGGCACTCACCAGGAGTTGCTCTCGCAACGGGGCATTTATTGGAAGCTCTACCAGCTGCAGTATAAGGACCAGGAAACCGCCACCGCGCAGTAAGCGCTAGCGGCCCGAAGCCCACTTCCCCAGCAGCCCGACCAGCGCGGCTCCAGCCATCAGCCACACCGTATCGACCGTAGTCGCCGCCATGAGCCCGAAACTCGCCGCCGCTACCGCCACATCGAAGCCCGTCGTAATCGTGGTCTGCGCCAGTTGCAGCGCCGTCGCCGCCAAGAGCCCGGCGCTCGCCAGCAGCGTCGCGCTGATCGCGCTTTTTAGAAGCGGATGCTCGGCGTACCGTGACGCCCCCAGGAGCAGCGGAATCGCCAGAAACGCCGGCGACAACATTGCCAGCAGCCCCGCCGCCGCTCCCGGCAGCCCGCCCGCGAAATATCCCACGCATACAAGGTAGCCGCCATTCGGTCCCGGCACGGACCGGCTTACCGCAATGGCCGTGTTCAATTGCTCGCTTGTGATCGCATGCCGCTCCACCACGAAATCGTTATGCACGATGGCCAGCCCGGCCATCCCGTTGAAGGACGTCAGCGTCGCTTTGAGGAGCAGCATGTAAATCAGCAACGGGTTCATTCGGCCGCGCGCTCCTTCCACAGCGCGCCCGCCACCGCCGCCACCGCAACCACCTTGAACGGCGCCCATCCGCCCCACCACGAAACCGCGAACGCCCCGCCGAGCATCACCGCGCTGCGCAGCCATCGCCCTCGCCGCAGGTGCGGCCTTGCAAGCTGCCACGCGCCCGCGAACATGATTCCCAACGCCGCCGACAGCGCCGCGCCCGTTGCCGCGCGCCCGTACGGATTCCGCATCAGGCTCTCATACATCCCTGCCACAACCACGGTAACCGCCGCCGACGGAATCACCACCGCGCCCAGTGCCGCGAACGCTCCCGGCCAGCCCCGCAGTTGATATCCCGTGGCCACGCAAAACGCCAGCACGTTCGTGCCGGGCGTCACCCGCGCCATCGTGTAGCTCAGAGCGAACTGCGCCCTCGACAGAATGCCCCGCCGGTCGACAAGTTCGCCGCGAAGCGCCAGCATCGTCGGGTCGCCGCCGCCGAACGTCGTATTGCCGAGCTTGCCGTATATCGCTATGAGCGTGCGCAAACCAATCGCAGCCATCTTCTGTTTGTATCATCGAAATGAGACTGCCCATGAGCCAAACCGTCGAAATTCCAGACGACTTGTTCGCCCAGGCTTCCGAACTCGCCGCCGCGGCCGGTCTTGAACCCGTCGCTTATATCGTCCAGGCCTTGCGCGAACAGGTTTCGTGGAAACGTTACTCCATCACGCAAGCCGACAAGGAGCAGCGGCGCTTCGCCGGAGTGCAGGAGCGCATGCCGGATACCGACCTTGAACTCGAGTAAATACCAAGGCAAATGGCTGCTGTTCGGCGGCCTCGTCATCCTCTCGGCCATCGCCGCCGGCGCCCTCTCGTTGTGGCGCTACGAGACCGCCAGGCCCAAGCCCGTCGTAACGGCGCCCGCCCCCGCGGTCTTTGACCCCGTCGGCAGCGAAATCAACCTCACCGGTCAGATTCAGGCCCAGAAGGTTGTCAACGTGGCCGCGCCGATCGAAGGCGTCATCGAGAGTTTTGCCGTCGAAGTGGGACAGGATGTTGTCGAAGGGCAACTGCTTGCGCGCATCAAGAATGTTCGGGTTGAAACCGCGCTGCAAAACGCCACCGAAGAAGCTGACCGCGCGCAAACCCGCGTCCAGAACACCGAAGCCGCTATTACCGCCGCGCGTCTCGAAGCCTCGCGCGCTCGAGCCGAGTCCTCCCGCGTCCACGCCGAACTCGAGCGCGCCGTCAAAGCCTTCGAGCGGCAGAAACTGCTTTTCGCCGAGGGCGCCACGCCCCGCCTCGCCTACGAAAAAGCCGAGGCCGAATACAAGCAATTGAAGGACGAGGACCAAAGCAAGCAGACCATCGCCCAACAGGCCGAAGACCGCATCGAAGCCCTCAATCGCGATCTGCTGAATTTCAAGAAAACCGCCGCCGCGCGTTCCGACGACCTCGAACAGGCCAAGGACAATGCCGGCGCGGGCGACCTCCACTCTCCCGTCGACGGCGTCATCATCGCCCGCCGCGGCGAGCCCGGCGAGCGCATCGCGCCTGACGTCGAGGACTTCTTCAAGATTGGAACGACGCTGTCCGCGCTCGAGATAATGCTCGAACCGAACCCCGCTCAACTCGCCCGCATCAAAGCCGGTCAACCCGTCGCCATCCACGTCGCCGAACTTCCCAACGAGCCCATCCCCGGCACCGTCCGCGAGATCACCGGCAACCGCGTGATCATTGACTTCACCAGCCCCACCCCGCTCGTCAAGCCCGGCCTTTCGGCCCAGGTTTCGATCAAACTGACATAGAATTTGAATCAGCAGCGCGCCATGCAATTTCTTAAAGAAAGCCTCATCGAACTCATCACTCAGACCTCGACGAACCTGCCGCCCGACGTTCGCGCGGCCATGGGACTCGCTATCGCCGCCGAGACTCCCGGCACGCAATCCGCCCAGGCGCTCAGCATCGTCGCCTCCAACATCGACATGGCTGCCGATGATAGCGGGCCCATTTGCCAGGACACCGGCATGCCGACCTTCGTCATCCACACGCCCGCCGGCACCGACCAGATTGCTTTCGCCGAAACGGTCCGCGAAGCCGTCGCCGAGGCCACCCGCCGCGGAAAACTGCGCCCCAACTCAGTCGATTCGCTTACCGGAAAAAACAGTGGCGACAATCTCGGCGCGGAAACGCCGGTGATTCACTTCGAACAATGGCGCGAGCCCGGCATCGAAGTGAAGCTCGTGCTCAAGGGCGGTGGCTGCGAAAACAAAAACATACAGTACTCGCTGCCCTGCGAACTCGAGCACCTCGGCCGCGCCGGTCGCGACCTTGAGGGCGTTCGCAAATGCCTCCTCCACGCCGTTTGGCAGGCGCAGGGGCAGGGCTGCGCGCCCGGCGCAATCGGGGTCTGTATCGGCAGCGACCGTAGTCACGGCTACCTGCTCGCCAAGTATCAGCTGTTTCGCTCGCTCGACGACACCAATCCCAACCCCGACCTCGCCGCGCTCGAAGAGCGCATTATGCGCGAAGCCAACACGCTCGGCGTCGGGGCCATGGGCTTCGGCGGCAAGGCTTCACTCATCGGCTGCAAAATTACCGCCGCCAATCGCCTTCCCGCGAGCTTCTTCGTCAGTGTCGCCTATGACTGTTGGGCCTTCCGCCGCCTCGGCGTCCGTCTCGACGCGCAGACCGGCGCCATCACCGGATGGCTCTACCGTGACCCCGAACGCCCTGTCGAGCGCATGGCCGCCGGTTCCGGCTTTCCGCTCACCGGACGCGAAGTCGTGCTCCGTCCCCCCATCACCGAAGAACAGGTGCGGGCTCTCAAGGTGGGCGACGTCGTCCTCATCAGCGGCGACCTTTACACCGGGCGAGACGCTGTTCATGCCCACCTCATGAAGAACGCCCCGCCCGTCGACCTCAACGGCGCCGCTCTCTATCACTGTGGACCCGTGATGCTCAAACAGGGCGATGGTTGGGTGGTGAAAGCCGCCGGGCCCACCACCAGCATCCGCGAGGAGCCTTATCAGGCCGACGTCATCAAACGCTACGGCGTGCGTGCCGTCATCGGCAAGGGCGGCATGGGTCCCAAGACCCTCGCCGCGCTGAAGGACTTCGGAGCCGTGTACCTGAACGGTATCGGCGGCGCGGCGCAGTATTACGCCCGCACGATGGAAAAGGTGCTCGATGTCCACCTGCTCGAGTTCGGTATCCCCGAAGCCATGTGGCACATCCGGGTGAACAACTTCGTCGCCATCGTCACCATGGATGCCCACGGCAACTCGCTTCACGCCGACGTCGAAGCCGCCACCGGCAAGGCGCTCGCCGCTATCTAGCCGTTAAGCGCCTTCCGAAATCATAAACACCGCCACCTCGGCCAGCAGGTTCGGCAGAACGGTCACCGTCCGGTTGCCCGCGAGAAACAGCCGGCGTTCCACCTTCCAGCCTTCCCGCGCCACCAGCGATTCGAAATCCTCCACCGTCAGAAAGTGGATGTTCGGCGAGTCGTACCACTCGTAAGGAAACAGCTTCGTCCGCGGCGCGCGGCCCGACCACAAGTGCGCCAGCCGCACCCGCCAGTGCCCGAAATTCGGAAACGCGACGATGCCATGCCGACCGACTCGCAGCAGGTCGCGGAGTACATGCAGCGGTTGCCGCGCTTCCTGAAGCGTCTGGCTCAAAATCACGTAGTCGAAGGCCTGGTCCGGGTAATCGCGCAAGCCCTGGTCGATATCGCCCTGGTAGACCGAAACCCCGCGCGCGATGGCCCGTTGCACGCGCGCGCCCGAAATTTCCACCCCGCGAGCGTCTACTTGCTTGTTTTGCGCGAGCCAGGCCAGCAGTTCGCCGTCGCCGCAACCAAGGTCCAGGACCTTGGTGCCCGGCTGAACCAGTTCGCTGATGATCGCGTAATCGCTGCGTCCGAAAACGGATTGAACAAAGGACACTGGATTTCATTGTAGCGGGGTAGCGGCTTCGAACCGTGAGAAAATGGCTCTTGAACGCCCAACCTGCGCCTTCCGGCACTCTCGCCCGCATCGCTGAAACGGCCTGGACCCGCTACTCGGAGCGGCTCACCGGCCGCGGCGCCACACCCTTGTGGACCACCGTCGTCATCACCGCGAGTTCGCGCCTTCAGGCCGCGCGCTACGAGTGGGAAATTCAACGCCGCCGCGAGCACGGCAAACTTCCCGAGCGCGTCAACTACTCGGTCATCCCCGACCCCGGCGACCGTCGCGCCGGCTCGGGCGGCGCAACAATCCACGCCCTTCAGTCGCTCGGCGCTTCCGGCCTCGAATGGTGGAACGATCAACGCGTCCTGCTGATTCACTCCGGCGGCGATTCGCGCCGCCTGCCGCTCTACTCCATCTCCGGCAAGCTCTTCAGCGCCCTCCCCGTCTTGACCCCTTGGGGCGCCGCCTCCACCGTCTTCGACGAATGGATGGCTTTGTCCACGCTGTGGGCCGAACGTTTCTCCTGCGGCCTCCTGGTCGGTTCCGGCGATGTCGTACTCACCTTTGACGCCGCTTCTTTCGATTGGGACCGCCACGGCGTAACCGGCGTCGCCATCCGCGAGCGCGCCGAAACCGGCACGCAGCACGGCGTCTACGTTCACGACGCTCAAGGCCGCGTCTACGCCTTTCTGCAAAAGCCTTCCATCGACGAAGTTCGTGCCGCCGGCGGACTTCTCCCCGGCGACCGCGTTGCGCTTGACTCCGGATTGCTCTGCTTCTCGCCCCCGGTCGCCGCCCGCCTCGCCGCCTTGGATGGCATCGAGAGCGGTCCGCCGATCGACCTCTATCAGCACATCACCATGGCTCTGACCGGACAATGGCGGCCTGCTCCCGGCGACCCTCCAGCGCTTCATCATGTTGCCGGCGCGGTCAAGGGAACGCCGTTCTGGTGCGCCGCGGTCGACGGGCAATTCACGCACGTCGGGACCACGACTCTGTTCCGCCGTCTGATGACCGAAGAGACCGAGTTCTCGCGCCTCTACGCCGCCCACCAGCGTCTCGGCACAGCCAGCGCCCCAGGAGTCAAGAGCTCAGGAGTGGTGATCGATAGCGTGTTCCATGCGGGCGCCGATCTTGGCCCCGGATCGCTGGCCATCGAGTGCATGGCCGGTCATCCCGTCCGCGCCGGTCGCGGCAGCGTCCTGCATGGCCTCGAGGACATCCATACCGCCGTTGAAGCGCCCGAAGATGTCGTTCTCCACCAGGGCGCCGTAACCGTGCCTGACATGGGCCCTCGCACCGTGCTGCGAGTGTACGGCGTCTCCGACGATCCCAAAATTCCCGCCTCGGATGGCGCAACCTGGTTCGGCCGTCCCATCCTCGACGAACTCCGTGAACTCGGCATCGACCCGGCCATGGTCTGGCCCGATCAGCCCGGCGCCGAACGAACCTTCTGGAATGCGCGCCTCTTCCCCGCCGTTCCCACCGCGGACGAGGCTTGGGCCTGCGCCCGTTGGATGCTGCGCCTGCCGTCCAGTTTCTCCGTCGAAAGCTGGCTCTCTTTGCGCCGCATCTCGCTCGCGGAAAGCGCGCTGTGGGCCGACCCGGGAGCCTCGAGCGTCGCCCACGCCCGCCGCGCTCAGTCCAATTGGAAAAACATCGCCGTCGCTCTCGCCCAATCCGGAGCCGATATCCGCCCGATGCTCGCCCACTCGCCCGGCATCGCTCCGCTCGCCGAAGTGGGCGCGGCGCTTGCGGCCAACGCCTCTCAACTCGAAGCCGGGGCGCCCACTCAATCCGCAAGCCGCTACCTGCAGGCAAGCCTGTTCCTCGCTCAAGCGGGCCTGGCGAGAGATGCCGATGCCGCCCGCTCGAACGCCTTTACGCAGGTGGCCCGCGCTGTCACCGCCGGAATCGGGCAGGTGCGAACTGCGCCCTGTGGACCGTGGATCAAGAGCGCCGTCCATGTCTCCGCGCCTCCGCGCATCGATCTTGGCGGAGGCTGGTCCGACACGCCGCCGTTCTGCCTGGACTGGGGCGGCACCGTCCTGAACATCGCCCTCGAAATCGGAGGCGAGTACCCGATCTCCACCTCCATTCAGGTCATTGAACAGCCCCTGATCCGCTGCTGCTCGGAGGGCGATAGCGCAACCGAGGAAATCGTCAGCAGTGATTCTCTCCTTCGCGACCCGGTGCCCGGCGACCCCTGCCTCATCCACAGAACCGCGCTCCGCATGACCGGCCTTTTTGACTCGGGCGACAGCCTCGATCGCATCCTGCAGCGCCAGGGAGGCGGCCTCGAAATCCGCACCTGCGTCAATCTCCCCATGGGCTCCGGACTTGGAACCAGCAGCATCCTCGCCGCCTCGATGCTCAAGGCCATTGCCGAACTCACCGGTGAACACTTATCCGATCAGGCGCTCAGCGACCGCGTCATGCGCCTCGAGCAACTCATGACCACCGGCGGCGGCTGGCAGGATCAAGCCGGCGGCATCTTCCCCGGCGCCAAGCTCATCTCCTCCGGCCCCGGTCTTGAACAGCGCCTGCGCGTTCAACCGGTACCCTGGAACGCCGCGCGCGAACGCGAGTTCGAAAGCCGCATGGTGCTCTACAACACCGGCATCCAGCGCATTGCGCGTAATCTGCTGCAAACCGTCGTTGCCAGTTATCTCGCTCGGGAAACCGCAACTGTTGAAGTGCTCCACAGCATCAAGACGCTCGCCATGGAGATGGCCTTCGCGATGGCTGAAGGCGATTGGCTGCATCTAGGCCGCCTGCTCGACCGCCATTGGGAACTGAACAAGACCCTCGATCCCAATACGACCAATGCGCCCGTCAACGCGCTGCTCGACCAGGTGCGACCCTACATCCTCGGCGCCAAACTAGCCGGCGCGGGCGGCGGCGGTTTCCTGATGCTCCTGGCGCGAGACGAAACCCGGGCCGCAGAATTACGAACCCTCCTGTCCGCCACCGGCGGCCAAGTCTGCCCCTGGCGCATCGCCCACTCCCCCCTCCAAACCAGAACCGGGACAGTGGGGACAGTGGGGACAGCCTGAGGTGGCGAACTCGATTGCACCAGCCCGGGGTGTCCCAAATGAGAATTTCTCCAAAAAATTCCCACTTATGCACTGAAATGCCGCGCAATGCACGAGTAGTAGCTCCGGGGCTTCCCTACCATATCACTCAGCGGGGTACCAACCGCGAGAAGGTGTTCTATACCAACGGCGACCGCAAGCTATACCTCCGTTTGATTCGCGATAGCCAGGAGGAGGCAGGWGTGCAGGTGCTGGCCTATTGCCTCATGTCCAACCATGTSCACTTCATCGTCGTCCCCGAGCGSGAAGACTCGCTGAGCGTCCTGTTCGGCCGCGCCAACGGGCGATTCGCSCAGGCACTCAACATCGAAAGAGGRCGCTGTGGACATCTGTGGCAAGCGAGRTTCTTCTCYTGTCCGATGTCGGAAACCCATCTGTGGATTGGACTTCGCTATGTGGAGGAGAATCCTTGCCGGGCCGGCCTGGTGGAGTCGGCCGCCGAGTATCGCTGGTCGAGCGCAGCGGCCCACTTGCTGCGGGGAGCGGGACCGGACCGGCATCCTGGATCTCGATTTTTGGCAAAAGACCGGCGGAGCGGAGACGTGGCGGCAAATGTTCGACAGCGGTCAGCCGATGGCCGATCGGGTTCCGGAGCTCCGCAAATGCACCTATGCCGGTCGGCCGTTCGGGGAAGAGGACTTCGTCGAAGACCTGGGGGTCCGCTTTGGACGGCGGTGGCGCAGGTCCGCAAATCGAGCCGAATTGGCAGAATTTGCATAAATCAGCGCGACGGGTGTCCCAAACAGCGAATTTCGAGCGTGTCTATTCAGGCTGTCCCTCGTCTTCGTCCCTACAGGGCCAACAGCAATACGAATAGAGCCACCCAGACTAAGCCCATGAAATGCCAGTACATCGCGGCTGACTCGGCCAGCATCCCGTGGTGAACCAAATCCCGTTTCCGCTTTAACAACAGCCAGTTGAGGGCCACCATCCCGCCCGCCAAGTGGAGCGCGTGAGCTCCGGCGAACATATAGAAGACCGACGCGTGCGGATTTCCGTGCGCCGAGTACCCGTGCTTCAGCAGTTGAAACAGCCCCGCGCCTTGGCAAGCGATGAACCCGAGACCCAGGTAAATGGTCAGCAGCAGCCGACGCCGGTACGCAAACCAGTGCCCTGAGCGCAAAGCCGAGCGCGACAACTCGAGCATCCAGCTGCTCAGCACCAACACCCCAGTGCTCGCCCACAACGCCGTCGGCGTCTCCAGCGGCTGCCACAGAAAGTCGGACTGCGCGCGGAACCAGAACGCCGCCGCGAGCGCAAGAAAAAGCGCCGTCACCCAAACAATGGTCAGCAGGGTACCCAGCCGGTAGAGAGCGCGGCGACGGTCGGGATTCGAATCTCCGTCCCCATCGCCATCGCCGCCCCATCCGCGGCCGTGCAGGTCGCGATCGGGCGGACCTCCTCCACCGATACGAGGTTCAAGTTCGAGTGCCGGGGCGGCATCCAGCGCCGGGGCGGACATGCTTCTATTTTAGGCTCAGCCGAGTTCGGTCTGGATGAGCCCGGCAATCTGTTTTGCCGTCGAGCGCACCATCTGATCGTCCGCACCCTCCACCATCACCCGAGCCAGCAGTTCCGTTCCCGAGAATCGAACCAGGATCCGGCCCGAGTCGCCGAACGCGCGCTCGGCGTCGCGAATGGCGCCTGCCACCGCCGGCATCTCGGCAATCGGGCGCTTCTGCTTCACCACCACGTTCTCGAGCACCTGCGGGTACACGGCGAGTCCCGCCGTCAGTTCGTCGAGCGTCTTGCCGGTAGCCGCCATCACTTCGAGCACCCGGAGAGCCGTCAACATTCCGTCGCCCGTGGTGGCCCAATCGCGAAAAATGATGTGCCCGGATTGCTCGCCGCCCAGGCGCGCGCCGCGCTGCAGCATTTCGTCGAGCACGTATTTATCGCCCACTTGTGTGCGAACCATGCCGATGCCGCGAGCCTTCAGCGCATTCTCGAGACCCAGGTTCGACATCACCGTTGCCACCACCACCGGCTGACCGTCCGCCTCCGCCAGCCGGCCCGTCGAATTCAGGTATTCGCCCGTCAGCAGCATCACCGCGTCACCGTCCACGATCTTGCCCGAGTGCGAGACGAACAGCGCACGGTCCGCATCGCCGTCGAACCCGATTCCGATCGCCGCCCCCGATGCGAGCACTTCGTCGCGCAAACGGTCCAGGTGCAGCGATCCGCAATTCAGATTGATGTTGCGGCCGTTCGGCGCGCTGCCGATCGCCTTCACACTCGCGCCCAACCGCTCGAACAGCTGCGGACCCATGTGCGAGGCAGAACCGTGCGCCGCGTCCACCACGATTTGTATCCCGTCCAGCCGCGCCGGAAACGTACCCGCCAGGTAATCGACATACTGCCGGTCCAGGCTTTCGTCCACCTCGAGCGGCGCCGCTTTCGGCTCGGCGCCCGATTCGAGCACGGCGAAAATATCCTGCTCGATCGAATGCTCCTGCGCGTCCGGCAGTTTGTATCCCTCGTGATTCAGCACCTTGATGCCGTTGTCGAGGTACGGATTGTGCGAGGCCGAAATCATCACGCCGGCCGCAAAATGTCCCGTGCGCGCGATGTAGGCCACGCCGGGCGTTGAAATCAGCCCCGCGTAGCGCGCCGTCACCCCGCTTGCCTTCAGCCCCCCGGCGACATACGAAGCGATCTCGGGACCCGACTCGCGCGTATCCACTCCGATCACCACTTCCGGATCGAGATGATGCCCGGAAATCCAGCGTCCGAGTGCCGCTCCAACGGCGAAGGTCGTCGCCGGATCCAGCGGCGGCGCGCCGGCCTTGCCACGGATTCCATCCGTTCCGAATAATTTGCGATTCATATCGACTTCTAGTTTTTCTCCACGTCCACCCGCACCACGACGCTCGGCGGCGTCTCAAAGCGGATCTGCGGATCTGACAGGTACGCATGCACGCGAAACTCCGTCCGCCCCACCACTCCGCTCAGATCGATTGCATCCGTTTGTGCCGCCTCAACCTGCGACACATGACTCTCCGGACCCGCAATTCGCAATCGCTCCGGGCTCACCGATACCGAGGTAACACGATACCCGTAAGGCGGCGGCGCTCCGGTCCGCGCCCTTACTGGGACCTCCTTTTCGAGCACCCGCTCCAGGTGCAAACGGACTTCGCTCGGCACCGAGCGCAGCAGCGTCACTCCCGCCGGAAGCTTGATCGTCCCCGCGTTCACGCTCAATGTGCGCTCGCCCGGCGCCTGTATTTCAGACAGGTCCAATGTCACCGACGATCCCGAGAGGAGGTCCGGCGTCATGCGTCCCGAAGGACCCCGCAGTTCGAGCCTCACCCGGTCCGGTACATCCGATCCGATCTCCAGGTTGCGCGGAAGATTCTTATAAAACAACGGAGCCACATGCGCTGCCACGAGTTCCGGTTCGTCCACTACGACGAGCCAGAGAATCACTGCCAGCAACAGTGCGAGCAGCTTCCATTGCAGATTCGCAAGCAGAGCTTTTTTCAACGCTGCTTTCTCCCGCCCGGTGCCGCGGTCTGCGCCTCGCGCGTGCCCGCCTCTGAAACATAGACGTCGCGTTCGTGCGGTTTGGGATCGCGGTGGCGTCCATGCTGCCCGATCCGCTCCTCGAGCCTGTTCGGCGTGATGTTGCTCTCGATCTCACCGAATGCCGCTACGCTGATATTCCCGGTCTCTTCCGAGACGATGATGGACAGGCAATCGGCTTCCTCCGTGATTCCAATCGCCGCGCGATGGCGGGTGCCCAGGTTGCCGAGCAGTTGCGGGTTCATCGTGAGCGGCAGAAAACAGGCTGCCGCGGCGATGCGTTCGCGTTGGATGATCACGGCACCGTCGTGTAGCGCGGCGTTCGGCTCGAAGATGGCTCGCAGCAGGTCGCGCGAGATGTCGGCATGCAGCGACACGCCGCTTTCGATGAAAGTCCGCAAGCCGATATCGCGCTCCATGACGATCAGCGCGCCCACTTTCTGCTGCGCCATCTCGCTCACCGCCAGCACAATCTCCTGCACCATCTCACGGCGCTGCAGCCGTCCGGAACTTCCAAAAAGCTGCGTTCGCCCGAGCCGCGCGAGCATGCGGCGGAGTTCCGACTGGAACATCACGATCAGCGCCACCGGCGTAAACGGCGCGGCGGTCGCCAAAATGGTCCGCAACAGCTCGAGATGCGCCCACGTGGCGACGAGATAAACGAAAATGAGGATGAAAATTCCGGCCAGAATCGGCGCTGCCCGCCGCCCCCGCAGCAGCATCATGCACTGATAAATCACGAAGGCGACGATCAGAATGTCGACAATAGAAGTGAGCGTGATCCGGGGCAGGTTCAGAAGGGTAGGTAATGAGAGCGACGGCATGAGCGAACTCGCCGGAATGGGTTCATGCAAACGTCCCGACCCTTCATTTTATCAGGCCCGCGCTCGTCCGGCGACGCTCTTATCTGGCTGCCGCGCTCTCGACGCCCCTCATCACCCTCAGCAGGTTGCCGCCGAAGATCTTCGCGATGTCGTCCGGCGAATAGCCCTTGGCCCTGAGCGCCGCCCTCAGGGCGGGGAACTTCGAAACGTCGTCCAATCCCGCCGGAGTACAGGGCACGCCGTCGAAATCCGAACCGATGCCCGCCGCGCCGATACCCCCGATTTTTACAACATGGTCGATGTGAGCCACGGCATCCTCGAGCGTCGCGCGTGGAATTTCGCCCGAAGCGAACGCTTGTTGAAACACCGCCTCATCGTATTTGCCCACCTTCTTCTCGAGCGCCGATTCTCCGGCGGCCGTTTTCGGCGATAAGAATCCACAGTTGAAGTTCACCTGCACCACGCCGCCTTTCTTCGCCAGGGCGGCGATCATCTCGTCGGTCATGTTGCGCGGGACGTTTGCCAGCGCCCGGCAGGAGGAGTGCGAGGCGATCAGCGGGGCGCGGCTTGCCTCGAGCGCATCCTGAAAGGTCTTGTCTGAAACATGGGAAATGTCGATCATCATGCCGAGCCGGTTCATCTCAGCGATGATTTCGCGCCCGAGCGAGTTCAGCCCGTTGTGCTTGGGCTGGTCGCCCGACGAGTCCGCCCAGCCGTTCGAGTTGGTATGCGTCAGCGTCATATAGCGGACCCCGAGCAGGTAGAAGTCGCGCAGCAGCCGCGGACTGTCTTCAATCGCGTGACCGCCTTCGTTCCCGATCAGCGCGGCGATTTTCCCCCGCGCGGCCGCGCTTTCGATCTCCTTTGCGCTCGCCGCCCCTTGGAACTCGCACGGATAGCGGGCGGCGATGTCGGTCTTCACCGTGTCGATCATTTCCATGGCACGGTGAGCCGACTGGTTGGTCTTGGCATAATCCGCCCCTACGTAGGCCGCAAAGAACGTCGCGCCCACACCGCCTTGCCGCAATCGCGCGATATCGGTGTGATTCTTCGGATTCAACGCGCCGATGTCGAGCCCGACGAGAGTCGAGCTCGTCACGTCGTTATGCGTGTCGATCAGCAGCGGCTTCGCCGCCGGCTGCGCCGTGCAAGCCTTCTGAACCGGCCGGCTCTCGGCTGCCACCTTCTCCACCGCCCGCATCACCCTCAGCAGGTTGCCGCCGTAAATTTTGCGAATGTCTTCGGCCGAGTAGCCCCGTTCGAGCAGCGCGCGTGTAAGGTTCGGAAATTCGGCCACCGTGGCCACGCCCTTCGGCGTGCAGCCCACGCCGTCGAAATCGGTGCCGATGCCCACCGCCTCGACGCCCGCGATTTTTCGAACATGGTCGATGTGGGCCACCACGTCTTCGAGCGTCGCCGGCGCCACCGCGCCCTGCTCGGCAGCCATCATTTTACGGAACTCCTCGCGGCTCGGGTTCGGATTGGTCCGCATGAATTCGGCCATCTTCGCGCGCATCGGAGCCATCGCATCGGCATAGCGCTGCGACAGGAAATCGCAGCCGAAGTTGATCTGCACCACGCCGCCCTTTTTCCCCACCGCCCGGATCATGTCGTCGGTCATATTGCGCGGAATGTTCGACAGCGCCCGCGCGGATGAGTGCGAGGCGAACACCGGCGCGCGGCTCACTTCGATGGCGTCCCAAAACGTCTTGTCCGCCACGTGCGAGATGTCCACCATCATTCCCAGCCGGTTCATCTCGCGAACGACGTCCTTGCCGAAATCGGTGAGCCCGTTGTGATGCTTGACGTCGGGGCGGTCCACATCGCCCGAGGAGTCGGCCCAGTTGTTAGTGTTGGAATGAGTCAGCGTCATGTAGCGGATGCCGAGCGCGTAGAACTGCCGCAGCAGGCGCAGCGAATCTTCTATGGCGTGTCCACCCTCGATGCCCATCAGCGCGGCGATTTTCCCTTTGGCGTGCGCCGCTTCCACTTCGCTCGCCGTCAGGGCCAGTTCGAATTCGTTGGGGTAGCGCGCCACGATGTCGTGCCGCACCGTGTCGATCATCTGAAGCGCGCGGTTGGCCGAGTGATGGTCGCGCTCGTAGTTGGCGCCGACAAAGACGGCGAAGAACTCGGCCCCCAGGCCGCCTTCGCGCATCCGCGGAATGTCGGTGTGGCCTTCAGACGATCGCTCGCCGATGTCGAATCCGGCCACGGTCTTGCTCGTGACGTCGTTGTGCGTGTCGATGAGCAGGGCGGAGCGGTGAACGCGCCTCACTTCCTCATCCGTTACCTTTCGTGTTTGAGCGCTGAGCGTGATTCCCAAGGCGAGGGCAAAGCAGGCGATCCGAAACATGGATCTATGGTGCCATAGGACCCGGGGCTTAAAATAAAAGACATGGCATTCCCGATTCACCGCAAGCGCCGCCTCCGCATCTCCGAGCCCATGCGCGACCTGGTGCGCGAGACGCGGCTGAGCCCGTCGCAGTTCATYCTGCCGCTGTTTGTCGTGCCCGGCGAAGGCGTCCGCCGTCCGATCAGCTCGATGCCCGGCAACTTCCAGCTTTCGATCGACGAAACGGTAAAGGAATGCGCGTCGCTTCAGTCGCTCGGCGTCGGCGGCATCATCCTGTTCGGGATCCCGGATCACAAGGACGAGCTCGCCTCGGGCGCCTACGCCGATGACGGCATCGTCCAGCAAGCCATTCGCGCGCTGCGCCGCGAATACCCGGAACTGCTGATTGTCACCGACGTTTGCAATTGCGAGTACACGAGCCACGGGCATTGCGGCTTCATAAAAGGAAATGACGTCGACAACGACACCACGCTCGACTGGCTGGCCAAATCGGCTCTTTCGCATGCCCGCGCCGGGGCTGACATTGTCGCGCCCTCGGACATGATGGACGGTCGTGTCGCCGCGATCCGCAAACTCCTCGACGACAACGGATTCTCCAACACGCCGATGCTGTCCTACGCCGCCAAGTACGCCTCTGCGTTCTACGGACCGTTCCGCGAAGCCGCCGAGTCCACGCCCCAGTTCGGCGACCGTCGCAGCTATCAGATGGACCCCGGCAATGCCCGCGAAGCGCTCCACGAGATGGAACTCGATCTTGAAGAAGGCGCCGACATGCTGATGGTGAAACCGGCCATGCCCTACCTCGACATCATCCGCGCCGCGTATGAGCGCTTCCCGGTCCCCATCGCGGCTTACCAGGTGAGCGGAGAGTTCAGCATGATCCACGCCGCCGCCCGCAACGGCTGGCTCGATCTCGATCGCGCCATGATGGAGTCGCTAACCTCTATATATAGAGCGGGCGCAAGCATCATCCTGACTTACTTCGCTCGAGAAGCGGCCCGTAAACTCGGCTGATCACGCCGATCGCGTCCGCGGGCACCAGGTGCCGCCACGGCTGTCCCGATTCCATCCGCGAGCGGACCTCGGTGGCCGAAATCTCGCTCACGTTTTCGGGAACATCGAGCGCCCGAATGCGATGGCCGAGTTCCGCCGGCGGCTCATAATGCCCGTTCCGCGGCGCTACCAGCAGGCCAAAGTCGTCCAGCATCTTGTGGATAGCGTTCGGGTGACCATAGTCCCACTCGACGATCCTTTGCGCCGCGTCGCGCCCGCAGACAAACCAGAACTCCGGCTCTGGACCATATATCTGCCGAAGTTCGTGGGCAATTTCGACAAACAGCCCTCCTTCGGTGACGCGAATCTCGAAACCCGCTTCACCGCGCGCCGCTTCGAGCATGGCCACGCGCTGATCGAGACTCGCGCCTTCGTACTGCTTGTGGGGCAGGCGGACGGGGAGCACGGCCGCCACGTGGTCAGTCTGCGCGCGCGCCGCCTCAATCAATGCGAGATGAGCGACGGTCGGAGGGTTGAAAGTGGCCGGGAATATGCCCAGGCTACGGATCACCGGCATCAGCTACTATGCTAACGGGTAATAAGGCGGGACCTGAGGCCCAGTTCAGTAAAAGACCTCCCCTATCGGTACTTGACTCTAAACATTACCAGAGCTCCCGCCGATCAATGGGAAGCCATGTTCCATTGGATTTGCCCCGAATGCGGACAAGAATGCTCTGCTACGAGCCGGGATTGCCCCTCCTGCTACCCGGACTCCGCCTCTGGCAGCACCCCGGCTGCCGGCAGAACAGGCGAGGTGCGCCCTCAGCCCGAACCCCAAAACACCTCTGTTGCCGTTCTGGATGCTTCGGAACCACCGGCGCCGCTCCCCGCCTTGGCTATGGCCAATGGGCAAACCAAGGACTTGGCCGCGCCACACGACGGCAGCGCCCCGGGAGGGTTGCTGACCCTGGCCCACGCGATCGATGAATCCCCGGCACTCGAGGAGTCGGACGACTCGGAGCCCCTGGTCATCCCCATGGAGGATGAAGGGGTTTCGCCGCTCGCCGAATCGATGCTGATCGAACAGCTATTGGCCCACAGTGCAACGGAAGTTGTTGAAAATGAGCCGGCTGCGGCGCCAGCCGACTTCTCGGAACCCGTTTCCCGAAACGAACCCAATCCGGTGGAGGCCGAGGAATTCAATTATGTCGATGTAGCCGAGACCGAAGCTGCAGCCGGCATTTTAGAGCCGCACGAAGTTCAGGCCGAGACCTTTACCGTTGTCGAACCGGTCGCCGAGACGGTCGAGCCGGTCCTCGAGACCGAAGCTCAGGCGGAAATCGCCACGGAACCCGTCGAGTTTCCTGCCGAAGCTGTTGCTGAGACCGTTGAGCCGGTCAGCGAAACGGAAGCTCTGGCCGAAACCTTCACCGATGTCGAACCGGTCGCGCCGGTCCTCGAGACCGAAGCTCTGGCGGAAAGCGTCACCGAGCCGGTCGAGTCTCCTGCCGAACCGGTCGCCGAGACAGTCGAGCCGGTCAGCGAAACCGAAGCTCAGGCGGAAATCGCCACCGAGCCCGTCGAGTTTCCTGCCGAACCCGTGGCGGAGACAGTTGAGCCCGTCAGCGAAACGGAAACTCTGGCCGAAACCATCACCGATGCCGAGACGGTCGAGCCGATCCTCGAGACCGAAGCTCAGGCGGAAAGCGTCACCGAGCCTGTCGAGTCCCCTGCCGAACCTGTTGCTGAGACGGTCGAGCCCGTCGGCGAAACGGAAGCTCTGGCCGAAACCTTCACCGATGCTGAACCGGTCGCCGAGACAGTTGAGCCGGTAAGCGATACCGAAGCTCAGGCGGAAATCACCAACGAGCCGGTCGAGTCTCCTGCCGAACCTGTTGCTGAGACAGTTGAGCCGGTCAGCCAAACCGAAGCTCCGGTCGAAACCATCACCGATGCCGAACCGGTCGCCGAGACGGTCGAGCCGGTCAGCGAAATCGAAGCTCAGGCGGAAACCACCACCGAGCCCGTCGAGTCTCTCGCCGAACCGGTCGCCGAGATAGTTGAGCCGGTCAGCGAATCCGAAGCTCCGGCGGAAATCGCCACCGAGCCGGTCGAGTTCCCTGCCGAACCTGCTGCTGAGACCGTTGAGCCGGTCAGCGAAACGGAAGCTCCGTCCGAAACCTTCACCGATGCCGAACCGGTCGCCGAGACGGTTGAGCCGGTCAGCGAAACGGAAGCTCAGGCCGAAACTTCCAATGATGCGGAACCGGTGGCCGAGACAGTGGAGCCCGCCGGCGAAACCGAAGCTCCGGCCCGACTTGCTTCGCTTGATGCGGACGATCAAACAGATACCGTCGAGATGCCGGCTGGCGAATTCGCGCCTGACCAGCGAGCCGAGATCGAAGTCCCGGAAGATTCCGCGTTAAAGCCCGCCGCCATCGCAGGCGGCGTTGCTCTGGCGGGTTTTTCGACCGCCGCCATCCTGGCCGCTCGCCGGCCAGCCACTCCTGAGACTCCCGCCCCATCGGTTCCGACGTCTGCCATCCCGGCGCCGCCTCCTCCGGTCGGAAACCGCCAGGATCTGGTTCCAGCGGTGGTTGTGATTCCTCCTCCGCCGGGCGAGCGCAAGGTTGCACCCGCGCCGCGAAGAGTCACCATCCCGGGCTGGCTCATCACCGTTCTTACCGCGGCCACGGTGCTTGCCGGGTTCATCAGCCTGTGGCTGTTCTTCTCGACCACACCCGCGCAAAGCGGCAGTCCGCAAACCCCGCCGCGTGCTCAGAATGCGGCCACCGCTTCCATCGCGCCCGCGGCCCCGAGCACCCTCACGAAATATCTCGAAGTTGCCGGACTGCGCGTCACCTCCGATTCCGGCAAAAAGCCGACCCTCCAATACGTCCTGGTCAACCACTCGGCGGCCGAACTCTCCGAGATCAAACTCACGATTACCGTCCGCTCAAGCGCCGCCACCAGCGCGCAGCAGGCGCCGCTGTGCGTTTTCACCGTCAACGTCCCCACGCTGACGGCTTATGAGTCCCGCGAATTTAAAACGCCGATCGAGAACCCGGTGAACGCTCTCGAACTTCCGGATTGGAACCATCTGCGGGCTGAAGTCGCTGTCAGCGGCCAATAAGTTGCGTCGAACTGAGCGCCTCGGGCCGGTAGAACCGATCATAGAAATCCGGGTCCAGGCGATGTGCCTGGAAGTTTGAAACCGTCCGGAATGGCCCGTTTTTAGCCGGAAAACGGCCGTAACGATCGTAGATGTAGGTGGCATAGGCAATCACTGCTTCCACCGTCTCTTCCGGATAAGCCTCGATTCCAGCCTGTACCGTTCCCGGGTCTTTCCACGCCGTCGCGGCTCCTCCGTCGCGAAAGGACCCTGTCCCCGCCGCATACTTGAAATCGAGGAACGCCCTGACCGCTTCCCGCATGTCCCGATAGTAAGGCGGACAGAACGGTTTCAATAACAGCTGATCTCCCCGTTCGAGGCCGACCGCCACGGGCACCTGGAGCTCTTTCCCCGTCGCCCGGATCAGCAAACGTCCCACTGCGCCCGCTCCGATGGTTTTCGAGAACGGAATACTTTCCATTCTGAATCCGAGCGCCTGAGTCCAGGCATAAGGATGGGCTCCGAAGTGAGGGAATCCCCCGAGCCCGAGCGCCTGGGCTGCGAGCGCGAGATTCTGCACGATACCGCCCAGTTCGATGGCGGTGAATTCACACATCCAGGTCTCGAGCACGTCCACAGTGGCCACGCGACCGCTTGCCGGATCGTCGTTGAGATGGCCGCCCCGCGATTTCGCAAAGCGCGCAATGCCGGGCGCGCGGAAACCGTTCCGCTCGTCGAGCACGTAGTAGCCAAACTCCGGGCTGAACGCCGACAGCAGCACGTTGATGTAGAGCGCCGAGTGGTCGGCAACCGGAACGAAGTAGGTGGTTCCCGGCGCGTTCGCCATCCACTGATTGAAAGATGGCACGTACGGGATCTGCCTGGGAACTCCGATCCGCTCCTTGGCGATGGGGACCCGCGAGCGTTCAAACACCTCGCGCAACTCGCCGCGGCGCGCGGCGGCGATCAACCCGGGCAGCTCGGTGCGCGGAAAGTCTTGCGGCTTCTTCAGCATCCATGCGCCGTGGTCGTTGATCAGGAACACGGTGACGGTGTGCAGCGCGTCGGCGCTCGCGACGGTGCGCCCGGTGAACTGAGCCATGATGTGGCCGCCGCCCGTTTCCGGCGCCGATCCGGCGCCATAGGGCAATTCGCCGAGTGCCGGGCCCGTAATGCCGCAGGCAGCAAAAGCGAGCAGCGCTTCCTCGTCGGTCGAGAGTGGCGAGGGGGCGTGACGGCTGCGGTAGGACAGCGGTCCCCCATCCAGCGTCATCCCCTTGGCGAACCGCCGGGAGCGCCGCTCCATCAAAGCTTCGAAGAGAGGATACTGGGACGCGTCGCGCATTCGTATTCCTCATACGCATGCGCGACGCGCGTGGATTTGGCTAGAACGAAGTCTTCTCGAGCAGGCTATCGAGTTGGGCCTGCAACGCCTGCTGTTTCCGGCGCAACTCGCTCGCCTGGTCACGCAGCGAGACGATCTTCGATTCTCCGGCCGCCAACTGGCGCGAGTACTGCTGCACCTGCTGTTCCTGGCCGCTGACGCGGTTGAGGCTGGCGATATTCTGGCGAATGCGGTCCTGGTCGCGCTCCACTTCCTGCGATTCGGCGGCCAGGCGCTTCAGTTCGGAATCGCCAGCCGCGATTTCCCGCTTTTTGTCCGCAATCCCCTGGAGGGCGGAGCGGGCCGCTTCGGAAATGGTCTTGCTCTGGAGGAACGAGATGAGCGTATCCGGAGATTCGTTCGCAACCGCAATCGAGTTGCTGTACAGATACTCTTCATTTACCGGAAACTTCGCTTCCGAGTTCGCAGCGAGCTTCACTTCGAAACGGTACGCCGTTGGGGTGGTCTCGACGGGCTTGGCGCCCATGAGCTTGTAGCCGGAACGGATGGGGTGCTCGATAATCAGAGTCTTGGATTTGGCGTCGACGTTCTTGATGGTGTACACGTCGCTCTCCTGCATGGCCGACCGCGTGGTCAGGATGCCGCGGCTGAAGTGAATCTCGCGCACCAGGTCGCGCGATGAATCCACGTTGGTGGTGACGCGGGTGCCGAGGTCAACAGCGTAGGAGATCAGGCGCTTGTCACCCGATTTCAAGGTCTCGACAAGCGCTTCGCCGCCATAGGCGCCCGAGTCGTAAACCGTGATGGGACCGCCATCGAGCGTTTTGCCGGTTGAGTTGGTGATCTCGGCCGCATTCATGGGATTCACGGACTCGCCCGAGTAGATGAGCAGCTTGCGCGCGCTCACTTTCTCCTGCAGGAACGGAAGCATGGCGGACTCGCCCCGCTTGATGGTGACCGGTGTCGAGAAGTTGTAGGCAAACAGTTCGCCCACCTCTTTACCCGCCGTGTTCACTTGAACGGCGCTCGGCGCGACCATCGCGCGGTCGAAGGCGACCTCCGGCGCGGCAGCCATCACGGCCTCGGATCTGGCTCTTTTGGCGTTGCTGGCGGGCGCGGGTGCCGGAGCTCCGCCGATGACGCCGCCGATGACTCCGCCCTGGTACACCTTTGGTCCCACCGCGTCTTCTTCGGCCAAGTCTCCGTAAGGACGCTGCCGATACTTCGGCTCATACAGCCGGCTGATGAAGGACACCGGACGTCCCGAGACCAACGATAACCGAATGCCCGTCCAATCGTCGGCGGTGGTGTTATCGACGATGGCCCAGCCTTCGAGCATGGGAGCCTTGTCATCGAGAATCAGGCGGTAGCTGGATTTCCATACCGGCGTGGGAATCATGTAAGCCGCCGCCACGCTCCGTGCCGCGGCCGAGGTGGAATCGATGTAGACGCTCTTGCGGTCGTTTGAACGGGATTGCGCCACCACGGCCAGGTAGGATTTGAGCTGACGGTCAATGGCCGGGTCGGTGAACTTCAGCCAGTTGACGCCGAACAGGTCGAAATTCCGCAGTTCGCCCGCGTCGGTCAGGATCGTGAGTTGTTCGCTCTCCGCCCGTTCCTTTGCACCGCCGATCACACGGGCACTGACGATTGTTCCCGTGAGGTTCTCGGTGAGGTTGTAACGAATGGAGATTTGAGCGCCTCTCATCTGGTCGAGGAAAACCGAAAAAGGCTGCCCCTTGCCGATTTGGACCGGGAAGTCGGCCAGCCGGCGGTCGAGGGGTTCGGCGGAGTCGTAGCGTACGGCTGTGACTTTGCCGCCCGAGCCATCGCTGACCGTAAGGGATTTGAGCAGATCGTTCATTTCCGCAGCCTTAAAGTCCAGCTTGACCGACTCGCCGGGCTTGAGCTCGCCGGAGCGAGAGAAATAGGCCACGCCGTTCTTGTAGAGTATGACCTCACGAACGGGCAGGTCGGCTGCAACCAGAAGGGGCATGCTCATGATGACGAACAGGATGTCTTTCATGTGGTCCTCGTTAGGGGAATGCCGCTTGCGTCGAGATCCTTTCGGGGTATGATCAAAGATGTACAGTGGCCAGTATAGTCGAACTGTCCTGGGCTTAAAGGGTTAGGCGGATTCGGCCGATGACGGAACAAGCACCCGGATGAGAGGTGCCGCGGAGGGAATCGAATTGAAATTCAGGATTGTGCTGTTGTCGTGGCTCACTGCGTGCTGCGTTTTCGCGCAATACGCCGGACCCAGCGTTCTGAGCCGCGGCACATCGATGACGGACCGCAAGCGGAACGCGCCGATGGGCTTCCGTTTCTTCGCCGGGATGGATGGTGTCTATGAGTCCGGCGTGACGCCGGTACAGGTTGACGCCAACGGGAACCTGAGCCGCATTGACAACCTGTTCGGGACCGAAGCCAATCTCGGGGTCACAGGGCTGCTCAACCGGGCTCAATCGTCGCTGGCGCTCAGCTATACAGGGAACTACCGGAAATACACCGAGAAGACGTATCTGGACGGAAGCGACAATATGCTGTCGCTCGAAGGCCAGTACAATTTCACGCGACACCTTTCCATCACCTCGCGCAACTCGGCGGGCTCGGCATCGCGGGCCTTCGGCAACTACAGCAGCTATGTGCCGACGCCGGAAATGGCGCTCGGGCTGCTCGGCAACGAGATTTACGACAACCGGATTTACTTCCTCCAGGTCACCGACGAGATCAGCTATCAGGCCAGTTCGCGACTCTCTCTTCTGGCGGGCGGCGACGGATTCTTTGTCCGCCGCAAGTCGAAGGCTCTGGTCGGCACCGATGGTTACGGCGCCCACGGGTCGCTAGCCTACCGCCTGGACCGCGTACAGACGCTCGACGTGTCGTACTCGTATCTGCATTACGATTATCCGCGGGCTTTCGGCGACGCGGACATCCATCAAGTTACCGCCGGCTACTCGCGCGCTTTCAGCCGTACGCTCGAGATGTCTCTGTCGGCCGGAGCCTTCCGCGCCGATACCGTCGGCAGCCAGACGGTGAAGCTCGACCCGGCTACCGCGGCGCTGTTCGGGCAACTGACCACCATCCAGGCGTATCAGAAGACGCGATACCTCCCCTCGGGCGGCGCGAACCTGAAGTACCGGATGCACCGGGCCTCGTTCACGGTCGGTTATGACCGGACGCCCAACCCGGGAAACGGGGTGTTCCTCGTTTCGAGCGCCGACCGCGCCTACGCATCGGTGAACTACGCCGGCAATAAACGGTATTCCATCGGGCTCTCGGCCAACTGGCAGAAAATGACCAGCGTGGGACAACCGGGCCTCGGCAATTATGTGAACACGGGCGGCGGTGCCGACTTCTCCTACGACTTAGGGCACGCGTTCCATCTGTCTTCGAGCATCGACCTTCGGCAGTTCAACATCGATCTGGCCACCGGACTCTCCCGGCTGTCGACGCGCGCCATGTTCGGCATTCGCTATAGCCCTGGAGAACGGCCCATTCAGTTTTTCCGGTGATTGCGCACGATGAAGCAGCGAATTCTGCTGGTGGAGGATGAGGACACGCTGCGGTCTCTCCTTGAACGATACCTGCAACGGATCGACTTTGACGTAGACGCGGTGGGCACGGCGGAAGCGGCGTGGGAAATGTTCTCGCGCGACCCGTCGTTCTACAACCTGCTGATTGTGGACCTCACGCTTCCCGGCATGAGGGGGGACGAACTGATGCGGCGCGCGCTTGCCGCGGGTCCTGGCATCCGCGTGCTTCTGTCAAGCGGGTTGCCGTACAGCCTCGAGGACTTGGACGCCAACGACCGCAGGCGGACGGCTTTTCTGCAAAAACCGTTTTTGCCGAAACAACTCGCCGCCCTCATCGCCGGACTGTTGGACGGCGCCGCTACGGCTGCCAGCTAGTTGGGCGGACCATCGTCGCCGATATCGGAGCCACGGTTCTCGAACTTCGTGAACTCCTTGAGGAAAACAAGGTTCACCTTGCCGGTGGGGCCGTTGCGCTGTTTGGCCAGGATCAATTCGGCCAGACCCTTCAGGTCCTCCCGCTCGGGCTTGTAGTATTCTTCGCGGAACACGAACCCGACCATGTCGGCGTCCTGTTCGATAGAGCCCGATTCGCGCAGGTCCGACAACTGCGGCTTATGATCTCCGGGGCGCGTCTCGGTGGCGCGGCTGAGCTGCGACAGCACGACGAACGGCACTTTCAGTTCCTTGGCCATCAGCTTCATGCCGCGGGAAATCGAACTGATTTCCTGGTTGCGGTTTTCCACCTTGCCGCGGCTGCTCATCAACTGCAGGTAGTCGATGACCACCAGGCCCAGGCCGCGCTCGGCCTGCAGGCGGCGCAGCTTGGCATGAATGTCCATGATGGTGATGCCGGGCGTATCGTCGATGTAGAGCGGCGCTTCCATCAATTCGCCGAGCGTATGCTGCAAGCGGCGGCGTTCGTCCTGATTGAGATACCCGGCGCGGAATTTCTGCTGATCGACGCGGGCGCCGGCGCACACCAGACGGGTGAGCAGCGATTCCCGCGACATTTCGAGCGAGAACACGGCCACGGTGCGGGTATCGCGCGGATTGGTTGCGACGTGTTGCGCGATGTTCAGCGCGAGCGCGGTTTTTCCCATGGCGGGGCGCGCGGCGAGGATGAAGAGGTCGCCTTCGTGCAGTCCGCCGGTCAGTTCGTCGAACTTCAGGAATCCGGTGGAAACGCCTTGAATGCGCTTGGAAGGGTCGAGGAAGGCGTTGAAGCCGCCCTCGAAGTTCTCGAGAATCTCGCCGGGATTGACGAGCGATTTCGAGGCGCGCGATTCGCCGAGCTTCATCAGCCCTTCTTCAGCCGCGCCGAGAATTTCGTCTGGCGTCTCTTCGCCGATCATCGCGCGCTCGATCAGCTTCTGCGAAGTGAAGATGATGCGGCGCAGCAGAGACTTGTCTTTGACGATCTTGATGTAGATGTCGACGTTGGCGATTTTCGGCAGACCGTCGTCGAGGCTGACCAGGTAGCTGAGCCCGTCGACGGACTCGAGCTGGTTGTTGCGCATCAGCTCTTCGGCGAGGGAAACGCGGTCGATGCGCTCGCCGCGGTCGCACAGGTCCGACATGCGCGCGAAGATGCGGCGATGTTTTTCGAGGCTGAAGTCCTCCGGGCTGAGCGACGCGGCGATGTTGATGAACTGCGAGTCGTCGAGGAGAATGCTCCCGAGCACGAAGCGCTCGGCATCGAGATTCACCGGAAGCGGACGTTCGAGGGCGGATTCACCTGCTGCCATTGGGATCGACTTTCACCTTAGCCCCTTCGCGAGGCCGTGTTCAACAAAAAAACATTCGTTTGAACTGATGGCGTTAGCCTGTTGAAAAACCGCGCAAAACCGGCTGGATTCTTCAACAGCGTAAGTCTTTGACCGGCTTGGCCGAAATGCCCTGTTTTCCACAACTTTTGCACGACAATACAGAGGCTGAATGTTTTACAGAATTGTAACTCTTCCGCGACGCTGCTGTCGCGCGCCCGGGCGGGTTGCATTATGATGTTTCAGAACTCCCGTGCCTACTCAATATCCGAAACTACACAACGCCATGTGGCCTGGCCTGGTCGGCAAAGGACCGGACTCGGAACCGCCCATCAGCCTTGAAACGATGCTCGACCTGACCGCAGCCGCGGAAGTGAACGGCACGCGGTTCGATGGCGTCGACCTGTTTCTGGCCGCGCCACACACGCCCATCGACGCGAGCGACGCCGAGATTCGCGCACTTGCAGAAGAAGTGAGCCGTCGCGGATTCGTCATCGGCTCGCTGGTGGCGCCGGTGTGGGGGCCGACGGGGGGAGGTTCGGCCGCCGGGAGCGAGGACGAGCGGAAAGCGTTTCTCACGCAGGTGCGGAAAGCCTGCGCCATCGGCCGTAAACTGCGGGAACTGGGCGTGCGGCCATACGGCGTGGTGCGCATCGATTCGGCAACCGGACCCGGGCAATGGGCGGAAGATCCCAAGGAGAACACCCGCCGCATCGCCGGAACTTTTCGAGAAGCCTGCCGCATCGCCGAAGATCACGGCGAGCGCCTGGCCGCGGAAGGCGAGATCTGCTGGGGCGGCATGCACAGTTGGCGCCTGATGCGGATTCTGCTCGAAGAAACGGGCCGCCCGGAGACGCTCGGTTTTCAGGCCGACATGGCGCACACGATGCTGTACGCGCTCGGCTACAACGCTCCGGATGACCGTTTGCTGCCCGAGAATTTCGACTGGAAGCGGACCGACGAGTTGCACGGCGCGCTGCGCAAAGTGGCGCGCGAACTACGCCCCTGGACCATCGACTTCCACGTGGCGCAAAACGACGGAACGGTGAAAGGCTCGGGCTCGCACGATCGCACCGGACGGCATTGCCAACCCACCGACCCCAACGGCCGGCTCGACGTTCCAACCGTCGCCGGCTTCTGGCTGCGCGACGATCACGGCAATCTCACCAAAGCCGTGCGGCACATCTGCTGGGACGGCTGCATGTTCCCGAACGAAGTGATGATGAACCCGCAGACCTGGCGCGACATTCTGGCCACCATGATGGCGGTCCGCGACGCGCACAACTGGTCCGAGTAGAGGAGACATTTTCATGAGCAAACCTTTGCGCATCGGCATGATCGGCTATGGCTTCATGGGCCGCGCGCACTCGAACGCATACAAGCGCCTGAACGACTTCTTTCCGGTGGAGCACCGGCCGGTGCTCAAAGCGGCGTGCGCGCGCGACCGCGCCAAAGCTGAGGCCTTCGCAAACTGGTGGGGCTACGAGCGCGTCGAAACCGACTGGCGCAAACTGGTCGACGCTCCCGACATCGACCTGATCGACATCGGTTCGCCCAACAATACTCATTGCGAAATCGCGCTGGCCGCGGCCGCGGCCGGCAAGATGATCTGCTGCGAGAAGCCGCTGGCGATGAACGTGGCCGAGGCGGAAAAGATGGTGGCGGCGGTGGAATCGGCCAAGGTGCCGAACATGGTCTGGTACAACTACCGGCGCGTTCCCGCCATTGCGCTGGCGCGGCAACTGGTGGACGAGGGACGCGTGGGCAAGCCCTATCATTACCGCGCTACCTATTTACAGGACTGGACCATGTCGACCGACCTGCCGCAGGGCGGCGCCGGACTGTGGAGGCTCGATTCGGCGGTTTCCGGCTCGGGCGTCACCGGCGACCTGCTCGCGCACTCCATCGACACCGCCATGTGGCTGAACGGCCCCATTACCCGCGTTTCGGCGGCCACGAGGACCTTCATCCAGGAACGCACTCACGTCGAGACCGGGAAAGTACAGCCGGTGACCATCGACGATGCGTGCGCGTTCATCGCCGAGTTCGGCAACGGCTCGCTCGGCACATTCGAATCGACGCGGTATGCGCGCGGGCGGAAGAACTTCAACACTTTCGAGCTGAATGGCGCGGACGGCAGCGTTCAATTCGATCTCGAGGAACCGGAGTATCTGAGCTTTTTCGAGTACCTGCACGCGGCTTCCGGCAAGAAGACGGAAAGCCACATCACCGGCTGGCGCAAGATCCACACCACCAACTCCGAGCATCCGTACATGAACCGTTACTGGGTGCCGGGCACGTGCATCGGCTATGAGCACACGTTTCTGAACGCGCTGGCCGATTTCGTGGCCGGAATCGAAAGCGGCAAGCCGGCGCAGCCCGACTTCCGCAATGCGCTCGAGACGCAGAAGGTATGCGACGCCGTGCTCCAATCGGCTCGCGACGGGCGGTGGGTGGAGACGGGCGCTTCGGCCTAGTTCATTGCGACCGGCGGATTTCGAGGTCGCTCCCCGGTTCGGTGACGAAGCGCGCGTAGCCCTGCATGGCTGCTGCGTCGGAGGCAAAGACGATGGCGTACCCGGCTGCGCGCTTCACCCCGAAGGGTTCGAGGTTGCGCATGCGTAGGCGGAGACGATAGTAGTCCACCAGCCATTGCAGATGCTCGGGTCCGGTGATGCTGTAAGGACGCGCGTTGGCTGCTTCGGCGTCGCGCAGCTTCTTCATGAGTTGTTTGGCGTGGCTGTTGTACTTCCACTCGCCGTAAAAACGCGGGTCGAACTGCGCCGATTGGGCGATTCCGAGGATCAGGCAGAGCGCGGCGGCTATCGCTTTCGACGGCAGTTTCGCCGCTGCTTCAATCAGGCACAAGGCGAGCAGGAACACGAGCCACAGTCCGGTTCGCCCTTGAGGCAGGGCCATTTTGAGGAACAGGTGCGCGGCGACCAGAAACACCGCGGCGAGGATGGTGACGGGTGCGGTGAGACGGTCGCGGCGGAGCAGGGCGAAGGATGCGGCCGCTCCGCCCCCCAGAAGAACGCAGCCCGTTGCGAAGCCGAGCGCGGAGAACCTTCGATCGAACATAGCAACGACGGTATCGCGCGCGCTGTCGGCGAAGGAGTCCACTCCGAAGTAAAAGTTGCGGACGCCGGCGTGGCTCAGCGGCACGATCAGGAGCACGAAGGCGACGATGAGCGCGGGTCCAACAAAGTCGTTCAAGCGCTGCCACGCGGGATTGCGAACCAGCATGACGAGCATGAGCGCCGCGACGGGAAACGCGAAGGTCAGGTTCGCGGCGATGCTCAGCGCGGCGAGTACCGCGCAGCGGGTCAGCCGATTGGCGCGCGCCGCCTCGAGCGACCATACAAAGAATGCGAGCGCGAGTCCGTAGCCGCGGGCAATGGCGAGATGATCGAGGATCAGCGGGTTGGCGGCTAACACGAGCGCCGCGCCGATTTGGAGGACCCGTCCCGGCAGGCGAGAGGTGACGCGGTGAACGAACCAGAAATACGCCGCGCAGGCGCCGAGCGCGGGCAGGCGCAAGACAAGCTCGCTCGAGCCCAGGACGAGGCTTGTCATCCATTCGAGATAGGTGTAAAGCACATGATGGCCCGCATCGTAGCCGCTCAACATAGCGCGGAAACCCGGGCGGACGAACGCGAGATAGATGTGCGCTTCGTCGACGGTGAACGACTGTGTGGCGGCGCGGTAAGTCTGAAGCAGAAAAAGAACGACCAGCAGGCTCGCGCGCACTTGTCCCATGGTAACGGGCCCGAGTCTCAGCGCACCAGGCGCGGATCTCCACCGGGTCCTCCGCCGAACTGCTGATAGTAAACGCGCTTGTAGGGCGGCAGTTTGGGCGGCTCGGCGTTTTCATTGACGAGCAGCGGGAGGATTTCGTCCCACCAACCGTCGTAAGCGGCGTCCATGCGCGTTACGACGGCGGCGTTGGCGGGTGCGATGTCGCGGCTCTCGCCGGGGTCGGCGGAAAGGTCGTAGAGTTCCCAATTCTTGTCGCGCTTGCTGTTGACCATCGAGTAGCGGGCGCTGCGGACACGGCATTGGAGGTATTTCGATTCGGCGGCTTTTCCGTGTTCCCAACGGCCGACGTGAGTGAACAGGAAGCGGTCGGGCCAGGATGCGGCAGAGTCGCGGAGCGGCGGCAGAAGGCTGCGTCCGTCGGGTCGCACAGCGGTTGGGATGGCAGCGCCGGCGAGTTCGGCGAGGGTCGGGAAAATGTCGATACCGCTCGAAAGGTGCGGGCGGTCGCCTGGAGTGAGCGTGCCGGGCCATCGGAAAAAGGCGGGGACGCGCGTGCCTCCCTGATACGGAGTGCCCTTCTGTCCGCGCATGCCGGCGTTGAACACTTTGACGCCGCTGATGCCGCCGTTGTCGGTCATGAAGATCAGCAGCGTGTTGCGCTCGATTCCCCAATCGGTGAGGCGGTTGGACAAGCGGCCGACATTGTCGTCGATATTTGTGCACATGCCGAAGTATTTCTGGACGTTTTCGGTAAGGCCGAGCCCGGCGTACATTCGCTTGTACTCGTCGGGGCAGATCAGCGGGTCGTGCGGCGCGTTGGGCGTGATGTAGGCAAAGAAGGGTTTGCGCGCCTCCTTCATTTTCTCGATCCAGGAAAGCGCCTGGCCGAAGAAGACGTCGGTGCAGTAGCCGTGTGTGCGCTCGAAGGTCCCGTTGTGGCGAATGACGGGATCGAAGTAGGTGTTGCCGGGCGCGTCTGCGCAGGTGCCGTTGTATTCTTGACCGATGCCGCCGCAGCCGTGAATGAAAACCTCGTTGAAGCCCCGGGCTTGCGGTTGGTAGGCGTCGGCGTCGCCGAGATGCCATTTGCCGAAGATGCCGGTTGAGTAACCGGCGGATTGAAGCACCTGCGCGATGGTGGTGGAGGCGAGGCTCATGCGCTCGCGTTCCCATATGGTGTGGGTGACGCCGTTCTTAAATTCGTGCCGCCCGGTGAGCAGCGCACTGCGTGTGGGTGAGCAGGTGGGCGAATTGTGGAAATCGGTGAAGCGGACGCTCTCCGAGTGCAGCCGGTCGAGATTCGGTGTCCTGATTACGGGGTTACCGTGGACGGCGATGTCGCCATAGCCCTGATCGTCGGTGAGCACGAGGACGATGTTGGGCTTGGCTGCGGACTGCGCGAGAAGAGGCGCCGGCAGGGCGGCGAGAAAATCACGGCGGCGCATGCTCCTACTGTGTCATAGAAGCGCGCCGCCGTTGAGAGTTACTTCTTCAGGTACGCAACCAGCGAGGATACTTCGGGCGCGGTGAGCAGCGGCCAATCGACGCCCTTCTTTTCCATGGTGGCGAGCATCTGCGGCCCGTGCTTCCAAAGCGCGGCGACCATGGCGGGCAGAGTTCCCACCGCGGGAGGAGACTGATGGCATCCGGCGCAGCGTTTGGCTTCGAAAACGCGCTTGCCGCGCGTCGCGTCGCCGGAGGGATCGAAGAACTGTCTCGACCAGAGCGAGCCGAGGATCGAGCGCATTTCCTCGTAAGTGATCGGCGTCGCCGGTTGCTTCATCTTGGGCGAGTGGTTCCACAACGACGCGGCGACTTCAGTCAGCGTGCGATTCTGCAGGCGGCGTTCGAGCGAAAGCGTGCCTTTGTGGCAATCGGTGCAACCTTTTTGTGCAAACAGTTCCAGGCCGCTCTCCCGCGGGGGGAGCAGAAAGTCGGTGGATGCCTGCTTGCTTTCGGGCAGATTGCGCACGTAAACCAGAATGTCGGTGAGATCCTGGGACGTGAGTTCAGGCCACTTCAGCTTGCGCTTGGCGAACTCGGCCTTCATCTGCGGAACGTGGTTCCACATCTGGTTTACCAGCGCGATGGGGTCGGCGATGGAGCGCCAAGTTCCAACCGGCGGTCCTGTTTTTGCGGCGCCCTTGCCGGTGGCATGACATTCGGCGCAGTGCTTTTCAATAAAGGCTTTCCGGCCGCGGCCTGCGTCGCCGGCCTTATCGAAGTAGCGCGCCGAATAGAGGAACGCGAACAGGTCGCCCGCCTGCTCCTCGTTCACCTGCGGCTGCGCGATGCCGGACTTCGACATAGCGGACCACATGGCCGGAGCGTGATTCCACATCTGCGCGGTGATGCCGGCCGGGGTGTAATCGCGGTCGAGCGTGCGCGTCAGGTCCATTCTTCCGCCACCGCTTTGATGGCAGTTCTTGCAGCCCTGTTTTTCGAAGAATTCTGAGCCGCGCTTGGCGTCGGCGTCAAAGCCGGCCGCCGTCGAGGCCAGAAGAACGGCAAGCGCCCCCAACGACAGAGGGACCTTAGTCATGGACAGACTCCTCGCTTTCTCCAGGGATGATAGCAGGAATGTGGCCAAACGGCTAATGTTGATTTATCAACAAGATGGGCGGAAAATCGGGTGTTTTTGTTGCGTAATCCCACACAGAACCCTCAATTTCTGCGTGTCTCCACCAATGCGCGGTTCTCGAGCGTCAACTGTCGGGCCATTCGCCGGCCCAAGGCCGGGTTGTGAGTGACCACCAGGAGGATGGTGTTCATTTCGCGATGCAGGTCGAGCAGCAGTCCGGCTACGCGGGCGGCGGAGTCCGCGTCGAGGCTTCCGGTCGGCTCGTCGCAGAGAACCAGGAGCGGGTGACGGATGAGGGCGCGCGCGAGGGCGACGCGCTGCTTTTCTCCGCCCGACAATTCGGACGGCAAATGTTTCAAGCGTTCTCCGAGTCCGACGCGCTCGAGCAGCCGGCGCGCGCGTTCGGGATACTCCGATTTGTTTTCGGCTACCACGGCGGGAATCAGGACGTTTTCAAGGACCGTGCATTGCGGCATGAGGCAGTGATCCTGGAAGACGAAGCCGATCTTTGCGTTTCGAAACGCGGCCAGGCTTTTCTCGCCGAGCGCATACGGATTCTCGCCGTCCAGCGTTACGGTGCCGGAGGTCGGCGGGTCAAGGGTGCCGAGGACGTGCAGGAGCGTGCTCTTGCCGCTGCCCGAAGGGCCCATGATGGACGCCGACTCACCGCGTGCCAGCGTGAGGCTCAGGTTGTCGAGGACGCGGAGTGCGCCGCCGGGGCCGTCGTAAGTTTTGGAGATGTTTTGAGCGATAAGCATTTCGAATAGGCGGCGAGTGCCGCCGAAGCCATGCTGGAGACGGAGTAGTGTTCCCGCGCCGCGCGATAGGCGCGCCCGGAAAGAGAGTCGAGCTCGTCGCGCGAAGTCGCCAGACGGTGGAGCGCGGCCGCGAGCGCCGATGGGTTGCCCGGTTCAACCAGCAATCCGGCGCCGGTCGAGGCGTGCATTTCGGTAAAGGCGCCGTGATCCGGTTGCACGAACGGCACTCCGCAAGCCATGGCCTCGATGGCGTAGATGCCCTTGGGGTCGGCGTACCATCCGGGAACGGAGAGCACATCGAGGCTTTGTAGGAATGCGATTTTCCCAGCGCGGTCCGGAGCACCGCGATAGGCGAAGTCCGCGCCCAAGCCGCTCGCCTCCATCGATGCCTTCACGGTTTCAAGGTAACCGGCGTGCTCGTGTCCGAGATAGCCGGCCGCTTCAAGACGGCTGGGACCGCTGTACATGCGGCGGAACTCGCGATAGGCGCCGGCCAGAACGTCGAGACCCTTGGCGGGATCGACACGGGCGAAGTAGCCGACGGTGAACGGGCGGTCAGCCGGACGCGGCGCGCGCTCGTAGCCGTCGAGTTGAATGCCGAGCGGGACCGTCATCATCCGGTCGTCCGCGATGCCGAGGTACTCGCTCATGAAGCGGGCATAGTAGCCGCTGGTGGGCAGAAACAGGTCGACGTTCGGGACGGCGCCGCGGATCAACTGCAGCGCGGTGGAACGGTAGGGCTCTGACAAGCCTTCGAGGAACAGATCCTCGCCTTGAAGCGTGCAACACACGGCCGACCCGAGCGCGCGATTGAGCGGAGCGGCGAGCGCAATCAGCATCGAATTCGGCAGCACGATGACGTCGGGGCGGGGCTGCGTGCAGGCCCAGCGGATCAGCTTGGCCACTTCCTTGCGCTGATGGCCGTTTTCGCCGCGGAGCATGGAGACGGTCATCGAGCCGAGCAGTTCGGGGTCGGTTGAGATGCTGCTCTTAGCGGCTGCCCGAAGGGCGAACTGCGAATCCCACAGCTTGTCGAGCGCGGCGGGGAGATGACGGAACAGCGCGGAGTGCTGCTCGAGGTAGACGCTGATACCGCCGAAGAACACGCGTTCCTGGCTGACGTTGGGCTCGTCGGTGAGGGTGGGCGTGTAGAGCGGCACGAGCATCACGTCGTGGCCCTGGCGGAGAAGTTCCGCCGCCAGCGCGTTGTCGCGCAGGCACGAGCCGCAGTACATACCCGCGGCGCCGGCGGTGATCTGCAGAATTCTCACGACGCTGCCTGAAAGGACCTCCGCGCGTACAGGTGGTCGAACAGGTTGCCCTCGTGCGGCTGGTCCCAACTGATGACGTTGGTCGGAATCGGGCCGAAGTTGAGGCGGCCGACATGCTGCGAGGCGAGGATGCGCTCGCGCAGTTTCGGATCGTTGGTAATGGCCGTCAGCACGAGCGTGGGCCCGAAGCATTCGGGCATTTCGGCCTGCGGCGCTTCGACGACGCTCGCGAACGGGAACAGGTACTCGCGATTGGCGAGCGGGTGATCCGGCGCGCACCGGACAACCGTGGGCAGCAGGTAGGTGCAGCCGTTGCGCTCCGCCACTCGCGAAGGGCCGCGGTAGCGGGCGGAAACGTCCTCCGCGCCTTCGATTGCCGAGTCGATGATGGCCGAGATTCTCCGCGCGACGTTGCCGTCGGCAAACGGTGCGAGCGCCGCGTTGTCGTCATCGGCATCGAGCGGGACGATCTTTGCCAGACGCCCGGCAAGCGCTTCGGCAATCGCCGCGCCGTGGCGCGGAACCCACACGGCGGAAGCGTTGACGCACGAGCGGCCTGAGTTGTCGGCGATGGAGGCGGCGATGACGTCGAGGTAGCGCTCCCAATTGTCGATTTCGTCCTCGCCGATCATGACCTTGCTGAAGCCGGGACCGTGGACCTCGACGCGCGGGTCGTTGGCCCACACCTTTGTGCTGCCCACGTCACCGAACACCATGCCGCGGCCACATTGGCGCAAAATCTCCGCGCCGCCGGCGTGGTCGGCCGGATAGTAGCTGAAGGCTTCGCGGGGCGCTCCGGCGCGCATCATCGCCTGAATGATGCGGTAGGGGGTCCAGGGCTCGGCGCTGCCGGGCTTGAGCACGAGCGGAATCTTCAGCGCGATGGCGGGGGTCCAGAGGGAGTGGACGCCGGGCGAGTTGTTGGGCAGCACGACGCCGAGCGAATCGGCGCGCGGAAAGAAACTCACGGCCTGGCCTTCGAGCGTGCCGTAGCCCTGGTCGAGAATGCCGAAATTCAGGCGGCGCGTGAGACCGTTCAGGACGCTTTCCATTTCGCCCATCGCGGCCTGGATCTTGCTCATATTGCGGCGAACGAGCGTGAAGGGCAGTCCGGTGGTGGCGCTCACCTGGCGAATGTAATCCTCGGGCGATTGCGCGGAGTCGCCGAGCGGCAATGAGTCTTCGATGAAATGCTGCGCCGCGCGCCGGCAGATGGCGATCAATTCGGCGGTCGAGAACCGGGCGAGGGCCTCGCGATTGGCTCGCTGGTCGAGCAGGTCGCGGCGGATCAAGCCCACATTGGCCTGGCTGATTTCGACAAGCGGTTCGCGGGTCTGGTGGTGCGGAGTGCGCACCACGTCGAGGCTCCGGTACGGCAGGCCCTTCCTGAGAATCGGAATGTGCAGCATGATTCTCAGGGTACGACAACGAGGGCCGAGCTTGGGTGGGGGAGTTAGCTCGCCGAAGCGGCGCTCGAACCGCCGGCCCTCAGCAATTGGTTGACGCGCTTGACGACCTCGAACGCATCGGCCACGTAGACGACGTCCGCCTTGCCGCGCGCCCATCCGCAATTGGCGTCGAGGTTGACGGCGCGGCGCTCGCCGACGAAACGCCATCCGACAACGTGAGGCTCCTCGCCGTGGCAGCAGGTGGCGAGTCCCTTGGCGTGCCGGGGCGTCGAACCGGTTTGCCCGACCTGATTGAGGTGGGAGAGGAACGGCAGAACCGCTTGTCCTTCGCCGCTCAGGTCAACCAGCGACTTGCTGCTGCCGAGCGACGCCTGGGCCGCGTCGATGAAGTCGAGAATCAGTTGGCCCGCTTCGGCCACATGGGGCTGTCCATCCTTCTGCTTCTTGGTCCAACCCGCGCCGGCGACGAACAGGAGAGGCGCGTCGGGACGAATCGTCTGCTGCTCGGTCTTGGGGGCTTGAGTTCCGGTAACGTTGGTGCGCTGCAGGGCGGGCGTCACTTCGCAAGGCACGGCCTCGATAGGCGAAACGCCGCTGCCGGTCCACGCCGCGGCGCACCCGGGCTCGAGCAGCACAAACCAGGGACGGGCTGAGCGCGTGAGGACGCCTTCCATCCGCTGGCGATAGAACCAGCGGGTGGCTTCGATCGACGGCGAAAGCGAAGTGACGTGCGTATCGACCACCCCGCCAAGCCGCTGCGCCACTCCGGGCAATGCGCGCGCGGTTCGCGAGTTTTGGGGCGCGATGACGAGGTCCGCGCCGGCAACCCGGCAGATGGCTTCGGCAGCCGCGGCGTCCGTCGAGTAGCGAGCCTGGGCAAACTCCGGACCTGTAACCGTCAGCACCTTCTCGACGCCGAGCGAATCCGCGCTCACCGCGCCGCTGATGAGCCCCGCGGTGACCGGGCCCACCGCCGCAGCGGCGCCGAGCGCCTCCAGCGCGGCCCGGCTCAGCGAACCGTCGGCTTCCGTGAATGCCAGAAATAGGACCTTCATCATTCCCCCTTCACCCACGCGACGATTTCCTGCGCGATTTCCTCAACCGGCTTGTCCTTCACGATCCGTGTGTCGCGCTGCTGCTTGGGCAGGGCCACGCTTTGAAACGCCGCGCCGGTCTTGAACGTGGCGGGCCTGGCCTTCTGGAGCGACGGCAGGATCAGGCGCATGTTCATCATCCCGACTTGCGGGTTATTGGGCGGCTCGGGCAGGCTGCCGGTTGCCCAGCCGAACAACGCCGGCGCTCCGGCGCAGGACGACACCTGATGGCGTCCGCCTTCGATGCGCTCGAGCACGCGCATGGTTCCGTCGCCGTCGACGGTCAATTCGTCAACGCCCTGAAACTGATCCACGATGCCCAACCGCTCGCCGAGCATCTGCATGGTGGTTCCCGCGCCGCGCGAAGCCGATTCCCACCCGCCGAACAGGAGGAGCTTCGTTTTGTCGAGCCCCGGGATGCCCTCGATGGCCGCCGCCAAAGCTGCGGCGACTTCGGACGATTCCGAGAATCCGCCCGCCGCCGCGTCCACGGCAATCAACTCGAGGGCGACCTTCTGGCCGACGGTCATCATCACCTGCTGGAGCTTGGCTTTCGGAGCGACGCTCACGAGGTAGACCTTGCTGCCCGGGCACTTTTTGGCGAGATGCGCCGCTTCATAAAGCGCGTGCGCGGCCCACGGGTCAATGACGTGGGGCAGCATGATCTCGTTCTTCAACGCCGGGCCGGCCGGGCTGGTTACCGGCTCCAAAGTCTGCAGCGGGTCCGGCACAATTCCGCCGCATACGACGATTTGATAGGAATTCATGTGAATTAGGGGAATCAGTTCTCGGCCGAGTGCAAACCTCCCGCTCCGGCCTCAAATTCGACGTTATTGCAGTTCCAATAGCAGGCCCCGCAGTGGACGCACTTTTCGCGGTCGAACAACGGCGTTGGGCCGCCGTCGCGGTCAGGCGCGAGCGCCTCGGCGGAACAGATTTCGACGCAGACATGAGTCTGGCATTGTTCGCAGGTGGTGCGGTCGAGAAAGCGGATGTGATCGCCGAAACCGGGCACGGCCTGCACTTTGCCGCCGAGCAGCAGGGCGTCCTGATGGGTGACAAGCACCTGTCCGTCGAAGGGGATGGGCGGCCAACCGCAGCGGTCCATCAACCGGTCGTGCAGCGGCACGCCGCCGGCTTTGCATTCGGCGCGAATGGCGTCGATCTCGGGACGGGGAATGCGGTCGCCGAAATATTCTTCCACCGTGCGGGTGCGTTTCTGCGCGGGTTTCGTCTCCTGGTGAACGACAATCTGCCCGCTGGTAAGTCCCGCCAGGCCCATGCCGAGCATCCCGGTGAGAAAGCCGCGCTGAAAGCCGTCGCGGGCGTGCTCGGCGACGCGTCCCTCGGTTTCCACCCAACTGTGCCGGCGCCGCAGCACGTAGGCGCGCTCGAGATTTTCACGCGTGAACGGCGCTTTTTCGCGCATCAGTTCGATGACGCCTTCGCCGAGTTGGACTCCCGTGGTCCAGGCTTCGTCCACGCCCGACCCGGTCAGCACGTTGGTGGACCCTGAGCCTTCGCCGATGCGCGCGTAGCCGTGGCCGCAGAGATACGGTTCGCCGCGCCGGCCGGATTCCATCAACGACTTGGCGCCCCAACTCCGCAGACGGCCGCCCTTGAGATATCGCCACAGGAACGGATGCTGGATAAAGTGCTGCAAATAGCGGTACGACGTACGCACCGGGCTGTCGAACCAGGAGGGCACGAAGATGCCGGCTGAGGCGATCCGGTCCGGATGCACGTAGAAGAAGCCGAAGATTTCGGGCTCGGGATAGCCGATGGTATGGAACACGGTGCCGGGTGCAAGGTCGACATCCGGGGGCAGGTCGAAAACCATCTTGGTCCCCACTGCCCATTCGTTGCGCTCGAAGCCCGGCGGAGTTCCGAACGCTTCGTCGATTTTGCGCCCTACCGGACCGACCGGTCCGTCGCCGACGACGGTGAGTTTGGCGCGAATGTCCATGCCGGGTTCGCCGTTCTGGTCCGCAAGGCGCACGCCCACCACGCTCTCGTTTTCAATCAGTGGGGCAGACACCGGCATGCCGGGCCAGATTTGCACCGCGCCGGTCATCATCAACTGCTCACCCACCCATTGATTGAACTGCCCGAGCGACAGGACCAACCCGCCCGCCTTGTGCAGGAAGTCGGGTGTCCAGGGCAGTTCCATGGCCTGTGTTTCGGGCCTCATGAAACCGCGTGTCAGCGCGTCGCTCAACTTCAGCGGGGCTGACCGCCGGCTTGCGCCGTGCGGGTCGAACAGGTAAACGACCTTCTCGACGCCCACGTTGGCGGCCATGGGAATCCGGCTCGCGTCGAGGTCCGGAAACGATTTGCGAATGCCGCGCGCCTTGGTGACGACGCCCGAAACGCCGAATCCCAAGCCATCGGCGCGTTCGTAGCACATCACCTGCGGCGGAATGGCGAATTCGCTTAGGGCGGGCGCGAGCGTGGTGAGGAATCCGCCCATCGCCGGACCGAATCCGACGCAGACGATGTCCACTTCCATGCTGGCGCGTTCGCCCGTTCCGGCCGGTTCGCTCATGCCGGGTAGTCCAGAGCGGCGGGAATCATCACCTTGGTGAGCGACTCCGCGGCGCGGTCTTTGGCCAGTTGCGAGCCGGTGAGGCAGCCGTCGAGCTTGCTTCTCAGCCGCATGAAAGCCTCAAGACCTGCCGTTTTCGCGCAGGGACCGGCTTTGGTCGGATGCGTGCCGTCCGGACCGACGACGTCCACCGCGACGCTCGCGATGCCGGGAATCAGCCCTTCGATGGCGATGAGTTCGTCGGTGTGATAGCAGCCCTTGTAGCCTTCCTCGTCCCACGCCGGATGGCGATTGTAGCCGTAGACGAGTTCCGCGCAAATGCGTCCCACTTCGCCTGCCGCGCGCGCCGTCTGGACGTGGGCAAGGTCGGAGAAAAACTGCACGGTTCCGGCCAGCCCTTCGGCCACCACCGGATTCTGCGGACCCTGTTCCTCGAGTTGGATCACGTCGAGGATGAAAGACCGCGCCGCGAGCAGCCAGCAGAGAGCATCGGCGAGCGGGAAGGTGACGCCCTGACGGTTGGAATGGTAGAGCGTCGAGCCGTCGGCGTCCTTGGCGTTTTGCAGATGCCCGACGCTCCACAGCCACAACTGCATGGCGGTGGCGAGCGCGCAGGCGCCCGTGCCCGGACGTACGGAGGCGATGCCCCGCATGTCGGCGATCCAGTTTTTGAACTGCGCCAGGAACAGCTCGTTCACCATGGTGACCGAGAGTTGCCGCCGCTGCACGGCTTCCGGACCCTCGTAGGTGGCTTCCAGTTGCGAGTCCATCCACTTGTGTCCGAGGAAGCCCGGGCAGTCTTCAGTGATACCGTAGCCGCCCATCAGGCTCACCGCTTCGCGCATCATATTGGAGCCATGCCCCGTGTTCCACAGCTTGCAGGCCGGACAGTAGACATTGGCCTGAGCGTCGAGCAGCAGGAAGCGCACTAGCGGATTTTCTGGTTCCTTGCGCTGCTCGATGCATGCCACGGCCTCGGCGGTCAGTTTGCGGAGCGCCTTGAACGCCGCAGTGCCGCCGCCGATGCCCTGTTCGGCGAGAACGCGGTCCTTCTCTTTTTCGAGCGGGTCGAGTTCGTCGAACATGCGGGCAGCCGTGAAGCCGAGCGACGCGCTTGCCTCGCCGGTGGCCCAGACGTCAATCAGCCGGTGGATGGCATCCGGCTTTTGTTGCAGGCCGAGTTCGTAGCGCGGTGAACCGGGAGGGACGGCTCCGCTGCCGCGAAAACGGTCGCGCTGATATCGAATGACGGGTTCGACCGCCGACAGGAGTTTCGCCGAGGTCATCAGCCCCACGGTGACGCGGGTCCGCCGGAACACGGCTTCGATAATCTCGCTATGGCTGTAGCGAGGGACGATGACGCCGTCCTTCACGGTGTAGCCGCCGACGATGCGGCTCGCCGGCACTTTGAGCCGGAAAATCGGATCGCAGGTCGAAGAAAGCTGATGCACGAGCTTGCGCGTGGGGGCGCCGCGGTCGAACAGGCCGGGGTCGGAATTTTCGAGAATCACCATGCAGGTGCCCTTGATTCTCGGGTCTCCCGAGTCCACCGCCGCGGTCACGAAGTTGGCGAAGCCCATGTTGGTGATGAACCGCCCGCGCTTGTCCACTTCGAGCAGAGGCTCGGAGCCTTCTTCCCACTCGGCGACGCGGACGCGGCCGGCGAGCATGCCGGTTTCGACGCCGACAAAGGGAAGCGGCTCGGTGAGACAGAATGCGCCGCGCCACGGCACACGGTCCTCGCCCGGCATGGCGGGAGCGCAGCGGCTCTTATAGGTGCGCTTCTGGTCCTCGGTGCCGCGCTCGTGAATCGGCGCGAGAGCCAGGCAACCGGCGAGCGAGCCCGTGGCTGCGCCCGCGTCTACCCACGCGAGTTCAAAGGCGATGAGCGCAAGCGCGAGATTTTTGGGGCCCGCGATGTAGCCGCCGTCCTCGGGCTCGAGGAAGGCAGCCGTAATGCCCGACTCGTCGTAGTACTTGAGCAGTTCGTTTTTGGGCTCGGTCCACTCGTGCGAGTTGCGCGCGCCGTTGGCGACAAGCCGCGCCACCGGACCGCGCGCCACGCCGCGCACGCTCTGCACGAGCATCTGCAGGTCGAGGCGGTCGCTGAACCGCCATAGGATTTGCCGGACGTCGTCGCCCGGCAACGTCCGCAGTGTTTCTCCACGCTGTCTCGCTGCCGTGGTGCCCATAAGAAAGGAAGCCTCCTCTCGAGGTAACCACCTGAGGTAAGCAATCGGACTGCCATGTCCGAATTAGTCCTTTATCGTGGAGAATGAGAGGTTTACGGGTCTAAGGCCGGGAGGCGATTGGGTGAACTGACCCAGTCCGTCGCGCAGGGCCCTAGTCAATTCGCCAGACGCGGACCACCGGCCCTTCGGTGACGCCCGCCGCGTGCTTCCCGTCGGGCGACATCGCGGCCCCAGACACTGCATAGGGCGCATCCAGCGTCTTCAGCACCTTACCAGACCCGACATCCCAAACCAGCACACTCACGGGCTTGCTGATGGTGAATTGATTGAAGCCGCCGGAAACCAGTTTGCGCCCGTCCGGAGACAGCGCAAAAGCCGTGATCATCTCAGGCTGACCCTCGAGCGTGCGCTCCACCTTCCAGGTGGCGGTGTTCCAGATGTGGATGGTCCGGTCCACGCCGGCGCCCGCCAGAAATTTTCCATCGGCGGAGAAGGCAACCGTAAACACCGACATCGGCAGTTTATCGAGCAGCGCCACCTGTCTGCCGGTCCGCGCGTCCCATACCCGGACGTTGGTATCGGTGTTGGGCGCGGCGATGAAGGAGCCGTCGCGAGAGAATGCGAGCATGGGATCTTCCCCCACGCCGTCGGCGACCGAGAGCGTTTCACGGCCCGATTCAACATCGAAGATCCGCACGCGCCGGTCTCTCACCGCCATCGCTAAGCGCTTGCTATCGGGCGAGAATTGCAGGGCATCCAGGCGCTTCTGATATTTGCCGGCATTGAGAGGCGGGAGCACTCTGGTCAATTCGCCATTGTTCAGGTCCCAGATGCGGATTGCGCCGCTCTCGTCCGCCGCCGCCGCGCGCGTGCCGTCGCCGGATTGAGTCGCGATGCGCAGTTTGGTGCGGCTCAGCACCACCGTGCGCGTCAATTTCCCCGTTTCCACATCCCAATAGCGGATCGCGCCGTCGCGGCAGACCGCGGCCGCCAGTTTTCCGTCGCGCGAGAAGCCGGCGCTCAAAGCGGGCCCTGGCACGGGCAAAGTGAGGTCGGCTGCCAGGCTCATGGCCGCGGCAAAGAGAAAAAGGGCAACGCGCATATCAGATTTTTTCGAGGACGATGTCGAATCGGACCGCGGCGTGAACGGCGCCGGGTTTTTCAAACAGGGTCACCGGACGGATTAGCTCGGGGTTGTCGAGGAGCGGTTCTTTGCGCCAGTTGCGGGCGGGGTCGCCCTCGAAAACCGGGTCGGTGGCGAGATACATCTGCGTCACCATGGTGCGGTGCCCGGGGGCCTGCACCAGGTAGTGGACGTGCTGGCAGACACGGTCAGGGTAGTGGCCGGGCATGATGGTCTCGACGCTGTAGAGATTGTCCTTGAGCGCGAGTTTGGCGCGGAAGCGGTAGCCGGTCAAGTCGTAGTTGCCTTGGTCGTCGGTGTGCCAGATGTCGACCGTGGCGCCGTGGACCACTTCACCCTTGGTATTCATCACGCTGCCGGCGATGTCGAGGGCGAAACCGGAGTCGCCGGGTTGGCGCAATTTCGAATTTCCCGGAGCGCCTTTCTTGTAGAAGGGGCCGAGTTCGTTGGGCACAGTTTCTTTAGGTCCGGCGGCTCCTTGCGCCCACATCGCGAGCAGTTTGTCGCCGGTTGCGGGGATTCCAGCCAGGAGAGCGCCGCGGGTGGCGGCCGTTTCGAGCATTTGCCGGCGGGTGAGCTTCATTTAGTGGATTAGGGTAGCACGGCAGAGGGAGGCCTTGGGGGGCACCCGCGTTGCCTACTTCTTGCCGGTAAACCAGCGCACCCATTTTTCCGGCGGTTGGGCGATTACGGTGATGGCGGCTACAACTACCAACAACACAATCCCAAACAGAACCAACGCAAAAATCACTTCCAACTCCAAAACGCAAGCGTCGATTTATCCTTGATCACCACACCGCCGTCGACCAGAAGCGGGTGCGCCCAGGTGGGGGAATCCGCTACCGTGTAGCGGCGCACGACGTCGAACGAAGCGGGATTGGCCCGCGCGACGAGCAGTTCCGCGTCGTCCTTCAACAAGTAGAGATACTCGCCCTGCCGGACGAGCGCGGCATTTTCCGCCTGCCGTCCGGGACTGGTCCATAACGTCTTTCCGCTGCGCGCGTCGACGGCGAGGAACTGCCCTTTACTGCGATGGCCGAAGCCGTAGAGAACGTCGCCGGACAGCACGCCGGTGCTCATGTACATCGAGGCCTGGGCGTTATCCCACAACCGCTCGGTCTGCCAGCCTTTTGCGCCGCGGGTGACCTTGAGCGCCATCAATCCGTTGTCGAGACCTGAGACCAGCAGCAGTTGGCCGTAGGCAATCGGAGTCACCGTGTTCTGCTCAAAGATGGTCCGGTAGCCGATCTTCCAGAGCAGTTCGCCGTTCTGAGCCGAAACTCCGACAATATTCTGATGCGACTGAGTGACGATCTGGCGCACGCCGCCGAGTTCGACCAGGATGGGCGAGGCGTAAGCGGGTCCGTCACCGGACCACTTCCATTTCGGCGTGCCGGTATTCACGTCGAACGCGGTGAGCGCGCCGTCTGTGTCGGTGCCGGAGAAGGCGATCACCACGTTGCCGTCCACCATGGGCGAGGTGGCGGTGCCGAAGTCCGGCCACGTCGCCTTGTGCTCGCTCTTGAAATCGCGCCTCCAGAGCGTCTTGCCCGAGGCTGCGTCAAAGCAGGAGAGCACGCCCGAGATGCCGAAGGTGAACAGCTTTCCGCCTGCGACCAGCGGAGTCGATTTCGGACCCGCGCCATGCGCCGTGGCGGCGGAGTTGATTTTGAACGGCGCGGGATAGGATTGCTGCCAGAGCACCTTGCCCGCCGCCGGGTCGATGGCGCGAACGATTTCGTTCTCGCCCTCGCGCGAAAGCAGGTAGATGCGCCCGGCGGCGAGCACCGGAGACGAGTGCCCCTCACCGACCGGAAGACTCCAGCGGCGGGTGAGTTTTTCGGGGAATGCGGCGGGCGCCGTCCCGGCCGCCACGCCATCGCGATTCGGACCGCGCCATTGCGGCCAATCGGCCGCCAGCATCAACAGCAAGAACAGAACGTTAGGCATAAACCTGTTGTATGAGCGCGCGGATGTAGCCGTAGCAATACGCGAACGCCTGCGCGCCGCCCGCGTCGCCTTCGATGTGCGGGACGTGGTCCGGCATCAGCATGCCGTCGTAGCCGACCTCTTTGTAGGTTCGGATGACGGCGGGGAAATCAACGTCGCCATCGTCGGGGAACGTCTCGCGGAAATTGAGGAACCCGCCCTGAATGTTGCGGAAATGCACGTTGAAAATCTTCTTGCGCGAACCGAAGTAGCGGATCACGTCGTGAATCTCGCGGTTCGGAGTGCTGAGCATCTCGGATACCGTGCCCTGGCAGAAGTTCAGCCCGTGATAAGGGCTCTCCTGGATCGAGATGAAGCGCTTGAGCCCCGCCACGCTGCCGAGCACACGATGGACGCCGCGAAAGCCACGGTCCTCGGGCATGCCGGGGTCGTGCGGATGGCAGGCGAGGCGCACCTTGTATTCGTTGGCGACGGGAATAACGCGGTTGAGGAAATAAGTGATGCGCTCCCAAGCCGCATCGGCGCTGACCGGGCCGGCTTCGGTGAGCGGAGGATCCTGTTTGGCCTTTTCGTAGACGAAGGTCGAGTACTGCGCGCCGCCGCGCCCTTTGGTCGACTCGGACCGTACCACGCCCAGAATCGACATGTTGTACTTGAGGGCGGGGATGCCGGCGCGCGACGCGTTGCGGATCATCTGGCAGATGTTGTCGATCTCGCGGTCGCGCTCGGGGCTGCGCCCGAGCATGATGTTCGGGTTCTCGCTCTTGGTGATGTAGGACGAACTCAGCGGCAGCGGCGCCATCTCGAGGCGAATGCCGGAGCTCTCGACCTTCTCGCGCAGCCGGGTTAATTCTTCGACCGACCACTTCTCGTCGAACTTCGCCGACGGCAGCGCCGAGCAGATGTGGGTGACGCCGAGCGCGGCGAGCACATGCAGCGGCATCGAGGTGGACTGCGTTCCAAGCTTCATCCGTCCCGCGGCAGCGCCTTTGGGAGCGTTTTGCGCCGCCATGGCTCCGGATGTGGCAATGGCGGACGTGGCGATAAATGAGCGTCGCAGCATGAAAACAGAGTCTCTCACAACGCGGGGCCGCTCAGGCGACCTCGAGCATGGTTTGAATATCGGCGGGCGAGATATAGAAGTGGGGCGAGACGCGGACCCACCCCTGCCGCGGCGCCGCGATGATGTTCCGCTCACGCATCCGCTTCACGGTGATGCGCGCGTCCTCCTTCGAATTGCGGAACGAGACAATGCCGGCGCCCGGCGCTCCGAGTACCTCGTAGCCCTTGGCGCGCACGCCCTCTTCGATTTGAACGGCGAGGCTCCGAACGTGAGGCCCAATCCGCTCGACGCCGACTTCGAGCAGGAAATTGATCGACGCTTCCAAGCCGAAGCAACCGACTGTGTTGAGCGTTCCGGGTTCATAACGTCCGGCGTCGGAGCGGAGCGTCATGTTGCGCGAGGAGTAGTCGGCGTAGGCAGCCACGTTGGTCCAGCCGAATTCGGAGGGCTCGATTTCGTCCTGCCGGTCCTTGCGGACGTAGAGAATGCCCATGCCTTCCGGACCCAGCAGCCATTTGTGACCGTCGGCGGCGAGCGCGTCGATGTGGCACTTTTCGACGTCGAGCGGAAAAGCGCCCAAGCCCTGAATGGCATCGACGAAGAAGAAGACGCCGTTGGCGCGGCAGGCGGCGCCGATCGATTCGAGGTCGGCTTTGAAGCCGGTGAGGTACTGCACGTAGCTGATGGCGAGCAGGCGGGCGCCTTTTGCGGCTGCGGCGATCTTATCGATGGGGTCGGTGGCGTCGAGCCACTCAATGGTCACGCCGTTGCCCGCTAACCGCTGCCATGGATATTGGTTAGCCGGGAATTCCTCGCGGAACAGGACCACCCGGTCGCCGGATTTCCAGTCCATCCCCATGGCGATGGTGGCGATTCCTTCGGAGGTGTTTTTGACGTGGGCAATCTCGTCCCGATGGGCGCCGATAAGCTTTGCCGCTGCCACCCGAAGCCCCTCGTAGGAGGCAAGCCATTGATCATAATGGAGCGAACCCCATCGGCAGCCGTCGTCGGCGAGCCACTTCATGGCGTCGGATGCGCGCCGGCACAATGGCGACACGGCGGCGTGGTTCAGGTAGATCAGTTCTTTTGTAACCGGGAAGTGGTCCCGGAACTCCTCGAAGGCGAAACCCATTAACAAAACTATACGTTAAATAGTAGGAGTCGTCCTATACTGGAATCAGGTAGGCGGACGGTTGGCCAAAGGAGTCGGCATGCGGCGTGTTTCTCAACTGGGATTCGCCATCGTTCTGGGCTTGACGCTGTCAATCTCAGGGCTGGCAAAGGACAAGAAAAAAGACCCGGACGCCATTGGGGACCGGGATGTCGGCAAGGGCGTGAACTTCTACTCGATTGAGAAGGAGATCGGGCTCGGCAAGCAACTCGCGCAGGAAGTGGAGCGCAGCGCCAAGGTCGTGGACGACCCCGTCATCGCCGAATACGTCAGCCGCATCGGCCAAAACCTGGTCCGCAACTCCGACGCGAAAGTGCCGTTTACGATCAAGGTCCTCGACAGCGAGGAAGTGAATGCCTTCGCGCTGCCGGGTGGTTTCTTTTTCGTCAACACGGGATTGATTCTCAAAGCGGAGAGCGAAGCCGAACTGGCGGGCGTGATGGCGCATGAAATCGCGCACGTGGCTGCCCGGCACGGCACGCGTCAGGCGACGCGCGGCCAGTTGGTGAACATCGGAACGATTCCGCTCATCTTCATGGGCGGGTGGACCGGTTATGCCATCCGGCAGGCAGCCGGGCTGGCGATACCGCTCGGGTTCCTGTCGTTCTCGCGCGGGTTTGAGTCCGAAGCCGATATGCTCGGGCTCGAGTACATGTACAAGACCGGTTACGACCCCGGCGCGTTCGTCGACTTCTTCGAAAAAATTCAGTCGCTTGAAAAGAAGAAACCCGGCACGATGAGCAAGGTGTTTTCGACGCACCCGCTCACCGACGACCGTATCAAGAACGCGCAGAAGAACATCCAGGAAATTCTCGCCGCCAAGCCCGAGTACGTGGTGACGACGTCCGAGTTCAACGACGTGAAAGGGCGGCTGCTGGCGCTTCACAATCGCCGCAAAATCGACGATAAGGACCTGAACAAGCCGCGCCTCCGCAAGGCTCCGGGTTCCGGCACGACGATTGACGGCGACAGCAAGGACAAGAAGGGCAGCGACGAAGACGAGCGTCCGACGCTCAAGCGCCGCCCGAACTGACGATCTATAACTCCGCCTCCCGCACGCCCGAGCAGCCCGCGACGTTCCCCGTCGCGGGCTGTTCGATTTTGGAGCATAAAAAAGCCCGCGGGCTGAGAGTTTCCGCGGGCGATGAGCTGAGGGAACCTGCTGAGTTGTCGTCGTGTCGGAAACAACTTCGGTGCGGCCCCGACCCTGATTTAGCAGGTTCAGAACCAAACGGAAAGTCCTGTGCTTTCAGTACCGGGGTTGTGGCGGGAGGTCGCTTTGTCCCGGAACGGCAGGACAAATTGACCGTTTGAAAATCGTGGGTGCGATTCGCGCTCTCGACGTTGTTGCGCGTTGCCGGCCAAAAACTCGAAGGCGTGCCCGCGGAGAGCATGGATGAAGAGTTCGCGCGGGCGCCGATTTTTGGAGTGAGCGCTTGCGAACTCTCCGAGTTCGCCGTCGCTCCGACCCGATACCGTTGAAGCTATTCTCTAATCCGCTTGAATCGGGTAGCCGTGAATCAGCATGAACGTCCGGCGCCAGCGGGTTTTGCGGAAAAAGTTCAGGGCCAGATCCTTTAAATGATCGATGCCCATCATGGGACTGGCCAGGTGTTCGGTCGGGGCGTCGTAGGACCAGTAAATGATCAGCGGCTTGCCGATGATGTTTTCGCGCGGAACAAATCCCCAATAGCGGCTGTCGAGCGAGGAGTCGCGGTTGTCGCCCATGGCGAAGTAGCAGTTGGGCGGAACAACGACCTCGCCGTTCTTGACGGTTTCGCGCAGCATGGCATCGGCGGGTTCGGAGAGATGGACGTTGGGGTCGGCGGGGAAGTTGTCGCGGTACGAGTCCATGTAGTCGGTCTTGTTGTACTTGTAGGGCTCTTTGAGGCGGTGGCCGTTGACGATGAGGACTTTGTTCTCGAGCCGGATGCGGTCGCCGGGCACGCCCACAACGCGCTTGACGAAGGTCTGGCGGATATCCACCGGGTAACGGAACACGATGATGTCGCCGCGCCGGATGGGCTGGTAAGGCAGCAGGTATTTCGAAATGGGGCCGGCGGGCGCGTAGGCGAGTTTGTCGACCAGCAGATGGTCGCCGATGAGCAGCGTGTCCTCCATCGAGCCGGTGGGAATCACGAACGCCTGCACGAGCGTGGTGGTGCCGAACAGCAGCAGCAGAATGGTGATGGTCCATTCGGCGATGGTGCCGCGGGGATAGTCGAGCATATGCTGGGGCGGTACGGCTTCCGGCACGGACAACGGCGGGCTGATCTGGAAATCCTCGTCGCTCACTCGCTCCCTCTATCCGTCATTTTAAGCTGGCTCTCCACCTGTCCCCGAATCAGGCGGACGATTTCGAGAAATGAGATGTAGATGTTGACAAGGCCGAGTCCGCTGAGCGCGCCGCGGAAATACGGGTTGCCCCACATGTCGGCCAACCATGGGGCGTAGGCGGCCAGCGAGTTCGTTTCCCAGTAGTCGAGCCACGGGAATACGACCAGAAAGACGCCGACATCGAAACAGAAGATGACGAAGACGAGGCTGAGCAGTTTGGATGGCCAGGAGGCACGGCGGGTCTCGGGGACGGCCGCGCTCTGCGGGTCGGTCGTCATGCGCCGGCTCCGGCGGCGGCTGGGTCGAACAACTCGCGCTGCACCGGATAGCCGGGCCACTCCATCCAAGGGCAGCTTTCTCTTACCGGCTCGAAGCTGAAGCGATGCAGCGGCGTGGGACCGAGTTCGAGCAGCGCCTTTTTATGCTCGGGGGTTCCATAGCCCTTGTTGGCGGCAAGGCCGTACTGCGGGAAAACTTCGCTCCATTGCGCCATGCAAGCGTCGCGAGCCACCTTGGCGATAATGGAGGCGGCGGCGATGGAGCGGCTCAAGCCGTCGCCGTGCACGATGGCGCGCTGCGGGATGTCGAGGTCCACCGAAACGGCGTCGACGAGCAGGAAGTCGGGGCGGGGAAGCAGCTTTTCGATGGCGCGCTTCATCGCCAGGCGCGAAGCCTGCAGGATGTTGATGCGGTCGATCTCGAAGACATCGGCGCCGGCGACGGCCCAGGCGATGGCGCGTTCGCGGATACGCGCGGCGAGCACCTCGCGCACTTCGGGCTCAAGCATTTTGGAATCGCGCAGGCCGCGGATGGGCTTCTGTGTTTCGTCGAGGATGACGGCGGCGGCGAAAACGGGACCGAAATAGCAGCCGCGGCCGACCTCGTCGACACCGGCTACCCAACGGAAGCCGAGCGAGTGCGCTTCGCGCTCCGCCCGGCCCGTGCATTTATAGGTTGCGGCCAATGGCTTCCCGCAGGCGGGACTATTCGCGCTCGCGCAGGCGGGCGGCTTTGCCCTTGAGTCCGCGCAGATAGTAGAGCTTGGCGCGGCGCACTTTGCCGGTGCGCACGATATCGATGTGATCGATGACCGGAGCGTTCACCGGGAAGATGCGTTCCACGCCCTGGCCGAAGCTGATCTTGCGGACGGTAATGGTTTTGCCAAGACCGCTGTTCTTTTCGGCGATTACGGTTCCCTCAAAAGCCTGAAGGCGCTCTTTGTCGCCTTCCTTGATTTTGACGTGGACCCGGATGGTGTCGCCGGGGCGGAATGCCGGAACATCGGCGCGTTTCTTCTTTTCGATTACCTTGGCCAGCGTTGCGTTAGTCATCGGACTCTTCCTTCTCTAAAAACCTTTGCGGCTCTAAACTCGTTTCCGGCGCGAGCAGGTCGGGCCGGAGGCGGGCTGTCTTATCCAGCGACGCTTTTTCGCGCCAGCGCCGGATTTCGGCATGATTCCCGCTCAACAAAACCTCGGGCACTTTCCAGCCGCGGAACTCCGCCGGCCGGGTGTACTGCGGACAATCGAGGCGGCTGAGATGACTGAAACTCTCATTCACCGCCGAATCCTCGTTGCCGAGCACTCCAGGCAGCAAACGCGCCACCGAATCCACCACCACGGCGGCAGGCAACTCCCCGCCGCTCAACACATAATCGCCGACAGAAATTTCGAAGTCGGCCAGGTGCTCGGCCACCCGCTCATCCACGCCCTCGTACCGGCCGCAAATAAGCAGCAGCTCCGAACACGACGAAAACTCACGCGCCAACGGTTGCCGGAAAGGACGTCCGGAAGCCGACAGCAGGACGATTTTCGATCCCGCCGGCCGCTCGGGCCAGATAGACTCGACGGCGAGAAACAGCGGCTCGGGCTTGAGCAGCATGCCTTCGCCACCGCCGAACGGCCGGTCGTCGACGGTTTTGTGCCGGTCGAACGTCCACTGCCGGAGGTCGTGAATCCGGATGTCGAGGATTCCCGCCTCTTTCGCCTTGGCCACCACTCCGTGCTCGAAAGGCCCCCGGAAAAACTCCGGGAAAATCGTGACGATGTGGAAGACCATCTAGCGGTTCAAGTCCAGAAGACCCGGCGGCAACTCCACGCGGATCTCACGGGCGATCACGTCAATCTTCTTCAAAAACTCGGCGGCGAAGGGAACCAGCACCGGCTCCGGACCGCCATCATCCACTTCGAGCAGGACCGGACCCCCGGTCTCCTGCCAATCCTTCACAACACCGATTCGCCGGTTGTCGCGCACATCGAGCATCGTGCAGCCAACCAGGTCGGAAAAGAAATACTCGCCTTCGCCCGATTCCACCCGCTCCGACGCCGGAACACAGACGTCGAGGCCGGCCAGTTGCTCCGCGGCGCTGATCGAATCGACGCCACGAAACTTGAAAATGGGCTGTTCTTTATGATACCAGACCGTTTCGAGATCGTAGGGCTCACCCTTCAGGTAAACCCGGGACAGCCCGTTAAACCGATCACGAGACCCGGTAAACAGAATCCCCGCCAATTCGCCGCGGTTGCCGCGCGGACGCCTGAGCTGCGCGACCACCACCCAGCCGTCTATTCGAGGATCTCCAGCGTAAACCGCCGGTTGAGTTTCATGCCCGCGGCGCCGAGCAGCGTCCGTATGGAACGCGCGGTCCGGCCTTGTTTCCCGATGACTTTGCCTAAGTCGCTCGGGGCGACGCGAAGTTCCAGGACAGTCACCTGTTCGCCTTCCACCTCACGAACGCTCACCTGGTCCGGGATGTCCACGAGAGCCTTGGCGATATCCTCCACTAGTGCTTTCATCCCTGTTGTGTGACCCTCCTGCCTGCCTCGATTCTAACATTCTATAGACGCCGGACACGGCGGTCCGTAGCGGGAATCCGCGGACAACTATTCCGGCTTTTTGCGCGCGCTGCTTTAGACCGCGGGGGCTACAGCCTGTGCGGGATGATTCTTGAGCAGGCGGCTGACCGTGTCGGACGGTTGAGCGCCGTTCTTCATCCAATAGGAGATGCGCTCGTGGTCGAGGTTGACGGCGGCGGGTTGCGACACCGGATTGTAATGGCCCACGACCTCAATCGCCTTGCTGTTGCGGGCGCGTTCCTTGTCGATGACCACCACGCGGTAGGTCGGTTTCTTCTTTGCCCCAAAGCGGGCCAATCGGATCATCAGCATAGTTCTAAACTTTTCAGCCGCCCATTCCACCGAACATCGGCGGCAGCTTTCCTTTCAGGCGTTTTCCCAAACCCATAAAGTTTCCGGTGGAGAAACTCTTCATCAATTTGCGCGCCTCGGCGTACTGGCGCAGAAGGCTGTTTACTTCTTCAACGGAGGTGCCGCTGCCCTTTGCGATGCGGCGGCGGCGCGAACCGTTGATGATCATGTGATTGTAGCGCTCTTTGGCCGTCATGGAATCCACGATGGCCACGATGCGCGTGATCTCTTTTTCGTCGACCTTGGCGTTCTTCAGCGCCTTGAGCGGACCCATCTGCGGCATCATGCCGAGAATGGACTCGAGCGAGCCGAGTTTGCGAAGCTGCTTGATCTGGTCGCGGAAATCCTCGAGCGTAAACTCGTTGTCGATGAGTTTGCGCTGCATTTCCTCGGCTTTTTTCTGGTCGATGGTCTCTTCGACTTTTTCAATCAGCGAGAGCACGTCGCCCATGCCGAGAATGCGCGAGGCGACGCGTTCGGGATGAAAAGGCTCGAGCGCGTCGAACTTTTCGCCCACGCCGACAAACTTGAGAGGCTGCTGGGTGACGGTGCGGATGGAGAGCGCCGCTCCGCCGCGGGCATCGCCGTCCATCTTGGTGAGGATGACGCCGGTAATTCCGAGGCGGTTGTGGAATTCGGCGGCGGACTTGACGGCGTCCTGCCCGGTCATGGCGTCGGCGACAAACAGGATTTCGGAGGGATTCAGCAGGTCTTTCAACTGCTGAAGCTCGGTCATCAGTTCGTCGTCGATGTGGAGCCGTCCGGCGGTGTCGACGATGATGACGTCGCGCCCGGTTTGGTTAGCCTCGCGGCGCGCGCTCCGGGCAAGGTCGAGCGGCTTGGTTTCTTCCGGGGTGCCCTCGTAAATGGGCATCTTGAGGTCGCGTGCAATGACGGACAGCTGTTTGCGCGCGGCGGGACGGTACACGTCGACCGAAACGAGCAACGGGCGCTTGCTCTCTTTTGCGAGATAGCGCGAGAGCTTGCCGGTGGAAGTGGTTTTGCCGGAGCCCTGAAGCCCGACAATCATGATAACGGTGGGCGGTTCGTTGGCGAAGCGCAGGCGCGCGGTGTGCGTGCCGAGGATTTTCACCAGCTCGTCGCGGACGATCTTGATCACCTGCTGAGCCGGAGAAAGCGACTGGAGCACTTCCTGCCCCATGGCTTTTTCTTTAATGCCCTCAATCAGTTGCTTGACGACTTTGAAGTGGACGTCGGCTTCGAGCAGGGCGACACGGATCTCGCGCAGCGCGGATTCCATGTTCTCCGCCGTGAGCTTGCCTTCTCCGCGCAGGTTTTTGAAGACGCGCTGGAGCTTGTCCGAAAGATTGTCAAACATGCATTTGGGGCTTGGCGCCGAAGTCGGTTTCCGGAGGGTTCCGGTAAGGACACACTACTCGCGGAGGACCAGCAACCATGAGTATAGCATTGACCAGCCACGGTGCAGTATGCCAAATCTCCGGCGCGGCCATTTCTACGCCGGGCGATGCGACCTCCGGGTCTCCCATTATCCGGCCAGCGGGCGCTAACGGCCACGTCAGGGTTTCAGCACGACCCGGAAGCGAGCGGCGCCGCTCATCATGCGCTCATACGCCTCGGCGGCGCGTTCGAGCGGAAACTCCTCGATCATAGGGCGGACCCCGGCGAGTGCGCTGAAGGCGAGTGTGTCCTCGGAATCGGCCGAGGTGCCCGAGGGCCATCCGAGCACCGACCGGCGGCCCGCAATGAATGTGCTGATGGGAACCTCGACGGGTTCACTCGAGACGCCGACCATGATCAGTTTGCCGTCCACGCCGAGTCCGCTGAGCACGGCGGTCATGGCCTTGCCGCTCGTGGCGGTGGCCAGAATGACTTTCGCACCGCCGAGCGAGTGGAGCGCCTCGCCTGGGTCAGTTGCGTCACTGTCGATAAAGAGGTGCGCGCCGAGTTGGCGGGCGAGCGGCTTTTTATCCGGTCCGCGGGCGATGGCGACGGTCCGGAATCCCATTTTCGCGGCGAACTGAACACCCAGGTGGCCAAGCCCCCCGATGCCGAGGATGGCCACGATGTCGCCCGGGCGCGCCCCGCTGTTGCGGAGAGCGTTGAAGGTCGTGATGCCGGCGCAGAGCAGCGGCGCGGCTTCGGCAGGGCCGAGGTCGTCGGGGATGCGGGCGAGCGATTCGACGGGGGCGGTCATGTACTCGGCGTAACCGCCGTCGTAGCTGATGCCGGGCACCTGGGCTTTGTGACAGACCACGAAGTCGCCGCGGCGGCAGGCGGCGCATCGTCCGCAGTGTCCGCCATGCCAGCCTACACCGACGCGTTGTCCTGGTTGCCAGTCGCCGGTATCGTCGCCGGCGGACTCGATAACGCCCGCGATTTCGTGTCCGGGCACGCGGGGATATTGAATGCCGGGCCAGGCTCCGTCCTTCGTGAACGAATCACTGTGGCAGATTCCGCAGGCCTGAACTCGAATCAGCACCTGGCCGGGAACCGGGGCTGGAACGTCACGTTCCACCAGAGTGAAAGGACCGCCCGGCCGGTCGACCTGCATGGCGCGCATCGTTTTTGTCGTCATCATTGAATGGATGCCGCAAAACCCGGGTCGATTTCCGGGTTGTTGCGGCGGCTGTCCAGGGCCGCCGCATTTTTCGAGCGGAACCGGCTAGTGTCCGGCGACCGCGATGTTACCCGATGACTCCCGGACCGGCTTGACCCGAACCAGGCGTTCAGGCTGTCCCTCGATTCCGAAAGCCGAAAGGTGCGCCTCGCCCGAAATCTTTTCGAAACGAAGCGTCGCCGCTCCGGGTTCGACCTTCTGTCCGGGAACGGAAAGCAAGGCTATGCTCCGGCCGAGTTTGGCCCCGCGGACCATCATCAGCCCTGTGTTGGCATCCTCCACGATGCGGTATTCGTCGGCGGGCATCCGGGTTCCGTCGAGAACGAACTCGAACGGAATGTTCACAACCGTGCGCACGGTCATCTCCGCGAATGCGGAACTTCCGGCAGCGGCGAATCCGCACACGACCATGATCGATTTGATGAAATTTTTCATACACTTTTCTCCTTGATTGTTTGGTTCAGGTTGACTACCGATTGGCGCCTGGGGCGGTGTGCGGCTCTGAAGCGCACACTTTGACCGAGGCCGGAAAAGTTCTCAATCGTTGAAGAACTGCAGGATGAGAGGTCGTTCGGGGACCAGACGAGGGAGCGCGGTGTGCGCTACATTTCCAGGTTAGCCGGAAAGGCAGGGGAACGTCCAATACAAACTTTCGATTGGAGTCATAAGTGCTTATATTTCAGATAGATGAAATAGGGCGTGGGCTTTTGGTACGGCTTGGCCTAAGGCGTTCCCGGCACTCGACTGAGGACTTCGTTGGATCGGTCTGAAGGCTAACCCGGCCGAAATACGAATGAGGGAGATTACCGTGTCTGAGAAACTCACGCCCCGAGAGAACGAAAAGCTTGCGCAGTCGGCGATTCGCTGCTACCTGTCGACCCTGCTGGCGGTGTCTGACAGCATGGCGGAAGCGTGTCCGGAAGTAGGAATGCCGTTCAAGCGCCGGTGGGCGAGGGCGCCGCAGAGAATCGGGTTCGAACCCACTCAAGCCGCGATTGAAGAAAGCGCGAAAGCCTTTGATCGCGATGTTCGCGCTTTCGGCGCTTATGTCTCCCATTTCTTCACGCCGGCGGTGCCGTTGGTGACCGGGATTGCCGATCGAGGCACGGGCGCCGTAGACGGCGTCCTCGACGGTCTCGCTTCGCACAGCGTGATGCTGGAAACGCTCGCCGAGTCGATTGCGGCCACGGCAGACCTCGAAGATGCGCCTCCGGAGATTCGCGCGGCGTTAGAGCATCAGGCGGCGGGTCTGCTGAACTGCGCGCGGAAAGTGGAGCGGGACGTGCTTCCCCGTATCGCCGAACTGCAGAACCTGTTCCGCGGCTGCAAGGAAGTCGCCGGCAAAGCGGGGATGCTGCTCATGGCCGACCCGGAGAGCGGACTGCTCAACCGGTTCGGCTTTGAAAAGGAGTGGGAACGCCGGCGCCTGGACGGTTCACTGGCGACGTTGCTCCGCCTGCGCGCCAGCGCAAAGCTGAAGGCCGGCGCGGATTGCACCGACGAGCAATTCGCCGAAATTCTGAAATCACTTGCCGGGCTGGTGTTCGAGCAGTTCCGGGCCAACGAGTCGATCGCGATTTGCGGACGCGAGTTTCTGGTTCTCTTCGGGGGCACCGTGGCTCAGGCGAGCGGGCGGCAGCAGGACATCGAACGCCGCCTCTCGGGCGTCTACAAAGTCGGAAACGTGAAAGTCGACGTTTCGGTGACGATGGAAGTCAGCGACGCGACAACGGCACCCATTCCGCAGGAGACGCCGCAAGCCGGCGCGCCGGAATCTGAGCCGGTGACCGCCTGATCTCTTTTCAATTTGAATCGCTGCTCAGGCAGGAGTGTGCCTGAGCCCGCCGGATTCGGCCTGCCGTCAAAAAAAAAATGCGGTGACGCGAGCTCGCCGCATTGCGTCACCGCTTCAAATCGGAACGGCTTACGCCGTTACCGGGAGGAGTACACCGCATCTGCCGGAGAACGGTCCGCCGGCCCTCCCCAGGGCCCGGCGCCCGCACAACTCACCTCCGGCGAAAATAGTCGAGCGCGAACCCAGGGTTGAGTTCGAGCGCCGGAATGAAGAACGCCTTGGCCTGTTCGGCATCGCCGATTCCCTGGAGCGTATGGCCGAGATTGAGAAGAGCCTCGGCGAAATCCTTTTTCACTTCGATCGCGCTGCGATAGTAAGCCGCTGCTTCCGGCAGGCGGTTGAGATGCTGGGCCAGAACACCGCAGTTGAAGTAGACTTCCGCGCTCTTTTCGCCCAACTCGAGCAACCGCTGATGCAGATCGAGCGCTCGTTGTTCCTGGTGTTTATGCAGCGCGATGGTGGCCAGTCCTTTCATGGCCTCAATATTCTGCGGATCGCGCTCGACGAGTTTGTTCAACGTGTCTTCGGCGCGGTCCACCTGACCCGCGGTGAAGCAGACTAAAGCGAGGTTCACTTCCGCATCGGGCCAGACCGGCTGCAGATCAACCGCGTTCGAGAAACTGACAATAGCGGGCTGGATCTGGTTGCGCTGCCACTGCACATAGCCAAGTTGAAACCAGACCTGGGGCTTACCGTGCGTTTGGCTGCAAAACGTGGAACAGACCTTTTCGGCCGCTTCGAGATCGTTCAATTCGCGGAGCAGGTGCGAAAGGCTCAGAACCAGGTCTTCGCGGTCCGGCCACTTGGCCAAGGCCTCTTCGTAGCAGGCGCGGGCGGCGGCACGGTCACCGGACTTCCAGAGCGCTTCGGCCAGGTGCGAGTAAGCATGGAGCGAATCCGAACGGGTTTCGCGCGCGCGGCGGAACGGTGTGACCGAATCGGCCGTGCGGTCGAGTTTTCGCAAAGTGACGCCGAGGTTGAGCCAGTATTCGGCCTGATGCGGGGCCAGTTCGGTCAGTTTCGAATAGAACTCCCGCGCCTTGGCGAAATCGCCGCGCGTGAACGCAACCAGAGCCTTGCCTTCGAGCGCGAGAACGTTGGCGGGCTCGAGCTCGAGCAGCGCGTTCGATTCGTCCTCGATGGCGTCGTAGTTTTTCTGCTGCATCCCGGCGGTGATCAGATTCATTCGCGCCTGAATGAATTTGGGATTGTGGGTGAGCAGGGAGCGGTAGACTTCGGCTGCTTTGTCGAGTTCCCAGGTGAGGTGGAGCACGACGGCTTTGGCAAACAGCGCCGGCACATAGCCCGGGTCACGCTTGAGGCAATCGTCAGCGCGCTCGATCGCCTGCGGGTATTGCTTCAATCCCAGATGGCAGATGGAACGCGCCAGCGGGACCTCAATCCAAGTGCTTCCAAGCGCCGCCGCTTTTTCGAATTTCGATAACGCTTCGCCGATCTGGCCGAGTTTCTGAAGGCAAAAGCCCCATTGAAACCAGTTTTCGGCAGAATCCGGCTGCTTCCCGGTCGCGCCTTCATAACTTTTGGCGGCGCCCGAGAAATCTTTTAGTTCGATTTGGATATAGCCACGCGATTTCAACAGATCGGCGGTTTCCAACTCCGGGGCGACGGAAGTCAAGCACTCCAATGCCCCGAACAGATCGCCCTTCA